>Ga0172372_10001357_pt1 | contig 37964 bp, 33 predicted proteins | sample LakKiv5m_2_FD_114544 | JGI IMG/M metagenome (GOLD analysis project Ga0172372, IMG submission 114544) | Freshwater microbial communities from Kabuno Bay, South-Kivu, Congo - kab_092012_9.5m | ecosystem: Environmental > Aquatic > Freshwater > Lake | place: Democratic Republic of the Congo...
AAACCGGGTGAAGTCCAGGGTATGCCGATGAAGATTCGATCGGATACGTGGTTAAGTGTCTTCTTGGGGTTGCTCACTCCGGTAGTTTGTTGCGGCATGAGCCAAGTCGAGCGCTCTGCGATTTATCGTGCAGTTATTCAGGAGATGGACGACGCACGGGGCAGAGCTTTGCCTGCGGCAACCATCGGCCAAATTGCGCGCCTGGCCGGGGAAAAATACTCGCAAACTGATCCGGGACTGACGGTCAATATTCAGTTCTCCGCAGTCGTTATGCTCCAAATGAAAGTGGCAAGCGACGCCGCGACGCCGCCGCTAATCTTGGAGTTAAAGACGCGACAGCGGCAGCTCCTTGACATGGTGTCATTAGCCGAACGGCTATGGCGGCTGGGCGCGCAGCCGCTGCCGCTCAATATGGAGTTCTCTGCCAAGACCGGCGACGGTGGCAGCTTGGAGACTTGGACAGAGCTTGAGTATCTGCTGCGGAATTGGCGGCAGTATCGGGATGAAATGAAAGAAGCTCAACCTCACGACGTGGCGATGCCGCAAAGCCGCCCGTGGCCGCCACCAGGATCTGTGCACACTTTCACCAATGCAGCTGGAATTGTGGTGATACCGGAGGTCAACCAGTTTACCCCTCCCGAACTCATCAGTGACCCCATTGTGAGAGAGCAGTATCGGCGGACACTGGCGGATTACGAAGCCAGGGAGCGTCAGCGAGAGGGGTTGTTAGAGCTTGCGATGAAAGCTCGTCTGTTCACGAACGCCGTAATTCGGCAAGTAGCTGCAGAATACGGCAAGTCTCCGCACCTAGTCGCTCAACTCCAGGAGGTGATGGACGGCTACCTGCCACCGGCGGACTCGACCAATGTGATGAACAAGGTCTTTGCGGCTATGAAGTCGGAGGTGGCAGCCAAGACGCCGCGTCCGGTGCCCGGCGCGAAGGGTGAGCGGTGGTTGCGGCCGGCGGCGGCTCCTGCCGGGCCGGTCACGCCCGCCGTGGCGCGGCCCAACCGGGTGGTGGATGCCATGCGGCAGCAGCAGGCGGCGCAGGCAGCGGGGGCGGCAAACCCCGCGCAGGCGGAGTCACCGGCTGGGATGGTGGCGGCGGCGGGCGGCAAGCCACTCTGGGCGTGGGTGGGGCTGGGGTTGGTGGCGCTGGCGGGGGGGTGGGTGTGGGTGAGGACGCGAGGGTGATCGGCGGGGGAACATCAAATCTTGCTGGCGCTCTCGCGCGGCACTGCTTCACTCTCGCGCCGCATGATCAAAACCATCATCAAACCCGCCAAGGGCGCGCCCGCCGTTGGCCCCTACAACCACGCCGTCCGCGTCGGCGACCTGCTGTTCTGCGCCGGGCAGATTCCGCTCGACCCGGCCACCGGCCAGCTTGTCCCCGGCGACATCAAGGCCCAGACGCAGCGCGTGCTGGAGAACGTGAAGTGCATCCTCGACGACCAGGGGCTGACCTTCGCGAACGTCGTGAAGAGCACCGTCTTCCTCACGAACCTCGCCGACTTCGCCGGCATGAACGAAATCTACAGCCAGTATTTCACGGCGGATTTCCCGGCGCGTTCCACCATCCAGGTCGCGGCCCTGCCGCGCGCGGCCAGCGTGGAGATCGAGGTCATCGCGCACTTTTGACTGCCGTGGTGCGTGGTGCGTGGTGCGTGAAACCCGCGTTCCCTGCTTCTTCTCACGCACCACGCACCACGTCCCCATGCCGGCCAAGAAGAAATCCTGGCGCGAGAAGCTCGCGGACAGCAAGGGCCTGCCGAAGGTCGCCCGAGTTTGCGGCAAGCTGACCAAGCGCTGGGGCGAGGGCACCTTCGTCATCCCCGCGCCGCTGGAGGTGGACGCCTTGATGAAGCGCGTGCCCAAGGGCCGGCTCGTGACCATCAACGAACTGCGCGCCGCGCTGGCCGCGAAGCACAAGACTGATTTCACCTGCCCCCTCACCACCGGCATCTTTTCGTGGATTGCGGCGCACGCCGCGGCGGAGGCGCAGGCGCACGGGGCGAAACGCATCACGCCCTTCTGGCGCACGCTCAAAGTCAGCGGCGAGGTCAACCCGAAGTATCCCGGCGGCACTGCCGAACTGCGCAAGCGGCTTATGGCGGAGGGGCACGTAGTCCGCCAGCAGGGGAAGCGTTTCCTCGTCGTGGACTTCGAGAAGCGCTTGTTCAAGAAGCTGATCTGAGCGGAACGCGGCTCTGCCCGGTGGGGCGAGCGTCCCCGCGAGCCGTTGTCCCGCCGCCGGCTTCGGAGACGGCTCGCGGGGACGCTCGCCCCACCAGCGGCGCATCGGTGGCTCCGACGGTGACAAGCAACTTCCCGCCACATAGTCTCCGCGCATGGAACCGCTGCTTTACCTGCTGCTGGGCGTCGCGCTCGGCGGCGTCATCGGCTGGCTGCTCGGCACGCGGCTGAAGCCCGAGCGCTCCGATTCGCCGCTGGCGACGGTCAACCTGCTCGAAGCCGAGCTGCGCCAGCAACTCACCCAGCGCGACGGCGACCTCTCGCGCACGCGCAAGGAACTCGCTGAGGCCAGCGCCAGCCTCGCCGCCGCCGAGGCCCGCCAGCAGGCGGCGGAACGGCAGGTGACCGAGGCGCGCCAGACCCTTGCGCAGCGCGACATGGAGTTGAGCGACGCGAACACCAAGCTCACGCAGACGGGCCATCAACTCGCGGCCACGCAGGCGCAGCTCCAGGCGGCCGGCCGGATGTCCGCCGAGCAGCGCGAGTCGCACGACCGGCAGTTGGCCGAGGCGAAGGTCGCGCAGGAGAAGGCGCTGGCGGACTTGCGCGAGGCCTTCAAGGCGTTGAGCGCCGACGCGCTCAAGCAGACGCAGCCGGAGTTTCTCCGCCTCGCCAACGAGACGCTTGGCAAGTTTGCGGAGTCGGCGAAGGGCGATTTGTCCCAGCGGCAGGAGGCCATCGCCACGCTGGTCAAGCCGCTCGAGGAGCAGTTGAAAACCTACCAGCAGCGGCTCCAGCAGAGCGAGACCGCGCAGGCCACCGCCATCGGCGACGTGAAGAAGCACCTGGAAACCCTCGCGCAGCAGAGCGGCGTGCTCACCAGCGAGACGCAGAAGCTCCGCAGCGTGCTGAACTCGAACCAGGCGCGCGGCAAGTGGGGCGAGGAAACGCTCCGCCGCGTGGTCGAGGCCGCTGGCATGAGCGTGCATTGCGACTTCATCGAGCAGGCGCAGGCCGACGACAAGAAGCCCGACCTCGTCGTGCGCCTGCCCGGCGAGCGCGTCATCATCGTGGACGCCAAGGTGCCGGACCTCGACTTCCTCAGCGCGCTCGGCGCGGCGGACGAGGCGGGCCGCGCGGAGTCGCTGGCCGCGCACGCGGACAAGCTGCGCGGCACCATCCGCGCGCTGGCGGAGCGGGACTACCCGGCGCAGTTCCCGCACGCGCTGGACTACGTGGTGCTGTTCCTGCCGGCGGAATCGCTCTTCAGCGCGGCGCTCGAAGGCGACCACGACCTCATCGTGTGGGCGGCGCAACGGCGCATCCTGCTGGCGACGCCCGCCTCGCTCATCGCGCTGCTGCGCTCCGTGAGCGTGAGCTGGCAGCAGCACGACCAGGCGGTGAACGCGCAGGAGATCGCGCGCGCGGCCGAGGAGCTGTTCAGCCGCGTGGCGAAGTTCACCGAGCACTTCGAGCGCATCCGCGGCGCGCTCGCCCGGGCCAACGACGCCTACAACGACGCCGTGGGCAGCTACGAGCGTATGGTGCGCCCGAGTGGCGAGCGGCTGCTCAAGCTGGGCGTGAACAGCGGCGGGAAGGAACTGGCCGAGCCGGTGCTGCTCGCCGAACCGCTGCGTCCGGCCCCGATTGAAGTGGCTGAAGCCAGCCCGCCCCCGCCCGCCGCGTGACGCGGACACGCCCGCATGCCGGCGGCTTGCCGTCGCCGCGTCTTCTCCTGCCTCCCCATCGGGGAGCGAAGCCACGGCGGCGGAGAAGCAGGCCCACGGTCGCGCGGAACTTCACTTCTCCACCGGCTTGCCGGCCGCCTTCCACCCGTTGAAGCCGGGGGCGAGGTCCACCACCGACTTGAAGCCGAGCTTCTTCATCTCGTCCGCCGCGTTCGCGCTGCGGCGGCCGGCGGCGCAGTGGACGAGGTAGGTCTTGGACTTGTCCAGCGCGGCCACCTTTTTCTCGAAGCTGTCGTCCAGCACGTCGAGGTTCACCGCGCCGGGGAGGTGGCCGGCCTTGAACTCGTCCGCCGTCCGCACGTCGAGCACGGTGAACTTCTTCTCCTGCCAAAGTTTCTCAAACTCCGCCACGCCCACGCGCCGGAAGCCGGCCGGTTCCGTGGTTGCGGCGGCGGCCACCGGCTTCACCGGCTGCGCGAGCGCCCATTGCACCGCGTTCAAAAGCAGGCGGTCAAACGCCCCGGTGCCGAACTCAGCCGGGTGGCCGAGCGACGTGTAGAAGACCGCCGCGCCGTGGTGGCTGCGCGTCCACGCGACCGGCTCGGCGGGCTTGCCCTCGACGCTGCCGGTGAGCAGCACCGTCGCGCCGGGCGGCAGCGGGTCGTTGCGATACAGCGAGCCGGGGCTGGCGAACTCCTTCGGCACGCCCTTGAGGATCGGGTGGTTCGCCGCGTCCGGCGCGACGCGGACGGTGGTGGCGAGCTTGTTGTTGTGATGGTTCTGGTAGTTGCCGCCGAGCACCTCGCGATCCCACTCCTTCCAGTTCTCGAAGGCGTGGCTCGCCGTGCGCAGGCCGATGATGGGCTTGCCCGAGGCGGCGAACTTCCTGAAGTGCGCGACCTGATCCTCCGGCAGCGTCATGCGGCGGATGAAGACGATGGCGAGGTCGGCGGTGTCCAGCGCCGCCAGCCCCGCGATGGTCTGCGCCTTCGGGTCGGCGGGTCGCGTGAGATAAACGCACTTCGCACCGAGCTGCGCTTCCAGCTTTTGTTTCAACACGGGGAGCGTCTCGGCGGACTTGTATTCGAACTCGCCGCTGACCAGCACGATGGTCGGGGCCTTCGCCGGCGCGGCGGAGGCGAAGACGACGAGCGACCCGAGCAATGCGACAGTGGACAGCCAAGTTTTCATGGTGGCGGAGTGATACGGACGGGGAGGGCGCGTGTCCAGCCGCAAGGCCGGGAAGCCCGGTCAAACCCGGCGGGTTGCGCCGCCGGTCAGCCGTCGTTCAGGAGCCGGGCCGCCGCGCGGGCCAGTCGCACGGCGTGCGGGCCGTCGCCGTGGAGGCAAAGCGTGTGGGCCTTCAAGCGGATGTGTTCGCCCGTTTGGGCGATGACTTCGCCGCGCTTAACCAAGCCGTTGGCCTGGCGCAACGCGGCTTGAACCCCCGACAGCAGCGCGCCGCGTTCGGCGCGGGGCACGAGCGCGCCGTCGGTCTGGTAGCGGCGGTCGAGGAAGGCTTCCTCCCAGACCGTGACGCGCGCGCGCCGGGCCGCCGCCACCACCCGCCCGCCTGCGAGCGCATACACCTTCGCCTGCGGCCAGTGGCGCGCGACGACGGCGAGATAGCGGCGCGCGAGCCGCGCGTCCTGCTCCGTGGCGTGATAGAGCGCGCCGTGCAACTTGAGGTGATGGAGCCGCACGCCTTCGGAGCGGGCGATGCCTTCCAATGAACGCACTTGGCGGAGCAGCAGCAGTTCCAGTTCGTCGGGCGTGATGCGCGTGGGCGTGCGGCCAAAGTTCTGCCGATCCCAAGTGCCCGGATGCGCGCCGAGCCGGACCTGGTGCGCGCGCGCGAGGCGGACGCAGCGCAGCATGGAGGCCGCGTCACCGGCGTGGCCGCCGCAGGCCACGTTGGCCGAGGTCACGCAGCGCATCAGCGCCCGCGTGCGCGCCAGCGGTTCGCCCTCGCCCAGGTCGCAGTTGAGGTCCAGCTTCATGCCATGAGTTGGAAGCGCACCGCCTGTCCGGGGCGGCACTGCGCGAGCCACGAGATGTCCGCCGGGTCGAGCACGCCGAGCTTCGGGTAGCCGCCCACCGTCGGCCCGTCGCGCATGGTGACGATGGGCAGGCCGCTTTCCGGCACCTGGATCGTGCCCGGCAGCACGGGTTCGCTGAGAAGCTGAAGCCGCGCCGGCTCAAGTGGCTCGCCCGCGAGCCGGTAGCCGACGCGGTCGCTCTGCGAGCTCACCGTCCACGGGCGCGCGAAGCAGGCCGCGCGGCTCGCGGCGGGAAAGGCCTCCCACTGCGGGCCGGGCCAGACGCGCAGCGGCGGCGGAACGGAATGATCGCGGGGAATGCCGGCGGCGGAATCCGGCAGCGGTTTGCCCCGCGACGGCGCGGCGCACAACACATCCCCTGCCGCGAGCGCGCGGCCAATCCCGCCGCGCGGATACGCGCTCACGCTGCCGAGCAAGGGCACCCCGACGAATCCGCCCGCGACGGCGACGTAGCTCCAGACTCCGGTTCGATTGCGGGGAAACTCGATGTGCCCGCCGGCCGGCACCGTGATCCGCGCGCCCAGCGGAACATTCGCGTCCGCGTTGGCCCCGGTCACGGCGAGGATCGTGTCGCGCAGGACGCGCAGCCTGGCCCCCTGCAACAACAGTTCCAGCACGGGCGCGGTCGTGGCGTTGCCCACGAGCCGGTTCGCCTCGGCCGCCGCGTGATCGTCCATCGCGCCGCTGGCCGGCACGCCGAAGCGCCGCCAGCCGGGGCGGCCTTGATCCTGTAGCGAAGCGAGCAGGCCGGGGGCGACAAGCTCCAGAACGGGTTGCGCGGGGGCGGGCGGGTTCATGCGGCGGCGGGGACAAACTTCACCGCGTCGCCCGGCTGGAGGAAGAACATGGCGTCCTCGCCGCCGGGCGTTCCACGCGCGGGGTCGAACAAAACCACGGACGTTCGCCCAATGAGATTCCAGCCGCCGGGACTGGCGGCGGGATAAATGCCGGTGTGCTCGCCGCCGATGGCCACGGAACCGGCCGGCACGCGCGGCCGGGGCGACGCATGGCGTGGCGTGCGCAGACGCGCGTCCAGCCCGCCGAGGTAGGGAAACCCCGGCGCGAAGCCCAGCAGATAGACGCGGTAAGTCGGGGCGAGGTGCAGCGCGACAACCTGCCCGACGGTCAGGCCGCTCGCTTCGGCCACGCGCGGCAAATCCGGCCCGTCGTAAGTCACGGGGATGGTTTTCAACACCGGCGCGGACAGTGGCTGCGGTTTCACGGTGCCGAAGCGCTTCGCCAAGGCCGGACCAAGCGTCGGCAGCCTGGCGCGCTGGGCGGAATCGAACACGAGCAGGAGCGTGACGAAGCCGGGCACGAACTCGACCAGGCCCGGCGGCGGCCGGCGCTCCAGCTCGGCGGCGATGGCCCGCGCGCGCAGGAACGCCGCCTCGTCCGCGCGTTCCGCGAACTCGAACATCAGCGCGTCGGGTCCGTATGGCTGCCAGTTCACCACGCGCGGGATCATCGGGAGCTGGCGCGCGGCAGCAAGCGCGAAGGAGGCGGCGCGCCCGATGCAGGCGCGGATCAAATTACCGCACCAACTGAAACTCCGGCAGCATCAGCACGGCCCAGAGGAGGTCTTGCACGCCCTGGCTGGCCGGCTTCTCGCCGAGGACTTCGCGGGCGAGGGTGAGTTCGGCGCTGGTCGGCACGCGGGCGAGGGCGAACTGGTAGAGCCACTGCGTCAGCGCGTCGCTGTTCGGCCAGGGCTTGGCGAGGATGCGGGACGCGCCCTGTTCGAGCCGCGTGGCGAGGAGCTGGCCGTTGTTCAGGTCAATCGCCTCCAGCGTGCTCAACTCGGCGGGACGCACGCTCACAATCTGCTCGCGGTGCGGGCGGCCCAGCGCGCGCATGAGAAAGTCGTTCTTGAGCAGCGAGGCCCGGACCATCGGCTGCGCGCTGGTCGCGGCCTGCGCGAGCTGGGTGGCGAGCTGCTTGCCGACCTTCACGTTCCACAGCGCGGAGTTGGCGACTTCGACGGCCGCGCCACCGACTTCGGGCGCGCTCTTGAATTTGCCCTTCGCATCCGGCGGCGACTTGAGCGTCTCCCATGTCGTGTCGGTGGCGATGGTCTGCGTGGTGCCGTCGGCGAACTTGACGCGGGCCTCGAAGATGACGCCCGCCGGGTTCGGCCCGCTGCCGCCGTTCTTGGCGACGAGCACGAGGTCGTTCGCGCCCTGCTTGAGCCGGGTTTCCAACGCGACGGCCTCCGGGTTTTCCCAGTTGTCACCGGAAGCGGCGAGCGCGCCGTTGACGTAGAGCTTGAACTCGTTGTCCGCCGTGGCGACCGCGCCGGCACGGACCGGCGCGGACTTGAGGGTGAACTTCTTCCGCGCGACGAAGGTCTCACCGGCCTTCGCGTTGCCCGCGTCGGCGTGGCCCCAAATCCACTTCGCGGAAAGCGTCATCGCGGCGACGGCCTCGGCGGTGGGCTTGCCACGCACGACCTGCGCGTCGAAGCGCGTCGGAGCGGTGCCGGTGACTTGCCACACGGCGTCCACGAACTGCTCGGCTGTCAGTCGCTTCGCGCGCGGGCCGGCGTAAGCATAGCCGTGCTCGTCGGCGTCCTTGCCCAACACCTGCGCGTGCGATTGATACGCGGCGGAGGTGGCGATGAGTTCGAGGGTTTTCTTCAGGTCGAACTTGCTGTCCGCCAGATGCACGGCGAGGAAATCCAGCAGGTCGTGGCTCCACGGTTCGCTCTGCATCGCGTCGGTGGGATGCACGATCCCGCGGCCCATGAGCCGGTGCCAGAGGCGGTTCACGATGGTGCGGGTGAAGCGGCCGTTCTCCGGGTGGGTCATCAGCGCGGCGAGCTGCCTGAGGCGCTCGGGCTGCGGGGCAGCGGCGTTGATCTGGCCCAGTTCGGGGAACAGCCAGCTTGCCTGCGCGGTCTTGCCCACGGGCTTGTCGCAGCGGTGAATCTCCATCTTGCCCGTCGCGTAAATCGCCGCCAGCCCGTAGGCCTCCTCCAGCTTCCAGCGGTCAATGAAGCTGTCGTGGCAGGAGGCGCACTTGAGGTTGATGCCGAGGAAGCTCTGGCCGACGGACTGCGCGAACTGAATCTCCGTGGTTGCGCCCGCGCTCACGTCGCCGCGCCAGCGGATGCCGGCGGCGAACCCCTGGCTCTCCGGCGTGTAGGCGATCAGCTCGCGCGCGAACTGGTCGTAGGGCCGGTTCTCGACGAGCGCGCGGTAGAGCCACTTGGTGATTTGCGTGCGCCCGCCGGTGATGAAGCCGGTGCCGGAGTAGTCGTTGCGGAGCAGGTCGTTCCAGAACGTCAGCCAATGCTCGGCATAGGCGGTGTCGTTGCCGAGCAGGTCGCGCACGAGCTTGGCGCGCTTGTCCGGCGACTTGTCGGAGAGGAACCTCGCGAGCGCCTCCGGCTCGGGCAGCAGGCCGACGAGGTCAAGGTGCGCGCGGCGGGCGAAAGTGGCGTCGTCCACGGGCTGCGGCGTCGGGGCCTTGCGCTTGGCGAGGTCGGCGTCGAGGATGCGGTCAACTGGGTTCGAGCGCCCGGCGACGACGGGCGGCAGCGTCGGGCGGCGCGGCTTGAGCGGTGGTTCGTAAGCCGGTTTCTTGAACGCAAAGCCTTCCTCCCACGACACGCCTGCGTCAATCCAGTCGCGCAGCAGCTTCACCTTGTCGGGCGACAGGCGCGCGCCCTTGGGCGGCATCTGCTTGTCGGGGTCTTTCGTCGTGATGGCCTCGATGAGCGGGGATTTCGCAGCGTTGCCAGGCAAGACCGCCTTGCCGCTCTCGCCGCCGACCAGCAGCGACGCGCGGTCGTTCATGCTGAAACCGCCCTTCTTCTTGTCGCCCGTGTGGCACTCGCCGCAATGCTCGCGGAGGATGGGGACGACCTGGTGCGAGAAGTCCACCTTCGCCGCCGCGCCGAACGCGGCGGAAGCACCGACGATCAGCACCAGGGCGGAGGCAATGCAAAGCTTGAACGGCATGACGGACAGCATGGCGAAACTCAGACGGCGGGACAAGCGGGCTTCCTCAAAAGCAAACCGGGCAGGCTCACGGCCTGCCCGGTTTGGCGGAGATCAAACTGGCAGCCCTCACTGGACTTGGTAGAAGCACAACCACGCGCCAATGCGGGAACCGAGGTTGATCTGGCTCTCGTTATACCAAGTCACCCGGCCGTCCTCGAACAGGAAGTCGCCGCCCTGCATGATCCCGGTGGAACCACGATGGCTGGTGGTGGAGACCATTTGCCCGCCGACGTTCACCCTCAAGGCGGAGATCGTATAAGGCTTGCCCGTCGGCTGCGCGCCCGCCGTGCCCTGAATCTGGAGCATGTCGCCCACGATTGGTTTGTCGCGGTCCACGCTGTCCAGCCGGGTGCGCAGGAGGCCGCTGGCCACGCTGCCATTTCCGAAGGTGGTGCGGCCGGCGACTTGGTTGGCTGGCCGGCCGACCAGGTAGAAATAGCCAGACAGCTCCTGATGGGGGATGTCAGGATTGCCATACGCGTTGGGGCCGTTGGCCGCGAGGATGGCCGGCTGCAGCACCAGGCGGTCGTAAGCCCGGTGATACTCACCAGTCGGGCAGTAAAGCGGGCTGTTCTTGGTGCTGGAGGCATTGGTGCTGGCTGGAAGCAAATAGCTCCTGTAAAAGCGCAACACCGAAGGGCCGACCCAGCTCTCATCCTGCCCGTAAGTCGCGGTTCCGATGACATCAGTGCCCGGTGGGAACTTGTTGTCGTGGTCGCCGGCATAAACATTCATCGCCACGCCCCATTGCTTGAGGTTGTTCGAGCAGAGCGCTCGATTCGCGGACTGCTTGGCCTTCGCCAGCGCCGGCAGGAGCATCCCCGCTAGAATCGCGATGATGGCGATGACCACGAGCAATTCAATCAGGGTGAAGCCGGCGCGAGCCGATGGCGCGTTCGCGGGCCGGGAGTTCCAAGGCGTGCAGTTCATGGCTTTGGGCATGCGGATGTTGGGTGCTGTCGGCCAAGTGAAGCTGAACCCGACAACCAGCGCCATGAGATTCTGCGCACCGCGCTTGTGCTTTTTGCCGGCTCGAAACGGGCTGAACCGCCGCCTACGGCCGCCCGACCTCGTAATACCGCCGCAGCTCCGCCGCGCTGAACGGGCGGGCCGCGACCAGCAACTCATCCATCGCCCCGAAGAAACCGTGGCTCACCCCCGCCTGCGCCTCAACGTCGGTGACACTGACATTGCCGAGCGAAACATACGCGAGCGCAGGCGGTGCGCCGGCCGGCGGCTGGTGCCGCGCGACGGCGACGCCGTTGATGAAGTGCGTCAGCTCGCCGCTCGCGGCATCGAGCACGGTGGCGAGGCAGAGCCATTGACCGTGCCGCTCGGGCGTGAGCAGCGGAGGGGACGGGAGCGCGCTCCATTGCGGCTGCCCGGAGACGAGGCCGCTGAAGAGGTTGAAACCGAGTTGTCCGTTCGCCTTCAGTTCCCAGCGCATGGGTCGCGTTTCTGCCGGCGAAGGCTTGCCCCCATTTGTCTCTTCGCGGGGCGGTTCATCGGTCGCCAGCAGCATCGCGCTGGGCTGCGGCAGGGCGTCCACGCGCACCCACGCCAGCAACGTCAGCGACGTGTGTGTGCCGGGCAGCCGCAGCAGCACGCGCTGGCCGCGCCCACGAAATTCCAGCGCGCCTTTGCCCGGCCAGCGGCCCCGTGCCCAGCGCGCGCCGATAATCTGCCCGTCGCTGCCGTTGCCATTGCCGCGCACGCGGTTCTTGAGCGTCGCGTCGAGCGGGGACTGCTCCTCGAAGTTGAAGTGCACGCGCACCGCCGGGTCGAGTTCCAGCGCGTCCGCCGCTGCGCGCCACGCCAGTAGAAGCCGCGCGGCCTCGGCCGCTTCGCGCTCACGCACGCGGTCGAACGCGGGGAATTCCTCGGGGCGGAAAGGGGTTTCGGAAAGGCCCGTGTCATTCAGCCGCCGCGCCTGTTTCGCCAGAATCTGACTGGTGCCGCTTTCGCCCGTGCGGCCAATCGTGACCCGGCCCACGAGCGCGTGGACTTCCTGCTCGCCCGACTCGCTGACCTTTACGCCGAAGGAATTGCCCTGGTTCACCACCGTCAGCCCCGGCGTCAGCAGCCGGAAACCGCGCGCGGAGTCGTTCAGCTCGCACGCGACCTTGCCGGTGAGGAGGAAAGCCTCGTTGGGCGAGCGCAACTCAAGCTGCGCCGGCCCCTCGACAAACAGCCGCGCGCCGGAAAACAGATCAATCTGCACCGTGCCCAGCGCCAGCCGCAGCCAGCCGGTCGGGAGTTCCGCGCCTTCGATCCAGTCCGGCTCGTCGTCCGCCCACGCCGCCTCGACGACGTGCGAGAGCATCGCGATGGCCGGTGCCGAAACCGGCATTGCGCTGCTCAACGGAACCGGCGGCACGACGGGTTTCGGGTTGTCACCGTCTTGTCGCACGGCGAGAAAAACTCCGGCCGCCACGACGGCAAATCCCGCGACGGCCCACCACGGATTCCAAGTGCGCTGCCGCCTCGGCGTGGGCATCTGTGCCAGCCGCGCCATGATGGAATCCTCCAAGCCCGGCCCGTCGTCGTGCCCGCCCATCGCCTCTTCGAGCAACGGCCAGCGCGGTTCGGCCGATTGCGCGGCGCGCACGTAGCCGTGCATCTGGATTTCCTCGACGAACTCCCGGCGGAAGCCGTTGTCCGCGCGCAGCCGCGCAAGCAACTCGTCCCGGCGCGACGCGGACAAGTCCGAGTTCCGCAGCCAAGCGGCGACGAGGTCTTGGAGGTCGCGGTCCATCACACGCCTTTCCGGGCCATGCACTCGCGCAGCAGCTTGTGCGCGCGGTGGTTCGTGACGTAGATGACCGCGACGGAGGACTCCATCGCCTCCGCGAGCGCCTGCGCCTTCTGGCCTTCGAGGCCGCCCTGGACGATGCGGCGCATCTTGTCCGGCAGCTTGCTGATGCAACTCAGCAGCTTCGCGAGCTGTTCCTCCTCGACCGCGACCGACGCCTGCTCCAAGTCCGCCTCGACCACTTCGCCGACCTCGGAGCGGAAGCGCTCCATCGCATTCTCTCGGCGCATCCGCGAGCGGAAATACATCTTCACCTTGTTGCGCGCGATGCCCCGCAGCCACGCGCCGAAGTCGTCGCCCCGGCGGAAGGAGCCGAGGTTCTCGAAGGCCGCGAGGAACACGTCCTGCGCGAGGTCGTCCACGTCGTCGAGATGGTAAAGTTGGCTGGCGATGAACCCGCGCACGCCGAGGCCGTATTCGCGGACGATGTGCCGGAAGGCGTCGCGATGCCCGGCCAGCACCTCGTCAATCGCGGCGTGCAGCGCGTTCGGGTCGTGGTCCATTCGCGGGGAGTTTGCCACAGGGCCGGAAAACTTACACGCGGCAAAGTGGGCGGGGCTGAGCACAGCGATGGTGGGGCGAGCGTCCTCGCGAGCCGGGCCACTTCCGGCGGCAAGCGAACGGCTCGCGGGGACGCTCGCCCCACCGGGCGCGGCGGCGCGGGCTACTTCTCGGTTTTGGCCGGCGGCTTCACCGCCGGCATCAGCGTGATGCTCACCTCCACCACCGTGTCCAGCGGCGGCACGTCCTGCGGGCGCACCACCCAGGCCTCGTCCGCGTCACGGTTCGGCCGCGGGTTGTTGAAGACCGCGTCGGGGTCGGTGATGAGCGCGATGAGCGAGCCTTCCGTCTGCGCGACGAACTTGCCCTGCCAAATCCGCGAGCCGGTGAAGGTGAACGGCCCGCGCGCCATCGGCTCCTTCGCGCGCTTGTTGAAGACCAGTTCCTCGATGCGTTTGCGCAGCGGCTTGCCGGCCTGCGTCCATTTCACCTCAATCAAGACTGGCTCGCCCGGCAGCGGCGGGTTTCGCTCGCCGGCCTGGGTGATGGGGCCGCCGGAAGGCGCGTTGGTGAGCGCCGCAGCCTGCATCCCCTTCGCGCCGAGCAGCAGCATCGCCACCTGCAAGTGGTGCGGTTCGAGGTCCGTCTTGAGCACGCTCTCGTGGAGCTTGCCCTGCCCGGTGACGAGCAGGTATTCGAGCGGCCCGTCGGTCATGTTGAGCTTCGCGGGAAAGGACACGCGGCGCGCGGCCTTCTCCAACTTCACGCCGCCGACTTGGAAGATGCCGGGGGAAACCTCGCGGATGCTCGGTGGGGCAGGGGGCTTCTCCGCCGGCAGGCCCGTGGGTTCCTGCGCTGGCAGGGAAAACCCCAGCGCACACGACAGCAGAAATCCAAAGCGCACATTCATCATCAATCGGACGCCGCGAACCTACGCAGCCTGCCACCGAAGGCGAGCGTTTCCTGTCCCGGTAGCAGCCGACGTGAGGAGGCTCTGATCGAATGGCGAATGCCGGCTTGATATGAGCCTCCTCACGTCGGCTGCTACCGGAGAATGCGCGCGCTTGCCCATCGGCCATTTGCCTTCCACCATTCCGCCAGTTCAAACGTCCATGTCTGCCATGAGCCAACGTCTCTGCCTGCTGCTCGCCGCGTTCACCAGCGCGCTGACGCCCGTCGTCGCCCAAGACGCCGCCAAGGAAGCCCAGTTCCTCGCCAACGCCCGCCAGCTCATTTACGAGGGCCGGCGCAGCGGCGAAAGCTACTTCTCCGCCGACGGCAAGTTCATGGTCTTCCAGAGCGAGCGCGAGCCGGACAATCCCTTCTACCAGATCTACCTGCTTAACTTGGAGACCGGGGACGTGAACCGCGTCTCGCCCGGCACCGGCAAGACCACCTGCGCCTTCCTCCGCCCCGGCAGCGACGATGTGCTCTTCGCCAGCACGCACACGGACCCCGAGGCGAAGGCCAAGCAAAAGACCGAGTTCGACATCCGTGCTTCCGGCAAATCCCGCCGCTACGCCTGGGATTACGACGACCGCATGGAAATCTTCGTGTCCAAGCGCGACGGCTCGAACGTGCGCCGCCTCACCGACGCGCCCGGCTACGACGCCGAGGGCAGCTACTCGCCCGATGGCAAGCTCATCGTCTTCTGCTCGCTGCGCCATGCCTACACCGGCACGCTTTCGCCCGAGGACAAGAAGCGGCTCGAAACGGACACCGCCTACTTCGGCGACATCTACCTGATGAACGCCGACGGCTCGAACGTCCGCCGGCTCACCAGCACGCCCGGCTACGATGGCGGCCCGTTCTTCTCGCCCGACGGCCAGCGCGTCATCTGGCGACGCTTCAACGAGAAGGGTGACACGGCGGACGTCTACACCATGAAGCTCGACGGCTCCGACGTGCGCCGCCTCACCGACTTCGGCGCGATGTCGTGGGCGCCCTACTTTCATCCGTCCGGCCAATACGTCATCTACACGGCGAACAAGCACGGCTTCGGCAACTTCGAGCTGTTCATCGTGGACGCCCTCGGCACGAAGGAACCCGTGCGCGTGACCCACACCGACGGCTTCGACGGCCTGCCGGTCTTTTCCCCCGACGGCAAGAAGCTCGCGTGGACCAGCGGCCGCACGCCGGAGAAGAACTCGCAAATCTTCATGGCGGACTGGAATCACACGGCGGCGCTGGCGGCGTTGGAAAAGGCACCGGCGCGGAGTGGGGCGAGTATTCAGTCTTCAGTATCCAGTGTTCAGTCCAAAACTACGGCGGCGGAACACGCAACACGCAACACGCAACACGCCGCCCCGTCCCCGAAGAACTTCACGTCTGAGATCAAGTCCGCCGACCTCCAGGCTCAAGTCGGCTTTCTTGCCAGCGAGGCGCTCGAAGGCCGCCTCACCGGCACGCCCGGTGCGCAGCAGGCCGCGACCTTCATCGCGGATTACTACAAGGCTGTCGGTCTCCAACCGTTGCTTGGCGCGAAGGACTTCTTCCAGCCGTTCGAGTTCAGCTCCGGCGTCCGCGTGCTGACAAATCAAAACTCCGCCACGCTCCACGCCGCCGCCGCACCCGCGACGCTCGCGCTGAACAAAGACTTCCGCCCGCTGGCCTTCACCGCAAACGGCACGGTCGAGGGCGACGTGGTCTTCGCGGGTTACGGCCTGTCCGTCCCCGGCAAGCTCGGTGAGGGCTACGATTCCTACGCCGGCCTCGACGTGTCGAACAAGGTCGTGCTCGTCCTGCGCTACGTGCCCGAGGAGGCCGACTCAAAGCGTCGCCAAGAACTGAACCGCTACGCCGGCCTGCGCTACAAGGCCCTCATCGCGCGCAATCGCGGCGCGAAGGCGTTGCTCGTCGTCACCGGCCCGACTTCGCCGAACGCGGGCGAACTTGCCCGCCTCACTTTCGAGACCGGCGCGAGCCACAGCGGCATCGTGTGCGCCAGCATCAGCGGCGACACCGCAGCGAAGATGTTCGCGTCGGCGGGCAAGGACTTGAAGAAGACCCAGGCCGCGCTCGACAAGGAAGACCCGCACGCGGAAGGCGCGTTCCCACTCAAGAACGTCGCCGTGAAGCTCACCGCCACCGTCGAGCATGTGAAGAAGGCGGACCGCAATGTCATCGGCCATCTGCCGCCCGTGGCATCGACTGAGTATGTCATCGTCGGCGCGCACTATGACCACCTCGGCCACGGCGAAACCGGCGGCTTCGCACGCAAGGACGAGGAAGGCAAGGTCCACCCCGGCGCGGACGACAACGCCAGCGGCACCGCCGCGCTGCTGGAACTCGCCGCGCAGCTTGCGGCGGACGCCGAGGTGCCCGAGAACCGGTCGCCGTGGAAGCGGCGCGGCATCATCTTCGCCGCGTGGTCCGGCGAGGAGGTCGGCTTGATTGGCTCGACCCACTTCGCCGAGCGCCCGCCGATCCCGCTCTCGAACGTCGTCGCCTATGTGAACTTCGACATGGTGGGCCGCCTACGGGACAACAAGCTGAACCTCCAAGGCATCGGCTCCTCCCCCGCCTGGCGCAAGCTCATCGAGAAGCGCAACGTCGCCGCCGGATTCAACCTCACCTTGCAGGAAGACCCGTATCTGCCGACCGACACCACGCCCTTCTACCCGAAGAACGTGCCCGTCATCGCCTTCTTCACCGGCAGCCACGAGGAATATCACCGCCCCGCCGACAAGCCCGACACGCTCAACTACGACGGCCTCGAACGCATCGCCAAGTTCGCCCGTGCGCTCGTCACCGACCTCGCCTCGGGTGCCGAGCGTCCCGCCTACGCCAAGGTCGAGAAGAAGGACGGCGGCGGTGGACGCGAGCAGCTCCGCGCCTACCTCGGCACCATCCCCGACTACGCGCAGGAAGTGGCCGGCGTGAAGTTGAGCGGTGCCCGTGGCGGCAGCCCGGCGGAGAAGGCCGGCCTGAAGGGCGGCGATGTCATCGTCGAGTTCGCCGGGCAAAAGATCGCGAACATCTACGACTACACCTACGCCATCGAAGCCGTGAAGATCGGCCAACCGGTGAAAATCGTCGTCCTCCGCGACGGCAAGCGGTTGGAACTCACCGTGACGCCGGAAGTGCGAAAATAATCCCGCCTCCACGGCGCTTCAATTCAGGCAGTCCAGTTGGTTGAGGTTTCATGCCGCAGGCGATGCAAAGATTTGACCCCGCGCTCGCCGGCCCGCCACACTCGGGCGGACATGCACGGCGTTTCCTTCCTCCATGACCTCGCGATCGTGATGATGGTCGCCGCGCTGGTGACGGTTCTCTTTCACCGGCTGCGGCAGCCCGTCGTGCTGGGCTACATCCTCGCGGGTGTCATCATTGGGCCGCACACGCCGCCGTTCCCGCTCATCCACGACCGGGCGACAATTGACACGCTCTCTGAACTGGGTGTGATCCTGCTGATGTTCTCGCTGGGCCTGGAGTTCAGCCTGCGCAAGCTCAAGTCCGTGGGCGCGCCCGCGTTCATCGCGGCGCTGCTGGAAATCCTGCTCCTGTTCTGGGTCGGCTACGAGGTGGGCCGGTTCTTCCAGTGGTCCACGATGGACAGCATCTTCCTCGGCGCGATGCTGTCCATGTCTTCCACCACGGTCATCGTCAAGGTGCTCGGCGAGCAGGGGAAGATGAAGGAGCGCTTCGCCCAGTTGATCTTCGGCATTCTCATCATCGAGGACATCCTCGGCATTGCGATCATCGCGCTGCTGTCGGGCATCGCCATGACCGGAAACCTCAGCGTGGGCGACGTGGGCGTGACGCTGGGCAAGCTCGGCATCTTCCTGACCGTGACGCTGGTGGTGGGCCTCATCACCGTGCCGCGCCTGATCGGCTACGTGGCCCGATTCAAGAGCAACGAAATGCTGGTGGTGACGGTGCTGGGGCTGTGCTTCGGCGTGTCGCTGCTGGCGGCGAAGCTGGAATACAGCGTGGCGCTGGGGGCGTTCCTCATCGGCGCGGTGATCGCGGAGGCCCGCGAAATCCACCGCATCGAGACGCTCATCGAGCCGGTGCGCGACATGTTCAGCGCGATCTTCTTCGTGGCCATCGGGCTGCTGATTGACCCGACGCTGCTGGTCACCTACTGGCAGCCCATCGTGCTCATCACCCTGGCGGTGATCGTCGGCAAGGTGGTGACGTGCTCGTTCGGCGCGTTCGCCGGCGGCAACGACATGCGCACGTCCCTGCGCGTGGGCATGGGACTGGCGCAGATCGGCGAGTTCTCCTTCATCATTGCGTCGCTGGGCGTGACGCTCAAGGTCACGAGCGGCTTCCTGTATCCCATCGCGGTCGCGGTCTCGGTCATCACCACGCTGCTCACCCCGTATCTCATCCGCAGCGCGGACGGGCTGGTGGGCGCGTTCGACCGGCGCGCGCCGGCTCCGCTGGTCAACGTGCTGGCGCTTTACACGCGGTGGGTGGGGCAGATCGGCGGGCGCGCGCATCCCACGATGGTTTCCAAGCTCATCCGCCAATGGACCGCGCAGATGGCCTTGAACGCCGCGCTCATGGCCGGGGTGTTCATCGTGGCCGTCTATCTGGGCCAGCGCCCGCCCGGCTGGCTGAAGCGGCTGGAACTAGGCGACGCGGTGCAGAACGCCTCGCTCTGGCTGGTGGCGATGGTCTGCTCGCTGCCCATGTTTATCGCCACGTCGCGAAAACTTCAGGCGCTGGGGATGCTGTTGGCGGAAACGAAAGTGCCCGCCGACCTCGCCGGGGAACGCGCCGCCGCCATCCGCGCCATCGTGTCCAACGGCGTGCCCATCGTCGGCAGCGTGGCGCTGGGTTTGTTCGTGCTGGTGCTGAGTTCGACGCTCCTGCCGCCGCTGAACGTCCTGCTGGTGCTGATGGTGGTCGTGGGGTTGATTGCCTGGCTGCTGTGGCGCTCGTTCATCCGGGTCTATTCCAAGGCCCAGGTGGCGCTGCGCGAGACCTTCGCCCACCCGCCGCCGGCCCGCCCCGAGAGCACCACGCAGGTGCTGCGGCTGCTTTCCCACGCGCAGCTCCGGGTCTTCGCCGTGGCGGCGGATTCGCCCGCCGCCGGCAAGCTCATCCGCGAACTGTCCCTGCGCAGCCGCACCGGCGCGAGCGCGGTCGGCATCGAGCGCAACGGCGAGAGCATCGTCAACCCCGGCCCGGACGAGGAGGTGCGGGCGGGCGACAAACTGCTGCTGCTGGGCAGTTCCGACCAGCTCGCGCAGGCGACCCAGTTGTTTCAACTTGTGCCGCTAGACCACGACTGACCAATTCAAGGCGACCACGACGGTTCCGTGGGTTGAACCTAAACTCCGCAGTAGGATTTGAAGAGACACGGATGAAAACCAACTTGAGTTGCTGCACCCCGTCGGTGAAAGGCGACCGTTTGCTTTCGCCGTTCCCATCCGTGTCCATCCGCGTGTATCCGTGGTTGAATTGCGGCTTTGGGGTTGAATCCCAGCGGTTGCCCCGCGCATGAGCCAGCGCACCACCACAGCCGAGCTGATCCGGTTTGAGCCGTCGGGCATCCACGGCCGGGGCGGCTTCGCCGTGCGGGATGTGCCGGCGGGCACGCGGCTGATCGAGTATCTCGGCGAGCGCATCACCAAGGCGGAATCGCAGCGGCGCTGCGCGGCCGGCAACCCGTTCATCTTCCATCTCGACGAGCAGGCCGACCTCGACGGCGACGTGGACTGGAACCCCGCGCGCTGGCTCAACCACAGTTGCGAGCCGAACTGCGACGCGGAGGAAGAGGACGGCCGCATCTGGATCGTCACGACGCGGGCCGTCGCCGCCGACGAGGAGCTGACCTTCAATTACGGCTACGACCTCGCGGACTACCGCGACTTCCCCTGTCGCTGCGGCACGCCGGCCTGCGTGGGCTTCATGGTGGCGGAGGAATATTTTCCTGTGGTGCGTGGCGAGAATCCGGCGCTCGCCTGAGCCGGAACGATGCGGTTGGAATGGGGAGCGCGCCCGCCCCGGGCGCAGCGAACCGCGCCCTCGCGGTTCGCCGGGCGGGGCCGGAGTTCCGCACCGTTTGGTTCGCTCGGTCGCGCACACGTTCGCCGCGAGGGCGCGGCGAACTGCAGCCGGAGCGGCTGCGCTCCCCAGGTCTCGCAACTGCATCGTTCCGGCTGAGGTGGCGTGCTGTGTGTTGCGTGCTCCGTAGTTTGGCTCGTGTCCCTCACCACGTCACGGAACACGCAACCCGCAGCACGTTTCCCAAAAGCAAAAGACGCGAGCCTCACGGCCCGCGTCCCTGCTTGAACGGTCTTTCCCTTCAGCGCTTGAACGCCATCGGCGCGCCGGCCGGCATCTCGTGGGCGCACGGCTGGTTCGTGGGCGCGTCGGGCAGGATGGTGTTCGGCGAGACCAGGCCGTTGGCGAGCAGGTAGGCCTCGACCTCGTCACCGCTCACGTCGGCGAGCATCTGGCCGTTGATTTCCAACGTGGGCTGCTTGGTCTGGCCGGTCTTCTGGACCATCTCCTCGAACTGGTCGGCACGGTTGATGATGTCCCGGTCCTCGAAGGGCAGGTCGTATTTCTTCATGACGGCGCGGACGCCCATGCTCCAGCCGCAGGAAGGTTTCAGGTAGGCGATGATTTTGGGTTTGCTCATAACAGTGCTCGTTCAGCGGGCCGTAAAGTGCCACGCATCGGCGGACTGACAAGCCTTTGTTGCGGCAGGGAAATGGGAGAAATGGAGTGATGGAGTGGTGGAGTAATGGCGTCGCGAGGCCCTCATCCCACGACTCCAACACTACAGCACTCCATTACTCCATTACTCCGCGACTCCAATCCCTCGCCAATCCCCCGCCCGCCCGCTACCGTCCGGCCATGTCGCTTCGCGTCCTCATCGCCCCGGACAAGTTCAAGGGCACGCTCACTGCCCACGCCGCCGCCGAGGCCATCGCCGCCGGCTGGCGCAAGGCGCGGCCCGCCGACCGCCTCACGCTCCTGCCCATCAGCGACGGCGGCGACGGCTTCGGCGAAATCCTCAGCGCCGCGCTCGCCGCGAAGCTGCAGCGCGTGCGGACCGTGGATGCCGCGCATCGTCCGCTCGAAGGCGTCTGGTGGTGGGATGCGAAGTCCAAGACCGCCGTCATCGAGTCCGCGAACGTCATTGGCCTCGCGATGCTGCCGCCGAAGCAGTTTCACCCGTTCCAGCTCGACACGTTCGGCCTCGCCGCCGTGCTGCAAGCGGCGGCGACGCGGGGCGCGCGCCGCTGCTTCGTGGGCATCGGCGGCAGCGCGACCAATGACGGCGGGGCAGGGGTGGCGCGCGGGCTGGGCTGGCAGTTCTTCAACCGGCGCGGCGAGGAGCTGTTCCGCTGGACGCATCTTCAGCAGTTGCATCGGCTGGCTGCGCCACGTCGGCGGAAGCTGTTTCCGCAGCTCGTCGTGGCCGTGGACGTGCAGAACAAGTTGCTCGGCGCGCGCGGCTGCTCGCGCGTGTATGGGCCGCAGAAGGGCCTGCGCCCGGAGGAATTCCCCAGCGCCGAGCGCGCGCTGCGCCGGCTGGCGAACGTGGTGAAGGCGCAGCTTGGCCGCGACCTCGCGGGTGTGCCGGGCACCGGCGCGGCGGGTGGGCTGGGCTTCGGCCTGAGCGCGTTCGCCGGGGCGAAGCTGGAGCCGGGCTTCGACCTTATCGCGCGGCACGCGCGGCTGGAGGAGCACCTGCGCGCGGCGGACCTCGTCATCACCGGCGAAGGCTCGCTCGACCGCTCGTCGCTCATGGGCAAGGGGCCGGGTGAAATCGCCATCCGCTGCCGCTCGCGCAAGCTGCCGTGCCTCGGCCTCGGCGGCGTGGTGCAGGACGAGGCCGCGCTGCGCAAGTGGTTTCAGTCCGCGAACGGGCTGACGCAGTTCACATCGCCCGAGCAGGCGAAGGCGGATGCGGCGAAGTGGCTGGCGAAGCTCGCCAGTCAGGTCGCGCGCGGGCTGGAACCTTGAACAGACAAGTCCATGCGCTTCCGTCCTACATCCCGAAATCAGACTGCGATAACTCGGGTGGAAGTGTTGATCGTGGCGGTGTGCGTGCTCATGCTCGTCGCCCTTGTCGCGACGTTGATGCCGCGTGAGCTGGCACGCAGGCAACTCATCGCATGTCAGAACCAACTCAAGCACGTTGGTTTGGCTTTCAAGGTCTTTCCCAACGACAGCGATGATCGGTTTCCAATCGCGACGCCCGGCAGTTTAGCTTACAAGAACGAGACGGACGCTTGGTTGCATTTTCAAACAATGTCAAACGAGCTTGGTTCTGCGAAGCTGCTCATATGTCCAACTGACCGTGAACGGCTTTGGAATCGTGCTGAAAACTTCGCGATGGGTAGGGCAGCGAACTCGTTAAGTCTTGCTCATCATGGCAACCGCGCCGTCAGTTACTTCGTCGGTGTGGAGGCGGCTGAGGCTCAACCCAACCTGCTTCTGGCTGGCGACCGCAATCTGGTGTGCTCGAACCTGATCGGCCCGATGTTGACGATTACCTCCGGGGTTTCGGTCGCTTGGTCCGACAATTTGCATCGAAGAGTCGGCAGTGCGGTGCTGGCTGATGGTTCTGTTCAAATGCTGAACCTCGAGGACCTTCAGCGTCATATGCTATTGACCCCTCACGCTCCGACCAACCGCCTCCTCATGCCCCTCGCCCCCTGACGCATGAAGCCTTTCTACACCGGCCCGGTCATCAACACCGAGATGCTCGTGATGATGCTGGAGAAGCACGGCATCGCGGCGGTGCAGGAGTTCGTGGACCCGTCGCTGCCCGACGACGGCGACCTGAGCCGCGAGGCCAACGTGCTGGTGCCCGAGGCGGATTACGACCGCGCCTACCGGCTCTTTTACGAGGACAAGGAGAACGAGCTTTGACGTGGTGCGTGAACAGCAGGGACGCGGCGGCCCCTCTCACGCACCACGCATCACACCCTCAAATCACCGGCGTGAAGGTCGCCACCGGGTCGGCCTTGCCTTTCACGGCGATGGGCGGGGCGGGGGCACCCGAAGGCGAGGTGAGCGCACCGCTTTCCGGGGTGAAGGCCAAAAGTGGCCCAAACTCGGCGGTCGCAGACCGCCGCTACAAAGGGCGGGCAAAGTGAACCTCACGGCAGCGCGATGGCCCGGTAATACCGGCGGACGGCCTGCGGCGTGGAGGTGTCTATGAAGAGATACGGGCTGTGCGGCAGGGCGAGGTTGGTGAGCGTGGTCCAACTGTTCGTGTTCACCAGGTCGCTCGTCGCCTCGATGCGGTAGGTGCTCCCCACCGCGTCCGCGATGGTCAGCACGGGGAAGAGATTCAGGCCCACGAAGTTCAGCCGCGCCGCGTCGCTGGTGGCGGTGCCGGCGGCTACTGTTACACAGCCACAGCAATCAAATGTTGGTAGTCGAACGCAACCGAGCATTTTCATTGGACTCGTAGACGAAAGTATTTCGCACCCGAGCCGGCGCTTGGAACAGTGAACACACGATTGGACGAATTTGCGGGCAACTGGTTTGTCACCGGCACCCAGCCGAGGTTATCTGTCAAAGTGGAAGTTTCTTCCAAGCGCAGTCTTTCGGTCTCGGCTATCCACCGAACCTGAACCTGATTATTTGTGCGGCTTGCGATGATGGATGGTGCACTTACGGCAACCGAAGCTGGCACGATACCACTGGCTTCCATCCCCGGATCATGGAGTCCAATCCCTACTGAGGATTGCACCAAAGAAGCGGGACGGATGGTTCCGTTGGACAACGGGATCGATTTTAGTTGGATGCTGGCCGACCCGCCGTTGGCCAACGAGCCGACGTGGTAGGTGAGCGTCCCGTTCGTGAACACGCCTCCTCCTTGCGAGCCACCGGTGGAGCCAAACTCGTGCGCCGGGTTCAGGGGAATCGCCACACTAACGCCGTAGGCTGCACCTGGCCCCGAGTTAGTCACAAGAAACTCGGCTGCTTGTGCTTGTCCGACTACGCCTTTCGTCGGTGTCGAGGTCTGCACCACGGATAGGTTCGCGTTTGTCGAGCCTTCCAAACTTGCAAATGAAAGAATGACGTTCTGGTCAAGCAGAGTCTTTGTCTCCACTGCCGAATTCGCCGCGTCCATAAGCGTAAAAGTCCGGCGTCCTAGATCGGAACCATCGCTGTGAAATGAGGTTGCGAAGAAGAGGATTCGATTGGTCTGCGCCGACGACTGCATCGCCGCCCAGGTGGGCGAAGATTTGAAGTCATTGATGGCAGCAGTGCCAGGCCCGGAACCTGAAGCGCCAAGGGCATCCAAGAAGACGCTAAACTGCGCCGCTGAAGAGTAAAGTTCTCGCCCGAATTGCCGCCCATCTGGGTATCCTTCGAGGATCGACGAGAACGGGAACGGAACGGTCATCGCTTGGGAACCGCAGTTGATGAAGCCGATAGCCATCCACCCGCTACTCAGGTGGTTGACCACCCGGGCCAGGCCAATTACCGGAATTGGAATGCGGTTCAAGTTGGCTCGATAGTTGGCGATGGCATCAGGCACTTCCAAGGGCGCACCCTTCTCGAAGTGGTTCCGGGCCAGTTGTTCCAACTGACGGACAAACGCCGCGCTGTCGGCCCGCATCGCCAGCACCATCTGCTGTGCGGACGGTGCCAGCCAATTCATGTGGCGAGCGTCGCCCGCCCACTTGTATAAGAGGTCGTCCCACCCCCTGAACTGGGCGTAGGTTTGCATGAATCGCTCGTAGCCAGTAGCTAGCAGGTTTTCAGGCGAATAGCCGCCAATGAGGCCGAGATAGCCGGGAAGATTTTGGATCGGCTCTACAATGTAGGCGATTTCCTTGCCTCGTGCAGGGTCTAGGTTCTTGAGGTAGGTTTCCACCTGCGCTCCCAAGTCTAAAAATTGCTGGAAGTTTGTGACGCTGGCGGTGAGGGGAAACCCGGGTAGTTGGATGGGGTCGGAGGTGTAAAACTGGTAGTTCATGCTCACTTTGGTATCGGAGCGACTCAGCAAGCTTGAGACGTCTGCGGAGAACGCGGCCGAAGTTACGCCATTTTTGTAGCGCAAGCCAAAATCCAAACTGCTCGCCGAAGTTGCTGACTGGGACTCGAATTGAAAAGTGTAGATCATGATCACCTTCGCCGCCTTTTGGACACCGGAAATAAAGTGCGCGCCAAACCGGTCGGTAATGGCGCGGTGCAGCGGCTCACCCGCAAGTGTCGCTTTCATGCCGTTTATTTCCGCCACGAAATTTGGATCCATGCCCGTTACGCCATAAACTTGATCCCCAAAATTCCGATTACCCTCAAACACAAAAGTAAGCGTATTGCCGTTAAATGTTTGATTGTCCACCATGCCGAAGCGGACGCTGCCGCTGTAAGTCAGGCTCTTTACGCTCAAACTGGTGTTAAGCGCGAAGCTCTTGGCGACATCAAACTGATGCTGCGCAAACCTCACGTTGATGGTCGCTTCGCCGTTTGTAAGCCCTGCGGGTTGCGAAGCCAGGAGGGCGACGTGAGGCTTTAAGACCTCTTGATTCCTCAGGTCGGTCCCTCTCCCAACTTGTGCAACGAAGTCCGGATGCCAGCCTACCTTCTCCGCGAGTAGGTTTGACGACAAGAGAGTAAGCACGCAGATGACGGTAGGTGCGAATGGCCGAGCAGCAGGCCAATTGGTTAACGACGGGCTTTGCGGGCGCTTCGAGTTTGTGCTCATGGATTGTTTGCGTTCAGGAGGGCGTGCCACGGAATCCGCTCAGTTGAATGGCGGTGGTGATTGGTTTTGCGGCAGCCACTCCACCCCCACTTTGAGGCGCTGGCCGGCTTTCACTGGGTAGAATTTGAGGACGTTCCTCGCTTCGTCACGCTTATCACAGACCGCACGGCCATGATCCACTAGGCTCTGGGCGTAAGCCCTATCAGGCAGACCGTAAATCCTCGCCCAGCGATGTGTCGTCTTGGTTCCATCATTCGAGGTGTTTGGGATATGGGCTTGGACATCGTAGGCCTGGCCACTCGCGTAGGTGCGACTGTCCACTTCGATGGTGCCGGGCGTGCCAGCGCCGCCGCCAGCACCGCCACTCGTCGGTGGGGGCGGGCTTTCAAAGGTCTGGCGTCCTCCCTGTTGCGCGCTCTTGATGGCTGCATCCACGCCCGTTAACGCAGCAAATGGGTCGGATCCGCCGCCCCGGCTGGCGTTGATGCCGCTGCGCGTGCCTTGCATGGCTGCGCCCAATAGGGCAGCGGAGGACAATCCGCTCGCGGGTCTGTTTATATCCGCAATTTTGCCTTGGTCATAATTTCCCTGACCAAGGGCGAGAATGCCTTCCCCGTTGGAAAAGGGGTTGTGCGCAGTTAAACTCAAATTTCCATCAGGACGCTTCTCAAACATCCAAGTCCAGCCCCTCCACTTGATGACTGCACGACCAGGGGCGTGCGTGGTGAGGGTGCCGCTCTCGGCTCCACGCACCTTCACGTTTGAAATTGTGTAACGGTCGTTGCCTGACGGCATACCGCCCACGCGGATGTGCTGTTCATAGCGCAGAGCAAAGGTGGGTCTGTTAGCATCACCGGACAGACTAATTTCATAATTGTCTGCGTTCTCCATTTTCATGCCGATGGGATTTCGGCCCTCAGTCATAATCGTGCCTGAATACGTTCCGTGCCATTTCACCCACTCCGCGTCGCTCATAGGTGTCTGATTGAGGGAAAGCATTTCCGTCGGAGTCGTCGCGCACCCTGCGAGCAGCAACGACAGCGCAGCAAAGCTGGCGAGTGCGATCGGCCGAGCAGCGGGCCAATTGCTTAACGACGGGGTTTGCAGAGGTTTCGAGTTTGTGTTCATGGATTGTTTGCTTTTAGGGGGTCGTTTCGTTAGCGGCTTATTGTCGGCGCTTGGTTGAGTCCTGTTTGTTCATCCCGTCACGGCGATGCTCCCGACATCGCTCCACTGGCCGAAGACGGTGTCGCCGGCGAGGTAGATGGCGCGGTATTTCCAGAGGACGGTCGCGCCGGGGGCGGGGCTGGCGGGGTCTTCGTAGTGGGGCTTGGTGTCTATGTCCAGGAAGGTCCAGGTGCCGCCGCCCCGGTCCACCTCGATGCGGATGCCGGTGAAGCCGAGTTTCTTCCACTGGAGCTGCACTTTTCCCCCGGTGACGAGCACGAGCTTGATCTCGGGCTTGGTGGTGCTCGGGTCCGGCTCGGGTTGTTCCGCGCCGATGACACCCAAGTCCTGGCCGATGGTGGCGGTGTAGCCGGCGCGGGTCTTCAGGTTCTTGATGAAGCTGGTGAGCCGCTTGAAGGCGCCGGGGATGACGTTGGCGGGCGGCGCGGGGGTGGCGGGCAGGGTGAAGGCGGGCGGATCCACGGGCGCGGTGCCGGGGTCGGTGTGCAGGAGGCGCACATGGGTGGTGACGGCCTGGGAGAACTGCTGGGCCGCGCCTTGAAGGGTGCCGATGGCCCAGCCGAGGCGGTCGCAATCCGCCTGCGCGGCGGCGACCTCGGGGTCGGTGTAGCCGAGGGCGGTCTTGTGGAGGGGGAGCTTGTTGCGGAAGTTGGCGAGCCAGACGACTTGGTCGCCGGCGCGGGCGGGGTAGTAGCTGTTGGTGGTGGGCATGGGAGGTTCGGAGTTAGGGGTTCGGAGATGGGAGATCGGGGGTGGGGTCTGGCGTCTGGGGGCTGGGGGGAAGATGGTTAATATCGTCTCGCCAAGGGTTGAATCGTTGGAAGCAGTCGGAGCCGTTCTCCCTCACCCCGGCCCTCTCCCGCTTGGAGAGGGGGAAAGTCAGCCAGCGCTCGAAGTGCTTTGGCGTCCCTGCCAGTCCGAAGCGGAATGCGTTCCTCCCTCTCCCAGCGGGAGAGGGCCGGGGTGAGGGAGAACGCGTGCCCCGAGCCGCAAAGTGCCGACTGTCTTTGGCAACCAGTAGAAATGGAGCCAAGGAAAAGGGTTGGGCAGGCACTTTTGCCGGGAAAGGGGGCGGGGAAACCGGAAACGCGGCGCACCTTTTGAAAAGGTGCGCGCCCCTGGCCCAAAGGTGAGGCGCGAAAACGCCGGGGCGAGGGCACCCGAAGGCGGGGTGAGCGCACCGCTTGACGGGGTGGAGGCCCCTTTTGCCGGGGGGCGGGCACCGGAGGGAAAGGGGCGCGCACTGTGCCGCCGGGTGGCCGCACCTTTGGACGCGGTGCGGCGCGAAACCGGAGGAGACGAGGGCAGGAACATTTTGGGCAGGAAGATTTCCGACTCCGTTTTCCTGCCTCGAGTCTTCCTGCTTAAATTCCGGTTCATGGGTGGCCGCCGCGGCCCGAGAACCGCGCATGGAGACCTTGAACCATCTTCTCTGCGTCCGTCCCGTCTCTGCGGTGCAAAAGGCAACCGATTGAGCACCGCAGAGGCGGGACGGGCGCAGAGGTTCATGGAGAGGAAGATTTTTCCCTTCATTTTCCTGCCCCCAATCTTCCTGCCCAAATCTGAAGCCCCGGCGCAGCGTCTCCCGGCAGCCGGCAACAGCCTTTCCCCGTCTCCCTGGCGTCTGCGTGGCGTGCGGCATGGGCGCAGTGTCAGGCCGCGCGTGGCGTGGTTGCAAAACGGCAGATGTCCCGCCAGCCGGGCATTATGTCCCGGCGTTTTCGGGACATTCCGCCCGCGCGGGGGAAGATGTCCCGTCGCCGGCTCGGCGCTTGTTGACCCCGGCCGCGCGCGGTTTAATGGCCCGCCATGCCGTCCACCGACGCCCCGCCCCGCGTGCCGCCGAGCCAGTTCTGGCCGGCGTGGCTGGTGCTGGTCGCGGGGCTGGCGCTGACCGGCGGGCAGACGCGCGCGCTCCTGCGCGAGGCGGACCGGCACGACGGCGAGCGTTTCACGAACGAGGTCACGCGGCTGGTGCGCGAGGCGAACGGCGCGCTGGGCGGCGTGACGCGCACGCTGCAACGGATGGGCGACCGCATCAGCGTGGATAATGATTTCACCAGCAACGAGTGGATCAACCTGCTGGATGAAATTGACCCGGAGGTAAGCCATGCGGGGGTGTTTGCGTTTGCCTTCGCGGAGCGGCTGTTCTTTCCCCACACGGAAGGCTGGCGGCGCGCGGTGGCGCAAGACCCGACGGTGGCGACGCAGTATCGCGGCGGGGATTTCGCGGCGCACGAGGCGAAGATGCGGCGGCACCTTGCCAATTACACGGTGCATGGCGGCAGCGGACCAATGCGGGAGTTTCAGTTTCCCGTGACGGAACGCTGGGTGACGACGGAGGTGCGGACCAACGCGCCGGTTTGGCTGCTGCAAGGCTTCGACCTCGCCCGCGAGCGGGAGTTTGACCGCGCGATCCGCTGGACGGTGGGCACGAAGGGGCCGGGCGCGACGGGGCTGTTCTCGGTGAAGTTCGGCGCGGAGGAGCGGCCGGTGTTCGCGATTGCCAGCGCGGTCTTCTGGTCGTCCATGCCGGGCAATGTGTGGCCGGACGCGCCGCCGGGCGGCTTCACGCCCGAGCAGGAGAACCGCATCCGGGCGGAGCGGCTGGCGGCGCACGAGCGGGGCTGCAAGGGCGTGCTCTTCGCGGCGCTGGACGCGCGCACGCTGCTGCGGCGCGCGGTCAAGCCGCACGCGGACCTGGTGGGGCTGCGGCTTTACGCGGGCACCAACGCGACGACGGAGGGGCATTTCTTCACCTGGCCGGAGAAGGCGGAGCCGGAAGGGGACGCGCGCTGGCGGTCGGCGACGACGTTTCCCTTTTACGCCCGCAAGCTGCACGCGGAATTTTTCACGCGGCCGGCCTTTGCCGTCGTTTCCACGCGGCGGAACGCGCGGTGGTTTGCGGCGGCGGGCGGCGGCATCAGCCTGGCGCTCGCCGCGCTCGTGGCGGTGCAGGTGCGGGCGCGCCGGCTCGCCGAGGCCCACGCGCGCGAGCTGGCCGAGGCGCGGGACCAGTTGCGGGCGGCGGTGGAGTCGCGCGAGGCCACGCGGCGCGACCTGCATGACGGCGTGCTGCAATCGCTCTACGCGCTGACGCTCTCGCTGGGCCGCGCGCGCCGGGTGATGCAGCGCGACGCGCTGGAGGCCGAGGTGTTGCTGACGCAGCAGACCGCCGCGCTGGACGAAGTCATGGCCGCCGTGCGCTGGCACCTGGGCGGGGAGCGGCGCGGGGCGGCGGCGGGGAACTTGGCCGAGTCGCTGCGCGCGGTGGCGGACGCGGTCGGCTGCGACGGTGAATGCGCGGTGAAGCTGGACGTGCCGGCGGAACTGGCGGCGGCGCTCCCGGAGAAGGTCGCGGCGAACTTCCTGAACATCGTGCGCGAGGCCGTGAGCAACGCGCGCCGGCACGGGCGGGCGCGGGAGATTGCGGTGAGCCTCCAGGCCGGCGGCGGAAAGTGGCGGCTGGAGGTGGCGGACAACGGGGCCGGCTTCGATCCACAGGCGGCTCCCGCTGCCGGCCACGGCCTGCGGAACATTGACGCGCGCGTGGCGGAGTTGAGCGGCTCCTGCCGCGTCGAGTCCCGGCCCGGCGGCCCGACGCGCGTGGTGGTGGAACTGGAGCAATCGGCGCAAGGCGCTTGAAGCGGCGCAACTTCTCTGGTCTGCTCTGCCCGGAGCATGGCAACGGGAAACAACGGCCCCATTCGCGTTCTCATCGTGGACGACCACAAGGTCGTGCGCGCGGGACTGCGCTTGCTGCTCGGCGAATTTCCCCGGATCAAAGTGGTGGGCGAGGCTGCGACCGGGAAGGACGCGCTCGCGGAGGCCGCGCGCCTGAAGCCCGAGGTGGTGCTGCTGTATTTGCGCATCGGCGGCGACAGCGGCATTGAGATTTGCGGGCGGCTCAAGGCGTCCGCCCAGCCGCCGCGCGTGCTGGTGCTCACCCAGTTTTCCGACGCCGCTACCATCCGCGCCGCGCTGGATGCCGGGGTGGACGGCTATCTTTTGAAGGACAGCAACGAGGAGGCGCTGGCGGCGGGCATCGTGAGCGTGGCGCAGGGGGATTCGGTCCTGCACCCGGCGGTGAAGCGTGTGCTGATGGGCAACGGCCAGAAGGCCGGTGAAGCCGTTGCGACCGGCAAGCTGGGCCAACTCAGCGCCCAGGAGCAGCGCGCGCTCGCGCTCGTGGCCGACGGCCAGACCAACAAGGAAATCGCGGACGCGCTGGGCCTGAGCGAAAAGACCGTGCGGAACCTGATGACCGGCGTGATGGAAAAGCTCGGGGTCCAGCGGCGTGCGCAGGCGGCGGCGTGGTTCGCGCGGCACGCGGAGGGCGGGGATCAGTAGCGCAAACGTCGCGGAAGGTTCCTGCTTCCGCCCCACGCCATGCCCCGCGAGTCACTTGAAGCCAAACGCGAACGGGCGGAACGCATTCTCACCGGGTTGCAACGGACGTATCCCGACGCGCACTGCGAGTTGAACTACACGAACCCGCTGGAACTGCTCATCGCCACGATCCTTTCCGCGCAATGCACGGATAAGCAGGTCAACCTCGTGACCGCCGGACTGTTCGGGAAGTATCGCACGCCGCAGGACTACGCCGCCGCGCCGCCGGAGGAGTTTGCCGCCGCCATCCGGCGCATCGGGTTGTATCGGAACAAGGCGAGGAACATCCAGGCGTGCTGCCGGGCGTTGATTGAACAGCACGGCGGCGAGGTGCCGCGCACGATGGCGGAACTGGTCGCGCTCGCGGGCGTGGGGCGCAAGACCGCGAATGTGGTTTTGGGCAATGCCTTCGGCATCAACGTCGGCGTGGTCGTGGACACGCACGTCGGGCGGCTGGCGGTCCGCCTCGGGCTGACGCGGGAGACGGCCCCGGAGAAGGTCGAGCAGGCGCTGATGAAGATCGTGCCGCAGGAGCAGTGGGCGATGCTGAGTCACTGGCTGATCTGGCACGGACGACGCCGATGCGCGGCGCGCAAGCCGGACTGCGGAGGGTGCGAGTTGCGTGAGCTATGTCCGCAGATGGTCGTGTAGTCCACGGGGTGTCTAGGCTTTGGGCGGGGGCGCAACTTGACACGCGCGGGCAAAACCACTTGCTGCGGGGGACAGCAGGAGCAGAAAGGCTGCACAGAATCATGTCCCACAGAATCATGGGGTGGCATGATTCTGTGCCCATGATTCTGTGAACCCCGGTGCGCCGTCCCGCCGCCTCGGCTGTTCTCGAAGGGGAGCGGGAGCAGCCGGGCGCCCACTCCCGTCCTCCGGTCTTTCCTGCGAAAAAGGGGGCTATCACGGACAACCCAAGGGCCAAAAAAGAGTATTGCCGGGCGTTTGCCGATGGGGTTCAATCCCCGACGGTCTGTTTCCGGCGCGTCGCCGGGCGAATCCCCTATGAAAAGAACCATCGTCGGTCTGATGCTGCTCGGGTGGCTGGGCGGCCAAACGTGCCCGGCCATGCCCCTGCGGCAGTCGCTGGCCATGTTTGAGACGGGTGCCACGTCCTGGCGCAAAGGCCCCGCCGACTACGTGCGGGGCGGCAGCGGGGAGGTCAGCCGGTTCCAGATCATGCCCGACGTGTGGCGGCGCTACACCAAATCCCGGGAGTATGACAACCCCGAGGTCGCGTGGAACGTGGCCCAGCGCATCCTGGCCGACCGGACGGCGGACTTCCGCCGCGCCACGGGCCGCGAGCCGAACGGGCTGGAGCTTTACCTGCTTTGGAACAAGCCGGGGCACTTCGCCGCCGCAAGCTATCAGGCCGCCCGCGTGAAGACCGATTACCACAGCCGCGCCCGGCGGTTCGCCAACCTGCTCGCCCTGCGCTGACGCTGTAACCCCGCCTCCCTCCTCCGCGTCCGTGGCGCCACTGACTGACACATGAAAGCCCTGTTCCCCCTCCTCGCCGCCCTCGCGCTCACCCTCCTGCCCGCGTCAGCGGCGGAGAAGGCCGACAAAAAGTCCGAGAAGAAGAAAGCCGAACCCGTCGCGCCCGCCAAGCCGGACGCCGAGGGCTTCCTGCCCCTGTTCAACGGCAAGAACCTCGCCGGCTTCGTGCAGGTGGGCGGCCACGCCAAGTATCGCGTCGAGGACGGCCAGGTCGTCGGCCAGTGCGTGCCGAACACGCCCAATTCCTTCCTCTGCACCGAGCGGCACTACACGAACTTCATCCTCGAAGTGGAGTTCAAGGTGTCGCCCAGCCTCAACTCCGGCATCCAGATCCGCAGCCATTACTTCGACCACGCGCAGACCTACGAATGGCAGGGCAAGACCATCAAGGTCGCCGCCGGCCGCGTGCATGGCTACCAGGTCGAGATTGACCCGTCCGCGCGCGCGTGGAGCGGCGGCATCTACGACGAGGGCCGGCGCGGCTGGCTCAACGACCTCAAGGACCGCCCCGAAGCGGGCAAGGCCTTCAAGCAGGGCGACTGGAACAAATTCCGCGTCGAGTGCCGGGGTGACTCGATCAAGACGTGGATCAATGGCGTGGCCGCCGCCGACCTCAAGGACGGCTACACGCCGGCCGGCCTGATCGCCCTCCAAGTCCACGGCGTCGGCAACAAGACCGACCCGCTGGAAGTCCGCTGGCGCGACATCCGCATCAAGGAACTGCCCTGAGCGGAGCCGCCGTCAGCCGATGAACAGCGGCTTGAGGTGCCGGTCGTAGAGGTTCTCCGTAACGTTCTTGGCGACGATGGCCTCGTTGGCCTTCAGCAAGTCCGTGTAGCGCGCGCCCGCCTTGGCCGCGAGCTTGAACGAGACGTGCAGGAGCTGGCGGATGTTGGCGTTGAACTCCGGGTGGCTCGGGATGTGTCGGATGGCGTTGGCAAGCTGCGCCCCGCTCCAACCGCTCACCACCGCTGCGGACGGCAGCTTCGCCCGGTCTATGTCAATGACGCTGGCATACGGCGCGCACAGCTCGTCCACATGCTCCAGCGCGTAGCCGTAAATTTCCTTCACCAGCGCCAGCCCGTCGCCGCCGGCCTCCGAAAGACCGATGACTTCCTCCAGCCAGGTCGTGCCGGCGGTCTTCAGATGCACGCCCGCGCCGGTGCGTTGCAGGGCGCGGCGAATGATGGGGTAGAGGCTGAACTTGTCGCTGCCGCTGTGGACGCTGAGTTTCAAGTTCTTCGGCAGGCCGTAAGCCTTGACCGCGTGCGCGATGACGGCCAAGTCGTCGTTGAACTCGCGCTCGAACTGCGCGAGGTCGCCGACGTAGTCCACGCCCTTGTTGAACCGCCCGGTGAACTTCGGCGCGATGGTCTGGAGATACACGCCGGTATCGGCCAGCAGCGCGAGGATGACCAGCAGGTCCGGCGGCGTCTGCGGCGCGTCGGTCTCGTCCATCGAGACCTCGGCGATGAACCGCTTCGCGCCCTTCGTGCGCTTGATGTGCTTGAAGATCTGCCCGGCCTCCCAGGTGGCGCTGAGGTATTTCCGCGCGATGCCGGCGATGCCCTCGGCCGTGGTCTGGAACGGCTCGCTGATCCCCGCGATGGCGACCGTGCCGACCAGCTCGGGGTGCTTGGCGAGGAACCGCTCGACGTAGCGCTCCTCCGGCGCTTTGCCGATGCTGTCCGCGACATCAATCGTGAAGAAATCCGAGCACGGCAGGAACTTGTCCACCGTTTCCATGCGGATGTGATCGGCGTCCACATGCCAGCCGCCGGTCCAGCCAAGTTCCTTCACCGCCCCCTGCGCCGCGTCGAACACGCTCTGGGGATGCGAGCCGATGAAGGTGTGCTCGCGGTTGGACTTGTTCCAGACGGGCGTGACCGCCACGCCCTGCGCGGCGGCAAGCTGGAAGGCCGCGAGCTGGGCCTTGGCCTGGTGGGCGAAGCGGTCGCCCACGCCGATGGTAAGTTTCTCAAGCATCATAAAGCGGCGCGCAGTGTGCGGCCTGCCCCACCGCCGATGAAGCGCAAAATGGCCCGGTTTTTCCTCGCCCGGCCCCCGCCCGTTCGCCATTGTCCCGCCCCGTCCGATGATTATCCACCAGTTGATTTACGGCTTCCTGAAGGCGAAGGGCGGCAGCCCCGAGTTCTACCAGCTTCAGGCGCGCGACGCCATCGGGTGGATGCGGCGGCACGGCGTGAAGTTCGAGCCGGCGACCACCGTGCTCGACCTCGGCTGCGGCTTCGGCGACGTGGGCGGCGAGGTGGCCAAGACCGGCGCGCAAGTCACTTTGTCCGACGACGAGAGCTACGTGCTGCCGGAGAACGCCCGCCTGCCCTTCAAGAAGTTCAACATTGACCGCGATGACTTCAGCACGCTCGGCCAATACGACCTGGTCATCTGCTCGAACGTGCTGGAGCACCTCCCCCGCCCCGACCGCCTGCTCGCCGCGCTCCCGCAGCTCATCAAACCCGGCGGGCGCTGCTACCTGAGCTGGACGAACTGGCTCTCGCCCTGGGGCGGACATGAGTTCTCGCCGTTCCATTATCTCGGCGTAGAACGCGGCGTGCGCGTCTGGGAGCGCGTCACCGGCAAGCAGCGCCTGCACACGCCGGGGCAAAACCTCTTCTACACGTCCATCGGCCAGACCTTGCGAACCTTGCGGGCGAATCCCGCGCTCCGCATCGAGCGCCTCGCCCCGCGCTACTACCCGGAGTTCGCGTTCCTCGTCCACCTGCCGGGCCTGCGGGAGTTTCTCACCTGGAACTGCGCGCTGCTGCTCGCGCGGAGCGAGGACGCGCCGCCTAAACGGTAGCGCGGGCAGGGCTGCCCACGCCGATTGGTGCGTGTGCTGAATTGCGCCCTTGGATGGGGGCGCGGCTGCGGTTCCCGCTTGCCAGCGCGCGCGGCTTCGCCGAAACCACCCTCATGCACCGCCGCCGTTTCCTTGCCGCCACATCCGCCGCCGTCGCCACCGCCCCGTTCGTTGCCCGCGCCGCGGACGCGCCCTCGCTCGCCAGCTTCGACCGGGCGATGGAGGACTTCATCGCCGCGCGTGGGATGCCGGGCGGCGCGCTGGCCGTTGTGAAGGACGGCCGGCTCGTCCACGCGCGCGGCTACGGCTGGGCGGACAAGGAAAAGCAGCAGCGCGTGGAGCCGACCTCGCTCTACCGCATCGCCAGCATCTCGAAGCCCGTGACCGGCGTCGCCGTGCTGAAACTCGTCGAGCAGGGCAAGCTCAAGCTCGACGACCGCGCCTTCGATCTCGTTCCGCAGCAGCCGCTGCCCGGCGCGAAGCCCGACGCCCGCCTGCGCGGCATCACCATCCGCCAGTGCCTCCAGCACACCGGCGGCTGGGATCGCGACAAGAGCTACGACCCGATGTTCCGCCCGAAGGTCATCGCCGACGCCGCGAAGGAGGCCGCGCCCGCGAGCGCCAGCGCCGTCATCCGCTACATGATGGGCCAGCCGCTCGATTTCGATCCCGGCACGCGCTACGCCTACTCGAACTTCGGTTACGCCGTGCTCGGTCGCGTCATCGAGCAGCTCACGGGCAAGCCCTACGAGCAGTTCGTGAAGGACGCCGTGCTCGCGCCCGCCGGCATCAAGGGAATGCGGCTGGGCCGCTCGGTCGAATCAGGCCGGGCGGCTGCCGAAGTCCGTTACTACATGCCCGAGGCCGAGACGGCGGACAGCGTCTTTCCCGGCACGCCCGGAAAAGTCGCCTGGCCTTACGGTGGCTTCAACCTTGAGGCGATGGACGCGCACGGCGGCTGGCTGGCGAGCGCGGTGGATCTCGCGCGCTTCGCCGCCGCGTTGCGCGACCCGGAGAAGTGTCCGCTGCTCAAGCCCGCGACGTGGCGCGAACTGCACGCGCCGCCGCCCGCGACGGTCGCCCGCGCCGGGGAAGGCCCGCTCAAGGGCACTTATTACTGCTGCGGCTTCATGTCACGCCCGATGGACTCCGCCGTGGGCCGGGTCAACTACTGGCACAGCGGCAGCCTGCCCGGCACCTACACGCTGCTCGTGCGCCGTTGGGACGGCCTGAGCTGGGCCGCGCTGTTCAACCAGCGCAGCAAGGAGCGCAAGCTGGACGGCGAGATTGACCCCGCGCTGCACCGCGCGGCGGACGCGGTGAAGGCGTGGCCGAAGGAAGATTTGTTCACGCGGTTTGCGTAGCTCGACATTCCAATGTCGAGTCACGAATGCCTGTTCCTGCACGAAGTTCTCGACATTGGAATGTCGAGCTACGTGCCCATCAGCGCACCGTCTTCGCCACCGCCTCCAAGTCCGTCAGCTCCGCGCGCTCGCGGTGCTTCGTCACGAGGTCGCAGATCATCTCCACCGTGCGGCACTCCGGGTCCACCACACCGAGGCAGCTCGGGTGCGCGAGGAAGTCGAAGACCAGCCCGCGTTCGACGCAATGCTCCGCCGCCGCGCGCGTCACGCGCAGAAACCAGTCGAGTTTCCAGCGCCCGTTGCGGAACGCGCCGATGTCGCTGATGGGGTTCATCGGGATTTCCACCAAGCCGCCGGGATAGCGGAACGGCTGGGCCTCCGCCTGCGCACGCACCACGCTCGCGACCATTGCCGCGTCCGGCTCCTCGCCGGACTTCGCGCCCGTGTGGCTGGGATACTTGGAACTGCACCAACTGAAGCCGAGTTCGCGCAAAGTTTGCTGAACCAGCGGCGCGTCGGCCAGACCGTTGCTCATGACGACGACGGTGTCGTTGGTGCTGGTGTCGCCGTCGATGGTGATGCAGTTGAAGGACTGGTCGACCGCGCAGCGCATGGCGCGCTTGAGGTCGTCGGCGCCGATTTTCGCGTCCGTGGTGATGAAGCAGAGCATGGTCGCCATGTTCGGGCAGATCATGCCGGCACCCTTGGCGATGCCGCCGATGCGGAAGGAGCCGTCGCCACAGGGCACCTCGATCGAGTAGGACTTCGCCCGGGTGTCGCTGGTCATGATGGCCGCGG
>Ga0172372_10001359_pt1 | contig 37951 bp, 29 predicted proteins | sample LakKiv5m_2_FD_114544 | JGI IMG/M metagenome (GOLD analysis project Ga0172372, IMG submission 114544) | Freshwater microbial communities from Kabuno Bay, South-Kivu, Congo - kab_092012_9.5m | ecosystem: Environmental > Aquatic > Freshwater > Lake | place: Democratic Republic of the Congo...
CGGCCACCGCATCGGCACGATGGAGGTGGAGAGCGCGCTGGTGGACCACCCGGCGGTCAAGGCCATCAGTTTTACCGGCGGCACAAAAACCGGCGAGGCCATTGCCCGCAGCGCGGCGCCGCGCTTCAAGAAGCTGAGCCTGGAGCTGGGCGGAAAGAACCCCAACCTGATTTTTGCAGACTGCGATTACGAAAAGGCCCTGGAGACGTCGGTTCGCTCCAGCTTCTCCAACCAGGGGCAGATTTGCCTGTGTGGCAGTCGTATATATGTCGAAAGGCCCCTGTACGAGCGCTTTCGCACAGACTTTGTGGCGAGGGTTTCGGCCTTAATCCAGGGCGATCCGATGCAGACGCAGACCCAGCAGGGCGCAGTAGTCTCCAAGGCGCATTTTGACAAAGTGCTGGCGGGCATTGCGCTGGCGCGCGAGGAAGGAGGCGTGGTGCTGACCGGCGGCAAAGCGTTCAAGCCTAAGGGGCGTTGCGAAGGGGGGTGGTTCATTGAGCCGACGGTCATCGAAGGGCTGGCCCCGGGCTGCCGGACCAACCGCGAGGAGATTTTCGGCCCGGTGGTGACGCTGCAACCCTTTGATACCGATGCAGAAGCGTTGACCCTGGCCAACGACGTGGATTACGGCCTGGCAGCCACAATTTGGACGCAGAACCTGGACCGGGCGCACCGGCTGGCCGAGCGCATCCACGCCGGGGTGGTCTGGGTCAATTGCTGGTTGCTGCGCGATCTGCGCACCCCCTTTGGGGGCATGGGCGATTCGGGCGTGGGACGCGAAGGCGGCTGGGAGGCCATGCGCTTCTTTACCGAGCCCAAGAATGTTTGTATAAAGTATTAAATGCTATCCATAACATTTAAAATGTTATGGATAGTGAGCGATTAAAGCACACCTCATGACCAGTTACAACGCCGAGAATGCCCCTGCGCCGGTTGGCCTTTACCCCCACGCGCGCCGGGTGGGAGATTTGCTGTTTTTATCGGGCATCGGCCCGCGGAGTGCCGATGGCCAGAGCATCCCCGGACTGGAACTGGATGCCAGCGGCAATTACGTGAATTTTGATTTTGAGGCGCAGTGCCATTCGGTATTCCGGAACGTCAAAGCGGTGCTGTTAGCCTCCGATGCGCTCTGGGAGGATCTGGTGGACGTGACGGTCTTTCTGACCAACATGAAGCGCGACTTCCACACCTACAACCGGGTGTACGCCGAGTATTTCAAGGATCATCAGCCCTGCCGCACTACGGTAGAGATCAGCAGCCTGCCCACCCCGATTGCCATCGAGGTCAAGTGCATTGCCTACGTCGGCGCCAAAGGCTAGTGGCCAGGGGTGGGTCCGTTGCCTGCCGTTAACCCGTGACCTCAGTTCCCCGATGCTGTTCCCTTGCCCCAGTCGCGGATCTGGTGCTCGGTCCAGAGTTCGGGGAAGAAGATCAGCTGCTGGTGCACGGGTGGCAGGTATTTCTGCCAGTTGGTGCCGCCGGTGGCGGCGATGACATCCGGGTCTCGGTTCAGGTAGCGGGCGGCGGACTTGAGGTGAACGAGCGGCCATTCCACGTTGGCCAGCTGGTCGAAGTGGCGCAGCAGGTTGGTCAGTTCTTCGTCGCGCTCCCCATCCGGCAGGCTGTGGTAACGGGCCAGCAGATGATGGTCGCGGTAGCGATCCATCAACTCCAGAAAGGTCTTGCTGTATTTGGCCAGGAATTGCCGCAGCGTAAGGGTTTTGCGCCCGGTGGACAGTTCGCGGCCGCCCCGCTGCCAGTAGAGGTTGTCCAGCAGCACCTGGAAATCGGGCTCTTGGCGCAGAGCGTCGCGCTCGGACCAGGCCACCAGGTTGTGGGGGTCGGTGCTGGCCATCTCAATCATGCGGTACTGCGCAGACTGAAAGCCGGAGGCGGGCAACAAGGCCATTCGAAATTGCAGAAACTGCTCCTTCTCCATGCCGTCGATCATAATGCTGAACGAGTCCGTCAGGTGCCGGAAGTAGTTGTTGATGCGCCTTATGCGCAGTTTGAACACTTCGCCGGTCAGGCCAGGGGAGAAGGCCAGCTGCTCGATTTCGTTCAGGATGAGCTTGAAGTAGAGTTCGGTGATCTGGTGGTAGAGGATGAAGATTTTTTCGTCCGGGAAGGTGGTGCGCGGGTTTTGCAGGCTCAGCAGCACGTCCAGATGGGTGTAGTCCCAATAGGTGAGGTAGTCGCTGTGGATCAGGCCGTCCAGGTAGGAGCGCATGTCCTGGCCCATGGCCGCGTATTTTTCCTCCAGCGTGTGGATGCGCTGGATGATGTCGTCCGGAAGAGCCTTGTCGTGCATGAGGAGGAGTTTTGAGGACGCCGGGGAGGGCGTGCAAGGTCAACTGTTTTCGCCGACGAGCGATAGGAATTCGTCTTCGGTCATCACGGCGATGCTGCCGATTTCGCGCGCTTTTTTGAGTTTGGAACCGGCCTTTTCGCCCACCACCAGAATCTGGAGGTTGGCGGAAACGGCGCTCAGGTTGCGGCCCCCGTGCCGTTCGACCACCTCCTTGGCCTGCTCCCGGCCCAGGCGCTGCAGGGTGCCGGTGAACAACACGGTTTTGCCGCTCAGCACGCCCTGGCCGGGCTTTTCTTCGGGCAGGGTTCGGGTGTTCAGGCCAAGTCTTTCCAATTCGGCCAGCAATTGCCGGTTCTTGACGTTGCCGAAAAATTCGGCAATGCTGCGGGCCACTACCGGGCCGATGTCTTCGATTTGCATGAGCGCTTCCTCGTCCAGGGCCATGAGGGCGTTCAGGTCCGTGATGTGCCGGGTCAATGCTTTGGCCGTGGTGATGCCGACGTGCCGAATGCCCAGGGCATTGATCAGCCGGAAAAGCGGACGGGAGCGCGAGCTTTCGACGCCCTGTTGCAGGTTGGCGACGGCTTTTTTCCCCCAGCCTTTCAGCTGTTCGATGTGGGCGTAGTCGAGTTGGTAGATGTCCGGAATACTGCGCAACAGGCCTTCCTGGTAAAAGCGGCCTACGATGTCTTTGCCCAGCCCGTCGATGTCCATGGCGTTTTTGGAGACAAAATGGATGAGGCGCTCCTCGGCTTGTGCGGGGCATTCGGCGTTGGTGCAGCGCACCGCTACTTCGCCTTCCGCACGCGTCAGCGGACCGTCGCAACTGGGGCAACTGCCGGGAAACACGATGGGCGTTTCGCTGCCGGTGCGCGCTTCGGGCACCACCCCGGCAATGTAAGGGATCACATCGCCGGCGCGCTCCACCTTGACCAGGTCGCCGATGCGGATGTCCTTCTCGGCAATCTGGTCCTGGTTGTGCAGCGAGATGGAACTGATGGTAACGCCGGCCAGCGAAACCGGCTCCACTTTGGCCACCGGCGTGATGGCCCCGGTGCGGCCCACCTGGTACTCGACGCGCAGCAGCCGGCTGGTGGCCTGCTTGGCTTTGAACTTGTACGCGATGGCCCAGCGCGGGTGATGCGCTGTGGCACCGCAGCGGCGCTGCAGGGCCAGATTGTTGACTTTGACCACCATGCCGTCAATCTCGTAGCGGTAGTCGTCGCGGCGCTTTTCCCACTCCTGGATAAACGCCGTTACCTGCCCGATGCCCTGTTGCACGGCCATGGCTTCATCGGGCACCCGAAAACCGAGTTCGCGCAACAGGTCCAGGTTGCCACTGTGGGTTTGCAGGGGGCTGCCGGGGGCTCCGAGCTGGTCTTCGCCGGCCGCGTTAACGGCATAACCCAGGTGAAAGATGAAGGTCTCCAGGCCTCGCTGGGCCACCTCCGCGGGGTCTTTCATGCGCAGGCCGCCGGCTGCCGTGTTGCGCGGGTTCTGAAAGCGGGGAAGGCCTGCCGCTTCGCGCGCCTGGTTCATGCGGGCGAAAACGGCTTTGTCGATCACCACTTCGCCGCGCACTTCGGCCAGGGTGACGCCGAGCTGGTCAAAAGCGGCAAGCTTGGGGATGCTGCCGATTACCTGCACATTGGCCGAGATGTCTTCGCCCCGAACCCCGTCTCCCCGCGTTGCGCCGCGGTCCAGACGCCCGTCCAGATACTGCAGCGAGATGCTGGAACCATCAAATTTGGGTTCCACGCAATACTCCACCTCGTCGGTGCCCGTCAGGCCGCGGACGCGGCGGTCCCATTCCAGCAGGTCCTCGGCGTTGTAGGAGTTCTCCAGCGAGAGCATGGGCACGGCGTGGGCCAGTGTGCTGCCGGTGTCGGCCAGACCGCGCGCCACGCGCTGGGTGGGCGAATCGGCCACCTGCAACTCGGGATGCTCGGTTTCCAGCTGTTTGAGCTCGGCAAAGAGCCGGTCGTAATCGACGTCCGGAATGACTTGTGCCGCTTCAACATAATACTGGCGGTCCAGAAAGTCCAGTACCGTGCGAAGGGCTTCCGCACGCTCTGCGGGCTGGTCGGGACCTTCGCCGGTCAGCAGTTCCCGCAGGCTTTGCTGCAGGGCCTCATTTTCGTCGTGTTCCGTCATGGGGCGGCGAGCTCAGGCAGGGGTGTCGGTAAGCAGGGCGTCAATGGCAGCGGCCAGTTTGCGGTCCTTTTCGGTGACCACGTTGCCGGCGTCGTGCGTGTTCAGGTAGATGTCCACCTGGTTCCACACATTGGTCCAGTAGGGGTGGTGGTTGTGCTGCTCGGCCAAAAGCGCGACGCGGGTCATGAACGCGAAGGCCTGGCTGAAATCGCCGAACCGGAAGCCGCGGTGTAGCCGGTTGTCTTGTTCGGTCCAAAGGGTATCGGATGCCATGCCCCAAAGGTAGCTTGCCCGGCTTTAGGTCGAAAGGCTTTGCGCACCCCGCGCAAGGGTTGTGGATAGTCAGCGAGGCCCTTCGCCCGAAACAGGCCAGGGCCGGGGATCAGGCAACACGGCTGATGTTGCGCCTTAGAAATCCCAATTGCCGGTGTCGAGGGTTTCCACGCAACGGCGCAGCAGGTCGATGGAGGAACGGATGTCGGCTTTGTGGCACATTTCGATGACTGAGTGGATGTGCCGCGTGGGGATGGACACAGCTCCGGCGATGGAGCCGCGCGTGGCCATGCGCTGGATGCCTGCGGTGTCGGTGCCGCCTTTGGGGAGCACTTCGGGCTGCCAGGCGATGCCGTGGTCGGTGGCCACTTTTTTCATGAAGCGCACCATGCGGTAGTCGCAGATCACGGAGGCGTCCATGATTTTAATGGCGGTGCCTTTGCCGAGCTTGGTCACCATTTCTTCGGGCCGCGCGCCGGGGGTGTCAAAGGCGATGGTGGTGTCCAGGCCGAACCCGAAATCGGGGTTGATGCCGTGGGCGGAGACGTTGGCGCCGCGGATGCCCACTTCTTCCTGCACGGTGAAGACCGCGTAAAAGTCGAAGGGGGTATGCTGCAATTCGCGCAGGACTTCGATGAGGATGTACACGGACACGCGGTTGTCCAGCGATTTGACGTTGACGCATTCGCCCATCTCGATGAGCTTGCGCTCGCGGCTGACCGGGTCGCCGATGTTGACCAGCTTGTTCACTTCTTCGGCGGGCAGGCCCAGGTCGATGAAGTAGTCCTCCAGGTGCAGGGGCTTGTTGCGCTCTTCCGCAGTCATCAGGTGAATGGGTTTGGAGCCCATCACGCCGACCAGGTCTTCGCGGCCGTGCACGATGACGCGCTGAGCCGTGAGCGTTTTAGGGTCAAAGCCACCGAGAGGGACGAAGTGCAGGAAGCCGTTTTCGTCGATGTGCGAGACCATGAACCCGATTTCGTCCATGTGGGCCGCAGCCATGACTTTTTTGCCCCCGGGATTGCCTTTTTTCAGCGCGATAACATTTCCCATGTTATCGATGTCCACCGAGTCCACCAGCGGGCGGATTTCGCGAAGCACGATTTCGCGGATGCGCTGCTCAAAGCCGGGAACACCGGCTACTTCGCAGATTTCTGCAAGCAAAGGGACGTTGATGGCCATGAAAAGAGGAGGTTTGGTGGGTTTGGAATCAACGCAGCGTTTAGCGCACTATGCCGATCTTAAGCATGTTGGTTTTGCTGCGGGAGCCGAGGGGCATGGAGCCCGTGTTCAGGACGATGTCGCCGCGGATGACCAGCCCTTTTTCCTTCAGGATTTCCTGCACCTCGGCGATGGTCTTGTCGGTGCTTTCAAAGCGGTTGTAGTAAAAGGCGCGAACCCCCCAGACCAGGCTCAGGGTTTTGATCAGCTGCTGGCTGTCGGTGAAAATGTGGATGGCTGCGCCCGGGCGCTGGCTGGCCAGCATGAAGGCTGTGTACCCGGAGCGGGTCATGCCCAGGATAGCGCGTGCGTTCACGTGCATGGCGATGTTGGCCGCGTTGTAACAGATGGCATCGCTGAGGTAATGGGGAGAGTCTTTGTCGGGCTTGATTTCGCGGTTGTAGATGGTGGGCTCTTTTTCCACTTCCGTGATGATGTCGCGCATGGCTTCAACCACCTTAATCGGAAACTGGCCTACGGACGTTTCCGCGGACAGCATGACCGCATCGGCGCCGTCAAACACGGCGTTGGCCACATCGGTGGCTTCGGCGCGCGTCGGACGGAAATGGCTGATCATGCTCTCCATCATCTGCGTGGCAATGATGACCGGTTTGTAGGCCACCATGCATTTGCGGGTGATGTGCTTTTGGATCATGGGAATGCGCTCCATGGGCAATTCCACGCCCAGGTCGCCCCGCGCCACCATGATGCCGTCGCTGGCTTCAATGATGGAGTCAATTTCCTCCAACGCTTCCGGCCGCTCAATTTTGGCGATGATCCGAACGTCTTTGTTGTGGTAGTTGATGATGCCCCGCAGCTCGCGCAGGTCATCGGCCTTGCGAACAAAACTCAGCGCAATCCATTGTATGTCGCATTCCAGGACCCAGCGAAGGTTCTTCTTGTCGCTTTCCGTCAGGCTGGGCTCGGAGATGCGGGTGTGAGGCATGTTGACCCCTTTTTTGCTGGAGAGCAAACCGCCGTAGATCACCTTGGCGCGAACGCGGGTGTCGTCTATTTTCTCCATGACCCGCAGCTCCAGCTTGCCGTCGTCAATGAGCACGTGGTCGCCTTCGGCGACATCGCGGGCGAACTGCTCGTAAGAAATGGAGACCAGATCGGCGCTGCATTCCACGTTTTCGGTGGTCAAAATCAGCTCGTGGTCTTCCGGAAGCAGCACGGTACCTCCCGGAACTTTGCCCGTGCGGATTTTTGGGCCCTGAAGGTCAGCCAGCAGGCCAACCGTGGTGCCCAATTCGTCATTGACCGACTGGACCAGTTCGATGACGGACTTGTGTTTTTGTTCGTCGCCGTGGCTCAGGTTGAGGCGAAAGATGTTGACACCGGCGCGAATCAGGGCGGCGATCATCTCGCGGCTTTCGATGGCCGGACCGACGGTTGCGATGATTTTAGTCCGGTTTGGAGTCAGGTTCATTCAAAAAGAAGATTTAGCCTACGGCTGACCGTTTGCGGCTCAATGGGGAAAGCGGTCTGTATGTTGGGGAGGGGTCGTATAGAAGCGAGGAGCTCGGGAAACTTGTCGGCATACCAGGAACCGTATACGAGGAGGAGGTAGTCGGCGTTGCGTTGCCCGGGAAGGAGCAATTTGCCGCTAAAGCGGTTCGAAATTAGGTAAATCGTGGCTTTGTCCATCTCATCGATGGCTCGGAACCGAGAAAAGCCCCCGTTTTCCGGCAAATGGCCGGGGGAAAGTTCCACGTCTTCGATCCGCTCCAGATCCAATCCCAGGTAGCGGTGCAGGGTCCAGGCCATCCGGTAGTCCCGCAGGGGGGTGGCTATGCCACCGAGCAGGAAGTCGGTTTCCAGCGCAATGCGAAGCGTGTTTTTCTTCACTTTTTCTCCCACAGCGTCCAAATTACGCACTACGGGCATGCCAAGAGGACATCATGTCCGGATAACAGAAAGGGGAGGATATTTACAACTGTTTGACTATCAATTTGGTAGATTTTCACCTGTGGACAATTTTCTCCAAGCGAATTCGCGAATCCTTTGGAATTGCTTTTCTTTGCGCCATTCATTTTTTCAGTCCTTAAATCATTCGCTATGTCCGACATCGCGGAACGCGTAAAGAAGATCATCATTGACAAGCTGGGCGTTGACGAATCCGAAGTCAACCCCGAAGCCAGTTTCACCAACGACCTGGGGGCTGACTCCCTGGACACTGTTGAACTCATCATGGAATTTGAAAAAGAATTCAATATTTCTATTCCCGATGAGCAGGCGGAAAACATCACCAACGTAGGAGAAGCCATTTCCTACCTGGAGGAGCACGTCAAGTAATTTCCGCCCAACCGCCCAACGACGGTTATGGAGCTAAAACGAGTGGTTGTTACCGGCATTGGAGCGTTGACTCCGGTCGGCAATACGGTCCTTGCATTCTGGGAGTCCCTGCTCGCCGGCAGGAGCGGTGCTGCACCGATCACGCACTTTGATCCGCAGAATTTCCGCACGCGGTTTGCCTGCGAGGTCAAACAGTTTGACGTTGCTGATCACTTGGACCGCAAGGAAGCCCGGCGCATGGATCCTTTCGTGCACTTTGCCATGGTGGCCGCTCATGAAGCTGTACTGGACTCTGGCCTTCTGGATGACGCCAGCCTGGATAAAGACCGGGTTGGCGTCATCTGGGGTGCCGGCATCGGTGGGCTGTTGACGTTTGAAGAGGAAATCGGCGGCTTTGCCCGCCGCGAAGACGGGATACCCAAATTCAATCCCTTCTTCATCCCCAAAATGATTATCGACATCTCGTCGGGGCATATTTCCATGCGCTACGGCTTCAGAGGGCTCAACTTCTCTACGGTATCGGCCTGCGCCTCTTCCACCAACGCCATCATCGATTCGCTGAACTACATCCGCCTGGGCAAGGCCGTGGCCATTGTCACCGGTGGTTCGGAAGCAGCCGTTACCGCTTCGGGTATCGGCGGGTTTAACGCGATGAAGGCGCTCAGCGAACGGAACGATTCGCCCGAAACGGCTTCCCGGCCTTTCGACCTGGACCGCGACGGTTTCGTGTTGGGCGAAGGGGCCGGTGCGCTGATTCTGGAGGAACGCGAACACGCCATCCGCCGCGGTGCGCGAATCTATGCCGAGGTAGTCGGCGGGGGAATGTCTGCAGATGCGCACCACATGACCGCACCACATCCGGAGGGTCTTGGCGCGCGCAATGTCATGCTGGAAGCCCTTCGCGACGCCGGATTGCAGCCTTCCGACATCGATTACATCAACGTACACGGCACCTCCACGCCATTGGGTGATATTGCAGAAACCAAGGCCATTACCGAAGTCTTCGGGGAGGCGGCCTACCAGCTGAACATTTCGTCCACCAAGTCCATGACCGGACATTTGTTAGGTGCTGCGGGAGCCATTGAGGCGCTTGCTTGCATCAAGGCGGTACAGGAAGACACGGTTCCCCCCACGATCAACCATTTTACGGATGATCCCGAGTTTAACCCGAAACTGAACTTCACGTTCGGCCAGCCGGTTAAGCGCCAGGTTCGGGCGGCCCTCAGCAACACGTTTGGCTTTGGCGGCCACAACGCCTCTATTATTGTCAAAAAGCACGACGCTTGATGCTGCGGCTTTTTCGTCAGCAGTACAATTACTTTCTCTCTCCCGATAAGGACTTAGTTCGCCGCCTCTACCGCGTAACCGGGGTTATTCCGCAGCAGATTGCCCTCTATACGCTGGCCATGCAGCACAGCTCGGCATCCAGCAAGCTCACAGAGAACAACGAGCGCCTGGAGCTGTTGGGCGATTCGGTCATCGACCTGGCCGTAGCTGACCACCTGTTCAAGCATTTCCCCTACAAGCCGGAGGGTTTCCTCACGGAAATGCGGGCCAAGCTGGTGAGCCGGGGCATGCTCAATGACATCGCGATCCGAATGGGCCTCAAGGAACTGATCGTTCGCAAGGCCAGCGAAGCCGATTTTCACAAGAGCTCCATTGCTGGCAATGCCCTCGAGGCCCTGGTCGGCGCCATTTACCTCGATCTGGGTTACCAGGCTGCGCATCGCTTTGTGCTGGAACGCATGATTCAGCCTTACATCGACCTGGACGAATTGGTGCGAACCACCGTCAACTTCAAGAGCAAGCTGTTGGAGTGGTGCCAGAAGCGCCAGAAAAAACTGCAGTTCAAGCTGGTCAGCGAACACCGCGAGAAGAACAAATGGGTGTACACCATGGCTGCGATCGTGGACGACGAGAAGGTGGGCCGCGGCAGCGAATCCAGCAAAAAGCGCGCCGAACAACTGGCCGCAGAAGCGGCAGTGCTGCACTTCAAGATTGACCAGACCGAAGACTGAATGCCGGGGGAAGGGGCCTGAAGCTGCTCCCTACTTTTTAGGCTTTTTATCGCCTGCTTTCTCCAGTTTGACGCCAATGCTGTCCTGAAGTTCGCGCGATACCGCCCCATAAGGTCCAATAATGACCTCGTCGTCTTCCGAAATTCCGCTCAGGATCTGAATGTAATCGTCGTCCTGAATGCCCGATTTCACTTCTTTCTGAATGGCCAGATTGTCTTTGTAAGTGAAAACTACTTCGCGGATCTGCTCCCCTTTGGCCGCCAGGGTGTCCTCGCGGGTGGTGACCGCCTGGATGGGTACGGACAGCGCATTGCGCACGACCCTCGTTTTTATCTCGGCAGTGCCCGACATACCCGGATAGAGCGCATAGGCATTGGACTTCTGGCCTTCTTTTTTCTCCAGCAAATCCGCATAGCTTGAACGATCCAGCACGATTTCCACCTTGTAGTTGGTAGCCTGCTCCGCAGCCGAAAACTGTCCGGAGCTGGCGGCTGTAGCTACCTGCGTCACCGTTCCCATGAAGCGCCGGTCCAGGTAGGCGTCCACTTCCACGTACGCTGTATCGCCCGGACGGATGCGCAGCACATCACTTTCGCTCACATCCACATGCACCTCCATCAAATCCAAGTCCACGATTTTCATCAACGGAGTACCGGACATCATGCTGGTGCCTAAAACGGTCTCGCCCACTTTGACACTGAGCCCACTCACAATGCCTGAAACTGGCGCGCGCAACTTAGTTCGCGACAACTGCTCCTGCATCTGGCGAAGGGTTTGTTCGTTGCTCTGCACCGTATAGCCCGCACTTTTGACGTTTTCCTGGGCAATGGCCAGATCCGATTTAGCCGTTTCAAAACGCACCTGGGCAGCTTCAAAACTGGCCTGGCTTTCCACGCCTTCTTCGCGCAGCTGTTTGATGCGCAGGTAATTGGCCTCTGCATTTTTCAGGTTAGCCTCTGCAGCCAGAAGACCCGCTTTGGCGCTGGACAAGGCGGCTTTGGTGCCACTCAGGGCGGCTTGTGTGCGCTGCACGTCGCTGGCAAAAATCTCCGGATCAATTTCCACCAACAATTGGCCGGCAATCACGGAATCGCCGTCTTCCACCCACAGTTGCACAATCTCTCCGGAAATTTCCGGGGTGATGGTCACTTCGGTTTTGGCGAAAAGTTTGCCGCTGGCGGTTACTGTCTCGGTAATGGAGCGCAGTTTGGCCTTCTCGGTCCGGACGGCCAGGGCGTTGCGGTTGCCAAAGGAGAACGAAAACCCTTCGCCCCCCCCTGAGCCCTTGGTCAGCGTATAGACCACGAACGAAAGGACCAGCACGACGAGCGCCAGACCCAGGTAAAGCAGTACTTTTTTCACAGCGACAAAGTTAGCGTTTCCGCAAGCGGCAAAACCAGCCACCCAGAACGTGCCCCCCGGCAGGCGCAGGCAGGATGTCGGGTTTCAGACGTACCCTTGGGTTTTTAGAGATTCCCCAAACTCAGTGGGCGGCCCTGGTAAAAATCCAGGACCTTGCTGGCCAGCAGAAAATTGTACTTGGCCGTCAGAAGATCCGCTTCGGCAGCCAGCAGCAGGTTGCGGGCATTGTTCAGTTCAAAACTCGGTGCCTGACCGGCCTCAAAGCGTTTCTGCGCAAAATCCAGCGCGAGTTTCCGGGCTTCCACCACTTTGCTGGCCGCCTGGAAGCTGCTTGCTGCCGCCCGGGCATCGGCTACCGATTGCTCGATGGTCTGGCGAAGGGTGTTCAGATCGCGCTCCGTGCTGATCTTTTGCTGGTCCAGTTGAAGCTCTGCACTGCGGATGTTAGCGCGCACAAGCCCGTTGGTGAAAATGGGCACATTCATTCCGATGCCCACGAACTGCCCGAAGTTGCGGTCCAGCTGGTTGCCGTACGAAGGCAGAAATTCCGCCAGTGCTTTCTCCGTAAACCAGGAGGTGCTGGCTCCGCCTGACAAGGCGAGCGAAGGGTACAGGTCGCTGCGCGCCAGTTCGATGTTGTCTTCGGCCAGCTGTTCGGCCATCAGGTTGCGGGTCACTGCAGGCAGGGTTCCGGAGGCGTAGCGGTAAATAGCATCCGCGTCCCAGTCCTCTACGGCCAGCAGCGCATCCATGGCGGCAGGATCAGGAACTTCAATCTCAAAGTCTGCCGTTTCCTGCGCCTGCATCATCTGGCGCAGCTGCAGGTAGGCCAGCACGATGGTGTTGCTCGCCTGGATCACGCCCAGTTCGTCGGTCGCCACCTGCGCTTCCAGTTCGCGCAGGTTGCCTTCCGGAATAACCCCCGCTTGCGCCAGGCGCCTGGAATTGCTCAGGTTGTCCCGGCTCACTTCCATTTGAACTTCGCGTCGCCGCTGGTCTTCCAGCGCCAGCAACACTTGCAGGTAGGCCTGCAACACATTGATTCGGACCTGGTCTTCGGCGGCCTTTTGGTCGCTTTCCGCCAGGCTTCGCTGATCTTGGGCACTGCGGATACTGCGCATCAGCCCAAAGCCCTGAAAAATCGGCAGGTTGCCGTTGAGGCCGAACGAATTGCTCTGCGAGCGCGACGCGTCAATGGTCAGGTTGTCCGGGTTGGTAAAACGGCCAAACGAAAGTCCGTAATACGCACTTCCCGTTACGCTCGGCAGCCGGTTGAGCCGGCGCTGCTGCAGCGTAACCTCGGCCTGCTCCACCCCGACACCGGCCAGCTGAACATCCAGGTTGTTTTCCAAAGCGTACTGGAGGCACTGGTCCAGCGACCAGCGCTCTTGCCCGGCTACGGAACCGGAAAGCGTCAGCAAGAATAACAGGGTACCAAAAAATGGACGAAACATCAGCAGGTCAGTTTAGAGGGCAAACTCCGGTCGAACAGGGTGGAGCATGCGGTGCAGGCCAGTACCGGACCACGGCATGAAATTAGCCATAGCCTCCTAAACCCCTGTGCGGCCGGCAATTTATTAAGTAAAAATTAACATTCTCATCCAGGCGCGGCGCTGTTCAGACCTACTCACTCCGCACGACTGGGTGCAGGGCAGCACGGTGCTTGGCCTCGCCTTATGGCTAAGGCGCTTCTTTCGGGCGAAAGGTTACCGTTCCCGGGCAAGTTTTGTCGAATTTTACGGCGATTGCGGACTGCACTCCCCCCCCTTCCCCCGACACCTGACATGCTGGATAACCCGGATACCCTGTTCATGAAAGCCGCGCTGCTGGAGGCTGAAAAAGCCTTTGCGGACGACGAAGTTCCGGTGGGTGCCGTGGTGGTCAGCCGCAACCGCATCATCGCACGGGCGCACAACCAAACGGAGCGCCTGCGGGATTCTACGGCGCATGCCGAAATGCTGGCGTTGACGGCAGCCGAGGAAACCCTGGGCAGCAAAATTCTGGAATCCTGCACCTTGTACGTGACGCTCGAACCCTGCGTGATGTGCGCCGGTGCCTGCTTTTGGACGCGGGTCGGTCGGGTGGTGGTGGCCGCTGCGGACCCGAAAGTGGGCTTTCTGCGCTTTGGTACGGGCCTCCTGCACCCGCGCACCGAGTACTACCAGGGCGTGGAGGCCGATGCCGCCGCCCAGCTCCTGCGCAGCTACTTTCAGGCCAAACGCAACTGAGCCAAGACCGTCCCGCCTTGCAGATGGCCCTGCGTTCCGGCCGTTGGGTCCGGCCTTACGATCCACTCTTAGGGCCCTTAGCCCTATCTTTGGCCCTGAACACGCGCCGGGCATTCCGCAGGCCACGGGGTTTTGTGAGAAACCCTTGGTATTGCCGGTTGCGGACTTTGCCCCCCTCCATCTGATTACCCCTAACGCTCAATACAATTTGTTATGGCTTTTGAATTGCCCGCCTTGCCCTACGCTTTTGACGCTCTTGAACCGCACATTGATGCGCGCACCATGGAGATCCACCACGGAAAGCACCACGCTGCTTACACCACCAACCTCAACAACGCCATTGCCGGGACCCCGCTTGAAGGCAAAAGCATCTTCGAACTGATGGCTAATGCCGGTCAGAACGGCGCAGCCGTGCGCAACAACGGCGGTGGCTACTTCAACCACAACTTGTTTTGGACCATTCTGGCCCCGAATGCCGGAGGCGCACCGTCCGGTGACCTGGCCGCAGCCATCGATCAGGCCTTCGGGTCGTTTGATGCCCTAAAGGAGCAATTCAACAAGGCCGGGGCTACCCGCTTCGGGTCCGGCTGGGCCTGGTTGAGCGTAGCCGACGGCAAGCTGGTGGTTTCCTCCACCCCGAACCAGGACAACCCGCTCATGGATGTGGCCGAAGTAAAGGGCACGCCCATTTTAGGGTTGGACGTCTGGGAGCACGCGTATTACCTGAACTACCAGAACCGCCGTCCGGATTACATCAACGCCTTCTGGAACCTGGTCAACTGGGCGCAAGTGTCCGACTACTGGCGCAAGGCTACTCGACCGTAACTGATTTGGCCAGGTTGCGGGGCTGATCCACGTTGCAGCCGCGCATTACGGCGATGTGGTAGGCCAGCAATTGCAGCGGAACAACGGAAAGCAGAGGGGTCAGCGACTCCTCTGTTTTTGGTATGACGATCGTGTAATCCGCCATGTTGCGGATTTGCTTGTCGTCTTCGGCCACGATGGCGATGATTCTTCCTTTGCGCGCCTTGACCTCCTGGATGTTGCTGACGATTTTATCGTAGGCGCTGGGGTTGGTGGCCAGCACCACTACCGGCATGTGCTCATCAATCAGCGCGATTGGGCCGTGTTTCATCTCGGCGGCGGGGTAACCTTCCGCGTGGATGTACGAAATCTCTTTGAGCTTCAGCGCGCCTTCCAGGGCAACCGGGAAGTTGTACCCGCGGCCCAGATAGAGGAAGTTCTTGACGTCCACAAATTCTTCGGCAATGTCGCGGATGAGCGAATCGCTTTCGAGCAGCGCCTCAATCTGTTCGGGGATGCGCTGCAGTTCGTCCAGAATGAAGTGGTAGCGCGATTCGGAGATGGTGCCCTTGGCCCTTGCGATGGCCAGCGCCATCAGCGTAACAATGGTTATCTGAGCGGTAAAGGCTTTGGTCGAAGCGACGCCGATCTCCGGGCCGGCGTGCGTGTAGGACCCGGCGTCAGTAGCCCGCGAAATCGAGGAGCCCACGACGTTGCAGATGCCATAGATGGTAGCCCCTCTGGATTTAGCCAGCTCGATGGCGGCGAGCGTGTCCGCCGTTTCCCCCGATTGGGAGATGGCGATAACGATGTCGTTCTCGTCCAGGATGGGATTCCGGTAGCGGAATTCAGAGGCGTACTCCACTTCAACGGGAATGCGCGCGTAGTCTTCAAACAGGTACTCGGCCACCAGCCCGGCATGCCAGGACGTGCCACAAGCCACCACGATGATGCGGCGCGCCGCGACAAATTTGGCTTCGAACTCCTGGATACCCCGCAGGTGGATGCTCTGGTCGCCCAGCCCGATGCGACCCCGGAGCGAGTCGGTAATGGAGCGCGGCTGTTCGTAGATTTCCTTGAGCATGAAATGCTCGTAGCCGCCCTTTTCGATGGTCTCCAGCTTCATCTGGAGTTCCTGCACGTAAGGCGTGATCCGCTTGTTGTCGATGGTGCGGATGCTCATCTCGCCGTTGCGGTTGACCACGGCCACTTCTTCATCGTTCAGGTACACCACGTTGCGGGTGTACTCGATGATGGGGGTGGCGTCGGAGGCCAGGAAGAATTCGCCTTTGCCCAAACCGATGACCAGCGGGCTCGATTTGCGGGCCGCGTAGAGGCGGTTCGGTTCGTCCTGGCTGATAATGACGATGGCGTAGGCGCCGATGACCTGCGAAAGCGCGATGGGCAGGGCTTTCTCCAGATCCAGGCCTTCCTTCTGCTGTATGTCTTCGATGAGGTTGATCAGCACTTCGGTGTCGGTATCCGAGATGAAGCGATGACCGCGTCCCTCCAACTCTGCCCGCAGCGCCGAGTAATTCTCGATGATGCCGTTGTGGATGATGGCCAGGTTGCTGCTGGACGATACATGCGGGTGGGCGTTGGTGTCGTTCGGGGGTCCGTGGGTAGCCCATCGGGTGTGGCCCATGCCCATGGTTCCGTGCAGGTTGCGGCCGCTGAGTTCGTTTTCCAGGTCGGCCACCTTGCCCGCCTTTTTGCAGACTTGCAGGGCACCGTTCAGCACGGCCAGGCCGGCGCTGTCGTAGCCCCGGTATTCCAGGCGTTTCAGGCCTTTGATAATAACCGGAATGGCTTCCCGGTAACCCACATACCCGACGATCCCGCACATAGGCTATTCGATTTCGGTGTAAAGAATCTCCAGCGACATCCGGAGCCGTTCGTCAGGGTGGTTCACCCCGCCGATAATGGCCCGGTTGGCATTTCGAAAATAGGGGAAAGGCACTAAAACAAAACCTTTGTTATCCACTTCGCCGTTCAGAATACGCTGCACATGGCGGGTGAGGTTGATCTCATAGCCCGTGATCCGCTGGCCGGGACCTACCACAATGTTTTCTTTGACGCCCCCGTAATGCGAAGCCGGCTCAAACTGATCGTACACCGACCAATACGTCTCGCTGCTCCGGCTGATGAAAATGAACTCGTTGCCGCAAACGCTGTCGGTGGCCAGCACGTAGCACTGCGACGGAGCCGGAAAAATGCTGTCCGCCGCTGTGCCGCCAGTCAGGGCAAAACGAAGGATAGCCCGGTTAATGGCCACCGTGCCCAGGTCTTCCAGATTGGGGATTTCTATGCGCATGCTGTGGCCGGCCAGACCGCTTAGGTAAACCACGCTGTCGGTAGCCGAGCTTCCGCAATCCCGGGGAATGGCCTGGCCCGTGGTGTACTGATGCGTATAATGCGCTACGGTAATGGTGGACGTGCCGATGGGGAAGACCACGACGCTGGTGTCGGTGTTGACGGGCGAAATGGCCCGGTAGTACAGGTTCAACCGCGAAACCGCATTGCGGGGGTTGACCCGGAAAAAACCGCGCGAAAAACCGCTGACCGTATCCGGCACGATGAAAAGCCCTGGGAGCCAGTTTTGGAACGAGGTGTCATTGGCCAACTCTGGTTGACCGGCCAGGTTGAACAGCTGCTGGCCAAAAGCCACGTCCAGCGGTATGCGAACCTGCGGCGGTTGCCGCACCCCGCCCACGGTAACGCTATCCCCGACCGCAGGCAGAAAACTAAGCCTTTGCCCCACCCGGACCGGATCGACAGCAAAATCCCGATCGGCGTTGTACACCGTTCCCGTCTCCATTTCCTCCGTCATCCGGTACACCGAAATGTTTTGTGGCACGGTCTCGTCGCCGTAAAAACCTGTCAGCGACAAACTCAGTACGAGCGAGTCAAACACATACACGGTGGAACCGGTATCCGGCGTAAAATCGAGGTTGTTGGTGGGCAGCACTAATTGCGTGTACAGCCCGGCCGTCGAGCGGCCAAACACCGGGTCGTCATCGCTGCCGATGAGGTTGTCCAACAAGTTGGTCGCGTAAACGGAATCACTCCGGATGGTGTAGGTATGTACCGTAAACGTGTCGGTCAGCGCGGTCAACAGGTCCCCGTCGCCCAACAAATCGCGGCCTATGCCCGTGGGCTCGTTGCACGAAGCCAAAGCCAGCAAAACAGCAGCGAAAGCCGCAGGCAGAAAGCGGGGTAGGGGCATTAGTTCCGGGGGAATGGGGCGGCGGGTATGAACGCAGGTTCTTCGCTCCGTTTACTTGCCGCCGAGCTCTTGGTAAAAATTCTGGTAAGCGCTCAGGTAGTCTTCGCCATTCAGAAAAGGCAACACCGGCTTGGCCAGTTTCCGGAGGGAGCCATTCATGTCGGCTTCCATACCTGGGTTGCCCAGAATGACCCCGTCCGCGTAGGCAATCCCGCCCATGGTCATCGCCTCGTTGTCCAGCTTTTCGAACACTTTAAGCTCCTTGCCGCCCACGCTGTCGCTGATCAGGGCCTTTACCATGAATTCCTCCGATAACGTCTCGCTGAACGAATTCTTGTACACAGAGTACACAACTTTGGTGGTGCGAAACACCGGATCGCCTTTGTAAGCCGTTTTCAGGTAGAGAGGCACAAGGCTGGTCATCCAGCCGTGGCAGTGGATGATGTCCGGTGGCCAGTCCATTCGGCGAATGGTCTCCAGCGCCCCTTTGCAGAAAAAGATCATCCGGTCTGCATTGTCGTCGTAAAAGGCCTCTTTCGTGTCGCGGAAAACCGTTTTTCGCTTGAAAAAGTCATCGTTGTCCAAAAAATACACCTGCATGCGGGCCCCGGGCACCGATGCGACCTTAATGATCAGCGGATAATCGTCATTGTCCACAATAATATTCATCCCTGACAAGCGAACCACTTCGTGCAGGCGGTGCCGCCGCTCGTTGATGCTTCCGAAACGAGGCATCAATACCCTGATTTCCATTCCATTGTCCTGAATGTACTGGGGAAGCTGGCGGGTGATCTCCGCTATTTCCGTAGCCACCAGATACGGCTTCATTTCCTGGGTCAGGATGAGCACTCGTTTCTTGTCCATGTATAGGGCGATTGACTAACGGGCATCTTTACAGAAGCCCTATATTGCGGCCTTTGACAAAGGCGCTGTCTGACGGGCAAAAATACAAAAAAGAACGCATTGGTCCACCACGGTAAGGCGGCAATGGTCAGTCTGACCCAAAAGGCAGACCTTGCAGAATTCGTTGAGCGACAACGAAAAAGGGGAGCTACCCTGGGTTTTGTACCCACGATGGGGGCTTTGCACCAGGGGCATTTGTCGCTGGTGGAACGCAGCGCGCAGGAGTGCGATTGCACGGTAGTGTCCATTTTTGTGAACCCTACCCAATTCAACCAGGGGGAGGATTTGCGGCTTTACCCCAGGCCCCTTCAGGCGGACATGGAGCTCCTGCGCAGCACCCCCTGCGACGCGCTTTTTTTGCCCGAAGTGGCCGAAATCTACCCCGGAGGCGCCGTGGTGCAGCAGCAATGGGACTTCGCCGGGCTGGATAAAGGCCTCGAAGGCCAGTTTCGCCCCGGGCACTTTGATGGCGTGGCGCAGGTGGTAAAAATCCTGCTGGACTGCGTGCAGCCCGACGTCCTGTACCTGGGCCAGAAAGACTACCAGCAGTATGCAGTGGTTCGAAAAATGGTGCAGCTCGAGCAATTGCCGGTCGATGTGCGGGTCTGTCCCATCATCCGGGAGCCAGACGGCCTGGCGATGAGCTCGCGCAACGTTCGTCTGGGCGCTCTGGAGCGCCTGCAGGCGGTGGAATTGTCCCGGACGCTCTTCGCCTTAGCCGATCAACTCCGGCAAAGCCAGGGCGCTGACCTGGTCGAACAGGGGCAACTGGCCCGCGCCTGGCTGCAGGCCAGCCCTGGCATCCAGTTGGAATACCTCGAAATTGTGGATGCCCAGACCCTGGCTCCGGTCCGGCAATGGGATGGGTCCGGTACCCTGCTGCTTTGTGTGGCGGCGTGGTTAGGCGGTGTCAGGCTCATTGACAACGTGCTGCTCGGGCCGGGATCCTGAACCCTTTTCGCCGGCTTCCCCATTTTCCACACCGGCGAAAGTTTTTTTCCGGGAAAGCCTGAGCCATGCCGGGAATGCTATTTTTGCCGCGCTATTCCCTTTCGCCCGGGCTTCCCTCCTTCGGAACCAGCCCCGGGCTATTCAGGGTGCCAACTCTTTTTCTTCCCATCCGTATCCCCATAATCCTTGAAAGCAATAGCTCAAAAAATGCTCAAGCCCGCCATTTTCCTGGCCTTGGGTGTTTTCATTTTGTGGAAGTTGGTGGACGGCATGAGCGAAGAAGTTCGCTTGCAAACCGTTGATGCGCTGCGCCAGGCCAAGTACGGCTGGGTGGTGCTTTCCATCGGCTGCGGCATCCTGAGCCACATGAGCCGCACCCAGCGCTGGCGCATGCTGATCGAGCCGCTTGGGCATTACCCGCGCTACGGGGTCACGTTCCTGTGCGTCATGATCAGTTATGTAGCCAATCTGGCCGTACCCCGTCTGGGCGAAGTGCTCAAATGTACCTTCCTGAGCCGCTATGAGCGCATTCCGGCGGATAAGGTCATCGGAACCATGATTGCCGAGCGTTCGGTTGATGCCATCACGCTGGTGCTGGTCACGTTGCTGACCCTGGCGCTGCAGTACAACAAGCTCCGTGACTTCTTTCACGAAAGCGTCACCGCTCCGATGCAGGCCACGCTGGCCAGCAATCCGCTGTTGGGCCCGGGATTGCTGATCGGGCTGGGCCTGGGGTTGGTCCTGGCCTGGCTCGCCTGGCGAAAAGTTCGCGACTCCGAGCGCCTGGAGCGTTTCCGCGATGTCCTGCGCAACGTGAAAGAGGGTTTGACCAGCTTGCGCAGGGTGCGCAACCTTCCGCTGTTTATCTTCCACTCCTTTTTCATCTGGGCCATGTACTACGCCATGGTGGCCATCGCTTTTCCCGCGCTGGTCGAGACAGCGGGGCTCGGATTCTCTGCGGGAATGGCTATCTTGGTATTCGGTTCCGTGGGCATTATTGCCACACCGGGAGGCATCGGGGCTTACCAGTTGATTGTCAGTGAGACGCTGGTCAAGTTGTACGGGGTAGCGGAAGGAGGTGCTTTTGCCTTTGCCAACATTGTTTGGGGCGCACAGACGGCCATGATCATTGTGTTTGGCCTCGCATCGCTGGCGCTTTTGCCGCTGTTCCGCGTAAGGCATCAACCCGCGTGATGCTGAGCCGGCTGAAGGTTTGGGTTCGGATGGTCCGCTGATCGGGTTTTCGTTTTCCGGTCCATCCCCAGCCGAACTCCCCGGTTTCGCTTTCTCTCCTAACGCTCTTCCCAAACTCTCTATGAGCAAGCTCGAATTTTTGCAACATAAAATCATGACGCCCGATCAGGCGGCCCATACGGTACTAGGATGGAAGCTCAAAAGTGCCCGGATAGGGTTTACCAACGGATGCTTCGATCTGTTGCATGTCGGTCATATGAGTACGCTGATTCACACGGCTAATCACTGCGATAAAGTGGTAGTTGGCCTGAATAGCGATGCCTCCGTCAGGCGGCTAAAAGGCTCCAGCAGGCCCCTTGTCGGACAAGAGCAGCGCGCCTTGCTCATGGCGGGCTTCCTTCTGGTCGATGCGGTGGTTATTTTCGAGGAAGACACCCCGCTGGAACTCATCCAACTGCTTCAACCCGATGTGCTGGTCAAGGGAGGCGACTGGGCAGAAAAAGACATCGTTGGAGCCGCACAAGTCCGGCAGACCGGCGGAGAGGTGCTCATCGTACCTTACTTGAAAGGCTGGTCCACGACGGAGTTGGCGGACAAAATGCAGCAGTTGTAACCTGCTCCTGCAACCCTTCGCCCGTGCTTTTCAAATGCGCTGTCCTTGCTAACTTTGAGCCGTTTCCCTAAATCTCCTCCATTCTTTTGTTAATCCTTTCTGCATGTACTTCGACCTTTCCGAAGAGCACCGGATGATTCAGAAAGCTGCCCGCGATTTTGCGCAGCATGAACTCAAACCGGGCGTGATCCAACGCGATGCTACCATGTCCTATCCGGCCGAACAGGTCCGGCGAATGGGGGAGCTGGGCTTTCTCGGCATGATGGTGGATCCGAAGTACGGCGGAGGTGGAATGGACACCCTCAGCTACGTGCTGGTCATGGAGGAATTGTCCAAAGTGGACAACTCCTGCTCGGTCATCGTTTCGGTCAACAACTCGCTGGTTACCTGGGGTTTGGAGCAGTTTGGCAACCAGGACCAGAAAGACCGCTACCTGCGGCCTTTGGCTACCGGCCAAATGGTTGGGGCGTTTTGTCTGTCTGAACCTGAGGCGGGTTCGGATGCCACCAGCCAGCGCACCACGGCCGTTGACATGGGCGATTATTACCTGCTCAACGGCACTAAAAACTGGATTACCAACGGCGGCACAGCCGGGGTTTACCTGGTCATGGCTCAGACGCGGCCGGATGCCGGTCCCCGGGGAATCAACTGCCTGATTGTCGAGCGAGGCATGCCTGGATTCGATGTGGGGGCTAAGGAAGACAAGTTGGGCATCCGCTCCTCAGACACGCATACCCTGTTGTTCTCGGACGTCAAGGTTCCCAAAGCTAACCGCATCGGCGAAGACGGTTTCGGGTTCAAGTTTGCCATGAAAACATTGGGAGGCGGTCGCATCGGCATTGCAGCCCAGGCCTTGGGCATTGCTGCGGGAGCTTACGATTTGGCCGTGGACTACGCCAAACAGCGCCGTGCCTTTGGCACCGAAATCGCCAATCACCAGGCCATTCAATTCAAACTGGCCGACATGGCCACGCAGATTGAAGCCGCCCGCCTGCTGGTGTACAAAGCAGCCTGGTTAAAAGACAACGGGCTGGATTACACCAGCCCATCGTCCATGGCCAAGGTATTCGCCTCCGAAGTGGCCATGCGCACGACGGTAGAGGCCGTTCAGGTGCACGGCGGCTACGGCTACGTCAAGGAATACCACGTGGAGCGCCTCATGCGCGACGCCAAAATCACCCAGATCTACGAGGGCACCTCCGAAGTCCAGCGCATGGTGATCAGCCGGGCAGCGCTGGCCTAAGACCTTCCAGCTTGCGGTAGCCGCGCTCCTTTGGTTTCGTGCCCTCTTTGGTCATGCGTCCTGCTTTCTGGCAGAACACCCTGCTCTCTGGCAGAATACCCTGCTCTCTGGCAGAACACCCTGCTCTCTGGCAAAATACCCTGCTCTCAGGTAGAATACCCTGCTCTCAGGCAGAAAAAGATGTGCCGCAACCGCAGGTTTCGCTGGCGTTGGGGTTGTTGAACGTGAATCCCCTGTTGTCCAGCCCTTCGGAATAGTGAATCTCCATGCCACTGAGGTAGAGCGCATGGGCGGGATCGATCAGGACGCGAACACCGGCGTAATCGAATTCCTGGTCATTCGGACCGGGAAGGTCAAAATCGAGCAGGTAGGACAGGCCGGAACAGCCGCCACCTTTGACCCCGATGCGCAGTGCTTTACCTGCCTCAACGCCGCTTCGGTTGATCAGGGAACGGATTTCAGCCAACGCACCATCCGTAAATCGGATCGGGCAATCGGTAGAAAGAGTTTTCACTTCGCTCATGAGGCTAATTTACACCTAAACAGCCAGCCTTGGCAAGGAGCCAAAGTGTCTGAAGGTTGCATTTTAGGTCGAAAGGGGTAGGGGCCCCCTTCGACCGAGTAACTTTTTCAACATTGATCAGGTAACCCCTGGCTGTTGCCTGCGTTAAAAAAGGCGTTCTTTCGCGGTAGAATTCCTGCTCCTATGCCAACTTCTCCATTTGTCCTGATTGTGATGTGTACCGTTCCCGCGCTGGTGGTGTTTCTGGTCACTTACCTGTCGCTGCGGCTTTACCTCCAGCGCGAATACCGCCTCAAGCAGATTGAGCTGAAGATGGCCGGCATCCGCGAAGCCAGACCAGTGCGTTTTCAGGCCTACGAGCGGGTTGCCCTCCTGCTGGAGCGCATCGCGTTGAACAACATCCTGCACAGGGTAAGGAAAACAGATATGACGGTTCGCGATTTTCAACTGGCTATCCTGTCCAACATTCGCTCTGAATTTGACCATAACGTCACCCAACAGGTTTACGTGTCCATTGAGCTCTGGACGGCGGTGAAGGCGGCCAAAGAAGAGGTGATCAGCATTGTTAACCGAGTGGCTTCGGAATTGCCCCCTCAGGCACCCGGCATCGAGCTCAGCAAGCGCATCTTTGCGCACATGATCGACACCGAAGACAAGACGCCCACCCAGCGCGCGCTGGACGTTTTGAAGCGCGAAGTCATGGAATTGTATTGAGCAAGAAATTGGGCAACTTTTTCGTGGAAAACGGGTGAGAAAATTTTTACTAAATTTTTTTTTCCCACTATTAAAACAAGACGTATTGCTGAGGTGCTGTCATTTTGGTGCATTAAATGTTGAAAGCCATTCAGTAATGCACAGCATCAAACCACGAGCCAGAAACATCTGTTCAACGGCGTCCATTTTTCTCCCCAATTTGCCCCGCGCAATGTGGAATTTCTTCCTAGTTTAGACGACCGATTGGCACTGCCACGGGCGTTCGGTTGACAAGTTGGTTTTTGGAGAAGTGATGGACCGTATTTTATCCACAATCCCGCTCCTTTCTCTGCCAGCGAGTTAATCATCTTCTTAGAATTTAAGCATCAGGACCTCTCTCACAGGATGGTCTGGTTGCCAGATAAGTGCTTTCCCCTGAGGGAGGCTTTTTCTAGCGACCAGGTCGTTCAAAGCGTCTTATGTCGATAAGTCAGGAGGCTACGTTCCGTACAATGTCTAATGGTATGTTGTTTTGCTATTGGATAACCAGACTAACCTGAACGAGCCGGATGAGTAAATCACATGACAGCGTATGGACCAATTGCCTAAAAATCATCAAGGACAACGTCAGCCAGCAGAGTTTCCGAACCTGGTTTGAGCCGATTAAGCCTGTTTCGCTGCACGAGAACATCCTGACCATCCAAGTGCCCAGTCAGTTCTTTTATGAGTGGCTGGAAGAGCACTACGTCAGCCTGCTTCGCAAGACCATAAAGCGCGAGATGGGCAAGGAAGCCAAGTTGGAATACCAGATCATCGTAGAAGGCGGGTCGGCCAACGGAAGGCCTTATACCGTCAATTACCCCAACTACAATTCAGGCGACTCCCAGAACCTGGAACTGGACCCACCCATGGTGGTAGGCAATTCCATCAAGAATCCCTTCGTTATCCCAGGGCTGAAGAAGATTAACATCGACTCGCAGCTCAATCCCAACGCAAACTTCGAATCCTTCGTAGAAGGAGACTGTAACCGCCTTGCCCGCTCTGCAGGATATGCAGTAGCCGACAAACCGGGCACAACGGCCTTCAACCCCTTGGTCATTTATGGGGGTGTCGGTTTGGGCAAGACCCACCTGGCGCAGGCCATTGGCAACATGGTTAAGCAGAAGTACAAGAACAAGACCGTTCTGTACGTCAGCAGCGAGAAGTTCACCAACCAGTTCATTGACTCGCTCAAGAACAACTCGGTCAACGACTTCATTCACTTCTACCAGCTCATTGATGTGCTGATCATTGACGACATCCAGTTTTTTGCCAACAAGCAGAAAACCCAGGACATGTTCTTCCACATCTTCAACCACCTGCACCAGGAGAAGAAGCAGCTCATTCTCACTTCTGACCGCGCGCCCCGCGATCTGGAAGGGGTGGAGGAACGCCTGCTCTCCCGCTTTAAGTGGGGGCTGGCCGCAGACCTGACCGTTCCGGATTTTGAGACCCGTCTGGCCATCCTGGAAAAGAAGATGTACGCCGACGGCATCGAGCTTCCCCGCGAAGTTGTGGAATTCGTGGCCTACAACATCAACTCTAACGTGCGCGAATTGGAAGGTGCGCTGATTTCGTTGCTCGCCCAGGCGTCGCTCAACAAAAAGGAAATTGACCTTGACCTTGCCAAGAAGATCATCAAGAACTTTGTCAAGAGCATCAGCCGCGAGGTCTCCATTGATTTCATCCAAAAAACCGTCTGCGAGTACTTTGATGTTCCGGTCGAAAAGCTTCGCGAGAAAACGCGAAAGCGTCAGGTCGTCCAGGCCCGTCAGCTCTCCATGTTCCTGGCCAAGCACTTTACCAAAAACTCCCTTAAGGTCATCGGCAAGCATTTTGGGGGCCGCGACCACAGCACGGTCATCCATTCCTGCCAGGCCGTCCAGAACCTGATGGATACCGACGGCAAGTTCAAAGACAGCGTATCCGACATCCAGAAGAAAATTCAGATGAGCATCAGCTGATGGTCCTGCTGCTGCGGTAAAGGGGCTCTAAGGCTCTGCCGCTACTGTGAAGGCTGTAGCGCCCAGTATTGAGAACTGCTAAAGGGTACTTCTAAAAACAACAAAAGCCACTACGAAGAGTGGCTTTTGCTTTTGAGTCAACGTAAGATTAACAAAATCCCAAGGCCTTAGGCCGTGGCGTTAGTGCTGAACCACCACCATTTGGGGTGTTTCCATGCCACTACTATGCACCAGATACATACCATTGGGAATGTTCTGTACGTCAAAGGACAACGTGTTGGCACCTTCCAGCACCTGGGTGTTCCAGGTGGCCAGTGTACGTCCGCTCAGGTCGGTCAGTTGGATCGGCAGTTCGGTCGTTACCGTGCTCGTCCATACCAGGTTCAACGTGTTGGAAACAGGATTGCTCACTTGCATCGAAGCTGTACGCAAAGCTGGTACGCTAAACAGCTCCACTGAAGAGTAAGGCGTCAAGCCTGCAGGTGTGGCGTCGCATGCACAAGCCACGCGCCAGTTGTAGGTGGCACCAGCTTCCAGGCGGGCGGAAGGAATAAAGGTTGAAGCAACCTCCGCACCAACCACACGAATTTTGGCAACCGGCGAGCCTACTTTTCCGCCTTGCACGGCACAGCCAATAGACTGAGCAACCGGGCTCCAGTTCAGCGTCACACCAGCGCCACCCACGGTCGAAGAAAGACCGGTCGGGGCTGCGGCATTGTCGCAACCTGCCGGGGGCAAACCGAAGTACACATCATCCCAGAGGTAGATCTTTTCGCCAGCCGTATTGCCGTCCACGCCAAAGTTGAAAAACACGGAAGCTTTGGTGAAGCTGTACGAAGGATTCAACGCAGCCGTTCCAGGCACTTCGTTGTTAAAGTCAAAAACGATCGTTTCCCAGCCATTGGCCACCGTGTTGATCGCATCGGTTTCCACACTGCGGGTGGGGTCGTTGGCATCTTCAATTTTCAGGCGAACCACGATACCGGCATCGGGCGAGTACACGCGGATGCTCATGGTGCTTTCCGTAAAGGTCACGGGGATCGCGTTGGCGAAGCCAGCGGGGGTAGACATCGTCGTGCCGGCAAAAAACTGGGCGCCGGGGCCTTTGGTCGTGCGGGCAACGGTGTTGCCGGCATCTTCAGGATCGGCGGCGAGTACGGTGCTGTTTCCCTCGAAATCGGTCAGGGTGTAATCCACACCGGGTTCGTCAAAGGTGATGGGCAGGTCAATCAGGACAATGCCTGTGCCGCCGCCGCCAATGAATTCGACATCATCCCAGAGGTAGGTCTTCTCGCCAGCCGTGGCGCCGTCGGTGCCAAAGTTGAAGAAAATGGAGGCCTTGTTAAAGGTGTAGCTAATGTTCAAAGCTGCCGTTCCGGGAGCCTCGTTGGCAAAGTCAAAAATCAGCGTTTCCCAGGCGTTTGCTACAGTGGTTACGGCTTCGGTTTCTACGCTGCGGGTTGGGTCAGCGGCATCTTCAATTTTCAGGCGAACCGGAATGCCGGCATCGGGCGAAAGGACGCGCACGCTCATGCGGGTGTCGCTGTTGCTCATGGCGATCGGGCTGGCCAAACCGGCCGGCGTGGACATGGTGGTACCGGCCCAAAGCGGTGCAATGACCGGTTTGGTGGTGCTCATAACGTTGTTGCCGGCGTCAAAGGGATCGACGGTCAGCGCAGAGATGTTGTCGCCAAAATCGGTCACCGTGTAATCCACGGCGGGGTTGTCCCAGGTAATAGGCAGGTCAATGGGAGCCAGGACGAATTCAAAGTCGGTGACGATGTCATCGTAATAAGAGGTAACGTCCACGCCGGTGCCTGGAGCACCAAAGTCAAAGAACAGAACCACCTGGGCGTAGTTGAAGCTGCTGGCCGCGGTGAAAGGCGGCTCAATGGATCCAACCGTGGTGTTGAAGGTCACCTCAACCCACTGGTTGATGGCGGTAACAGGTTGCGTTTGCAGCCAGTTGGCGCCACCGTTGGTGGAGTTTTCCAGTTTCAGAGAGACCGAACCCACGTGGTCCATCCAGACCTTCATCTTAATCTGGTTATCTGTGGCCAGGTTCACGGACGTAGCCGGGGCGGGGTTGCCAAAGCAGCCGGCAAAAGTCAGTGCGCATCCGGTTTTGGTAAACGAGCCCACGTTTGCACTCGTGTTCAGGCCGGAAGGATCGGGGTTGGCCAGCAGGCCGGTATTGGCACCGTCCAGCGTACAGTTGCCGAAATAGGTGAACGGGTTGGTCGTTCCAGGGCTTTCGTGGTCAAGGATGACCGTTTGGCCCCATGTTGTCCAGGGCAGAAGCCCCAAAACAATCAAATAGCATAATTTTCTCATGTTGGTAAAACTTTTTAAAACGTTTGTCCCAATGTCTTGAGAATCAAGAGACTTCTTGTCATAACGTCCTACATCATGGCTACATCAGTTGATGTTTTTATACCGCGAATGTCCTAATCCGCTACACCATCACTACATCAGCAGCCCCATCGGCTAGTGCTTGACCAGTTTTTCCATCCAAACCTGCTCGCCCAACCGGACTTCTACCAGGTACAATCCCTCCGGTTGTCTGGACAGGTCCATGCTCAGCGTTGTTGCTGTTCCTTCAGCAATGATCCCGGCCAGCAGTGCGACTTGACCAAGATTGTTGAACACGGTAACCTGTCCGGACAAACCGGCAGGGTTGTCAATGACCAAAAGGGTAGGCCCGGTGGTCGGATTCGGGAGAAGGGCTATGCTGCCTGATAGCAATGCTTGCTCAGAGAAAAGGTCCCCTTCGCCCGGAAAAAGCGGTGAACCAGCACCCGAATCCTCTGCAACCGCAGGATCCGCCAACCGGTAATCGGTGATGTCGCAGGGCAGAATGTAGGCCGTAAATCGACTTCCCGCCGTAGCGTGGAAGCCCGGGTACAATTGCACATTGTCCGCACTGTGGAAAGTGACCGGCGACACATCGTCAATGATGGTCGTGCAGCCAGCCCCCCAACCCGTGATCACCGAGAAGTTCCGGTTCCAGACGGTGTTGATCGCGTCCACGTTTTGGGGTAGAAAAGTGGCTCCATAGGTTCCGCAAGCAGCGGTAGTGTATACGCTGTTGTTTACGCCAACCCCCACTGCATGCCAGGCTTCGCCAACCACAATCGCCTCATTGGAACAAGACCCGTACGTGGCAATGGCCGAAAAGAGGAACGATTCGCGGATGTCCTCGTACGTGGGGTCGGAGTCGGCGTAGTAGAGCATCGCGTTGAAGGCAATGGCGCGCCCTGTAGGAATACCGAGACCTGAGACGTTGAAATCAACCCCGTTATCGTTGGTTCCCGATCCGCCCTGGCACATCAGATACATGGCATAGTTGCCCACGCCGCTGTTCCGGTGCACGTATTCGCTGTTGTCGGATGCATCGTAGGTCCAATGCTCCCCGTGAAAGGTATCCGGGTCGCCTACATCCTTGGGATCGCTCATGTCGCGCAGGAACCAACTGTTGCCAAATTCGTTCTGCCTGTCTTCGCCTACTCGCCAACGTGTTTCCGTGATGGTGCCCCCTTCGGTGTAGAACTCCACAAGGTTCCCAAAGAAATCGGCGAAAAACTCGTTGATGGCACCCGATTCACCGTTGTAATCTATCTCCGTTGATTCCTCAATTACCCCGTGCGTAAACTCGTGTCCGACAATATCCAGCGTGTTGTAATCATCCAGGTTATCTAAACCGTTCGCCCCGGTTCCAATGGACATGTTGTCGTTGATCTTATCCCAGGAGGCATTGCAACCCGAGCAATCCCCGTCAAATTCAACGTCGTTGTAAATTTCAATGAAATCCCCGGAGCCGTCAAAGCCATTGAGCCCATGAACGGCATCAAAGTAATCGTTGGTCTGACGCGCGGCCCACAAGGTGGTCATGACCATGCGGGTAATGGTCGGTGTCGAAGGCCAGTTGTTATCAAAATCATAGACCAGAACCGGGCTTCCCCGGTTGTCGTCGTAGCTGTACAGCGTACCGTCAATACAATCATCCACCGAGCTGTAGCTCGGAAAACCGCCGGAGGTATATACGGTCCGTACCCCATTAAACGTCGTGTTAATGGAACCCGCGGCACAAGTCATCGCGGTTGATTCCTGGCGAATCACTTCACCGCTCCGGGCATCCACGAAGACGATCTGCGTGTTGTGGGGCTCCAGCGCCATAACCGCCATTTTGTAGGCCAGCACATAATTTTCCGCGGCGTGATCGCTGTTGGGATCGGGCCGCATGAACACCAGTTCATGCGTTGGATAATAGGATGCGTTCTGGTCATTCTGCTTGCGTTTCCAGGTAGCTTCTTTCTCGGCATCCTCCCAGAAATAGCGATCAGCCGGAACCGCTTCCAGAGCAATTTCTATGCTCTGTTGCGCCGTAATAGCAGGCTCCGCATCTTGCGTCATGCCCAGCACAATCTTTCCATTACCCAGGCGCAGCGCACCATTTATTTCGTGCAGATTGTAGCTGATGTACTCCAGCGGAACACCCCGATACTCCTGCGTGTAGCGGTAATGCGTCACGCCGCTGGCATCCGTTTCCACCCGGCCACAGACCAACGCATCATCCTGGCCAAGCCCGAACAGCATTCGTTGTTGTGTGAACAGGCTGGCTGCACTCATCTGCACACCGTCCCGGACCATAAAAGATTTTATGCTCGCATCGGGATAAAAGTAGTCCAAGGCGTCCGGACTCAATTCATTGCGAAGCACTTGCTGCGCCTGGCTGGCGCCGGGCTGAGCGAGCAAACCCAAAGCCAGAAGCCCAAGCACTGCAATTTTCGGGCGAAGAGCTCTTCGTTCCATAATCAACTTCTTTGTCAACGTGAATTACTTTTCCAGCTCCGAAATCCTTTCCGTCAGCGCATCGTTCTGCGCATCCAGCTCCAGGATGTATAGCGTCAACTCTTCGATTTTCTCCATCATGAGGCGTTGCATGTCTCCCACATTGAGACCTTCACGCTCCACGGTGACCGCCGCCGGAATGCCCGGCAGGCGGTGGTTCTCTTCAATGTAGGCCTTCACTTCCGCCAGGGGCTTAAGCGCATATTCAGGCTTGAATACGTAATCCGGCCAGGGCGAAAGTTGAACCTTCAACTCCTCGCACATGATTTTACCGTCCACATTGAATTTGTACCCCGTAGCCACTGCGCCGCTGGCGCTCACTGATACATTTCCGCTGGCATCAATCCACATGCGGCTGCTGCCGTTGGTCCGAAACTCCATCGACCCGAAATCGTTTTCGGAGTTGGTTGCCAACTGGAAATTGCTGCCGCTGGCCCGGACATAACCAATGCGGTCACCCGCATTTTCCAACTGGAGGTAGGGGTTGGTTCCTTTGATGGTTACTGTTTCGTCCACGCCATTGACCGTTAACTCGGATAGGGAAGTAGCGATAGAAGAGTTTATAGCCACCTTATCAGCGAAATATGCCGTACCATTCACAGATAGCGAAGCAGATAGCGCAGAAGGATCGGAGTTAATTCCCACTTTGCCAGCTGAGGTCACGATAAAATCCGTAGCAAAGTCTGTCCCGATGATTCGAAAAGGGGCGTTGGCTCCATCCTGCTTTATGCCCACAGTCGCGTCGGGCGCTGTCCAGCCAAAGCCACTGAATCCGCCTCCGTCTGGAACCACCAGGGCGAAGTTGCCGAAAGTGCCGTTCGAAGCCTCGGCCCAAATTCCCCGGTTAACGGTGCCATTCCCGGTAGCCTTGGCGATCAGACCGTAATTGGTTCCTCCGGTGGCTGTGGAAAGCGCTGCTACCCCGTAGTTGGTCGCAGCGCTGCCGCTGGTCCAACCAACAGTGCCAATGCCAACTAACGCGCTGTTGTGTCTGCCCCAAACGCCATTGTGGTCGGTGCTCACTGGCAGCAACAAGGCCCCCGCAGAGTTGTAACCCAGGTAACCGAACGCATGCTCCGTTGGTGTACTGGAGCCAATAGAAACCGTTTGATCCACACCGCGCACCGCATACAATTCCGAGGCAAGTGACCCTTCGCGGTTGTAGAACGAAGCTCTTGCCGTAGACGCGATGTCGCCGCCAACAGCAATGCGCGAGCCGTCGTCCTGAATCTTTCCCGTTACCAGCGCTGAACCATTCCAGCGGGGTACCCTGCTTACCGTATTTGCGCCTACTTGCGGATCCGTTTCTATCAATGCACCTGTAGCTGTTGACAGCGAAGTCCCGTCCATAAACCGCACCGTATTGACGTACAGCTCATTCCAACTGAGCGTCCCTGAACCCAGGTCACGCGCGTTGTTGGCATTGGGCAACAGGTCCACATTAACCGCCGTAGGACCAGTCAGGTTGCTCAGAAAGCGATCCGGACCCTTGCCAATCAGAGCCGTCCAGCTGCTGCCTGTATAGAAGTAGAATCCGGGCTGTGAATTCGTTTGAAAAATCAGCAACCCCGGCGCCGGCGCAGGAATCAAATCCCGCTGCGCTTTCGTCATGCGGGGAAAGAGCATCCCTTTATTCGTCGACTGCACTTCCAGTATAGCCGAAGGATTCGGACTCGTGGTGCCTATGCCCACATTCCCAGCCGTCGGAAATGTATTCGTTTGGCCCTGTAGCGCCAAAGGCAAAGCTGCTATAAGGAACAGGCAAGCGTACAATAACGTTTTCATCGTTGTGGTTTTTTCAGGTCAGGTTACCCCTCAAAGGTCCGGGTAGGCCTGGCGTCTGGAAATACCACAATCGGGGGAAGGGGTTACTACCCCGTGGCAAGTCTTCTACACAATCCGCTCATTCAGCGCCTTCGACACCGCTTCCGTATTGGAGTTGACGTGCAGCTTAGCGTAGATGTTTTTGATGTGGGTGCGCACCGTTTCGTAGGAGATGCCCAGCGCATCGGCCACCATTTTGAAGCTTTTGCCCTGCACCATAAATTGCAGTACCTCCTTTTCCTTGTTGGTCAGGTGGTAATCGGGCGCGTTGGTGGCTTGCTGCTGGTTTTGCTGGAAAAGTTGCAGTACCCGGCGGGCCACGGATCCGGTCATGGGCGAACCGCCTTCGTACACATCGCGAATAGCTTCCAGATACCCGGCGGGGGAGGTGCTTTTGAGCAAGTAGCCGGACGCACCTGCGCAAATAGCGCGAAAGATATTATCGTCATCGTGGAAAACGGTTTGCATGAGCACTTGCACCCCGGGAAACTTCGCGCGAATCTGCTTAACGCCTTCTATGCCATTAACGCCCGGCATTTCAATGTCCATGAGAACTACATCTGGTGGATTTTGCCTCAACACAAACACCAGGTCGCGGCAATCGGGATGAGCGCCGGTGCAAACCAGGCCTGGGCTGTTGTGGACTAGCACAGACAAGCTTTCCCGCAGATGCTTGTTGTCTTCAAAGATGGTGACGCGGATGGGAGCCATAGGTCAAAATAGAGGCCAAATTAAGGGTAAAGGTAAACTTGCCGTCGTGGCTAAATCTCCCTCAATCGGGGGAGGAACGAGCGGTAACAAACCATCAGACAGGCCGAATGCCGAGACTCAGCGAAGTACCTTCTCCCAGGCCACTGTGCAGCTCAAACGTCCAGCCGTTTTTTTCGGCCCGATGCCGCATGCTGGTTAACCCGTTGCCCTGGCTGTACTGATTCAGGTCAAAACCCTTGCCATCGTCGCGGAAAGTCACGGTTAACGCTTTGGCATTCTTTTGGATTTGCACCGCAAAATGCTGGCAGTCCGAATACTTCAGCGAGTTGTTCAGGAATTCTTTGAACAACAACAGCAAATCTCGCCGCGCCTCCATATTTATTCTTATGTTGCTATTCGCGGAAGGGTTTTCCATTGAGAATAGTACGCCTTTCGCCGAGCAGCGTTCTGTTCCAATATGAAAAATCCGGCTTTCTATGTTCTCCAGCGCATCGTTGTCCGGTTTAATGGCCCAGACAATGTCGCTCATGGACTCGAGCATTTCCCCCGCGTTTTCACTCATTCGGTCCAGCAGGGGCGTAGCTTCTGGCGCGCAGTCCCCCACCTGGTTGCGCACGATATCGCTGTAGATTCTGATGCTGCTTAACGTGGAGCCAATGTCGTCGTGCAGGTCACCGGCAATGTGGTTCCGGATTTGTTGAATGCGCTGCAGTTGGCTGAGGCGGTAGCGGTAAATGGTGAACGGTATCGCAAAGGCAAGTAGCACCATCAAGCCGGTGAACCAGGTTGTTTGCCAGAACGGCGCCAGGACACTAAAGGACAGGCTCTGGGTTGCTTCGAGCCCACACACCGGATTTCGACCTTGAACGGTAAACGTGTAATCGCCCGCGGTTAGGCGCGAATAGATGGCGCGCGAGTTTTGGTTTTCGTCGTCAAGGAAAGTTTCGTCCCATCCCAGCATTTGGTAGCGCGTTTGGCAAAGCTCCGGGTTGAAGAAATCCAGCAATTCGTATTGAACTACCAGCGGAAAATCTCCGAAGCGCAGCGCGAGATTTTCCCATTGTTCCGGTGTGGTCAATAAACTATCGCGGTGTCTTACCGACAATAGGCGCAGCAGCGGTTTGGTGGTGTGGGGCAGCAGACTGTCCCAGGGTATGCGGAAGTACACATCCTGAGCACCCTGGTAACAGGCCCCATCCGGACCAAATGACGGGGTAGGCGATGACGCCACCATACGCGGCATCAGGTAACTGATCACGCTGTTATCTTCTTCCTTGAATTCAAATAACCCGCTTGGAAACGGAACAAAGATGCGACCATTCGGATCTGTAAAAATAGAAAAACATATGTTTGACGGCAAGCCTTCCTCCACGGTAAAGCGTGTCAGCTTATCGGCCACCATATCGTACCGAAACAGACCCTGATCGGTGGCAATCCACACCTTTCCTCCGGGTCTGACAATCAAATCCTCCTGAAACGATACATTGGGCAGGCGGTTGCCGGCTGCGTCGGCCTGCAGGGGTTTAAGCACCTCGTCGTAGATCCCGTAGCGGTACAAACGCGAGCCAGCAATCAGCAGCAACTGTTCCTCATCAATGGGAATAACCAGGGGAAGGGGCAGGCTAACTTGAGCCACCGTAAACAACGTATCCGTGCGACGGCTCTGATAATGGCATCGGTAGTAGGTACCCTCCATGTCGGAGAGGAACAACCGTCCTTGTGCGTCCACATGGCTCAGCCAATCGAAGACAGGAGCATCCGCCACGCGCTGCTTCTCCGGAAAATCCAGGTAACCAAACTGCTGCGTAGAAATTCGGTAGCTGCCTACACCCGGAGCCTCCCGCATGCGCTGGAAGACAAGTTCATCGTCGCTCAGCGCGTGCATGGTCTGCAGATAATCCAGCGAACCGTCAGCGGGGTCGCGGTGCCGGACATACCCTTCGCCCGGACGATGCGACACTAAACCATGGGAGGTGGCCAGCCAGTATGTGCCGTTCAATACTACGACATCATTGACGCCAATGGACCCCTGATCCTGGTCAAAGTCGGGCAGCACTTGCGCCTGGATGTACGACAGACCAGTATGAATACGCGCCAGGCCAAAGTCTTCGGTGGCCACCCAGAGCAGCCCATTCGGCATCAGCAAGAGTTCATTTAGGTCATTGCCGGGCAAGCTGTTGTACCAACGGCTGTCTGAAACGTGTTGCCTGTTGCCCTGCGTGCGCTCGTTCCAATCCAACAGCCCGTCGCCAAAAGTGGCGAGCAGGTAGCGTCCATCTTCCGGCATTGGCAGAATGCGTCTTACCGCTGGGTCTATCACATGGTCGGCTGCATCGCGCAGCGGCACGGGCGTAGCCTCGCCCGTGCTAGGATTCAGCCGGAACAATCCCTTGCTGGTGGCGGCCAGCAGCGTGCCGGATGAGCTAGTGCCCATGTCGTACACGGCGGCGCGCGGCAGGGATTCTGTCCCTTTAAAATGCTCTTCCGGGGGAATGGCCTCCGTACTGCCGGGCAACCGTATCGCCCAGTTTCCGCTGTAGCTTCCTATCCAAAGAACAGCCTGGTCGTCCAGTGCTGCGGCGGTAGCATAAGCCAAATCGGGGTCAGCTGGCAGCGCTTTAAAGCCAACAAAGACGGGTTGCTTCTCTTCCGGGCTCAGCAGATAAAAACCTCTGTAAGCGCCAATGAACAATTGTCCATTAGGCAACCGTTTCAGCCGTTTGATCTCACTCCGGTTCCCGGGCTTGTCGGGTGATGGCAAGGGAACCGACTCAAACTGTTCGGTTCGCATATTCATCCGAACCAGGCCCTCTACCCCAGCTACCCAAAGCGTCTCGCCTTCTACCAGCAGACTGCGGACATTGGAAATCGGGCAGGAAGCCGGGCCGGCTTCTGTGGAAGGAAAGCGCGTAAACTTCTGCCCGTCAAACTTGTACAGCCCATCGTTGGTACCCACGTACAAATATCCGTTGGGGTCTGCAGCCAGTGAGCGAGTGATCACCGTAAACAACCCATTTTCGGAAATGGGGTCGACGAAGAAATCGGGCTGAGTTTGCGAGAACGCCTGCGCAAAACATAACATAAATAATGTTATGCATAATAAAAAATATCTTATGGTGCTCATTTGCGCAGCGCGGTAACCTTGCCCGCGTTAATCCCGCGCCTTTCCTGCAGCTTGCGGCTTTTTCTAATGTCAACCGCCACCACTTTGTACTCCGGGCATTTGGCTTCGGTGTCGTGCACACTGCTGGTGAGCACATTGATCATCAGTTCCGGAAAATGGAAGGTGGTGCTCAACACGCCGGGCTTCACGCCATCGGTGATCATGGCCCGGACGTCAATCTTTCCGCGCGCGCTGGACACGCATACCCAGTCGCCTTCGGCGATGCCCTTCGCTGCGGCATCCGCCGGGTTGATCCACAGCACATCTTCCTGGTGAATGGCCGCATTAGCGGTGCGCCGCGTCATGGTGCCGCAGTTGTAGTGCTCCAGGTCGCGGTTGGTGGTCAGGATGAAGGGGAAATCCCGGGCGTTTTCCAGCAATTCGGGGCTCTCTTCAAAGCCCTTAAAGGCCAGCCGGCCCTTGCCGAGTTTAAATTGTTCGGTGTGCAGCACGGCGGTGCCTTTTCCATCGGGCCCAAAAGGCCATTGGACGCCGTTGTCGCCCAGGCCTTCCCAGGTGGCGCCGGCCATGAAGGGCACGATCTGCGCAATTTCCTCCAGCACAGCTTTGGGATCGTAGTCCGGCTGGGCATAGCCCATGGCCTGCATGATGTCCACAACTATTTGCCCGTCCGTTTTGGTGCCGGGCAACGGGGGAATAACTTGTTGTACCCGTTGCACCCTTCGTTCCGCATTGGTGAAGGTGCCGGTCTTTTCCAAGAAAGAAGCCGCCGGCAGCACCACGGTAGCCGCCCGCGCCGTATCGGTCATGAACAATTCCTGCACCACCAGCAGATCCAGGGCCTTCAATGCAGCGTTGACCTTGTTGGTGTTTGGATCGGTCTGGACCAGGTCCTCGCCCATGACCCATAAAGCCTTGAACGTTCCGGCCAGTGCCGCATCGTACATCTCCGGAATCTTCAGCCCCACTTCGCGCGACAGCCGCGCGCCGTAGAACGATTCGTAGTGCGCATGCACTTCCGGAAGCGTTACATCCAGGTAGCCCGCCCCTTGGTGAGGCTGCACCCCCATATCGGCGAGCCCCTGCACGTTGTTTTGGCCGCGCAGTGGATTGACGCCGACACCCCTTCGACCGATATTGCCCGTGATCATGGCCAGGTCGGCAATTTGCATGACGGTGAAGGTGCCCTGGCGGTGCTCGGTAACGCCGAGCCCGTGAAAACTCATGGCCGCCGACGCCCGCGCGTAGCAGAGCGCCGCTTCGCGCACCTGCTCCCGCGGAACGCCGTGGATCCGCTCCAGTTCGTCCAGGTCAAGGGCCTTGAGCGAGCGCTCAAACTCCGCAAAGCCCTCCGTTCGCGATTCCACAAAACGCTGATCCACCAGCCCTTCGTCCAGAATGTAGCGGCACATCATATTCA
>Ga0172372_10001362_pt1 | contig 37919 bp, 37 predicted proteins | sample LakKiv5m_2_FD_114544 | JGI IMG/M metagenome (GOLD analysis project Ga0172372, IMG submission 114544) | Freshwater microbial communities from Kabuno Bay, South-Kivu, Congo - kab_092012_9.5m | ecosystem: Environmental > Aquatic > Freshwater > Lake | place: Democratic Republic of the Congo...
GCCGCGCTGTCCACCATCCTGGACCTGGAAGACTCCGTGGCCGCGGTGGACGCCGAAGACAAGGTGCTGGCCTACCGCAACTGGCTGGGCATCCTGCAGGGCACGCTGGTCGAGTCGTTCGAAAAGGGCGGCAAGACGCTCACGCGCGGCCTGAACGCCGACCGCGAGTACACCGGCGCCAACGGCAAGACCGTGCGCCTGCACGGCCGCTCGCTCATGTTCGTGCGCAACGTGGGCCACCTGATGACCAACCCCGCCATCCTGTGGGGCGCCGAAGGCAAGGAGATTCCCGAAGGCATCCTGGACGCGATGGTCACCACCGCCATCGCCATCCACGACCTGAAGAAGGGCAAGAAGGACGCGATCCGCAACTCGCGCAAGGGCTCGGTCTACATCGTCAAGCCCAAGATGCACGGCCCGCGCGAAGTGGCCTTCGCCTGCGAACTGTTCAGCCGCGTCGAGAAGGTGCTGGGCCTGGCCGACAGCACGGTCAAGCTGGGCATCATGGACGAGGAGCGCCGCACCTCCGTCAACCTCAAGGCCTGCATCGAAGCCGCCGCCAGCCGCGTGGCCTTCATCAACACCGGCTTCCTGGACCGCACCGGTGACGAGATGCACACCGCCATGCTGGCCGGCCCCATGGTGCGCAAGGGCGACATGAAGACCAGCGCCTGGATCCAGAGCTACGAGCGCAACAACGTGCTGGTGGGCCTGAGCTGCGGGCTGCGCGGCAAGGCGCAGATCGGCAAGGGCATGTGGGCCATGCCCGACCTGATGAAGGCCATGCTGGAGCAGAAGATCGCCCACCCCAAGGCCGGTGCCAACACCGCCTGGGTGCCCTCGCCCACCGGCGCGACGCTGCACGCCCTGCACTACCACCAGGTGCTGGTGTCCGACGTGCAGAAGGAACTGGAGAAGGTCAAGGCCGACAAGCTGCGCGACGACCTGCTGACCGGTCTGCTGACCGTGCCGGTGAGCGCCAACCCGAACTGGACCGAGGCCGAGAAGCAGGCCGAGCTGGACAACAACATCCAGGGCATCCTGGGCTATGTGGTGCGCTGGGTGGACCAGGGCGTGGGCTGCTCCAAGGTGCCCGACATCAACGATGTGGGCCTGATGGAAGACCGCGCCACGCTGCGCATCTCCAGCCAGCACGTGGCCAACTGGCTGCACCACGGCATCGTCACCGAGCAGCAGGTGCGCGACACCTACGAGCGCATGGCCGCCAAGGTGGACAAGCAGAACGCCGGCGACAAGCTCTACCAGCCCATGGCCGGCAACGTGAAGACCAGCAAGGCCTACCAGGCCGCGCTGGACCTGGTGTTCAAGGGCAAGGAACAGCCCAGCGGTTACACCGAGCCGCTGCTGCACGCCTGGCGCCTGAAAGTGAAGGCGGCCTGAGGCAAGAGCCCCCCGCGCCGCACCTGCGGTGCGTCACCCCCTCAAGGGGCAACGCCTGCGGCCTGGCCAAGCCAGTTCCGCGGCGTGCTGGAAAAAGACCAACGGCGCCTTCGGGCGCCGTTTTGTTTGGCCTCACAATGCGCCCCCATGCAAAACCGCCCCACCTGGCTGCCCGAACCGGCGCTGCCAGACCTGACCACCGACCCGCATCAGACCAGCTGGCTGCGCGAGCGGGGCTCGCTCACCGCGCGGCTGCGCGACACCTGGGGCGCGGTGTCGGTGGAGGTGATCCACGAAGGCCCGGACACGCCGCTGCCGCACGAAGCCGACCGGCTGGGCATGCCGGCCAGCGAGACGGCCTGGGTGCGCTGCGTGTGGCTGCGCTGTCATGGGCAGGCCCGCGTCCATGCGCGCACCGTCATCCCCCGCTGGGGGCCCCGCAATCCCTGGGTGCAGGTGCAGCAGCTGGGACGGCAACCCCTGGGCGAACTGCTGTTCCGCGCGACCGACCTTCAGCGCAGCGCCTTCGAGTGGTGCGGTGACGCCGACTGGCCTTCGCCGCTCGCCGAGGCGGCCCGCACGGCCGCGCTGGCCCGCCGCTGCGTGTTCCACCGCGACGGTGCACCGCTGCTCCTGACCGAGGTGTTTCTGGACCTGTTCGCCACGCCCCACGATGACACTGCACTACCTGATCTTTGACGCCAGCGACGATGGCGAGGGCACCGGTACCTGGGAGGCCGTGGCCAGTGTGCGGGCGACCGATGTGCCGGCGGTGCAGGCCGAGGCGCAGGCCGTGCTGGCGGCCGCCGAGCGCCGGGCCCCGGGCCCGCGCGGCCCGCTGGACGACGGCGGCGTGTGGGACGCCGATGTGCAGGAGCAGTGCGACGGGGACTGGACCACGGTCACGCTCACCCTGGCCGGCCCCTGGGCCTGGGGCGAGGCCCTGATCGACCGCCTGGATGCCGGCTGAACCGCGCTCGCGGCCGCCGTCTGGCGGTGCGGGCTCAAGTGCCGCGCTCGGCAACCGATGAAACGCTGAACCCCCCGTGGTCCGCGGGGTTCCCGCTGCTGCACGCCGCTGCCTGCGGCTGTGCAGCGCCACCGTTCAGAGGTTCACATGACGCCTTCCGCCTTCCGCCTGGGTCCGCTGTCGATCAAATCACGCCTGGTGCTCACCGTCGCCCTGCTGGTGGTGGCCGGCCTGGCCATGGTCAGCGCCTTCAATTTCCTGAGCCTGCGCACCACCACACTGGCCTCGGTGAACGCCTCGGCCCAGAGCCTGGCGCTGGCACGGGCCGAAGGCATTGGCCAGTGGATTGCGGGCAAGTCGGCCGTGGTGGGGGCGCTGCTGCCCGCCACCCGGCTGGACGACCCGATGCCGGCCCTGACGCAGGCGGTCAAGAGCGGCTTTTTCGACACCACCTACATCGGCTACCAGGACAAGCGGGCCATCTTCTCGACGCCGCAGAACCTGCCGCCCGACTGGGACCCGACCGGCCGCCCCTGGTACCAGCAGGCCGCCCGGGGCCAGGGTGTGGTGCTGACCGAGCCCTATGTGGACGCAGGCAGCAAGAAGCTGGTGATGACCTTTGCGGTCGCCGAGCGCAACGGCAGCGACACCAGCGCCGTGGCGGCGGGTGACGTGTTCATGGACGTGGTGGCCGCGGCGGTGACCGCCATCCGGCCCACGCCGTCGAGCGACGCTTTTGTGCTCTCGGGCAATGGCAAGGTCATGGTGCACACCAACCTGGACATGGTGCTCAAGGACGCCACCAGCCTGAGCCCGGCCCTCACCCCGGCGGCCGTGGCCGCGCTGGGTGCCGAGCTGAGCGAGGTCAGCATCGACGGCGTTGCCCGTCTGCTGACCGCGGTGCCGGTGGCCGGCACCGACTGGAAGCTGGTGATTTCGCTGCACAAGGGCGAGGCCCTGGCTTCGGTGTCGGACTTCCTGGTGCGCTCGCTCATCGGCGCGCTGGTGGTCACCGTGGTCGCCGCGCTGCTGGCCGGCCTGGTGGTGGCGCGGTCGCTGCAGCGGCTGGACCGCCTGCAGGCGGCCATGCAGGACGTGGCCTCGGGCGATGGCGACCTGACCAAGCGGCTGGACGCCAGCGGCCAGGACGAGCTGGCGCGCATCGCCCAGAGCTTCAATGCCTTCGTGGACAAGATCCAGGCCACGCTGCGCGAAATCGCCTCGGCCAGCGAGGCGGTGCGCGCGGCCTCGCGCGAGATCGCCACCGGCAACCACGACCTGTCCTCGCGCACCGAGTCGGCCGCCTCCAGCCTGGAGGAAACCTCGGCCACCATGGAGGAGATGACCGCCACCGTGGCGCAATCGGCCCAGTCGGCCCAGGATGCCAACCAGATCGCGGGCAACGCCGCGGCTTCGGCGGCCCGGGGCGGCGAGGTGGTGGGCCAGGTGGTCAGCAGCATGGAGGCCATCACCCACAGCTCGCGCAAGATCAACGACATCATCTCCGTGATCGATGGCATCGCCTTCCAGACCAACATCCTGGCGCTCAACGCCGCGGTGGAGGCCGCCCGGGCCGGCGAACAGGGTCGCGGCTTTGCCGTGGTGGCCGCCGAGGTGCGTAACCTGGCCCAGCGCAGCGCCGAAGCAGCCAAGGAAATCAAGCAGCTGATCAGCGGCTCGGTCGAGAGCGTGGAAGCGGGCTCGGCCCTGGTGGGCCGCACCGGCGCGGTGATGGAAGAGATCGTGCAGAACGTGCAGCGCGTCTCGCAGATGATGCAGGCGGTGGCCGCCTCGGCGTCGGAGCAGCGCTCGGGCATCGCGCAGGTGGGCAGCGCGATCAGCAACCTCGACCAGATGACGCAGCAGAACGCCGCGCTGGTGGAGGAAAGCGCGGCTGCGGCCAGCAGCCTGCAGGATCAGGCCGAGCGCCTGGCCCGCACCGTGGGGCAGTTCCGCATCTGAGGCTGAGAGGGCATTGGGCGTGCTCAGCGCACACGCTGCACGTCCAGCGCCGACACCGCCCCCGCGCGGTTGCCCCAGCTCTGGCGCAGGTAGCTGCTCACCGCGGCGATCTCGGCGTCGGACAGCAGGGTGCGAAACGGCGGCATGCCGTAGGGCTGCGGGTGGCCGGCGGTGGCGGGCGCGAAGCCGCCGCTGACGATGGCCTGGATCACGTTGACCGCTGAGTCCATGAGCACCGCGCGGTTGCCGGCCAGCGGCGGGTAGGCACTGCGGGCGCCTTCACCTTGCGCGCCGTGGCAGTCGGCGCAGTGCTGGCGGTAGACGCGCTGGCCGAGGTCGATTTGCGCGGCGGGTGCGGCTTCAAACGCCGCCACGGGTTCGGCCTGCACCGGCAGGTCTTTCAGGTACACGGCCATGGCCTGCAGGTCGTCGGCCGGCCAGTGCTGGGTGCTGTGCTGCACCACCTCGGCCATGGGGCCCATGACGGTGGTGTGGCCCTGTTCGTCGGCCACGGTGCCGTCGCGCAGCAGGGCCACGATGCGCGCCAGCGGCCAGTGCTGCAGGCCGGCCTGGGCCGGGTCGCGCAGCGAGGGCGCGAACCAGCGGCCATCGGGCATCTCGGCCGCGCCCAGGGCGTGGCGCAGGCCACCAAGAGCGTCGCGGCTGCCGTGGCAGGCGGCGCAGTGGGCCGGCCCGTTGACCAGGTAGGCGCCCCGGTTCCATTCGGCCGAACGGGCCGGGTCGGGCTCGAAGCGGCCGGGCTCGAATCGCAGGATCTGCCACAGCGCCAGCGCGGCCTGGGTGTTGAACGGGAACCGCAGCGCTTGCGCCGGCTGTGGCTGCGTCACCGGCGGCAGGCGGCGCAGGTAGGCGTAGAGGGCGGCCACGTCGCCATCACTCATGAGCGTGGTGTGCGGGTAGGGAAAGGCGGGCACCAGCAGGCGGCCATCGCGCGAGCGGCCCTCGTGCAGCGCGCGGCGGAAGGCCTCGGGGGACCACAGACCCAGCCCGGTCTGCGCATCGGGCGTGAGGTTACCGGCCACCACGCGGCCAAAGGGGGTGTCGATGAAACGCCCGCCCGCATAGGGCGGTCCACCGCGCGCGGTGTGACAGGCCATGCAGTTGCCGACCCGGGACAGCCGCGCACCGCGCTCGATATCGGCAGCGGCCGCTGCGGGTAGGTCTTTCACTGGCGGCAAAGCCTCGGCCCGCAGTTGCCAGGCGATGGCCGCGCCCAGCAGCACGCCGCCGAACACGAGGACGCCGAGCGCGGCGCGCAGGGGTCCGCGGCTCATGGCGCGCTCCCGGCGCTGCCGCAGCGCATGGGTGACGGCTGGGGAAGGGCCGACACCGGGTGCGGGTCAGCCGGCAGCGGCTGCGCGGCCAGCCAGGCCGCCACGGCGGCAATGTCGGTCGCAGCCATGCGCCGCGCGATCTGCGCCATGCAGTCGGGCGCGTGGGCCTGGCGCAGGCCGGTCTGCCAGGCGCCGAGCTGGCCGATCAGGTAGTCGCGCGGCAGGCCCAGCAGGCCGGGCACCGCCGGCTGAACCCCGGTCATGGCACTGCCATGGCAGGTGGTGCAGGCGGGCAGCTCGCGCGCCGGGTCGCCGTGGCGCACCAGGGCCTCGCCACGCGCCAGCTGTTCGCGCGGGGCGCTGGTCGGCGGCGGTGGCGGGTAGGGCAGGTCCAGCCCGGCGAAGTGGCGCGCGATCTCGCGCAGGTAGTCGTCGCTCAGCGGGTCGAGCAGGTAACGCATGCCCGCGGCCTGGCGCCGGCCGTCGCGGAAGTTCAGCAGCTGGTGGTAGAGGTAACCCTCGGGCTTGCCGGCGATGCGCGGGTGGAAGCCGTCGGGGGTGGCCCGGCCTTCGGGTCCGTGGCACAGGGTGCAGGCCAGCAGCCGCTGGGCCAGGGTGTCGGGCACGGTGCGGGGCGCGGCGGCCACGGCAGCCAGTGGCAGCAGAGCGGCACAGGCCAGGAGCAGAACGGATCGAAGCAAGGTCATGCGATGCGTGCAGGAGAAAAACAGCCGGTGACCGTATCACAGGCGTCAGGTCGATACACTGATCAGAAAACGTCTTTTCCATGCCGACCACGCCTGCCACGCCCGACCCCGACCGCTGCCCACTGTGCGGTGGTGACAACCGCTGCGCGATGGAGATCGAACGCGCCACCGGCCAGCCGCAGCCACCCTGCTGGTGCACCACCGCGAACTTCCCGCCGGATCTGCTGGCCCGCCTGCCGGCCGAGGCCGCGGGCAAGGCCTGCATCTGCGCCGGCTGCCTGGCCGCCTTCCGCACCACCGCATCGGGGGTGGGCGCATGATGGCCTGGCTGGACCGCTTCCCGCTGGTGTGGCTGGTGGCGCTGGCCCTGTGGCTGGCGGTGGCGCCCATCGTCCCCGAGCCACACCTGGTCGAAAAAATCCGCATGCTGGCACAGGGCACGCTGGTCAAGCCGATCGACATCTTCGACCTGTTGCTGCACAGCCTGCCACTGGCCCTGCTGGGCCTGCGGCTGTGGCGTGATGCCCAGCGCCGCCGGGCGCGCCGATGACGGCAGCCCGGGACCACGCCATCACCGCCCTGCGCGCACGCCACGGGCCGCGCTACCGCTGGTGGCTGTTGCTGTCGGTGATGCTGGGCACCATGGCCTCGGTGATGTCCTCGACCATCATCAACGTGGCCATCCCGGACATGAGCGCGCACTTCACCCTGGGCCAGGAGCGCGCACAGTGGGCCACATCGGGCTTCATGGCGGCCATGACGGTGTCGATGCTGACCACGCCGTGGCTGCTGTCACGCTTCGGCTACCAGCGCACCTATGTGGGCTGCATGGCGCTGCTGCTGATCGGCGGCGTGGCCGGCGGTTTTGCCAACCATTACCCGCTGGTGCTGGCCGCGCGCGTGGCCGAGGGACTGGCCGCCGGGGTGGTGCAGCCGATCCCGGCCATCATCATCCTGCGCGCCTTCGAGCCGCACGAGCAGGGCCGCGCCAGTGGCATCTTCGGCATGGGCGTGGTGCTGGCGCCGGCGCTGGGCCCCAGTATCGGGGGCCTGCTGGTCGATGCTTTCGGCTGGCGCTCGATCTTCTTCATGGTGGTGCCGTTCTGCCTGGCCTCGTTCTGGATGGCGCAGCGCTACGTGCCCACCAACGCACCCGGCGGCGCGCCCGCCGGCAGCAGCGACGCCACGCTCGACTGGCGCGGCCTGCTGCTCGCCTCGGCCGGCACGCTGTGCCTGCTCAACGGCCTGGTGCAGCTGCACGGTGGCACACCGCTGACGGCCGTGGCCTTGCTGGGCGCGGCGGCCGGTCTGGTGCTGGCCTTCATCGCCTGGCAACGCCACCAGCTGCAACGCCGCAGCGCCCACCCGCTGATGAACCTGCACCTGTTCCGCGACCGCCGGTTTGCGATGGGCAGCATCGTGGCCTTCATTTACGGCATCGCGCTGTTTGGCTCGACCTACCTGCTGCCGGTCTACATGCAGATGGGGCTGGGCCTGTCAGCGTCCTACGTGGGCACCATCCTGCTGCCGGCCGGCCTGGTGCTGGCCGTGACCATCGCGCTGGTGGGCCGCTGGTCGGACCGGCAGCCCACGCACCGGCTGGTCAGCGCCGGGCTGGCCCTGCTGGCCGCCTCGTTCGCGCTCATGCCAACCATCGGCCAGGGCGGCCCTGCCACCACCGTGCCGCTGCTGGTGGCCTGGGCCATCCTGGGCCGCATCGGGCTGGGCTTCATCCTGCCCTCGCTCAACACCGGGGCCATGCGCGGGCTGGACAAGCACCACATCCCGCAGGGGGCCAGCGCCATCAACTTCCTGCGCATGCTCGGCGGCGCCGCGGGCGTGAGCCTGTGCGGCATCGTGCTCGAATGGCGGCTGGCCGCCCACGGCGTGCAGCTGGGCAGCCGCGGCGCCGGCCACCTGAGCCCGTTCAACGAAACCTTCGTGCTGCTGGCCGCCACCTGCGCGCTGGCCCTGTGGGCCGCCTGGCGGCTGCGGCCCGAGCACCATCCGGCCTGACAATCGCGGAATGTGCCAACTGCTCGGCCTCAACTGCGCCACCCCCACCGACGCCAACTTCAGCTTCAGCGGCTTCAGCCAGCGCGGCGGCGCCACCGACCACCACGCCGACGGCTGGGGCGTGGCCTTCTTCGAAGGCAAGGGCCTGCGCCTGTTCGTCGACCAGCAGAGCGCCGCCGAATCGGCCATGGCGGCCTTCCTGCGCGGCTACCCGCTCAAGAGCCGCAACGTGATTGCCCATGTGCGCAAGGCCACGGTGGGCAACGTCTGCCTGGAGAACGCCCACCCCTTCACGCGCGAACTCTGGGGCCGGCACTGGGTGTTCGCCCACAACGGCGACCTCAAGGACTACCACCCGCACCTGCACGCGCAGTTCCGCCCCGTGGGCAGCACCGACAGCGAACGCGCCTTCTGCTGGCTGATGCAGGAACTGGCCAAGTCGCACGCCGACCTGCCCAGCGTCGAAGAACTCACGCTGACCCTGCGCGAGCTGATCCCGCAGGTGCGGCGCTTCGGCACCTTCAACTGCCTGCTGTCCAACGGCGAGGCGCTGTGGGCCCACTGCAGCACGCACCTGCACTGGCTGGTGCGCGAGCACCCGTTCACCACGGCCACGCTGATGGACGAGGACTGGACGGTGAACTTCGCCGAGGTGGCCGGACCGGGCGACCGGGTGGCGGTGGTGGTGACGCAGCCGCTGACACGCGACGAGACCTGGACACCGTTTGCCGCCGGCGAACTCAAGGTGTTTGTGGACGGCCGGCCGGCGGGCTGAAGCCGCCGGGCGGTCGCCACGGCCGCGTCACAGCACCTTGAAGAGCTTTTCGCGCAGCTCGGGCAGGCGCCGCGCGCCGATGCCGTGGTCGGCCATGCTGGCCTCCCAGGCGCGGTAGATCTTGCGCAAGCCGTCGGTGCCCTTGGCGTGGAAGATGTCGGTGACCAGGGTCACCCGCATGTTCTGGCCGATGATGGAATTGATCGAATTGATCATGAAGTTGCGCGCCATCTCGTTTTCCTTGGCGCTGCGGCTGTCGGCCGGGGGCAGGCCCGGGATGGCGACCGCCTCGTCGGGGGGCGCGGCGGTTTCGGTCGGGTCCGGCGGCGCCACCGCGTCCGGCACGGCCACCGCAGCGGCCGCCTTGCCCACCCGCCCGACCGGCTCGATGCAGCCGCGCTCCAGCAACTCGGCCAGCACCACCTCGACATCGCCCTTGCCCACGAGGAACACCGACAGCTCGGCCCCGCTGCGTTTGCCGTCGACGAGCACCAAGGCGCGGCGCACGAGCAGGGACAAGCCGAGCGTGCGCGACTGGATTTCGGCTTGCCCCACGGCGGTCTTGGCAAACACCGTGGCGCTCAGATCGATGGTTTCGGGCATGGTTGTGTTCATGTGGTGATGCCCCCCTGGAAGGCCGTGTTTCTATCGCAGCCGCCGCTGCACCACAAGGCGGGCAAGCCCTGAAAGCCCACAAAACAAACACTTTCAGGTTACATAAAAAATCACACTCGGACACCCAGGCGCCAAACGAGCGCATTGCACGACAGACGGCAGCCCTCCTGGCCGCCGCGCTATCACTTTTGGGCCTTTGTGCGGCGCCGCTCGCGCAGCATGTAGCCGTACAGACCTTCGACCTTGTCGCGCGCCCAGGGCGTCTTGCGCAGGAAGCGCAGGCTGGAGGGGATGCTGGGATCGATGTTGAAACAGCGCACCGGAATGCGCTCGCCCAGGCCGTCCCAGCCGTAGTGGTCCACCAGGGCGTTGAGGATCGCCTCCAGCGTCATGCCATGCAGCGGATTGTTCGGCTGCACTTGTGCGCCCCCACGCTGCGCCGCTTCGCGGGTCTCTGACGCCTGCCCGGGGCAGGCGGGTGCTGCATCGTGATGCGGCTTCGGTTCGTTGTTCAAGACGGCACCTTCAGGGCAGCGACGAGCGCGTCCACAAACATCGCTGGCACGTCAAACCCGGTCTGGTCGTGGATCTCCTGGAAGCAGGTCGGGCTGGTGACGTTGATCTCGGTCACCTTGTTGCCGATCATGTCCAGCCCCACCAGCAGCAGGCCGCGCGCGGACAGCACCGGCGCGATGGCCTCGGCCACGGCACGGTTCTCGTCACTCAGCGGCTGGGCCACGCCCTTGCCGCCGGCCGCCAGGTTGCCGCGCACCTCGCTGCCCTGCGGGATGCGCGCCAGCACAAACGGAGCGACCTGACCGCCGATCAGCAGCAGGCGCTTGTCGCCGTCCACGATCTCGGGCAGGTAGCGCTGCACCATCACGCTGGTGGCGCCGCCCTGGTTGAGCGTCTCGATGATGGAACCCAGGTTCATGCCGTCGGCGCCGACCCGGAAGATGCCCATGCCGCCCATGCCGTCCAGTGGCTTGAGGATGATGTCCCTGTGTTCCGCGTGGAAGGCGCGGATGGCCTCGGGCGAACGCGTCACCAGCGTGGGCGGGGCGAACGGGGCGAACTCCATGAGCGCGAGCTTTTCCGGGTGCTCGCGCAGCGCGGACGGCCGGTTGAACACCTTCGCGCCTTCGCGCTGCGCCTGCTCCAGCAGGTGGGTGCAGTAGAAGAACTCGCTGTCAAAAGGCGGGTCCTTGCGCATGAGCACCGCGTCGAAGTCCTTCAGCGGTTCGACCGTCTCTCCCGTGACCGCGAACCAGTCGTGTGCATCGCCGGTCAGGCGGATGCGGCGCACCGTGGCGTTGACGGTGCCACCGCTGCGCCAGCCCATGTGGCGCGGCTCGGTGGCAGCGATGGCGTGTCCGCGTTTCTGCAGCTCGCGCATCATGGAAAAGGTGGTGTCCTTGTAGGTCTTGAAGGACTCGATCGGGTCGGCAACGAAGAGGATGTTCATGGTGCAGTCTTTCGGGCCCCGTACTGTTGCACAAAGAGCGCGAGTGCGCCGGCGACCACACCCCAGAAGGCCGAGCCGATGCCGGCGATCACCACGCCGCTGAGCGTGACCAGGAAGGTGATGAGCGCCGCCTCGCGGTGGGTATCGTCCTTGAGCGCGGCGTGCAGCCCGCCGCCGATACTGCCCAGCAGCGCCAGCCCGGCGATGGCCAGCACCAGCTCTTTCGGAAAGGCCAGCAACAGGCCGGTGACGGCCGCGCCCACCAGGCCGATGGCGATGTAGAGCAGGCCGCAGGCCACGGCCGCGGTGTAGCGCTTGCCTTTGTCGGTGTGCGCCTCCTCGCCCATGCAGATGGCGGCGGTGATGGCGCTGAGGTTGAGGGCGAAAGCACCGAAGGGCGCGAGCACCAGGGTGGCCACGCCGGTCATGGTGATGATGCGGGAGATCGGCATGTCGTAACCCGCCGCGCGGATGGCCGCCACGCCGGGCAGGTTCTGCGAGGCCATGGTGACGATGAACAGCGGCAATGCCAGGCTGACGAAGGCGCTGAAGCTGAATTCCGGTGCGGTGAACACCGGCACCGCCCACTGCAGGGTGAGCGCGCCCGCGTTGAACTCGCCGCGCGCCACCACCCAGGCCACGCCCACCAGCAGGGTCAACGGCACCGCGTAGCGCGGCACAAAGCGCCGTCCCAGCAGATAGGCCAGCAGCATCAGCACCACCAGGCCCAGCGCAGTCTGCGCGGCGGCGAAGGCCTGCAGGCCGAAACGTGCCAGCACGCCGGCCAGCAGGGCCGCCGCAATCGCCATCGGGATGCGGTTCATGATCCGTTCGAACCAGCCGGTGGCGCCCGACAGGATGATGAGCACCGCGCAGGCCATGAAGGCGCCCACGGCCTGCGCCATGGTGAAGCCGCCGGCCAGCCCGGCGGTGGCCAGCACGGCAGCACCCGGCGTGCTCCAGGCCACCATGACAGGCTTTTTCAGGATCAGCGAGGGAATGGCCGAACACAGGCCCATGCCCAGGCCCAGCGCCCACATCCAGGAGGTGATCAGCTCGGGCGTGGCACCGAAGGCCAGCGCGGCCTGGAAGACGATGGCGACCGAGCTGGTGAAGCCCACCAGCACCGCCACGAAGCCGGCCGTGGCGGCCGAGAGGTTCAGGTCACGGAAAAAAGACATCCGGCGATTGTGCCGGGGCGTCAGATTTCGAGTTTGGATCCGAGCTCGATCACCGCGTTGGCCGGCAGGTTCAGGAACTCGGCAGCGGCGCCGGCGTTGTGGTGCATCTGCGCGAACAGCTTCTCGCGCCACAGCGCCATGCCTTCGCCCAGCTTGGGCACCACCAGATCGCGCGAGAGGAAATAGCTGGTGGTCATGGGCTCCAGGTCGCAGCCCCGACCACTCATGAGCTGCAGCGCTTTGGGCAGGTCCGGGTCGTTCTTGAAGCCGTAGTGGATGACCACCTGCCAGCAGTCGCGCCCCAGCGGCTGCACGTCCAGTCGCTTGTCCAGCCCGACCCAGGGCACCTCGTGGCTGCGCACGGTGACGAACAGGTTCTGGGCGTGCAGCACCTTGTTGTGCTTGAGGTTGTGCAGCAGCGCGTTGGGCACGGTGCCGGCTTCGGCGGTCAGGAACACGGCGGTACCGGCCACGCGGGTGGGCGGGTCCATGAAGACGGCGTCGAGGAAGCTGTCCAGTTCGATCGCTTCGGCGTGCTGGGCCTTGGCCATGAGCGCGCGGCCCTGCTTCCAGGTCATCATCAGCGTGAACACCACACCGCCGATGAGCAGCGGGAACCAGCCGCCGGCGAACAGCTTGAGCAGGTTGGAGCTGAAGAAGGCCAGGTCCACCACGAAGAAGAAGCCGGTGGCCAGCAGACACAGGGCCAGCGGGTACTTCCAGCCGTAGCGGATGACGAAGAAGGTCAGCACGGTGGTGATGAGCATGTCCAGCGTCACCGCGATGCCGTAGGCCGCCGCCAGGTTGGACGAGGACTGGAACATCACCACCGCCAGCACAATGGCGGTGAACAGGCCCCAGTTGACGAACGGGATGTAGATCTGCCCGGTGTCGCTGACGCTGGTGTGGCGGATGGCCAGGCGCGGCAGGTATCCGAGCTGGATGGCCTGCTTGGTGACGCTGAAGGCGCCGGAGATCAGCGCCTGCGAGGCGATCACCGTGGCCATGGTGGCCAGGCCCACCAGGGGCAGCAGGGCCCAGTCGGGAGCCATGTTGAAGAAGGGGTTTTTCACCGCCTCCGGGTCTTCTAGCAGCAGCGCACCCTGGCCGAAGTAGTTGATGGTCAGGCAGGGCATGACGATGGAGAACCAGGCCACGCGGATGGGTCGCTTGCCGAAGTGGCCCAGATCGGCATAGAGCGCTTCGCCGCCGGTCACGCACAGCACCACGGCGCCCAGGATGATGAAGGTGGTGCCCGGCTGCGCCCACAGGAAGCGCAGCGCATGGTGCGGGCTCAGGGCCCCGAGGATCTCGGGGTGTCCGACGATGTGCGGCACCGCCAGCGCGGCGATGGACAGGAACCACAACACCGTGATGGGGCCGAAGAACCGGCCGATGCCACCGGTGCCCCGCTTCTGCACGAAGAACAGCACGAACAGCACCAGCAGGGTCAGCGGCACCACGTAGCGCCTGAAGTGGGGCGACACCACTTCCAGGCCCTCCACCGCCGACAGCACCGAGATGGCCGGGGTGATCACCCCGTCACCGTAGAACAGCGAAGTGCCGAAGATGCCGATGACCAGCAGCCATTGGCGCAGACCAGGTTTGTCCTTCACGGCCTGGGAGGCCAGGGCCAGCATGGCGATCAGCCCGCCCTCGCCGCCGTTGTCGGCGCGCAGCACCAGGGTCACGTACTTGAGCGAGACGATGACGGTGAGCGTCCAGAAAACGATGGACAGCACGCCGTAGACGTTGGCATGGGTGAAGGGCACATGCCCCGACCCGAAGATCTCTTTGATGGCGTACAGCACCGAGGTGCCGATGTCGCCGTAGACCACTCCGATGGCGCCCAGGGTGAGCGCGGCAAGCGAGGATTTGCTGCTGGACACAAAACAACCCGGGCCTGGTTGGCACCGGATTCCGTTGTCGGGAAGCTCGCGATTCTGCGCCTGGGCCGCGCGGGCCGCCATTGAAATGACGGGCCGGCCATTCCGGATCGCACGCCATGTTGCAGCGCAGCAACTGCCAGCGCTGCCGCCGGACGGTCAGTCCTCGAACTCGGCGTCCGGGTCGGTTGCTTCCAGCTCGTAACTGGCCGCCAGCATGGCCAGACGACCGATCACGCCGTACATGTAGAAGCGGTTGGGCACGCTGGCACCGGGCTTCATGCCCGGTTGCGGCAGTTGTGCGCTCTGCTCGAAGGCCAGCGGCACGAAGCTGGAGCCGGGCGCGTTCAGGTTCTCGTCGGTGCCGCGCTGGGCGTGCACGCGGTAGAAACCGCCCACCACGTAGCGGTCCATCATGTAGACCACCGGTTCGGCCACGGCGGCATTGATGCGTTCGTTGGTCAGCACCCCTTCCTGGATGATCACCTCGCTGACCGGCTGGCCGGCCTGCACGGTGGCCATGCGTGCGCGCACCTGCGGGCTCAGTGCGTCGATGTCCTTGGCATCGCGCACCGTGAGAATGCCCAGGCCACCGGTGCCACGGTCGGCCTTGATGACCACGAACGGCTTTTCGTTGATGCCGTATTCCTTGTACTTGCGGCGGATCTTGTTCAGCAGCGCGTCGGTGTTGCTGCGCAGGCATTCCAGGCCGTGCTCGTCGGCGAAATTCACTTCGCCACACTGGTTGAACATGGGCGTGATGAGCCAGGGGTCCATGCCCAGCAGCTTGCCAAAGCGCTTGGCAACCTCTTCATAGGTCTTGAAGTGCGTGCTCTTGCGCCGCGTCGGCCAGCCCGCGTGCAGCGGCGGCAGCAGGTACTGCTCGTGCAGGTCTTCCAGGATGCCGGGCACCCCCGCGCTCAGGTCGTTGTTGAGCAGGATGGTGCAGGGGTCGAAATGCTTGAGCCCGAGGCGGCGCTTGCTGCGCAGGATGGGTTCGAGCGTGACCGACTCGCCATTGGGCAGGTCGATGGTGGTGGGCGACTTGATGTCGTTGGACAGCGAGCCCAGGCGCACGTTCAGCCCGGCCTGGTAGAACAGGCGCTGCAGCTGGGCCAGGTTGCTCAGGTAGAAACTGTCGGTGCTGTTCTCGGGCACCAGCAGCAGGTTCTTGGCCTCGGGGCAGATCTTCTCGATCGCCGCCATGGCCGCCTGCACCGCCAGCGGCATCATCTCGGGCGTCAGGTGGTTCCAGCCGCCAGGGAACAGGTTGGTGTCCACCGGCGCCAGCTTGAAGCCGGCGTTGCGCACGTCCACCGAGCTGTAGAACGGCGGCGTGTGCTCCATCCACTCCAGCCGGAACCAGCGCTCGATCACCGGGGTGGATTCGAGGATGCGCTGTTCGAGTTCGTTGATGGGGCCCGTGAGAGCGGTGACGAGATGCGGAACCATATTGGGAGTCCCCCCCGCGCCGCCTTCGGCGTCACCCCCCGGTGGGGGGCGCCAGCTGGGCCCGGCAAAGCCGGTTCCGCGCTGGCACTGGACGCTTGTGCGTTGCGTGTGAGCTTGAAGTTGATTGTTGGATGGGAAAGACTGTGGGGATATGAGGTCGAAGTCTGGGCTTGCAAGTGGGATCAACCCCTCACCTCGCCCTCGCCCAGCACCACATATTTCAGAGATGTCAGGCCTTCGACGCCCACCGGGCCGCGGGCGTGGAACTTGTCGGTGCTGATGCCGATTTCGGCCCCCAGCCCGTACTCGAACCCGTCAGCGAAGCGGGTGCTCGCATTCACCATGACGCTGGCCGAATCAACCTCGCGCAGGAAGCGCTGGGCGTGCACATGGTCGGTGGTGAGGATGGCCTCGGTGTGGTGGCTGCTGTAGCGGTTGATGTGGGCAATCGCCTCGTCCACCCCGTCGACCAGCTTCACGCTGATCACCGGCGCCAGGTACTCCTCGCCCCAGTCCTGCTCGCTGGCGGCTGTCACCTGGGCACCCGGCACGCCGGCCAGGATGGCCATGGCCTCGGGGCAGCCGCGCATCTCCACGCCCTTGGCGGCGTAGACGGCACCGATCTTGGGCAGAAACGCGTTCGCCACACCGCGCGCCACCAGCAGGCTCTCGGTCGCGTTGCAGGGGCTGTATTTCTGCGTCTTGGCGTTGTCGGCCACCTTGACCGCCATGGCGATGTCGCAGGGGTCGTCCACGTAGGTGTGGCAGTTGCCGTCCAGGTGCTTGATGACCGGCACCTTGGCCTCGGCGCTGATGCGCTCGATCAGGCCCTTGCCGCCACGCGGGATGATCACGTCCACGTATTGCGGCATGGTGATGAGCTGGCCCACCGCGGCACGGTCGGTGGTGGGCACCAGCTGCACCGCATCGGCCGGCAGGCCGGCGGCCACCAGGGCCTGCTGCACCAGCGCGGCCAGCGCCCGGTTGGAATCGATGGCCTCGGAGCCGCCGCGCAGGATGCAGGCGTTGCCGCTCTTGATCGACAGGCTCGCGGCCTCGATGGTCACGTTCGGGCGGCTCTCGTAGATCATGCCGAACACGCCGATGGGCACGCGCATCTGGCCCACGCGGATACCGCTGGGCTGCTGCTTCATGCCCATGATCTCGCCGATGATGTCCGGCATGGCCGCCAGCTGCTCGCAGCCCTCGGCGCAGGTCTCCAGCACCTTGGGCGTGAGCTTGAGCCGGTCGACCATGGGCTCGGCCAGGCCGGCGGCGCGGGCGCGCGCCAGGTCCTTGGCGTTCTCCACCTGCAGCGGCGCCACGTTCTCGCGCAGCAGCCGGGCCAGTTCGCGCAGGGCGCGGACCTTGGTCGCAGCGCCGGCCTTGGCCATCAGCGCCGAGGCGGCCTTGGCCTGGCTGCCCAGGGTGTTCATCAGTTCGGAGGTGGAGGTCGCGTTCATGCCGCGATTTTCGCACCGGACACGGGTGCGCGTCGGGCGGCACAATGGCAGCATCCCGCTAGACCTTCATCAGGAGCCTGCCCATGAAATCCGCCCTGGACCTCGTCGCCGCCGCCAAGGCCCGCATCACCGAAGTGCCCGTTGCGCAGGCCGAGGCCGCCATCCAGGCCGCCGACGTGCTGATCGACGTGCGCGAGGCCGAGGAGTTCGCGGCCGGCCACCTGCCCGGCGCCATCCACGCTTCGCGCGGCATGCTCGAGTTCAAGCTCAGCGCCAATCCGGCACTGGCCGCCCGCGACCTCAAGGTCGTGCTCTATTGCAAGACCAGCGGCCGCGCCGCGCTGGCCGCCGCCGCCATGCAGGACATGGGCTACCTGAACGTGACCTCCATCACCGGCGGCTACGACGCCTGGGTGGCAGCCGGCAAGCCGGTGCACAAGCCCGAGCTGCCGTCGTTCGGCTGACCTCGGCGCCCCGGCGGTGCGGCCGCCGGGGCCTCGACCATCAGAACGGGTAGTGGCGCGGCGTGGTCTGCACCGTGATCCAGCGCAGCTCGGTGAACTCGGCCACGCCGGCCTTGCCGCCAAAGCGGCCGATGCCGCTGCCCTTGACGCCGCCGAAGGGCATCTGCGCCTCGTCGTGCACCGTGGGGCCGTTGACGTGGCAGATGCCGCTGTCGATCTTGCGGGCGACGTTGAAGGCGCGGGCGATGTCGCGGCCAAAGACCGCGGCACTCAGGCCGTATTCGTTGTCGTTGGCGCAGGCCACCGCCTCCTGCGTGTCCTTGACGCGCACGATGCACTTGACCGGGCCGAAAGTCTCTTCGTGGTAGATGCGCATGGCCGGCGTGACATGGTCGAGCACCGTGGCCGGCATGAGCGTGTTCTCGGCCTTACCGCCGCAGACCAGCTTGGCGCCCTTGGCCAGCGCATCGTCGATCAGCGCGTTGCAGTGGTGCACCGTGCCCATGCCGATGACCGAGCCCAGCACCACCGGGTCGGGCTTGCGCGGATCGCCCAGCGGCAGCGCCTTGGCCTTGTCGCCGAACTTCTGCACGAACGCGTCGGCCACCTTCTGGTCGACGATGATGCGTTCGGTGCTCATGCAGATCTGCCCGCTGTTGGCGAAGCAGCCGAAGGCCGCGCCATTGACGGCGTCGTCCAGGTCGGCGTCGTCCAGCACCACCAGCGGCGCCTTGCCGCCCAGTTCCAGCACCACCGGTTTGAGGTATTTGGCGCAGGTCTGCGCGATGATCTTGCCGACCTTGGTGGAGCCGGTGAAGTTCACGCGCCGCACGGCCGGATGGGCCACCATGGCTTCGACCACGGCGCCGGCATCCTGCGGGGCGTTGGTCACGTAGTTCACCACCCCGGGCGGGAAGCCCGCGTCCTGCAGCGCCTCGATGATCAGGCCGTGGGTGCGCGGGCAGTTCTCGCTGCCCTTGAGGATGACGGTGTTGCCGCAGGCCAGGGGCGTGGCAATGGCCCGCACGCCCAGGATGATGGGCGCGTTCCAGGGCGCGATGCCCAGCACCACGCCGGCCGGCTGGCGCACCCCCATGGCCAGGCTGCCCGGCACGTCGGACGGGATCACCTCGCCCGCCACCTGGGTGGTCAGCGCCGCAGCCTCGCGCAGCATGCCGGCGGCCAGGAAGGCGTTGAAGCCGGCCCACATGCCGGTGGCGCCGGTCTCGGCCGCCACGGCCTCGATGAACTGCGGCGTCTTGGCCTCCAGCGCGTCGGCCGCCTTGAGCAGCAGCGCCCGGCGCTCGGACGGGCCGGTTTCGCTCCAGGTCTTGAACGCTTCGGCGGCGGCTTCCACCGCCATCACGGCGTCAGCGGCCGAGGCGGCCGGTGCGCGTGTGGCCACGCTGCCGTCGAGCGGGTTGCGGCGCTCGAAAGTGGCGCTGTGTTCGGCGCTGACCTTCAGGCCGTTGATGAGCATGGACAGATCGGACATGGGTTTCTCCTTGGGGGTTGGATGCGATTGCCGTTCGGGCCGAGCCTGTCGAAGCCTTCAGGCCACGGCAGCGGCGCGCCCTCGGGACTGCGCAGAACGGACGGCGGTGTTGGTTTCAGGGGCGGCACCCAGGTAGGCCTCGCGCACGACGCTGGAGCGCGCGAGCAGCCGGGCCGGACCACTGGCCACCAGCGTGCCGCGTTCAAGCACGTAGCCGCGGTCGGCCACGGCCAGGGCTTTCTTCACGTTCTGCTCGACCATCAGCACCGTGGTGCCGGCGTCGGCGATGCGCCGCGCCATGCCCAGCAGTTCATCGACCATGCGGGGCGCCAGGCCCAGCGAGGGTTCGTCGAGCATCAGCAGGCGCGGCGCGCTCATCATGGCGCGGGCCACGGCCACCATCTGCTGCTCGCCGCCGCTCATGGTGCCGGCCAGCTGCTGGGCGCGGTCGCGCAGCTTGGGGAAGTCGGCAAAGGCCTGCTCCAGCCGACGCGCGCGTTCGGCCTTGGGCACCAGCCAGCCGCCAAGCTCCAGGTTCTCCAGCACCGTCATCTGCGGAAACAGCTGCCGCCCTTCGGCCACCAGGGCCACGCCGGCCTTGACGATGCGGTCGGTCTTCTCGGGCAGGTCTTCGCCGTCGAGCGTGACCACGCCCTGGCGGCGGATCAGGCCGTTGAGCGCCTTGAGCAGCGTCGTCTTGCCAGCGCCGTTGGGCCCCAGCACCACGGTCAGGCCGGGCTTGACCTCGAGGCTCAGGTTGCGCAGCACCAGAAAGGCGCCGTAACCGGCGCTCAGGCCCTGCACCTTCAGGTGCGCCTGCGGCAGGCCGCCCAGCACAAAGGGGGTTTCGCGGTACCACATCATGCGGCGGCCTCCTCGCTCATTTCGTCGCCCAGGTAGGCTTCGATCACCTCGGGGTTGCGCACCACAGCGGCCGGCACATCGTCGGCGATCTTGCGGCCCTGGTGCAGCACGATCACCCGCTCCACATGGCGCAGCAGGGTGGTCACCGCGTGCTCGATCCAGACCACGGTCAGGTCCAGCTCGTCGCGCAGCCGGCGGATGAGCTGGGCCATGGCCTCGACCTCGGCCTCGGTCAGGCCGGCGGCCACCTCGTCGAGCAGCAGCAGGCGGGGCCGGGTGGCCAGCGCCATGCCGATCTCCAGCAGGCGCTGCTGCGAGGGCGTGATCGCCGCGGCCGGCAGGTCGGCCTGACCGGACAGGCCGATCAGCGCCAGGATGCTCTCGGGCGTGCGCAGCGCCCAGGGCACCGACGCCTCTTCGCCCCAGAGCCAGTACCGGCGGGGCCGGCGCCCGGCGAACTTCAGGCCGAAGGCAATGTTCTCGCGCACCGGCATGTCGCCGAACACGCGCGGCGTCTGGAAGGTGCGCGCCAGGCCGCGCGCCGCAAAGCGGTGCGGCGCCTGGCCACTCAGGTCGCGCCCCTCCACCAGCAGCTGCCCGCTGGTGGGCCGGATCACGCCGGAGATGGCGTTGAAGAAGGTGGTCTTGCCGGCGCCGTTGGGGCCGATGATGCCCACCAACTCACCGGGCCTGAACACCGCATCCACGTGGTCGACCGCGGTCAGACCGCCGAAGCGCACGGTCACCTCGCGGGCATCGAGCAAGGGCTGGATGTGCGCATCAGAAGGCATTCGAACGCTCCCGCTGTTGTTTGGCTTGCGCCTTGCGTCGCGCCGTTTCGCCGCGGAGGTCGTCGCGCAGCTCGCGCCACCACTGGCGGCTGGCCTGCCCCCAGTCCTTGAAGGTCTGCCAGCGCAGCGAGGCCAGGCCCCCGGGCAGGTACAGCACCGAGAGGATGAGCAGCACGCCCAGCGACATCATGTACAGCTGCGGCACCTGCAGGCGCAGGGTCTCGGCCAGCACACTGAAGACGATGGCCGCGATCAGCGGTCCCCACAGCGTCATGGCACCACCGATGAGCGCGATCAGCACCGTCTGAAAACCGATGAAGGGATTGAAGACGGTGTGCGGGTCGATGTAGGTCCAGCGCACCGACATGGCCGCCCCCACCGCACCCGCCACCGCCGCGGTGAGCGCAAAGCCCGCCACCTTGACCAGACGGGTGTTCACCCCCAGGGTCTGGGCACGCTGCTCGTCGGCCCCGATGCCGGCCATGGCCAGGCCAAAGCGGGTGCGCCGCACCACGATGGACAGGCCCACCGCCACCACCGCGATCAGCAACACCGTGAGGTAGATGGTGCGTTCTTCGGGCACCACCACCAGCACGCGGCCCACGGTGCCGGTGACACTCTTTTCGAAGTAACTGATGGCGTGCCGGATCAGCTCGGTCATGCCGAAGGTGAGCACCGCGAAGTAGGTCCCGCGCAGGTGCAGCACCGCGGCCCCCATGAGCACCGCCACGGCGGCCGCGATCAGCGCGCCCAGCGCGATCACGCTGGCCCAGGCCATGGTCTCCAGCAGCAGGGCGCTGGTGTAGGCACCGATACCGAAGAAGGCCGAGGTGGCCAGCGAGAGGTAGCGCGTGGTGCCGCAGAACAGCGACCAGCTGGACGACAGCGCGACGTACATCAGGCAGGTCATGGCCATGGAGACCACGAACTCGCTGGCAAAACCGGGCACGGCCAGTGCCCAGCCGGTGAAGGCGAGCAGGACCAGCAGGTCGCGGATCAGGAATTGGCGCGAGGTCATGCGGCCCCCCCGCCGGTCGTGGTGTACACGGCGCCGGTGCCCGTGGGGGTCCGCACAGATCGGCGGTCTGCGGCGTTTGTCATGCCTTCCTCATCTTTCGGGCAAACAGGCCTTCGGGGCGCAGCAGCAGCACGCCGATGAAGACGACATAGCTCAACAAGGCCTTGAGCGAGGGGTTGGTGAAATGCATGCCGATGGCTTCGATGACGCCCAGCAGCAGGCCGCCCGCCAGCGCGCCGCCCATGCTGCCGAAGCCGCCCAGGGTGATGACGATGAGGGCCGTGACGGTGTAGGGCTCGCCCATGGACGGGCTGATGGTGTAGGCCATGGACAGCAGGCAGCCGGCCACGCCCGAGAGCCCCAGGCCGATGCCGAACATGAAGGGGTGCAGGCGCCGGGTGTCGATGCCGACCAACTGCGCACCGGTGGGCGACTGCATGAGGGCGCGCACCGCCTTGCCCAGCAGCGTCATGCGCAGCAGGGCGATCAGCCCGCCCGCGAACAGCAGGGCCAGCGCAAACACCAGCAGCTTGCTGGCCGCGAACTGGGCCGCGCCACCGGGCAGCGGGATGACCACCGGTTCGGTCAGGTAGTCGTAGCCGCGCAGGTCGCCGCCCCAGATGTAGGAGATGACGTTCTGCACCAGGAACATCAGGCCGAACGCCACCATCAGGCCGCGCGCCTCGAACACGTCGAGGTTGGGCGAGGTCGCGGTCAGGCGCCGGAAGCACAGCCAGTGCACCACCAGGCCGATGCCCATGAGCAGCGCGAACGACACCGGAATCATCCACAGCGGCGAGAGCCCGAACGAGGTCTGCACCATCCAGGTGAGAAAGGCACCGACCATCAGGAACTCGCCGTGCGCGATGTTGAGGATGCGCATCAGGCCGTACTGGAGGTTCAGCCCCAGCGCGACGAGCGCATAGATGCCCCCGGTGATGAGACCCGAGGCGATCAGTTCTAGCCAGGCAGAAAATGACATGCGGCAAAGAAAGGGATGTGGTCCGGGGCGCGGCGAAACTGGCGGGGCGGGGCCGCTCGCGCCGCTCCCATGGGCAGGGAGCGGCCAGCAGGCCGCTGCGGCGGCGGGTCTACTTCCACTGGGGCTTGTTCGGGTTCAGTGCGGCCGTGGCCACCTTCTGCGGCCACACCACCTCGAACTCGCCGTTCTGCCACTGGCCCACCGTGCCCGGCGTGCCCACGTTCTCGCTGCCGTTGAAGCGGATGTCGCCCAGGATGGTCTTGTGGGTGGTGCCGGCCACGTAGTCGCGGATGGCCTTGCGGTCCAGCCCCACCTGCCGCACCGCATTGGTCAGGATCTCCAGCCCGGCCCAGGTGGCGCCGCTGGCCCAGCGATCGGGCTCCTTCTTCTGGCTGGCCACGTGGGCGTCAAAGTAGGCCTTGGCACCGGCGCTGGTCTTGCCGTTCCAGGAACCCATGCCCACCACGCCTTCGGCGCCGGCGGGCGTCATCACGTTCTTGTACAGCGGGAAGGCGGTGCCCACCGAGGCGTAGAAGAACCGCGGGTTGAAGCCCACTTCCTTGGACTGGCGGCTGGCCAGGATGGTGTCGGGCGGGTAGGTGAAACCGACGAAGGCATCGGGGTTCTTGTCCTTGATGCTGCGCAGCACCGGCGAGAGGTCCTTGACCCCCCCGGGGTAGCTCTTGTCCTCCACCATCTGGATGCCGCTGCCCTGCAACGCCACCTTGAGCGCGGCGTAGTTCTCCAGCCCGAACAGGTCATCGACATAGATGCAGGCCAGCGTCTTGCAGCCGTTGGCCTTGAGCATGTCCACCAGGGCATTGGTCATGGGCGCCGGCTGCTGCAGCAACAGGAAGAAATACGGCAGCTTCATGTCGATCAGCCGCTTGGACAGGGCGGTGGGCGCCAGGAACGGGTAGCCCATGCGGTTGGCCAGCGGCGCGACGGCGAAGTTGGCGTTGCTGCCCCAGGGCGGCAGCACCAGGTCCACCTTGTCGCTGCCCATGAGCTTCTGGTAGGTGCGCACACAGGTCTCGACATCGCTGCGGTCGTCCGAGCTGATCAGCTCGATGGGGCGGCGCACCCCTTTGACGTTCAGGCCACCGGCCGCGTTCTGCTGCTCGGCCCACAGCAGGTAATTGGGCTCCTGGCTGGTCTGGGCGCCGCCGGTCCAGGGACCGGTGCGCGCCATGGTGTAGCCGATGCGCACCGGTGCGGCCTGTGCCAGCAGGTGCGGTGCAACGGACAGCGCGCCGACGGTGGCGGCGGCGCGCTGGATGACAAGGCGACGGGTGGGTTGGGCCATGGTGGTGTCTCCTGTGGTTGTGCGGTAGCGGACCACCCAATGCTAGAAATACCCCCCGGCCCGCGCTGTGCTGAGCCTGCACAAAGCACTTGTCCAAACGTGCACGGCGCTGCGGGATAACCCTCGCCCCCACACCCCCCATGGGAACGCCCGGCTGCCCATAATTTGCCCTCCATACGAGGAGACGCGCCATGGCCGATGCCACCACCCTGAGCACCGATGCGGTTCCCCCCGGCGAACGCGCCGCGCTGTGGCGCGACTGGATGGCCAAACTGTTCTTCGGGCTCGAGTCCGATCTCTACGGCGACACCCGGTTTGACGGTCATGTGCAGACCGCCCACGCCGGCGACGTGGTGATGACCCGGCTGGAGGCCAACCGACACCGCGTCATCCGCCGTCCGCAGCTGGCGCGCGCCAGCGACGCCAGCTACCTCAAGATCGTGGCGCCCTGGCACGGCTGTGCCGCGGTGGAGCAGCACGGACGCCAGGCCTGGGTCAAGCCCGGCGGCTGGGCCATCTACGACACCACCGGCAGCTACGAAGTGGGCAACCCCGAACGCGCCGAGCACCTCATCGTGATGCTGCCCAAGGAGCAATTGACCGAGCGCGGCCTGCGGCTCGACCCGCTGATGGGCCGGCACGTCGGCGGCAGCTGCGGCATTTCACGCGTGGCGCTGGAGACCATGCGCAGCACCTTCCAGGAACTGCCCAGCATGACCGACGACGCCGCGCGCGGCGCCGGCAGCATGATTCTGGAACTGGTGCGCCTGTCGCTGCAGGAGCTGGCCGGGCGCGAATCGGCCACGACCCAGCTCGAAGCCTTCCGCGACCGCATCCGGGCCCATATCGGCCAGCACCTGGCCGACCCGAACCTCTCGCTCGACAGCATCGCCCAGGCCCTGAACTGCAGCAAGCGACATCTCTACAACGCCTTCAGCGACGAGGACGACACGCCCGCCCACTACATCCTGCGCCGCCGCCTGCAGGCGTGCATGCGCGACCTGCGCAACCCCGCACTCGCCGCCCGCTCCATCACCGACATCGCGTTCGCCTGGGGCTTCAACAACGGCGCCCACTTCAGCCGCGTGTTCCGCGAACACGCCGGCCTGACCCCCAGCGATTTCAGGAAAGCCGCGCAGCGCCAGCGGGACGACCACGCCAGCGCCGCGCGCTGACGGTTGCCCGTCCAGCAGCCGGCCCCTCACCAGGCCCTTACCCGGCGCACGCGCCCGATCCCGTCGCACCGCGCAACGGGCTTGGCACGGCCGCAGGCACGGTCCCTCCCGTGCAGCAGGGGAAAGCCACGTCAGTGGCGCAGGGGGGCCAGCGCTTGCGCGACGCTCACCGCCAGCCGCTGCAGCGCATCCCACGGATCGGCCGGCCAGTCGGGCTGCCTGAGGCCCTTGACGATGCCGTCCACCGTGTGCGCGTCCTGCAGCCATTGGGCCTGCTGGGCCGGACGCACCAGCGGCAGGGCACGCTCCATCAGCTTTTCCTTCACACCCCAGACACGGTTCTCGCGCAGGGCCATGGGCAAGGGGCGGCCAGCGTCCATGGCGGCGCGCACACGGTTGAGCGTGCGGATGTCCTCGGCCAGGGTCCAGTGCACCAGCACCGCCGCCTCGCCCTCGGCCTGCAGGCCGTCGAGCATGCGCTGCACCCGCAGCGTCTGACCGCCCAGCACCGCCTCGGCCAGCTTGAAGGCGTCGTAACGCGCCACGTTGAGCACCGCGCTTTCCACCTGCTCGAAGCTGAGCTCGCCCGCCGGGTGCAGCAGCGCGAGTTTCTGGACCTCCTGGTGCGCGGCCAGCAGGTTGCCCTCCACCCGGTCGGCAAAAAACGCCAGCGTGCGCTGCCCTTCTTCGCCCGCGGCCACGCGCTGGCCCTGTTGCTGCAGGCGCTGCGCAATCCACTGTGGCAGCGCCTTGCGCTCCACCGGTTCCACCTTCACCGTCACGCCGAAGCTGTCGAGCGCGGCAAACCAGGCGCCCTTGAGCGTCATGGCGTCCAGCCGCGGCAGGATCACCAGTGTCAGCGTGCTGTCGTTGCCTTCGGCGCTTGCGGCGATCTGCTGCAGCACCTGCGAACCGTCCTTGCCCGGCTTGCCCGAGGGCACGCGGATCTCGATCAGCTGCTTGTCGGCGAACAGGCTGAGCGAGCCGCCGCTGGCCAGCACCTCGCTCCAGTCGAAATGCGCGCCGGCCACGGTGTGCACCGTGCGTTCGCTGCAGCCCTGGGCACGCGCAGCCGAGCGGATCGCATCGGCCGCCTCCTGCACCAGCAGCGGCTCGTCGCCGTGCACGGTGTAGAGGCTGCGCAGGCCTTTGGCCAGGTGGGCACTGAGCTGGTTCGCGGCGACCTGCATGGTGCAAACGCGTCAGGGCAGGCGCACGGCCGCCAGGCGGCGCATGACCTGCTGCACGATGTCGCGCTGCATGTCGCGGTACTGCAGCGCCTCTTCGGCCTCCTTGGCCAGGGCCGCGGTTTCGGTGTAGCTGATGTCGCGCACCAGCAGCAGCTCGGTCTCGTCCAGCAGTTGCACGCCCTGCGCCGTGGCCAGGCGGAAACGAAAGCGCGTGCGCAGCTGCAGTTCGCGCACCTGCCCGGCGGTGGTCTGCCCCACCACCGAACGTTCGCGCTGGTCGGACAGCACCGTCAGCACCACCTGGCCTGTCTCCCCTTCGGAGCTGGCCGGCAAACGGCTGCTGAACACCCGCAAACCACCGTCCTGCAGCGCCTGCTGCAGCTCGCGCGCCACCGGCGTGGCGTCACTGCCCTGCAGGCGCAGCGATTCAAAGGCGAACCGGGGCGCGCCGCGCAACGCGAAGCCGCAGCCGGGCAAGGCCAGCACCAGGGCCAGCACGGGCAGGACGCGGCGGCGCGAGCGCATCGCCACCTCAGACCACCACGTTGACCAGGCGCCCCGGCACCACCACGACCTTCTTGGGCGCGGCGCCGCTGGCGGCCTTGAGGAAGGCTTCGCTGGCCAGGGCGGCGGCCTCGATGGCGGCCTTGTCGGCGCTGGCCGGCACCGTCACGCTGCCGCGCAGCTTGCCGTTGACCTGCAGCACCAGTTCGATCTCGTCCTGCACCAGCGCGGCCTCGTCCACCCGGGGCCAGGGCGCGTCCAGCAGGTCCCCCACCACGCGGGCGTAACCCAGTTCGGTCCACAGCGCGTGGGCGATGTGCGGGCAGGCCGGGTAGAGCATGCGCACCAGCAGCGACACGCCTTCGCAGCGCAGGGCGGCGTCACCGTCGCTGCCGTCGAAGGCGAAGTCGTCCAGCGCGTTGAGCAGCTTCATGCACCCCGAAACCACGGTGTTGTATTGCATGCGCTCGTAGTCGTAGCTGACCTGCTTGAGCACCAGGTGCAGTTCGCGGCGCAGCTTCTTGCCTTCGGCGCGCAGGCTGGCCTGGCTCAGGTCGCGCGCGGTGGCGGCGCGCAGGGCGTCGGCATGCTTGTGCGCAAAGCCCCACACCCGCTTGAGGAAGCGGTAGCTGCCCTCCACCGCCGCATCGTTCCACTCCAGCGTGGCCTCGGGCGGCGCGGTGAACATGGTGTACAGGCGCGCGGTGTCGGCGCCGTATTTCTCGATCAGGTCCTGCGGATCGACGCCGTTGTTCTTGGACTTGGACATGGTGCCCACGCCCTCGTAGTCGATGGCCGTGCCCACCGGCAGGCCATCCACCTCCTTGATCAGCCGGGCACCCACCACCTTGCCGCTGTCGTCGAGCACATGCTCCACGTCGTGCGGCCAGAAATACGCCTTGCCGCCCTTGTCGGTGCGGCGCGAGTAGATGTGGTTGAGCACCATGCCCTGCGTCAGCAGCTTGGTGAAGGGCTCGTCCACTTTCACCAGGCCCAGGTCGCGCATGACCTTGGTCCAGAAACGCGCGTACAGCAGGTGCAGGATGGCGTGCTCGATGCCGCCGATGTACTGGTCCATCGGCATCCAGTAGTCCGCACCCTCGGCCACCATCTTGTCGGCATTGGTCGGATCGCAATAGCGCATGAAGTACCAGGACGAGTCCACGAAGGTGTCCATGGTGTCGGTTTCGCGCCGCGCGGGCTTGCCGCAGCAGGGGCAGTCCACCTTGAGGAAGGCCTCGCACTTGTTCAGCGGGTTGCCGCTGCCGTCCGGCACCAGATCCTCGGGCAGGCGCACCGGCAGGTCCTTCTCGGGAACCGGCACCGGGCCGCAGGCCTCGCAGTGGATGATGGGGATCGGCGTGCCCCAGTAGCGCTGGCGGCTGATGCCCCAGTCGCGCAGGCGGAAGGTGGTCTTCTTCTCGCCCAGGCCTTTCTCGGCCAGCAGCTCGGCCACCTTGTTTACCGCGGCCTTGTACGGCAGGCCATCGAGCGCGCCGGAGTTGACGCACACGCACTTGAGCTTGTCGCCGTACCACTCGGCCCAGGCCTCGGCGCTGAAGGTTTCGCCTTCGACTGCCACCACCTGCTGGATGGGCAGCTGGTACTTGAGCGCGAACGCGAAGTCGCGCTCGTCGTGCGCCGGCACGCCCATGACGGCGCCGTCGCCGTAGCTCATGAGCACGTAGTTGCCGACCCAGACCTCCACCTGCGCCCCGGTCAGCGGGTGGGTGACGAACAGGCCGGTGGGCATGCCCTTCTTCTCCTGCGTCGCCAGCTCGGCCTCGGTGGTGCCACCGGTCTTGCATTCGTCGAGGAAGGCGGCCAGCGCGGGGTTGGTCGCGGCGGCGTGCTGGGCCAGCGGGTGCTCGGCCGCCACGGCGCAGAAGGTCACGCCCATGATGGTGTCGGCGCGCGTGGTGAACACGTACATGCGGCCGTCACCGATCAGCGCGCCATCAGAACCTTTGATGTCGTGCGTGAAGGCGAAGCGCACGCCTTCGCTCTTGCCGATCCAGTTCTCCTGCATCAGGCGTACCTTGTCGGGCCAGCCGTTGAGCGTGGCCTTCTCATTGCCGAGCTGCACGTGCATGAGCAGTTCGTCGGCGTAGGCCGTGATGTTCAGGTAGTAGCCCGGGATCTCGCGCTTTTCCACCAGCGCACCGGTGCGCCAGCCGCGTCCGTCGATCACCTGCTCGTTGGCCAGCACGGTCTGGTCCACCGGGTCCCAGTTCACGACCTGGGTCTTGCGGTAGGCGATGCCCTTATCCAGCATCTTCAGGAACAGCCACTGGTTCCACTTGTAGTAGTCGGGCGAGCAGGTGGCCACCTCGCGGCTCCAGTCGATGGCCAGCCCCATCGCCTGCATCTGCTGCTTCATGTAGGCGATGTTGTCGTAGGTCCACTTCGCCGGCGGCACCTTGTTCTTGAGCGCCGCGTTCTCGGCCGGCAGGCCGAAGGCGTCCCAGCCCATGGGCATCAGCACGTTGTAGCCGTTCATGCGCAGGTAGCGCGTGAGCATGTCGTTGATGGTGTAGTTGCGCACATGGCCCATGTGCAGCTTGCCCGAGGGGTAGGGCAGCATGGAGCAGGCGTAGAACTTCTTCTTGCTCCGGTCTTCGGTGACGCGGTAGGCGTCGGTGGCGGTCCAGTGGGCGTGCGCGGCGCGCTCGACGTCCTGATGGGCGTATTGGTTTTGCATGGGGCTGGGGCCGGGCGGGGCCGGCATTCTGAAGGGGGCAGCGGGCTGCGTCGCCCTTGATTTTAGGGCTTGCGCGTCAACGCAGCGGCGCCGGTGCGCCGCCAGCACCGGCCACCGGATCGGCCATGAAACCGATGCGCGACAGCCCGGCCTGCTGGGCCTGCGCGATGAGCTGGACCACCCGGCCATAAGGGACGCTGGTGTCGGCACGCAGCTGCACCTCGGTGGCCGGATCGCGCTGGGCGGCCTGCTGCAGGCGCTGTGGCAGGCTGGCGGGGTCGATGGCTTCATCGCCCCAGTAAGTCTTGCCCTGCGCGTCCAGGGCAATCGTCACCGACACGGCCGGCGCGGCAGCGGCGGCGACCGGCGCCGCTGCCTGGGGCAGGTCCAGCGCGAGCCGGCTGGCCATGAGCGGCGTGGCAACGATGAAGATGACCAGCAGCACCAGCATCACGTCCACCAGCGGCGTGACGTTGATGTCGCTCATGGGTTGATGAGCGGCGGGCTTCTCCAAGCGGCCGAAGCTCATGCTTGCCGCCGCTGGCATACGGCACCGGCGCAGCGGTGGCGCCAGCACACCGTGGAAGCGGCTTTGCCGGGCCGCAGGTGTGGCCCCCCCGCGGGGGAAGACGCGCAGTGGCGCAGGGGTGCCTTCATAGCCGCACCAGCAGCTCGCGCAGGTCGCGCGCGAAACCTTCGAGGTCGGCCTCGATGCGCGCGATCAGGCGGCCAAACACGTTGTAGGCCAGCACGGCCGGAATGGCCACCGCCAGACCGGCCGCGGTCATGACCAACGCCTCGCCCACCGGGCCGGAGACCTGCTCGATGCGAAAGCCCGCGCCATCATCTCCGATGGCGGTGAGCGCATGGAAGATGCCCCAGACCGTGCCCAGCAGGCCGACGAAAGGGGCGGTGGAGCCCACCGTGGCCAGCAGGGTCTGGCCGTACTGCAGGCGGTGCAACACCCCGTGCAGCGCATCGCGCAGCACGCGCGTGAGCTGCTGGGAGCGGTCCCCTGCTGCAGCCAGCGACTGCGAAGGCGACTGTTCCAGCGCACGCGCCGCATCCACCAGCGGCAGCAGCAGCGCCTGCCGATCGAAATGGTTCAGGCGCTCGCGGGCCGCAGCGAGGTCGGGGGCCTGCCAGAAAGCGGCGGCCGACAGCTGGACGCCCGCCGGGGCCCGGTGCAGCATCCAGCCTTTCCACAGGATGACCACCCAGCTGCCGACCGACATGGCCAGCAGCAGCAAGGCCACGCCGATGCTGATCGGCCCACCCTGCAGGATGGTGGCCAGCACCCCCATGTCAGCGCTCCGCAGCGCCGTTCAGACCCAGCACGTCGAACATGTCGTACAGACCGCTGGTCTTGCCGGCCAGAAAGCGCACCGCGCGCAGGCTGCCCTGGGCGTAGGTGGCCCGGCTGCTGGACTTGTGCGAGATCTCGATGCGCTCGCCGGTGCCGGCGAACAGCACCGTGTGGTCACCCACGATGTCGCCGCCGCGGATGGTGGCAAAACCGATCGACGACGGGTCGCGCTCGCCGGTCACGCCTTCGCGCGCGTAGACCGCGCAATCCTTCAGGTCGCGCCCGAGCGCGTCCGCAATCACCTCGCCCATCTTGAGCGCGGTGCCACTGGGCGCGTCCACCTTGTGGCGGTGGTGGGCCTCGATGATTTCGATGTCATAGCCGGTGGACAGCGCCTTGGCCGCCATTTCGAGCAGCTTGAGCGTGACGTTCACACCCACGCTCATGTTGGGCGCCATCATGATGGCGATCGACTTCGACGCTTCGGCGATCTGCGCCTTCTGTTCATCGGTGAAGCCGGTGGTGCCAATGACCACATTCACACCCTGTTGCACGCAGGCGCGCAGGTGGGCCAGCGTGCCCTCGGGACGGGTGAAGTCGATCAGCACCTGGCTGCCCGAGAGGCCCACGGCCAGGTCAGCGGTGATGGCCACGCCCGTGGCCTGGCCACCGAATGCGCCCGCATCGAGCCCGATGGCCGGGCTCGCGGGAACGTCCAGCGCCCCGGTCAGCACGCAGTCGCCACTGGCGCGCACGGCATCGACCAGCATCTGGCCCATGCGGCCACTGGCACCGGCAATGCAGACCCGGTGGCGGTTGTCGGGGGTGGCGCTCATCGGCTGGCTCCCGTGCTTTCCAGGGGTGGGTATGCCACGGGTGCGACCCCGGTGGCGGGCGCCGGTGCGGCGGGTGCAGCAGCCCGGGCGTTTCGGGCCTGGAAGGCCTGCAGCTGCGCTTCAGAGGCTTCCAGCACGGGCGCCTTGTCCAGCAGACGGCGGCCGTCCAGCGAGGCCACGAACTCGGCTTCGCTCGGCAAGGCATCGGCTTCCACACGGTCCAGCACATCGCCCCTGAAGAACACCGCCAGCTTGCGCTGCTGCAGCGGCTGGCCCTGGCGCTTGAAGGTGAACACGTAGTCCCAGCGGTCGGCGTGGAAGACGCTGGTGAGCAAGGGCGAGCCCAGCAGATCACGCACCTGCAGGCGCGGCATGCCGGGCTGCAAGGCCTCGGCCTGCTCACGGGTGATCACATTGCCCTGCTGGACATCGATCTGGTAGGGCGTGACCACCTGGCTCACCGAGGGCAGGCGATCACCCAGGCTGGAACAGGCCAGCTGCGTGGCGGCCACGGCGGGCAGGCACACCGTCAGCAGCAGCGGACGGGACCGGGCGCGAAGGGCGCGCAGCAGCGCGCGCGCAGGTGTTGGTATGGGCATGGATGAAGGACCTGGATAACCCCGTCGCGGGCAGGTGCGCCGGACGGTAAAGCCTGGCCCGCGACGGGCTGGCGATATCATCGGATCATTGTAGCCCCGGGGGTACCGCCAGCTGGCGGACACGCCTGGCCGACCACACCGCCTTCCCCGCCAGCCATGACCAACATCGACGAACTCAAGAGCACGGGCCTGAAAGCCACCCTGCCCCGCTTGAAGATCCTCGAAGTCTTCCATGGCGCCAAACAGCGGCACATGACGGCCGAAGACGTGTACCGCGTGCTGCTCGACGAGCGCTCGGACATCGGGCTGGCCACGGTTTACCGGGTGCTGATGCAGTTCGAACAGGCTGGTCTGCTCACGCGCAGCAACTTCGATTCGGGCAAGGCGGTGTACGAGCTCAACGAAGGCCAGCACCACGACCACCTGGTGTGCCTGGACTGCGGCCGGGTAGAAGAGTTTTTCGACCCCGAGATCGAGCGCCGCCAGCAGATGGTGGCCAAGGCCCGCGGATTTGTCTTGCAGGAACACGCGCTGTCGCTCTACGCCAACTGCGGCAAGACCGACTGCCCTCACCGCAACGCCAGCAAGGGCTGAACACTCCGCGCAGCCGCGGCGCGTGGGGGCGCACGGGCCAGCCGCCGGGCCGCCCCAAGGCAGGCCCCGTCCCCTAGAGGGGGGGCGGCGCCCAGCGCAGCGGCGGAGCGTGGGAGCGCACAGTCAATCGCTGCGTAACATGGCCGCGCGGTGTCGCGCGACGAACTCCTGGTAGGTGTCGATGCCACGCAACTGCAAGATGGTGTTGCGCACCGCCGCCTCCACCAGCACCGCGATGTTGCGGCCGGCCACCACCTGGATCACGGCCTTGCGCACCGCCACGCCCAGCACGTCCTGGTACAGCGGTTCGTGGGGCATGCGGTCGTAGTCACGCTCCAGCGTTTCCTTGCGCACCAGGTGCACGATCAGCTGCAGCCGCATCTTGCGGCGCACCGCGGTCTCGCCAAAGATGGCCTTGATATCCAGCAGGCCGATGCCACGCACTTCCAGCAGGTTCTGCAGCAGGTCGGGGCAGCGCCCGTCCACGCTGGTCTGGTTGATGCGGTAGAGGTCCACCGCGTCATCGGCCACCAGGCCGTGGCCGCGCGAGATCAGCTCCAGCCCCAGCTCGCTCTTGCCCAGGCCGGATTCGCCGGTGATGAGCACGCCCATGCCCAGGATGTCCATGAACACGCCGTGCATGGACGCGCGGTCGGCGAAGTGGCGCGAGAGGTAGGCGCGCAGGACGTCGATCACGAAGGCGGCCGGCTCCGGCGTGGCGAACATCGGGATCTGGGCCCGCTCGCACATGGCCATCAGGGCATCGGGCACCGGCTGGCCATCGGCCACGATGAGCACCGGCGGCTCCAGCGTCACGATGCGGGCCACCCGACGCCGGTTGTCGTCTTCGTTCGCACTGGTGAGGTAGGCGACTTCGCGCTGGCCCAGCACCTGCACGCGGTAGGGGTGGATGTAGTTGAGGTAGCCGACGAGGTCGGCACCGGAGCGCGCCTCGCGCACCGCCACCTCGTCGAATTTGCGTTCGGAGGCCCCCAGCCCGGCCACCCACTGCCATTTCAGGGGGTCGCGGTGGTCCTCGAACAGGACGTCGGCACTGACGACGGTGGGTTTCATGCCTCAGGCCAGCGTCGCAGCGTCACCGGGGCCTGCCGCGCTGCGTCGCTCGCCCCAGACGGGCAACCGGCCGCGCGGCAAAGGCGCTCGGCAGCCATCACGCCGCCGCGTGGGCCGACTGCCAGCCGGTGATGAACTGGTGCAGTTCGACCGCATCGGACGACTGCTTCATCTTCTCGCGCAAGGCGCTGTCGCTGAGCAGTTCGGCGATTTCGGAGAGGATTTCCAGGTGTTTCTGGGTGGCCGCTTCGGGCACCAGCAGGAAGATCATCAGTTGCACCGGCTGCTCGTCCGGCGCATCGAAGCCGATCGGGTTGGCCAGCTGGAACACCGCCGCCAGGGGCTGCTTGAGGCCCTTGATGCGGCCATGCGGAATGGCCACGCCATGACCGAGACCGGTGGAGCCCAGGCGCTCGCGCGCGAACAGGCTGTCGGTGATCAGAGCGCGGTTGAGGCCGTGCAGGGTTTCGAACAACAGACCGGCTTCTTCGAAAGCGCGTTTCTTGCTGGTGGCGTCCACGCTGACGAGCACTTGTGGCGCGGGCAATATGGCGGATAAGCGGTTCATGGGATCCTCTTGGACCGCAAATTATGCCGAGTCGGGCGTGATTGCCTAGATGACGGGCACAAAAAAGCCGCTTGACATTGTCAGCGGCTTGTTGCAATGCAATATAACAACCGGTAACAAACGGGCGATCCTCGGACCACCCGGTACCGGGTCACATCAGCCGTTTGGCCGAGTCATGGTGGTGGTCCTGCGCCTTGTCCTTGTAGCGCAGCACCTGGCGATCGAGCTTGTCGGCCAGGTCGTCCACCGCGGCGTACAGGTCTGCGTGGGCGCTCTCGGCGAACAAGTCCTTGCCTTTGACGTGGATATTGCACTCGGCTTTCTGTCGCTGATCCTTTTCCTTCAGGTTGTCCACCGTCAGCAGCACCTTGATGTCGACCACTTGGTCGAAGTGGCGGGAAATGCGTTCGAGCTTGGTCGTGACGTAGCCGCGCAGGGCGGGCGTGACCTCGAGGTGGTGTCCGCTGATCGTCAGGTTCATACAAGAGCCTCCTTTTGCTCCGGGTTGACACAGACCGCCGGGTGGGCTGACCGCCCGGCGGCCACGGGGAAGTCTTGAGCCCACTATGCCAATGATTGGCGGGGCACGCAATCCCGCAGTGCAACAAAGCGCCAAAACGCACACCTTGGCATTCAGACGGACTGCCGCTGCACCCCCTGGGCGCCGTGCAGGCGCACGCTGCCCGCCACCCACACCGCCAGCAGGCTGGCGGCAATGCCCACCAGCGCGCTGACCCAGTAGTGGGTGACCAGCCCCTGTGCATCGCGGCCGATGATCAGCCCACCGGCAAACGAGGCCACCCCCATGGCGGCCGACTGCACGGCCGCGTTGAAGGCCATGAAGGTGCCGCGCAGCGCCGGTTCGGCCGCACCGGTAACCAGGGCCATGCCGGGGATCATGCGGCCGCTCATGCAGATGAAGAGCACGGTGGAGACGATCAGCACCACCCACAGGGGCGATGGCGGCAGCAGGGTGGTGGCGAGCATGGGCACGGTCACCGCCAGCGCCATGAGCGTGAACATGCGCTGCTTGCCCAGGTGGTCGCTCAGGCGGCCGATCCAGCGGGCGGTGAACAGCGTGGCCAGGCCGCCCGCGAGGTACAGGTAGGGGATCTGCTCGGCGCGCAGGCCCACGTTGGCCTGCATGTAGATCGTGATGTAGGGCAGCATGGTGAAGCCGGTGAACATCAGCAGGGCGGAGAAGACAAAGGCCCGCTGGTGGTTGCGGTTGCTCAGCACCTGGGTGATGCCGCGCCAGACCGACGGGCGCACCCCGCCTTGCAGGTGATGGGACAAGGGCGGCAGGGTGAGCGCGGCACCGACCGCCAGCGCCCCGCTGAGCAGCGCAATGCCGATGAAGGGGGCGTGCCAGCCCCAGTGGTGGGCCAGGAACAGGCCGGCCGGCACCCCGGCCACGGTGGCGACGGAGAACGAGGACATGACCACCCCCATGGCGCGGCCCCGGCGCTCGAACGGGATCACGTCGGCCACGATGGTCTGCGCCAGCGCGGTGAGCACGCCGCCGAACAGTCCGGCGGCCACCCGTGCCGCCATGAGGAAGCTGTACCCCGGTGCCAGGCCACAGGCCAGCGTGGCCAGCGCGAACAGTACGTAGAGGGTGAGCAACAGGCGTTTGCGGTCGAAGCGGTCCACGTAGGTGGCGGCGGCCAGACCCGAGACACCGGCGGCCAGCGTGTACGCCGAGACCAGCAGGCCGAACTGCGCATCGCTGATGCCGAACAGCTGCGTGAACTGCGGCCCCAGCGGCATCATGATCATGAAGTCGAGGATGTGGGTGAACTGCACGCCGGCGATGGTCAGCAGCAGCCAGCGTTCGCGGCGAGGGGTGAGCAGGGGATGTGTCATGATTTTGGCCAATCGGACACTGTATCGGCTGCGCCCCGCCCTTGACCAAAGGAACCCTTTTCGTGTCGCTCGATACCCTGATTGCCCGCACCCTGCTCGAACGCGAAGCACCTGCACCCGCCTCGCACGCGGTGGCCCTGGTGCTGATGGGTGGCGGCGCCCGCACCGCCTACCAGGCCGGTGTGTTGCGGTCCCTGGCACGCCTGTGGCCGCCGCTGGATGGCGCGAGCGAGGACCCGGCCGCCTTTCCTTTCCGCTGGCTGTTCGGCACCTCGGCCGGCGCGCTGGGGGCCGCCTTTCTGGCCAGCCGCGCCGAACAGGGGCTGCCCGCGCTGCTGGCACTGGCCAGCTTCTGGCGCGAACTGCGCTCGCAACACGTCTACCGGCTCGAAGCCCCCGGCTGGGTGCGCGCCAACCGGCTGCTGGCAGGGCTGACGCTGGCGCGCCAGGTGCAGCGCCACCACGCTTTGCTCGACAGCCTGCCGCTGGTGGACTCGCTGCACCGGGCGATCGACCTGCCGGGCATCGAGCGCGCGCTGCTGCTGGGCCACATTGACGCGCTGGGGGTGACCGCCTCCAGCTACACCTCGGGTGAGCACTGGACCTTCTGCCAGACCGGCCGCAGCCCCACGGCCCAGCCCTGGCACCGCCTGGGCCGGCGCGCCTCGTTCGAGCCCATCACCATCGACCACCTGATGGCCTCCAGCGCCATTCCGTTCCTCTTCCCGGCCGTGCCGCTGTGGGTGAACGGGCACAAAGAGCATTTTGGCGACGGTTCCATGCGCCAGCTCTCGCCGCTGTCACCGGCCATCCACTTCGGCGCACGCCGCATCCTGGCCATTGGCGTGGGGCAGCCCCAGCGCGCCGGCCTGCTGGCGGGCCAGCCCGACCAGGACCCGACCGCCGGCACCATCGCCGGCCACGCCATGGCCAGCGTGTTCCACGACACCTTGCAAGCCGACGTGGAACAGGTGCAGCGGGTGAGCCAGACCCTGCAGCAGCTGCCCCCCGAACTGGCCGCGGCCCTGCCCTACCGGCCGGTGAACGTGCTGGCCCTGCAACCCACGGTGTCGCTGGACGAGCTGGCGCGCAAACACGTGCGCGCCCTGCCGCGCACCACCCGCAACACCCTCACCGGGCTGGGGGTACTGGACATCCGCCGCGGCGCGGCCGGCAGCGCCGCGGCGCTGGCCAGCTACCTGCTGTTCGAGCCCGACTTCGTCAACGCACTGATCGAACTCGGCGAGACTGATGCGTGGCGGCGACGGGACGAACTGCAAGCCTTTTTTGGCATGGATGAAGGCCTTCGCCCGGCAACTGCAGTGCCATAATCACCAATCGATCTCCCCACCGAGCACTTCCATGGACAGCACACCCCCCAGTTGTGTGCTTTCAGCC
>Ga0172372_10001363_pt1 | contig 37861 bp, 41 predicted proteins | sample LakKiv5m_2_FD_114544 | JGI IMG/M metagenome (GOLD analysis project Ga0172372, IMG submission 114544) | Freshwater microbial communities from Kabuno Bay, South-Kivu, Congo - kab_092012_9.5m | ecosystem: Environmental > Aquatic > Freshwater > Lake | place: Democratic Republic of the Congo...
CGGGGATCTGCAGGCTGGGAAGTGGCGGTGGCTCGGGCAGCGGCTGCGGGGGTGGTGGCAGGTATCCCAGGCCACCCAGGCCAATGTGAAGCAGGGTCTGCAGGGGTGCCCTGGGCATCGACGGTTCGGGCACCGGCAGCGGCGGCACGTCGACATGCTGCAGGGGGTTGCGGCCGATCGTCAGCAGGGTCTCGACGAACGGACCGAACAGAAAATTGTTGATGCCGCTGAGTAGGGCGTGAAAGCCCACCACCGCCAGCCCGGTGAGCATGCCCAGCAGGGCAGCCCAGGCGAGCAGATTCCATTGAACCGGAGGTATCTGACGCTCCCCTTCAGGCTTCGGGACGAACGGCTGCAAAGATCTCCTCCAGAATCGCTCCGGCCCCCTGCTCCCTGAGCTTGTGGGCCAGATCGATCCCAATCGCTTCAGGATCGTGCTGGGGCCCCCGGCTCTCATCGCGGAGCAGCCGCACCCCATCGAGGCTGGCCACCATGCCGGTGAGGATCAGATCCTCGCCGTTAAAACGGGTGTTCACACCGATCGGCACCTGGCAACCGCCCTCGAGCTCCCGCAGAAAGGCGCGCTCGGCCAGGCAGCGCCGGGCCGTGGGAACGTGCTCCAGCACCTTGATCTGTTCCAGTACAGCCGCATCGCCGTCGCGGCACTCGATGCCCAGGGCACCCTGGCCCACGGCATGCAGGGAGATCGCGGGGTCGATCAGTTCGTGGATGCGATCGCCCAGGCCCAGGCGCCCCAGGCCGGCGGCCGCCAGGATCAGGCAATCGAATTCGCCCGCATCCAGCTTCTCGAGCCGGGTGATCACGTTGCCCCTGACGTCCTTGAAGGTGAGATGGGGATAGTGATGGCGCAGCTGGGCCAGACGCCGCAGCGAGCTGGTGCCCACCACCGCGCCCTCTGGCAGGGTGGCCAGGGTCTTGTCGGCATGGTCGCGGTGCACCACCAGGGCATCTGCCGGGTCTTCGCGCTCGGTGATGCAGCCCAGGATCAGACCCTCGGGCAGGTTGGTGGGCAGATCCTTGAGGCTGTGCACGGCGATGTCGGCCCGGTCCACCAGCATCTGGGCTTCGAGTTCCTTGGTGAACAGGCCCTTGTCGCCGATCTTGGCCAGGGCCACGTCGAGGATCTTGTCGCCCTGGGTGGCCATCGCCTCGATCGCGATCTCCAGCCCTGGGTGGGCCCTGCTGAGCTCATCGCGCACCCAGTGGGTCTGCACCATGGCCAGCTGGCTGCGGCGGGAGGCGATGCGCAGTTGGGAACCGACCATCAGATCTCATCACAGGCAGCGGCAGCCGCCCAATCACAGCCGCCAAGCCTAGGCATCGGCCGGGCCAGCTCCGCCTGCCGCCGGCGTTTCATTCAAGGAAATTCAGTCAAAGAACGTCAGCGGTAGGGGGCCCCAGGTGTCTTCGGCGTCGGGGTCGGCCAGGCTGTGGCCGGTGATCAGCACCCCTTCGCCCAGGCCGCTTTCTGGTCGCAACTGAAAGCGACCGGTGTTCTGGTTGCCTTTGAGAAAGGCAGCCCCGTTTACATCCTCGGGCCGGGGGCTGGCCGGGTCGGGCTGCAGTGCTGTCCACCCCCATGCCGTTTCGCAGCGGCGCAGGGTCTGCACGGCAGCGGTGCCGCTGGGTGCCATCACCCCCAGGGTGAACCAGTCGCAGGCGGCCAACCGTTGCTGCAGCTCCTGGCGAAGCGCCTGCAGCTGGGGTGAGCTCAGTGCGGGGGCAGTGCGCAGGCCGCGCAGATCGCGCAAGGAGGCAGCCATCGGAAACCAGGCGTGTCACGACGTTGCCGCCACACTGGCAGGGAGGCGGCTGTTCAGGGTGTGTTCCAGACGAACCGCGACGAGGCGGCGTAGTTCCAGACGAACACCACCAGAATTCCAGCGAGCTGGGCCCACAAGGTGTCGCGCGCCACGAAGCTGTAGTAAGCCGAGGCCAGTCCCACATTGGCCAGCACCGGCAACGAAGCCACCAGCAGAAATTTGAGCAGCCCCTTCACCAGGGCCAGGCCGGTCAGCCGTTGAAAGCGAAAGGTGAGGGCGTTGTTGATCAGGTAGTTGGAACTGGCCGCCGCGATCACAGCAACCGGCAGGGCTTGGCCAAAAGCCAGTCCTGCCAATGCCAACAGCAGTTGGGTGGTCAGCAGTTGCACGGCCACGCCACTGGCCCCCACCAGGGCAAAGCTGATGGCGCGCCGGGGAAGCAGCCGCAGGCTCAGACTGTGCAGGATCGAGATCAGAAAGTCCCAGAAGATCGCCAGATCGAGCTTGGAGCTGCCGTAGCTGCGGGCCTGGAACTGCAGCGGCACCTCGGTGACCCGCAGCCGTCCGCGGCTGACCGCCAGCAGCTCGTAGAGGAACTTGAAGCCGTTCACATCCACGGCCCGGATGAGCGGCTGCAGGGGATCGAGCTTCAGCGCGAAGAAGCCGCTCATGTAGTCGCTCAGGTTTCGGTAGCGTCCAGGCAGGCTGAAGCGTGCACTGGCGTTTGCCCAGTTGGAGCCGGTCTCGCGCCGCTCGCTCAGGCCATGGATCTGCGCCTCGGGGTGAAAACGGCTGCCGATCACCAGGTCGAGCGCTTCGCCCTGCAGGGTGCTGATCGCCTGCAGAACCGAGACGGGTTCGTGCTGTCCGTCGCTGTCCATGACCACCGCCACGTCGCCGGTGGCGTCGAGGAGCCCTTCCTTGATGGCGCTGGCCAGCCCTGACCGACCGATGCGTCGGATCAGACGCAGCTGCGGGTGTTCCCTGGCGAGCTGTCGCACCAGCTCGCCCGTGCCATCGGTGGAGTCGTCGTCGACGACCAGCAGCTCGAGATCAAACTGCCCCTGCAGGGTAAGCAGCTGCCTGAGCAGTGTTTCGATGTTGCCCCGTTCGTTGTACGTGGGCAACACGATCGACACCCTGAGCGGCTTGCAGGCACGCTCGGCTGGGGCGCCAGGTCCATGGTCTGATCCTGGCAAGGCCGGTTACTTGATGTACTCCTTGAGCACGCCGTTGCGGTTGGGATGGCGCAGCTTGCGCAGGGCCTTGGCCTCGATCTGGCGGATGCGCTCGCGGGTCACATCGAAGATCTGGCCGATCTCCTCAAGGGTCTTCATGCGGCCGTCGTCGAGGCCGTAGCGCAGCCGCAGCACATCGCGCTCGCGCGGGCTCAAGGTGGCCAGCACGCCCTCGAGGTCTTCGCGCAGCAGGTTCTTGGCGACATCCTGCTCGGGGTTCTCGATGTCGGCTTCGATGAAGTCGCCCAGGCGGGAGTCTTCCTCTTTACCGATCGGGGTTTCCAGCGAGATCGGCAGCTGGGCGCTCTTGGCGATGAAGCGCAGCTTCTCGATGGTCATCTCCATCGATTCGGCGATCTCTTCCTCGGTGGGTTTGCGGCCGAACTCCTGGCTGAGGGTTTTGGTGGTCTTCTTGATGCGCGAGATGGTCTCGTAGAGGTGGACCGGCAGGCGGATCGTGCGGGACTGGTCAGCGATCGCCCGGGTGATCGCCTGGCGGATCCACCAGGTGGCGTAGGTCGAGAACTTGTAGCCCTTCTCGTGGTCGAACTTCTCGGCTGCGCGGATCAGGCCGAGGGAACCCTCCTGAATCAGGTCCTGGAAGCTCAGGCCCCGGTTCATGTATTTCTTGGCGATCGAGACCACCAGGCGCAGGTTGGACTGGACCATCTTTTCCTTGGCCCGGCGGCCCAGCATCAGGCGCCGGCGGAACTTGATCAACGGCATCTCGACCAGGACCGCCCACTCCTTGGTGTCGGGGTAGTGGCCGTGGTCGCTCTCGAACTGGGCGGCGAGCTCTTCAAGCTGGAGCAGGTCGGCGATCTTGCGGGCCAGCTCGATTTCTTCGTCGGGGCGCAGCAGGCGGATACGGCCAATCTCCTGCAGGTAGACCCGGATCGAGTCCTCGGTGTAGACGCCCTTGGGCCCCACCTTGATGCTGGCGAGGGCCTTGGCGGCCTTGTCGTCCTTGGCGTCGGCCGAGCCGGCGGCGGCGATCAGGGCATCCGCCGAGGTGTCCAGGTCCAGATCGTCGTCGGCTTCGCTGGGGGCTTCACTGACAACGGTCGCCTTGGTCTTGCCCTTGGCTGCGGTCTTCGTCGTTGTTTTGCTCTTGGTCTTGACGGAGGCCTTCACGGTTGTCTTGGCGGCAGGCTTGTCAGCACCGTCCTTCCCGGTCTCAGAGGCGTGAGCCTGGATCGTGTTGCTGTCCAGAATTTCGAGGATGGCTGCGGGACTCATGGGCGGACGGTGAGGAAGGACGGCGGAACAATCAAGGGGTGGGATCGGAACCCGAGACGCTCCACCATCGGGGCTGGAGGAGAGAAGAGAGCGGGGAAGCAGGGGGTCGGGCGACCCCGGCCGTTCTGTTCCAGGGTGATCTCGCTGAAGACGATCTCTGGTGGTCTCTGGTCATCGACAGACCCGGATTCGCAGCTCAGGAACATCGGCTGCACCCCGGTCAACCAGCAGGGGAGACAACATGGGTGTCTCACGGATGCGTCTGGTTGGGGGACAGCAGGTCCGCCTGTGCCGGCGAAGGATTGGGGTCAGGGTTGCAAAAAGATGGGGCCGGTGGAGCGCTGTCAGGGGAGGTCGGAGACCGGGAGGCCAGGGTTGGAAATCCTTCACGAGAGAAGGAATCTCCAGGCGCTCTCTGCAGGTCTTCCCTCTGGACGGAACTCTGCCTCGTTCCGACAGCAGCCGATCGACTGCCCAACGTTTCCATCTTAAGAATGGCGAGACGCCTTTGCAAGGTCGGTGGGCAGGGATTCGGGCAAGGCGGCTTCCAGGTGGCTCCAGGTCTGGCTCGAAGCGGGCCGTGATGGCCAGGTGTTCACTTACATCAATCCCCTGGATCTGGCCCTGGCTCCCGGTGATCTGGTTCAGGTGCGCCTGCGTGGACGCCGCCACTCCGGTCTGGTGGTGGAGGTCCTCCATAAGTTGCCTGCCGAGCTTGCGGGTCGCGCCCTGCAGCCGGTCGAAAGCCTGCTGCAATCGGCGGCGGTGAGCGTCGCCTGGCAACAGCTCATCGACCAGGTGGCGGGAGACTGCCATGCCAGCCGCTTTCAGACCCTCAAGAGTGCCCTGCCCTCGGGCTGGCTTGGCCAACGCCCCCAACCCCCGGTGCGGGCGCCCCGACCGGCCTGGCAGATCGAAGGTCCGCGGGTTCCGCTCGAGGGCCTGCGTCTCACTCCTGCCCAGGCTGCGCTGTTGCACGATCTGGAGGCGGCGGGTGGGGTGAAACCCCTGGCCGAGCTCTGCGCTCCCGGCGCGCACAGCCGATCGGTGTTGACCAGCCTGGAGCGGCGCGGTCTGGTGGGACGGGCAACCCTGAACGCGGCACCCTTGCCGACCCAGCCGCCCCGAGCCCTCAACAGCGATCAGCAACGGGCCGTGGCCGCCATTACCGCCGCTGAGCCTGGACAGGCCCTGCTGCTGTGGGGGGTGACCGGTGCGGGCAAGACCGAGGTCTACCTGCAGGCGGCTGCCGGATGCCTCGCCCAAGGACGCAGCGTGCTGCTGCTCACGCCCGAGATCGGCCTGATCCCCCAGCTGCTCGACCGGGCCCGCAGCCGCTTCGGAGCGGCCGTGCTCGAGTTTCATAGCGCCATGGCCGACGGCGACAAGGTCGCCAGCTGGCGTGCCGCCCTGGACTCCGAGGCCCCCAGGGTGGTGGTAGGCACCCGCTCGGCGGTGTTTCTGCCCTTGCCGCGGTTGGGTCTGCTCGTGCTCGATGAGGAGCACGATCCGTCCTACAAGCAGGACAGCCCGATGCCCTGCTATCACGCCCGTGAGGTGGCTCGGTTACGGGCCCGGCAGAGCGGTTCGGTGTTAGTGCTGGGGACCGCCACCCCATCGCTCGAAACCTGGCTGAGCTGCAGCCAGGGCCACACGACCCTGCTGCGGTTGCCGCAGCGCATTGGTGAGCGGCCGTTGCCGCCGGTGCGTCTGGTCGACATGCGCCAGGAGCTGGCCGAGGGGCATCGACGGCTGCTAAGCCGTCCCCTGCTCGAGCGGCTGCAGCAGGTGTGTCAGCGGGGTGAGCAGGCAGTGGTGCTGGTGCCCCGTCGCGGTTACCGCGCCTTTCTGAGCTGCCGCAGCTGTGGCGAGGCCGTGCTCTGTCCCAACTGCGATGTGGCCCTGACGGTGCATCGCGGCCGCGAAGGTCGCGAGTGGCTGCGCTGCCACTGGTGTGACCACCGTCAGAACTGCGGCGATCACTGCGGTCATTGCGGCTCAACCGCGTTCAAACCGTTCGGTGCCGGCACCCAGCGGGTGATGGAACAACTGGGCGAAGAGCTCAGCGACGTGCGCCTGTTGCGCTTCGACCGCGATAGCACCCGTGGCCGCGATGGCCATCGTCAGCTGCTGGAGCGATTTGCCGCTGGCGAGGCCGATGTCCTGGTGGGCACCCAGATGCTGGCCAAGGGCATGGATTTGCCGCGGGTGACGCTGGCGGCGGTGCTGGCTGCCGATGGATTGCTGCACCGTCCCGACCTGCGGGCCTCCGAACAGTCGCTGCAGCTGTTGCTGCAGTTGGCGGGCCGTGCCGGCCGTGGTGAGTTGCCGGGCGAGGTGCTGGTTCAGACCTACAGCCCAGATCATTCGGTGATCCGGCACCTGGTGCAGGGCAGTTACGGCGACTTCCTTGATCAGGAGCTGGATCTACGCCGGCGGGGGGGGCTGGTGCCATTGGCCCGGGCCTGCCTGTTGCGCCTTGCCGGCCCGAGTGCCAGCGCCACCGCCACCGCCGCCGCGGCGCTGGCGTCGCGACTGCAGCCCGGGGTCGAGCGGGCGGGCTGGGTGCTGATCGGTCCGGCACCGGCGCCGGTGGCCCGGGTGGCCGGCCGCAGCCGCTGGCAGGTGCTGTTGCACGGGCCAGCCACAGCCGCGATTCCCCTGCCGCCCGAGCCGGACCTGCGCAGCGCCCTGCCGGTCGGCGTCACATTGGCCGTGGATCCCGATCCCCTGGAGCTTTAGCGGGGTAACTCCGGCCACCCGTACCCCAGTTGCTGCCGCAGCCTCTGCAGCGCCAGGCTGAGCATCAGCAAGGCCGCGACGGCCACAGAACCGAGGCCCAGGGCACTCCAGCGCCATAGCGCCAGCACCAGATGGTTGTCGGCGCCGGCCTCCAGGGTCCAGATCAGACCATTGTGGTGGCTGTGGGGTTGGGGCATGGCGCTGCGGACCGCCCCGGCGCTCAGGGGTTCAAGCCGCACGCTCAGTCCTGCCGGCACCCAGGCCGGCAGGCGCTGTAGGTCCAGCTCCAGGCTGATGCGCTCGTGAACGCCCACCAGCCAGTTGTGGCTGTGAACCGCCAGCTGGGGTGGGGGCAGATCGAGGCCGGCCAGGACGCTCGCCCGCTGCACGGTTCTGGCCAACGCGTCGAGGGCCTGTTGGCTGGGCAGAACCGGACTGCGCACGGTCCACTGCAGGCCGCTGTGACGCTGGCTCCAGCCTTGGGCCTGGAGCTCGTCTGCCAACTGCGTCTGCCAGGTCTGCGCAGCCAGCCCTTCGTGCTGCAGCCCGAGCTGGAGCCGCAACCGCCCGGCCGCGCCGAACTGCAGTTCGGCGTCGATGGCACCGCAGCCCCCCAGCAGCAGAACCAGCAGCATCAGCACGCTGACCACCAGGGCAAACCCCAGCGGCGCCCGGGTGGGACCCACCGCCGGTGCGGGGGGAGGCGGCGGTTGGATGCGCCGGCGCCGGCGCACCTGCTCGCCCATCCGGCGCCCCATGGCGGCCTCACTACCGCCCAGATCGGGCAGGGTGAGCGACCAGTCCCGAGGACGCTCCAGGACGGGAGCCTCGAGCACCCGCTGCAGCTCCCGCGCCTGGGCCCGCATGCTGGCGTCGGGATGGGCCCGCAGGCGCCGGCACCAGGCCAGAGCCGCTTCGCTCTGACCCTGCCCCAGCCGGGCGGTGGCCAGCATCAGCAGGATCTCGGCATCCACGCTTGAACCCTTGCCCGTCGCAAGGGGCTCGAGCAGCCGCCCCACCTGGCCGTAGTCGCCGCGTTCGAGGGCAGACCGGGCCAGGGCGATCACCGCATCGCCCGCCTGAGCTCCATCGGCGGGTTCAGTCTCCACCCGCGTTGCCGGTGTCCAGGTGCCGTTGACTGCCCACCACCATCGTGCCGATGCCGGCATCACTGAACACTTCGAGCAGCAGGGCGTGGGAAACCCGGCCGTCGATGATATGGGCTGCCTTGACTCCCTGGGCCAGGGCGCGGATGCAGCATTCGGTCTTGGGTGTCATGCCGCCCTGCACGACGCCGCTGCCCATGAGCTCCCTGGTCTGACTGAGGGTCAGCTTGCGGATCAGCGATCCCGGATCGGTGCGGTCCTGCAGGATTCCGGGGGTGTCGGTGAGCAGGATCAGCTTTTCTGCCTGCAGGGCAGCGGCCAGCTCACCGGCCACCGTGTCGGCGTTGATGTTGTGGGCCTGGCCGTTGGTGTCGGCGGCCACACTGGAGATCACCGGGATGTAGCCCGCATCCAGCAGGGGCTTCAGCACGCGGGTGTTGACGGCAGCCACCTCGCCCACCAGACCGCGGGAGCCATCGCCGTAGAGCCGGGCGGTGACGAGCTGGCCGTCGCTGCCGCACAGCCCGACTGCTTCTCCGCCGACGCGTTGCAGGCCGTTGACGATCTGCTTGTTGACCCGGCCGACCAGCACCATTTCGACCACGTCCATGGTGTCGGCATCGGTGACGCGCAGTCCGTCAACGAAACGGGGCTCCATCGCCAGTCTCGCGAGCCAGTGGTTGATCTCGGGCCCGCCGCCATGAACCACGATGGGCTGGACTCCCACACTGCGCAGCAGCACCAGATCGCGGAACACCGCCTCGCGCAGCTCGGCCTGCACCATGGCCGCCCCGCCGTACTTAATCACCATGCGGCGACCGGCGAAGGTCTGGATGTAGGGCAGGGCCTCGCTCAGGACCGAGACGCGCTGCGCCTCATCGGGATGGATGCTGGCGTCGAGCGTCACGATCAATCGGGCGTTGCAGGGGTGTCGGCCGAGCGGCGCAGGCTCAGCTTCAGTTGGTCGCCGGGTAGTGGTTCCAGATGGGCTTCAAGCCCCCCTCCGAAGAAGCGGCCCAGGCGCCCGGCCTGATCCTGCCAGCGTTCGGCTGACACGGCACCGCAGGCAAAGGTGAGCGTGAGGCCATAGCGTCCAGCGTCAGCGCTTTCGGCGACGCTCAACAGCTGGGGTGGGGTGTCCTCGTCCCACAGTTTCAACGCCTCCAAGGAGCTCTCGAGGTGGGCCTTCTGCCCGTAGCGCCAGCGCATCAGATCGCCGAGAAGTTTTTTCAGGGCCGCATTGTCGGGTTGATCCCGCCACTGCTGAAAGGCGGGCGCTGGCGTCAGTCGCTGGGGTGGCGGCAGCTCCGATGATTTGAGGGCCAGTCCCCCCAGCAGAATCGGGATGCCATAAAAAATGGTCGGCAGGCTCAGGTTGGCGTTGTCGCCCAGGTAGGCGATGGAGCCGATCACCGTGAGCACGGTTCCGGCGATGGTCACCAGGCTGCCTGGCGAAAAGAGGGCGTTCATGCCGCCATCTTCGGCCAACAGGGTCCAGGATGGCGCCAGCACCTGCATTGGCATGGACCACGGTTCCGGCGATCACCCCGATGCCCCTGCGCCTGCCGAACTGCTCAGTCAGTTGCAAAATGATCGCCTGTGGCTGCTGCGCCAGCTCGATGCGGGGGCCTGGCCCCAGTGGCGTCTCGACCTCGCGGCGCTTGAGCGGGAGCTCGGCCAGCTGCTGGCCCAGGCCGAAGAACGCCTGGGTGGCTGAGGTTGGCTGACGTCTGGTCTCCGCTGCAGACCTGCCTCCGACAGCGGAGCAGGCGCTCAGAACGGAATGTCGTCGTCGCCCAGGTCCGGCACCAGCGGGGCGCTGTTCCAGCTGGGCAGGTCTTCGCTGCTGCTGGCGCTGGCACTGCTGGCCGCGGGCTTGGGTCGAGGGGCTGCCGCTGCCGCAGTCCTGGACGCCGCCGGTGCGCTTTCAGCCCTGACCGGGGCCTGCGCCTGCCCCAGGGGATGCAGGCGGGCGAGGGTGAATTCAGCTTTTTTTTCCTTGACTCCGTCCTGGCGGGTGACGGTGTTCATGCGCAGGCGCCCTTCGATCAGCAGACGCTGTCCAGGTTGCACGCGGTTGGGCAGTTCCTGGGCCAGGTTGCCCCAACCCACCACCTTGAGCTGACCCGGGGGATCGTCGGGACGCAGGCCCTCCAGACTGACCAGCATCTCAGCGATCGCCGTCTGGTCCTGGGTGTAACGCACCTGAGGTGCTTCGAGCACCTCCACTTCGAGCAGACAGTGATTCACGCCCCGACAGCCAGTGGTGGTGCCCATCCTGAACCACAGTCCTGAAATGCACCAGGGGCAGCGCCTGTGGTTGCTGGCGGGCACCGGTGAAGGGCCGTTGCTGGCCGAGCGCATGCTGCAGCGCGGTTGGCGTGTGCGGGTCTCGGTGGTGACGGCAGCGGCAGCGGCGGCCTACCGCTCCCTGCAGGCCAGCAGCCTGGGCCAGGCACTCGAGCTTGCGGTCGGCGCCCTGGCAGGTCCAGCGGCGATCACCGCGGCCCTGGAGCAGGCGCGCAGCCACGGGGATCCCTTTGCTGCCCTGATCGATGCCACCCATCCGTTTGCCCGGCTGATCAGCCACGACCTGGCGACGGTCTGCGCAAATGGCGGGGTGCCGCTGCTGCGCCTTGGCCGGGCGCTACAGCAGCCCGGAAACGCCACGGTGGTGCCCGATCTGGCTGGCCTGCAGGGGTGTGCTCTGGCAGGTCGGTCGGTACTGCTAGCTGTGGGAGCCCGTCAGTTGGCGGCGGCGGTGACCTGCAGTCCGGGGGCGCGTCACCACGCCCGGGTGCTGCCCACACCAGTAGCACTGCAACAGGCTCTGGTCGCCGGTCTGGACCCGGCTCGCCTCGCTGCGCTGCGTCCCAGCCGCGACTTTTCCATCGAAATGGCCCTGGTGCGCCGCTGGGCGATCCACGCGATCGTCTGCCGTCAATCAGGAGGCCCCATTGAGGCGGGTTGGCGGCTGGTCAGCCAACGCTGCGGCTGTCAGCTGGTGTTGCTGGCCCGTCCGGCCGAGCCCCACGCCGTGGTGCCCTTGTCAGAGGCAGCCCTGCTCGCCAGGCTGGACACCGTGCTCGCGAAGGGTTGAATGGCTGCACGGATCGACTCAGAGGTGGTTCTGGCCCTCACCACCGAGGCCGGCAGCGATCAGGCCCAGGCTCTTGCCCGAGAGTTGCTCGCGCTGGGTGTGGTGGCCTGCGTCAGCCTGCAGCCCGTTGCTTCGCTGTATGTCTGGCAAGGTCGGCTGGAGCAGAGCCAGGAGGTGCAGTTGCTGCTCAAGACCGATGCCCGGCGCCTGCCTGCCCTGGCCGCAGCCGTGCATCGCCTGCACAGCTACGACACCCCCCAGTGGCTGACCTGGCCGGCCCGCGCCTCCGTTGGCTATGGCGCCTGGTTGCGGGGCTCGCTCAGCCCAGATGCTTCCGTTGCAGCGCCCGCAGATCGGTCTGGGGACGCGGACCCAGCTGGGTAACTACCTGGCCGGCGCAGAGTGAAGCCAGCCGGCCGCAGGCATCGATCGGCTGCCCCTGGCAATAGGCATGCAGAAAACCGGCGGCATAGAGGTCGCCGGCACCGGTGGTGTCCACCAGGGGGCCCAGCTGGAACGGGGCCACGCTGTAGGTGCCCGCGCCATTGAGAATCAACGATCCCAGTTCGCTGCGGGTGAGTGCCGCCACCTTGCAGCGGCCGCGCACCTGTTCAGCCGCCTCATCGAAGCTGTTGGCCTTGTAAAGCGCGGTGATCTCCATTTCGTTGGCAAACAGGATGTCGACGTGGCCGTCGACCAGCTCTTGAAAGCTCTCGCGGTGGCGCTCGACGCAGAAGGCATCCGAGAGGCTCAGGGCCACCTCACCGCCGTTGGCTCGGGCGACCTCGGCCGCGGCGATGAAGGCCGCCTTGGCGTCGTCGCTGTCCCAGAGGTATCCCTCGAGGTAGAGGACCTTGGCCTGGGCTACCAGCTCCAGATCGAGGTCGTCGGGGTGGAGCTGCACCGAGGCACCCAGATAGGTGCACATGGTGCGCTGGGCATCGGGCGTCACCAGGATCAGGCAGCGGGCCGTCGAAGGGCCGCTGCTGGCAGCCGGGGTCTGGAAGCGGGCCCCCACCGCCTTGATGTCGTGACTGAAGATCGCCCCCAACTGGTCGTCACGGACCCGGCCGATAAAGGCGGCGCGCCCGCCCAGCTGGGCGATGCCAGCGAGGGTGTTGGCGGCCGAGCCCCCCGAGGTTTCCAGCCCGGGGCCCAGGCTGGCGTAGAGGGTTTCGGCCTGCTGCTCGTCGATCAGGGCCATGGTGCCCTTGGTCAGCTGGTGGTTGTCGATCGTGTTGTCATCGGTTCGGACGAGCACATCGACAATCGCGTTGCCGATGCCGACAACGTCAAGGGTTTTGCTGGACATCGGTTCAGGCGCTCAACAGGGCCCGCTTGGGACCATGGATGGGATCTTCGACCACGATCGTCTGATCGCGGCTCGCACCCAGCGACACGATGGCGATCGGCACCTCCATCAGCTCGGCCAGAAAGCGCAGATAGGCCATGGCCGCCGGAGGCAGGTCGTCGAGGCTGCGGCAGTCGGCCGTCGAGCTCTGCCAGCCGGGCAGGGTTCTGTAGACGGGCTTGCAGCGGGCGAAATCCTCAGAGCTGCTGGGGAAGTGCTCGATCCGTTCACCGGAGAGTTCGTAGGCCACGCAGACCTGGATCTCATCGAGCTCGTCGAGCACATCCAGCTTGGTGATGGCGAGGCAGTCGAGCCCGTTGACCTCGACGGCATAACGGCCGATCACCCCGTCAAACCAGCCGCAGCGGCGTCGGCGTCCGGTGGTGGTGCCGAACTCGTGGCCACGGTCACACAGGTGATCGTTGAGGCTGCCCTCGAGTTCGGTGGGAAAGGGGCCTTCACCAACCCGGGTGGTATAGGCCTTTGCCACGCCGATGACCCGGTCGATCAGGGTGGGTCCCACCCCAGCCCCGATGCAGGCCCCGCCGCTCACCGGGTTCGATGACGTCACATAGGGATAGGTGCCGTGATCGAGGTCGAGCAGGGTGCCCTGGGCGCCTTCGAACAGAATGTTCTTGCGCGCCCGGGCGGCCTGATGGATCGCCCTGGTGCAGTCGACCACATGGGGGGCCAGGCGCTCGCCGTAGGCCGCGTACTCGGCGATCACCGCTTCGGGGTCGAGCGGTTCGATGCCGTAGATGACCTGCAGCAGCTCGTTCTTCTGGGCCAGGGGCCCCTCAAGCCGATCGCGGAGCCGATCTTTGTCGAGCAGATCGATCACCCGGATGCCGTTGCGCTCCGACTTGTCGGCGTAGGTGGGGCCAATGCCCCGCCCCGTGGTGCCGATGCGACGCTCGCCGCGACGCTGCTCCATCGCCTGATCCAGCAGGCGGTGGTAGGGCATCGTCACATGGGCCGTCGACGCGAGCTGCAGGCCGCTCACGTCGATGCCCAGCTCAAGCAGCATGTCCAGCTCCCCGAGCATCACCTTGGGGTCCACCACCGTGCCCGAGCCGATCAGGCAGATGGTGTCGGGGTACAGGATCCCCGAGGGGATCAGGTGCAGCTTGAGGACCTGGTCGTCGACAACGATCGTGTGCCCGGCGTTGACGCCACCCTGATAGCGCACCACCACATCGGCGGAGCGGCTCAGGAGATCGGTGATCTTGCCCTTTCCTTCGTCGCCCCACTGCGCACCGATGACGACAACATTGGCCAAGGACACAGCGGCCCGAAGCCGCTTCTAAGCACAATCGGTGAGCTTCTCAGACGGTCTGCCCTTTCGTCAAAGGGTCAGGCTCCCCGTACGACCGTGGTCTCAGCCTTCTTGAGCTCCTTGGTGAGGCGGCTTTGCAGGGCTTCGCCCAGGGGACGGTTGGGATAGTTGGCGTAGTGGCCAGCCAGGGAATTGAGCGCCGTCTGCATCGTGGTGAAGGAGCTCAGCCCGTTGACGGCACTGCGCGGGCGATAGCGCGAGACGTAGGCACTCATCAGGGCGCGGGCCTGGGTCTCGGCTTCGGGGCGGCTGGGATCGTCACTCGCCAGACTGATGGTGTTCAACAGGCTGTCGGCGACGGCCACGGTGTCGTCCACATAGTTGCCGGTGAGCCCGTTGGTGCTGGTGCCGCAAGCGCTGAGCAGCAGCACGCCGACCAGGCAGAGGGCCAGCAGCGCGCGATTGAGCTGACCCAGGCACCGGCTCAGGCCCGCGGCGACTCCGGTGAGCAAGACGGGCATGGGCTCTGGGCAATTCACGGCTGATCCTAGGCGTGCTGTTCCACCAGCCCAAGGCGCTCGTTCTGCAGGGCCGGCAGCAGGGAGCTCAGCAGGGCTGAAGCCTCCAGCTCCTGGCTCACCGTCCCCCGGCGACGCACCAGCTCGATGCGTCCCTGGGGGGCGCCCCGGCCCACCACAACCCGCCAGGGGATGCCGATCAGGTCGGCGTCCTTGAACTTGACCCCGGCGCGCTCGCTGCGGTCATCGAGCAGGGTGTCGACCCCGGCCTGGCGGAGGGCGTCGTACAGCTCCTCGGCCAGTCGGGTCTGTTGCGGATCGTCGCCATTGGCCGGAACCACGATCACTTCGAACGGAGCGATCGTGACCGGCCAGCAGATGCCCTGGCTGTCGTGGTGCTGTTCGACCGCCGCCTGGGCCAGGCGCGACACACCGATGCCGTAGCAACCCATCCACAACGGCTCATCACTGCCGGCTTCATTGGTGAAGGTGGCCTCCAGTGCCTGCGAATACTTGCGCCCCAATTGAAAGATGTGCCCCACCTCGATGCCCCTGGCCGCTTCAAGCCTCTGGGTCGGCTCGTGCACACAGCGGTCACCAGGCTGGGCGCTGCGAAGGTCCAGACCTGTGGGACGCAGGAACGCCGTGGGGCACAGCTCACCCCAGCTGGCTCCGACGAGATGGCTGTCGGGGCGACAGGCCCCACAGACGAACCGTTCCAGCTCGAGAGCGGTCGCATCGGCCAGCCGCAGAAACTGGGGTGTCCACGTTCGGGCCCCTTCCAGCACCGCATCGCCGAGCTGGGGTCCCACGAATCCGAAGGGCAGGGTCGCGATCCCCTCGGCCTGGAGCTGCTCCGGGGTGATCGGGGCGATCTCGAGCAGGGCGCCGGCGCCTGACGCGGCACGGTCGTTCACGGCATTGGCGAGCTTGACCGCATTGAGCTGCTGATCACCCCGCAGGCTCACCAGCAGTGGCTGGGGTTGCCCAGTGGCAAAGCGCGCCAGCAGCAGCAGCACCTTGACGGTCTGCGAAGGGTCGAAACCGTGGGCGCTGCAGAGCTCTTCGATGCTCCGCTGCCCCGGGGTGGTCAGCTCGCTGCAACTGCTGGCCTGCAGGGGGATGGCAGGCGAGGGCAGCGAGACCGCGCGCTCCTGGTTGGCGGCATAGCGCCCGTCGCTGCTGGTGAGGATCAGGTCCTCTCCGGCCTCGGCGGTGACCATGAACTCCTGGCTGGCCGATCCACCGATGGCACCGCTGTCGGCCTCAACCGCCACGGCCCGCAGGCCGCAGCGGGCAAAGATACGGCGATAGGCCTGATCCATTGCGCCGTACGTCTGCCTGAGGGAGGCCTCATCGGCATGAAAGGAATAGGCATCCTTCATGATGAATTCGCGCCCCCGCATCAGGCCGAAGCGAGGCCTGATCTCATCGCGGAACTTGGTCTGAATCTGATAAAGATTCACCGGCAGTTGCCGATAGGAGCGCAACAGGTCGGCGGCCAAGGCGGTGATCACCTCTTCGTGCGTGGGCCCCAGGCCCAGCGCGCGCCCCTGGCGGTCGTTGAGGTGAAACATGATCCCCTCGCCGGCGGTGTAACCGTCCCAGCGACCGCTGCGCTGCCACAGCTCGGCAGGTTGCAGCTGGGGCAGCAGGGTCTCAAGGGCCCCGGTGGCGTTCATCTCGTCGCGCACGATGTGCTCGATCTTCTGCAACACCCGCCATAGCAGCGGCAGGTAGGCGTAAATGCCGCTGCTGATCCGGCGGATGTACCCCCCGCGCAGCAGCAACTTGTGCGAGACGATCTCCGCCTCAGACGGATCGTCGCGCAGCGTCACCAGCAGCAGGCGGGAGACGCGCATGGCATCCACGGATCGGGTGGCCGGAAGCTATCACTGTCTCCAGCATGGGGCGCTGGGCAGGTTCGCCAGCTGGACAGAGCCGCTGCACGGTCAAGAAACCTCTGGTATGGTCCTACCGTCCCACCCTTCCTAGTGCCGTCTCGTGTTTGCCCAGACGAACCATTCTGGCGGCCTGGGCGGCGACACAGCTGACAGCGTGGCATCTCTGCCATCACCAGTCACCTCCGATACCGGTGATGGCGATGCTCTCATCGGCATTGATGAGGTTCAGAAATCACTCAACCGCTCCAGGGCTTCGGTCTACCGCTACACCAACACGGATCCGCGCAACCTCAACCCGCCCTTCAACCCGCGTCGGCTGAATCCTGAATACCGCAGCGATCAGAAGGATCCCCTGTTGTTCCACCCCAACGAGGTCGCGCGCTTTGCCAGGGATGTGCTGCGGATCAAGGAGGTGACCGTTGAGGTTCTCAATTCGCCCTCCACGGCCACCCAGCAGTTGCTGACCTCGATTCTTGAGGAGCTTCGGGGGATTCGGGAACGTCTCGATCAGTTCGAGTCCCGTCCCACCGAGATCTCCAGCCGTCGGGATCATCACGAACAGAGTCGCCAGGCGGCTTGAGATGTCCCGTAGGCCTGGGCCAGGTCGGTTGCTGTAACGTGGCTCCCACATGAACGAAGGCCTGCCGGCAACGGCGTCAGCTCCTGCAGCGCATCATTTGGCAACCGATCATCCGATGATCTCGGCTACAGGAACGCTGACAGCTTCAGCCCCCGGGACTTCAGCGACCCGTGATTCGCGTGACACCGTCCTGACGGAACAGTGCCCCGATTCCGATGAGGTACCCCACAGTAGGAGCACGGTCGAGGCCCAGCTGCTGCCCTGGATCCTCGGCCCGCTGATTGCGCTGGCCACCGTGGTGGTTCCCCTGGCAACGGTGCTCGGAAGCCGTCAGCATCGGGAGTTGCCCCAGACCCTGTCTGCCGATGGCGGGGAGCAGGACATTCGCCGTGATCAGCGTCGCCTGTCTGATTGATCAATCTGATTGATCAACCGTGCACACCCCGCATCAGGGGAGCTTCTGCAGCAGGTAGCCCTGCACGCTCAGGGCCTGGAAGATCGGAGCGGGATCGCTGAACCCCGCCGCTTCGACCAGGGCGGCCAGCCGGCTACCGCCGATCGGGTGCACACCCTGGGTGAGTCCTGTTACGGCGGCTTCGGCCACGGTTATTCCGCTTGCCCTCTGAAATCCAATCCAGGCCGCATCGACCTGCTGCTGCAGGGGGGAGCGCTCTGGCGCCATCAGGTCCACCAGCACCAGTTGACCACCTGGCCGCAGTGCCCTCGCCAGGGCGGTCAGAAAGGCGAGTTTGGTGCCGTCATCGGGCAGTGACTGCATCACCAGCACCGAGAGGGCGCCATCCAGGCTGTTGTCTGCTTCGAGGGCTTCAACCGTGGTCTGTTGCCAGGTGATCGGGTTCTCAGGTGCAGCGGGGGTCGCTGCACCGGCCGTCGCCGCCTCTGGAGTCGCTGCAGCCAGCCGTCGCTGGGCCGCCTCCAGCATGGCTGCCGAGGGATCGATCGCCAGCAGGCGCCAGTCGGGCCGCTGGGCCCTGGCCTCCAGCAGCTCGGCGCCGGTGCCACAGCCTGCGACCAGCACCGAGGCTCCGCTGGGGCCCGCCAGGGGAGAGGCCGACAACAGCGCCACCGCCAGCCGGGCCAGGCTGGCATAGCCGGGTACCAGCTGTTGAACAATCAGGTCATAGCGGCCGGGGCTCGACGCAGACACAGGGTTTTTCATGGCGTGGACAACACGCTATCGGCAGGGCCGAACCCCGCTGATGGCCACGCCCGATTGCCGCTGAGGGTTGCGACCGCAGCGGCGTGGTTGCGGGGGTGAGGCACGGGTGGCCTAAGTTGGGCGACGCCCGTTCTCCCGATTGCAGCCGTGCCCACCATCCGTTTCGAGCAGGAAGGCCAGCAAGTCGGCTGCATCGAGGGCGCGAATCTGCGCAAAGCCGCCCTCGACGCCGGCATCAATCCCTACAAGGGCCTTAACAACCTCAACAACTGCGGTGGCCTGGGTCAGTGCGGCACCTGTGTGATGGAGGTGGTGGAGGGCATGCAGAATCTCTCCCCCCGATCCGATGTGGAAGAGGTCTACCTCGCCGATCGGCCCGCCAACTTCCGACTTAGCTGCCGCACCACTGTCAACGGTGATGTGACGGTGCGCACCCGCCCGGCCGAGGCCGTTGGCAAGGGCTCCAACAGCCTGATTGGCGCACTCAAGTCACTTGTGGGGCGTTGAGGCTCTACAGCTATCGGGCCTGCAGTACCTGCCGCAAGGCCCAGACCTGGTTGAACGAGCAACGGCTCGCCCCTGATGTCATCGACATCACCACCCAGCCTCCAACGCTCGCGGAGCTCAGCCTGGCCCTCGCGCAGCTGGGTCGCAAGCGTCTGCTGAACACCAGCGGTCAGAGCTACAGGGCCCTCGGAGCCAAGGCCGTTGCCGCCATGGATGACGCCCAGCTGCTTGCGCTCCTGGCCGCCGATGGCCGCCTGATCAAGCGCCCCGTGCTGATCGCCGCAACTACCACGGGCGAGCCGCGGGTGCTCACCGGTTTCAGGCCCCAGGAGTGGCAGGATCTTCTGGGCTGAGTCCGGTGTTGCGGGCCATCAGCAGATCCAGTTCTTCGATCAACGAGGCCACCCCCGAGCGGCTGATTTGATTCAGGTAGGTTCCCTTCAGGCTCTCCAGCAGAGCGTTCAGCAGCTCCTGGGTCTGGCTCAGCACGGGGCCGTGATCAAGGGCGGCGGCCAGTTCCTCCCAGAAACGGTCGATGGTGCGCTGCAACAGCTCCAGCTGGGCCGTATCGGTGCGTCCGAGTTGGTTGCCGGTGCTGCGTGACAGCTCCAGCAGGTTGCGGGTCATGTTGCCGGCCAGTTGCCGGCTCAACCCCGATTCCAGCTGCAGCAGCGGTTGCAGCTGGCGGAGGGGAGGAGGCACCATTGCCCCTTCGAGGCTCTGCCTGAGGCTATGGGCCAGCAGGCCCTGCAGTTCAGGCGCCAGTCGCGGAGCCACCTGGCTCAACAGCAGTGGGGCCCATATCCGCAGCAGGGCCACCAGTTCCTGATCCTGGCCGCTGCTGACGCTCTGGTGGCTGCGCAGGCCCCGGATCCGGCGGGGCCAGTCGCGTGAGCGCAGCAGCGACTGGGTGCCATCGAGCAGCTGCAGCGCCAGCACCTCAAACAGCTCGAGCGCCAGCAGCGCCACCACGGCACGGCTGATCACCGCGCGCAGCGGTTCGATGTTGATCAGCTTGCTGGTCTGCAGACGCTCCACGGTGGGCAGCAAGCGCAGCCAACGCCAGAACGGCAACAGCAACGGCAGGTCGATCCAGCGGCGCAGGATCGCATCGCGCCAGCTCAGGCCCGGCAACCGACGGCGCAGTCGGATGACCCGCAGCAGGATGTCCAGCGCGAACACGCTCTGGAACAGCAGCAGGTCGATGCGCCAGACATGGTCGGTGGGGCGGCCGTTCTCGTCGATCGAGCGCCAGTAGTTGGTGGCCACCAGCGGCAGAATCTGTTGCCGCCAGAACCGTTGCTCCTGCTCCCAGCCCCGCTGCCGCAGCCAGGGTTCACTCAGAAGCTGGGCGGCAGCCGCCTTGGATGAATCGCGATCGGCCCTGTCCCTGAGACGGTTTTTGATCTTCTCGAGGGTCCCTGCCGCGTTGGATGCCAGAAAGGGGTTGCTCTCGACCATGGCGATGGTGAGCTCCGCCTGGCGTGCCAGCAGCTGCCGCTGCCTGGGGTCGAGGGGGCTCTCCCGGGGCTGGGCCATCGCCCGCTCGAGTACCTCGAACTGCGTCAGATAGGCCTGGGTCTCGCGGTGGGGCTCGATCCCCTTGATCGGATCGATCCATGGCGTCACATCGGGCATGAAGCCCAGAGCCATCACCACTGGGGTCCCCGGCAGGGGGTACAGGTTGCGCTGCAGCCAGAAGCTGCGCAGCGGCACGTAGCTCAGATCAAACGCCACCCAGAGCAGGTTGATGCCGGCCCAGATCGCCACAAAACGATCCCAGGCGCGGGCCAGGCCGTGGCGCGGGGTGGGACGAAACCCATGCCAACGCGGTCGGGCCATGGCGGCAAAGGGACGATGCATGCCTAATCTGCCGTCTTCCTCTCCCACCAGCGGCCCTTTCTTTGGCTGATCACAGCGGCGACCCACCTCCACCAGCTGACGGCTCTGCAGGTGCGCAGGCCAAGGAGAGCGTCTGGCCCTTCTGGCGCACCGTGCTGATCATCCTGACGGTGGCCCTGGGCATCCGGCACCTACTGGTCGAGGCGCGCTACATCCCTTCGGGTTCGATGCTGCCGGGACTGCAGATCCAGGATCGGTTGCTGGTGGAAAAGCTCAGCTACCGCACGCGGTTGCCCCGCCGTGGGGAGATTGTGGTCTTCCACTCCCCCCATGCCTTTGACCCGGTGCTGTCGAACGGCCGCAGGGTCGGCCCACTCGACTGTCTGACCAGCAACATTCCACTTCTCAACTGGATTCCCGGACTCAGCAACCCTGCCTGTGACGCCTTCATCAAGCGTGTGGTTGCCCTGCCGGGCGAACGCATCAGCGTGGATCCCACCGGTCGGGTGACCATCGATGGCCAACCCCTCAGGGAGCCGTACGTCACCCGGTACTGCCCCCATGACGGCAGTAGCCTCAGCGGCTGCAAGACCCTTGATGTTGTGGTGCCCCCCGCCCATGTGGTGGTGCTGGGCGACAACCGTTCCAACAGCTGGGATGCCCGCTTCTGGCCCGGTGGCCCGTTGCTGCCCGATGAGCAGATTCTGGGACGGGCGTTCTGGCGCCTGTTCCCGTTTGATCGCGCCGGTCAGCTCTGAGCCGAGCCGCCCGGTCGTTCAGTCGAGCTGCCAGTCGGCGGATGGCAGCGTCCCGCAGGCCCGCACCCTGCCGCAGACCCTGGTGCCGTCGTTCAGGGGTTGATTGGCCGCCAGGGAGCCGCTGCGTTCCCGGTCCCAGCACCACATGGCCCCAGGGTCAAACAGCAGCCATTGCCGGCTGCCGCTGCTGAGCTGTTCAGGCTCTTGGCCCAGCAGGGCGCACGGCCCCCAGCAGAGGGCTTGCCAGAGTTGCTGCAGGGACCAGCCCTGCTCCACCACAAGGGCCTGCCAGAGCAGGGGCAGGGCGATGCCGTGGCCAGCAAGCCCGGCACGGCGTTGGTCGATCGGCAGCAGCTGCTCTTCGGCATCGAGCGCCTGGTGGTGCACGGCCACCGCCGTAACCAGCCCGTCGGCGAGGCCCTCCACCAGCGCCTGACGATCGCCGGGGCCACCCAGGGGCGGCTCGAGCCGCCAGCCCCCGGCCGTGGGATGCAACCGGCCGCTGTCATTGACCAGTTGCCACCAGTGCACTGTGGCCTGGGGTCTGACCGCACTGCCGCGCAGCGCAGCAACCCCCTCGGCTGTGGAGAGATTCATGGCCACCAGCCGACGCTGCGGGTGGGCCTGTTGCAGCTGCAGCACCGTGGCAAGGGGCAGCGTCTCACTGCAGCTTGGATCAGGAGGCCAGCCGGCCCGCAGGGCCTCGACCCGCTGGCGCACCAGGCCTCCTGCGGCAAGGCTGCGGCAGCGGGGAGCTAGCAGCAGCGGATGATCCCCGAGTTCTCCTAGCTGCAGGCTGCGCTCCAGCAGCACCGAGGTGGGCAGCACAGCGGCCGAGGCCAGACCGACGGCACCGGCCGCCAGCAACTCGCTGTGGGGCGACAGCTCCTGGCCTCCTGCGCCCCGATCCAGGCTGCCCCAGAGGTGCACCCGAGGGGCTGGACTCTGGTTGGGCAGCTGCAGGCGATCGGGGTGGTCGCGGGGTGGATCGGCCCAGGGCAGCAGGGCCACCTGGCCGTAGCCCCCCTGGGCCGCTGCCAGCAGCAGACTTGCGAGGGTTTCGGCCCGCCCCAGCAGGGGGTGCTCTAACACACTGTGGGGATCCACCAGGCTTGGGCCCAGCACCCAGCCTTTGGCCTGAATCGGGGTCAGTCCCAGCCGTTGTGCCTGATCGGTGGCCTCCTGATCAAGGCCCAACAGCAAGCCGTCGCTTCCGAGCAACGCCTCGGCGTGGGCCATGGTCTGAGCGGGACCCCGCACCACGGTGAGGTTCTGAAGCCAGAGCGGCGCTTGGGGCATTGGCTGCGGGTCGGCTGACAATCGCCGGCCGCTGGGGGCTCAGAGAGCTCCTGCGGCCGTGCGATCGAGTACACCTCCAAGATGATGGGTAAGGTTCAAGGACGTCACCACCGGATCACCTGACGCTCCAGTGGGATAGTCGATCACGGAGATGCCTCCGTTTCCTTGCTTGATGGCCCAGATGTCTGCGGGGGCCAGTCCCAACAGGGCGCACAGGATCGTCTTGTTGACCGCGTCATGGGCCACTACCAATGCTGTCTCATCGCAGCGCAGCCCGGCGACGATGGTTTGCCAGCAAGCGAGCGAACGGTCCCAGACCTGCTGCAGCGTTTCGCCTTCGGGCATCTCCACGGTTTCGGGTCGGACCTTCCAGTCGGCCAGCAGTAGGGGCCAGCTCGCAGCGATCTCCGCTTCGAGCTGACCCTCCCAGAGGCCATGCCCGATTTCGACCAATCCGTGGGTGCTGGTCAGGGGTACGCCGGGATGACAGCGCAGGATCGCTTCAGCGGTCTGGCGCGGTCGGGCCATCGCACTGGTGTAGGCACGGTCCAGGTGCACATCGGCCAGACCCTGGGCCGCCGCCTCGGCCTGGGCCTGCCCGTTGGCATTGAGAGGAATGTCGATCTGCCCCTGAAAGCGACCTTGCCGGTTCCAGTCGGTCTCGCCGTGGCGCACCAGCACCAGCCGTTGCCCTGAACCCTTGGCCGGCAGCGACCCGCCCAGATGTCCGCAGCCGTTGAGTGACTCCACCTGCACGCTGCCATCGCCTGCGAGGTTGAACACCGAGATCGACGCATTGTCGATGCGCAGCCTGCGGAAGTGGCTCGCCGGCAGGCCCAGCAGCCGCAGCACCAGCGCCCGCAGAATGGCGTTGTGCCCCACCAGCAGTACCGTGCGCGGGACAGAGTCGGCTGCTGCGCCCTGCAGCGGGGCGAGCAGGCGTTGGCGCAATGTGCCGGCCTGCACCATGAGCTCGGCCAGGGGGTTGTAGCGACTGCCGTCAGCGCGGCAGAGCTCCAGATCCTGTGGCGCCGTGCGCCAGCCCTGCTCCTCGCTGGGGAAGCGCTCCTTGACCTCCTGCCGCAGCAGCCCGCTCCAGGGTTCCAGGTCGATTTCCAGCAGCAGGGACTCGTCGCTGGCGACCAACCCCTGGCCCTGGGTCTCAAGCAGGGCGCTGGCCGTGTCCCGGGCGCGCCGCAGGGGCGAGGTGAGGGCGGCATCGATGGCCAGATCCTTGAGGGCCGCTCCGGTGGCGCGCGCCTGCCTGAAGCCTTCTTCGGTCAGGCAGGAGAGGTCGTCGCGACCCTGAATCCGCTGCTCGGTGTTGAAGCTGCTGAGCCCGTGGCGAACCAACACAAGCCGTTGCGACACAGTCAGGCAGCTGCTGGCGCATCACTGTATGAGAGCGCGTAGTGGCAGTCCGCACCGCTGGCCCCGGTCGCTAGACCCGGCTCCCGTAGCGGCGGTGGAGAATCGCACCATGGGAACCCAACCGGCCGACACCTGGCGCAGCCCAAAGGGGCTGCTGGCGCTGATCAGCCTGCTGCTGTGCGGCCTGCTCTGGCTCAACGGACTGGCCGGCAGCCTGGCGCGACCGTCGGTCGGCGATGCGCTGGAGCTCAGGCAACTGGAGCTCGCAGCGCTGGCTGAGCCAGCAGTGCCGGCCCCCTGGCGCGCACCGCTGCTCGGCGGTGATCCCCTTGGCCAGCTCAGGCAACGGCTGGCCGCAGCAGGCGCTGCGGCCACGACACCATTGCCCGACCCCCAGCTCACCACCTGGGGGCTGCTCGAACAACTCTTGGGCCGACCGCAGCAGGCCAGGCAGATCCTGGCGGGTCTGCCCAACGGCGAGCTACCACCGGCGCCGCAGCTCTCGCCATTGCAGCAACGCCTGCAGTGCGAACTTGCGGGGCGCCCCAGGTCCCAGTGCTCACAACCGGTGGTGGCCGGTTCGGCCCTGCGGCGCCTGCTGCTGATCACCCTGGCACCCATCGTGTTGATGCTGCTCGGTGTGTTGCTGCTGCTGCGTCAGCTGTGGCTCTGGCGGCAGGGACGGCTGGCCCCGGTGGCTCCCCTGCAGGGACCGGAGCTGTCGCCCATCGAGGTCGCTCTGGTGGTGGCTGGCGGCTTCGTGGTGCTCGGTGAGCTGGTGACACCGTTGTTGCTGGGTCCACTGCTCACTCGAGCCCTGACCCCCCTGGCTGCTGACCCCCCCCTGCAACAGGCGTTGTCGGTGCTGCTGCTCTATGCAACCCTGATGCTGGGCCCGCTGCTGATCCTGTTCGCGTTATTGCGCCAGCGGGGGCCGGCCCCCCGCGGCGGTTGGCTGCAATGGAACTGGCTGCCGCTGCGTCACACCATCCCCTGGGCTATGGCCGGGTTGTTGATGGTGTTGCCGCTGGTGGCGCTCACCGGCTGGGTGCTCCAGCACCTCTGGCCCAATCCGGCAGGCAGCAATCCTTTGTTGGACATGGTGCTGACCAATGCCAATCCACTGGCGTTGGCGCTGCTGGCCTCCACCGCCCTGATTCTGGCGCCGCTGTTCGAGGAAACCCTGTTTCGGGGCGTCCTGCTGCCGGTGCTGGCCCGTCACTGGGGGCAGGGTGCGTCGGTGCTGGCAAGCGCGGCGTTCTTTGCCCTGGCCCACCTCAGTCTGGGCGAGCTGGCCCCACTGTTTGTGCTGGGGCTCGGTCTGGGCTGGTTACGGCTGCAGAGCGGTCGGCTTGGCGCCAGTGCCCTGCTGCACAGCCTCTGGAACGGCATCACCTTCGCCAATCTGTTGCTTCTGGCCGGTTGAACCCTTGCCGAGCACCACAGGTGGTGGTTCACTTGCGCAGCGCACAATGCCCCTGGTGGTCGCCTCCCAGCTCAAGCAGCCCGCGACCCCATCGCCGGCCCGTCGCAACGGCCTGAACAGGCCGCTCCGGCAGCCGTTGCAATTGATTCAGGGTTCGCTCTCGGCCGGCAGGATGGTGCGGCAGGCCCCCTGGCTTGCCGGCCTGCATCGGATCGCCGATGGTGCCCTGATTGGCCTTGGGGTCTCGATGCTTGGCCTCAGCGCGCTCACGCTCCACTGGCAGAACCAGTGGGGCACCAATTACCGCGGTCTTGAGGACACCCAGAACCTGGAGCACCGTCTGCAGGAGTCTGCCGCGGTGCTCGAGCAGCACCATTTGGGTGCGGTGCGTCAACCCGGTTGGCTGGTCCCCACCAGTAGCAATCAACTGGTGCACCTGGCAGCCCCGATGCCACTGCGATCGGGCGCCGCACGACCCCAGTTCCAGACCCTGCGCTGGACGCAGATCGCCCCCGGCTACTGAGATTGCGATGACCCCGGCTTCCCTGCAGCAACGGCGTCGCCGCCGCATCGTCGATCTGCAGCCGGTGCCCGTAACGCGGATGCTTGCCGTCTACGGCCTGCTGGTGCTTGGCCTGGGAGGATTGGCCCTGCGTCTGGCCTGGTTGCAGATCGCCGCCGGCGACAACCTGCAGGCACGGGCACGTGCGATCCAGACCCAGTCGATCGCGCCGATCGGTCGCCGGCGCACCATCGTCGATCGCAGCGGTCGTCTGGTCGCGCTCGATGAACAGCGTTTTCGCATCTGGGCCCATCCGCGCTACTTCAACTTTCCGGGAGATGCGCCCAACCAGGTGCGCAAACCCGACGAGGTCGCGGCCCGTCTGGCCCCGGTGCTGGCCCTGCCCGTGGCCCAGCTCCGCCAGACCCTGCTGCGCCGCAACACCGGCATCAAGCTCGCCAGTGACGTGGATCCCGAAACGGCCCATCGCGTTAGGCAGCTGGGGATCAGTGGTCTCGATCTCGAGGCCTACCCCCATCGCCTCTATCCCCAGGGATCGCTATTTGCCAATGTCGTCGGATTCCTGAATCTGGAACGGGTTCCCCAGGCCGGACTGGAGCAGAGCCGCGACCGCGATCTGCGCCGCCATGAGGACACCCTGCGTATGCGCCGCGGTGCCGACGGCACACCCCTGCCCGAGGGCCTTGCCGCCGGTTCGCTCTATGGCGATGACCTGCGTCTGCAGCTGACGCTCGACGCCCGCTTGCAGCAGGTGGCTCAGCAGGCCCTCAGCCGCCAGATCAAGAAATGGAGCGCCAAGCGTGGCGCTGCGCTGGTGATGGATGTGCGCAATGGCGAAATGCTCGCCCTGGCCTCGGCACCCACCTACGACCCCAACCGCTTCTGGGCATTCAAACCCGGGTTGTTCCGCGAATGGTCCGTTCAGGATCTCTACGAGCCCGGCTCCACCTTCAAGCCCATCAACCTGGCGATCGCCCTGCAGGAAAAGGCCATTCGGCCCGGCGACAAGGTCTCCGACAGCGGCTCGCTGACCATCGGCGGCTGGCCGATCTTCAACCATGATCGCAAGGCCAACGGCGTGATCGACTTCGCCACGGTGCTTCAGGTCTCCAGCAACGTCGGGATGGTGCGGGCCATGTCCCAGGTCAAGCGCGATCGTTTCTGGTACTGGTTGCGCAGCCTCGGCATCGATGCTCGCCCCGATACCGATCTGCCGGGTGCCGTGGCCGGTCAGCTCAAGGCCCGCGGCGCCTTCATCGGCCAGCCGATCGAGCCGGCCGTGGCGGCTTTTGGTCAGGGTTTCTCCCTGACGCCGCTCAAGCTGGTGCAACTGCACGCCATGCTTGCCAATGGAGGCCGGCTGGTGAGCCCCCACATCACCCGTGGCCTGCGTTCGGGCGATGCCCTGGCGTCACCGCCCGGCGCCACCGGAATTCCGCTGCTCGATCCCGCTGTCACCAGGACCGTGATGGACTGGATGGAGACCGTTGTCGAGCGCAGCCAACTACCGGTCAAGACACCCGGGTACCGGATCGGCGGCAAGACCGGCACCGCCCAGAAAGCCGAGAACGGCGTCTACATACCCGGCGCCCTGATCACCAGCTTTGTCGGCCATCTGCCGATGAACGATCCGCGCTATGTGGTGCTGGTTGTGGTGGATGAACCCAAGGGTGGCAATGTCTACGGCTCGACGGTGGCGGCGCCGGTGGCCAAGGAGATCATCGATGCCCTGCTGGTGCTGGAGTCGATCCCGCCCTCCAGGCCCAAGCTCCGCCCGCGAGCAGCCTGAGGCCTGCCCGGTGCTGTTCACCAGATCTTTGCCTGGCTGCGGTAGGCAGCCGTTCAGAACTGGCTAGCGTTTGATCGACCGGCATTGCCCCAGTCCTTCTGCATGGCCAACCTGCTTGATCAACTTGCCGCCATGACGGTGGTTGTTGCCGACACCGGCGATATTGATGCGATCCGCCAGTTCACGCCCAGAGACGCCACCACCAACCCCTCGTTGATCTTGGCAGCAGCCCAGATCGGCACGTACCAGGAGCTCATCGATCGATCGCTGCGCGAATCCCGTGAGGTCATGGGAGCCAACGCCTCTGCCGATGCGGTCGTGCATGAGGCGCTTGATGAGATCTGCGTCACCTTCGGGAAGGAGATCCTCAAGATCGTGCCCGGTCGGGTGTCGACCGAGGTTGATGCCCGTCTGAGCTTTGACACCGAAGCCACGATCGCCAAGGCCCGCAAGCTGATCGGGCTGTACAACCAGGCCGGCATCGGCAACGATCGGGTGCTGATCAAGATCGCCTCCACCTGGGAGGGCATTCGTGCTGCAGAACGCCTCGAGAAGGAAGGGATTCATTGCAACCTCACCCTGCTTTTCGGTTTCGCCCAGGCGGTGGCCTGTGCCGAGGCTGGGGTGACCCTGATCTCCCCGTTTGTGGGGAGGATTCTTGATTGGTACAAGAAATCCACGGGCCGCGATCACTACCCGGGACCGGAAGATCCGGGTGTGATTTCGGTCACCCAGATCTTCAACTATTTCAAGACCTATGGCTACAAGACTGAAGTCATGGGTGCCAGCTTCCGCAATATCGACGAGATCATCGAGCTGGCGGGCTGTGATCTGCTGACCATCTCACCGGCCCTGCTCGATCAGCTGCGTTCCAGCGACGGCGAGCTGGAACGCAGGCTCAATGCCTTTGATCCTGCGCCCACGCAGGACCAGATCCACCTCGATGAACCGGCGTTCCGTGAGATGCTGGCGGCCGATCCCATGGCGAGCGAAAAGCTGGATGAGGGAATTCGTGGATTCTGCAAGGCGATCGAGACCCTGGAGGAACAGCTCACCCATCGCCTCGCCGCACTCGAAGGCGGTGCGGCCCTGACCCATGCGGCCCACGAGATCTTCCAGCTCAACGACCTTGATGGCGATGGCTGCATCACCCGCGAGGAATGGCTCGGCAGCGATGCGGTTTTTGCCGCCCTCGACACCGACAACGACGGTCGCGTCGCCGCCGACGATGTGCGGGGGGGGTTGGGGGCACCCCTGGCGATGGCTGCCCGTGGCTGATCACACCCGCTGATCACACCCACTGATCACACTCACAGATCGCGAATCACACTCACTGTGCAAGGAGAGGAGCGATGGCAAGTGTCAACGCCCTGGAGACCATGCGTGCTCTGGCCAGCAATGGTGAGGTCATCAGCCTTAAACCCGGCGAGGTGATCTTTCGCTCGGGCGAATCCGGTGACTGCATGTTTGGTCTCCTTGAGGGAATGGTTCAGCTCAGCTGGAGCAGTGACAGCGGTCACGAGGAGATCAAGGCCGGTGACGTGTTCGGAGCCGGTGCCCTGGTGACCCCGGATCATCGCCGCTACGGCAATGCGACGGCCATCACCCCGTGCCGCGTGCTGGTGATGAACCGCGAGAAGTTCCTGTTTGCGGTGCAGGAGTCACCCATGTTTGCGATCGAGCTGCTCGGCTCGATCGATCAGCGGCTGCGCCAGCTCAAGGACAGCACACGCTTTGAATGACCCCGGGCCTGTCGCCTTGGGTTGCATGCCTGGAGCCCCCGCGGCGTTTCACCCCTGTTGCAGCAGCAGCCGGCGGATCACCCGCTGGGCGATGTCGCCGTAGCCCATGTCGCCTGAGAGGATCTGGGCGATCCGTTGCGGTGCCGTTTTGCGTTTGATCCCGAGCTGATAGCCGATCCTGGGCACTCGGTAGAAGACCTGGGCGATGCGCTTGCCCCAGGCCATCGACTCGCCCCAGTCGTGACGCATCGCGGCGCTGTAGGTCGCCAGAGCCTGGCCGTCGCCGTCCAGCCAATGGCCCAGGTGGTGGGCGGCAAGGCTGCCGCTCAGCAGGGCCGGGCGGATGCCCTCGGCCAGAAAGGGGTCGCACAGCGAGGCCGCGTCGCCGACCACCACCACGCCATCGCCGTGCAGGCGGTGGTGGCCATCCCAGATGCGCAGGACACTGAGCTGGCGACGTCCGGCGTCACTGGGCTGCCCCAGATCGGGCAGCAGTCGCTGCAGCACCAGCTCTGGATCAGCGGCCTCGCGGCCAATGAAGCTGCCGACGCCGATGCTGTACCCGCTCTGGCGGGGAAAGGCCCAGCAGAAGCCGTGGTGCACGAGGCCAAAGTCAAAGCGGGCCGTATCGGGTTCGTCGACGGGGGCGTCGAGCTCCACCGCCATGGTGCCGGCGAACCGGGGCCGGGCAGCACCCAGGCCAAGTGGCTTGCCCAGGGTGGAGCCGCTGCCATCGGCGATCACCACAGCCCGGCTGCTGACCGAACCGGCGGGTCCATGCAACTGCCAGATCTCCCCCTCGCGCCGCATGCCCTGCACCGGCCAGTGGCAGCGCAGCTCGGCCCCGGCCGCCGTGGCCTGCTGCATCAGAAAAGCGTCGAGCCTGGTGCGCTGCACGATCCAGAAGGGTGCTTCCCCCGGCAGCTCGGCGCTGACCGGATCCTCCAGATTCCAGGTGAAGCGCACCCGGCGGATCACCTGGTCGATCGCCGGGGTCAGGTCAAAGGGAAACCAGCGTTGCACCGAGGCCGCCATGCCCCCACCGCAGGCTTTGTTGCGGGGGAAAGGACCCTGCTCGAGCACCACCACTGACCTGCCGCCCCGGGTCAGATGGGCGGCGCAGGCGGCGCCGGCAGCGCCGCCACCCACCACCGCCACATCAAAGGGGCTGCTCACGGTGGCTGTCTCACACCTTGAGGATGTCTGCTTCCTTCTCGCTCAGCTGTTTTTCGAGGTCGGCGATGAACCTGTCGGTGAGCTTCTGGACCTTGTCCTGTTCGTCGCGGCTCTGATCTTCAGACAGCTCGCCGTCCTTCTCCTGTTTCTTGATTTTGTCGATGGCGTCGCGGCGAATGTTGCGCAGGGCCACCTTGCCTTCCTCGGCGTACTTGGCCGCCAGTTTGCAGAGCTCCTTGCGGCGGTCTTCGGTGAGCGGCGGAATGTTGATGCGGATCACCTTGCCGTCGTTGTTGCAGGTGAGGCCCAGCTCGCTCATCGCGATCGCCTTTTCGATCACGGCCATGGCCGAGGCGTCGAACGGCTGGATCTGGATCGTCTGGGAATCGGGTGTCGACAGGTTGGCCAGCGACTTCAGCGGCGTGTCGCTGCCGTAGTACTCAACCTGGATCTTGTCGAGCAGCGAAGGGTTGGCCCTGCCTGTTCTGATCGTGTTAAAGGTGCGCTGGGTGGCATCCAGCGACTTGCGCATGCTGGCTTCGAGGTCCATGGCTCAGGCTCTGGGGCTCAGGGGGTGATGCGGGTGCCGATCGGTTCGCCGGCCACGGCCCGGCCGATGTTGCCGGGACCGAACAGATCAAACACCACGATCGGTATGGCGTTGTCTTTGCACAGGGCGATGGCGGTGCTGTCCATCACCTCCAGTTCGCTGCTCAGCACTTCAAGGAAGGTGAGGCTGTCGTAGCGCACGGCACCCGGGTGGCGGGCCGGATCCTTGTCATAGACGCCGTCCACCTTGGTGGCCTTGAAGACCACATCGGCGCCGATCTCGGCCGCCCGCAGCGCCGCGGTGGTGTCGGTTGTGAAGAACGGGTTGCCGGTGCCGGCGGCAAAGATCACCACCCGTCCCTTTTCCATGTGGCGGATCGCCTTGCGGCGGATGTAGGGCTCGGCGACCTCCTGCATCGAAATGGCGCTCTGCACCCGGGTTGGAATGCCGGCCCGCTCCAGGCCGTCCTGCAGGGTGATCGCATTCATCACGGTGGCCAGCATGCCGACATAGTCGGCGGTGGCCCGGTCCATGCCGGCGGCCGAACCCTTGAGCCCGCGAAAGATGTTGCCGCCACCCACAACGATCGCCAGCTGGGTGCCGGTGGCCACGCAGGCGGCCACATCGCGCGCGATCGATTGCACGATGGCGGGGTCGATGCCGTAGCCCTGCTCCCCCATCAGCGCCTCGCCGCTGAGCTTGAGCAGAACGCGCTTGTAACCCATTGAAGGCCCTGATTTGTTGGAGCGTAGCAACGGCCTTGCGCGCTGCCAGCTGCCCCGCTTCAGTGGTTCAAAGCGGAGCCCGCCATGCCCCCTGTGCACCCCCGCCCCTGCGCCGTGCTGGCGCGCCTGACGCTTTCGGTTCTGGAACGCGCCAGCGCCGACTCCGCCATCTGGCGGGAGCCCGAGGTGCACAGGGCCGTGTTGATCAGCGGCCTCTCGGTGCTGGTGGGGGGGCTGGCTCAGTTGCAGGCCGATTTGGGTTAGGCGGCAGCAAAGCGGCGATTGACCTCGTTCCAGTTGACCAGATCCCACCAGGCGGCGATGTAATCGGGCCTGTGGTTCTGGTACTTGAGGTAGTACGCGTGCTCCCACACATCCAGGCCCAGCAGCGGCGTGCCCCGTTCGATGCCACTGAGGTTCATCAGCGGGTTGTCCTGGTTGGCGGTGCTGGTGATCGCCAGGCTGCCGTCACTCCTGCGGATCAACCAGGCCCAGCCCGAGCCGAAGCGCCCGGCCGCCGCCCGGTCGAACTGGCTCTTCAGCGACTCGAGCGAGCCAAAGCTGGCGTTGATCGCTTGCAGCAGCTGGGGTGATGGTTCCCCGCCCAGGCCAACGGGCGCCATCACCGTCCAGAACTGGCTGTGGTTCCAGTGGCCGCCGCCGTTGTTGCGCACGGCCGCCGAAAACTCGCCGATCTGCCCCTGCAGCGCCTCGAGGCTCAGCTCGGCCAGTCTGGGGTTGGCCGCAATCTGGGCGTTGAGGTTGGCCACATAGGCGGCGTGATGGCGGTCGTGGTGGATCGTCATGGTCGCGGCGTCGATCGCGGGTTCCAGCGCCTCGGCCGCATAGGGCAGCGGCGGCAGGCTGAACTCGGCCCAGGCCGGGGCTGCCCCAGCCATCAGCAGCAGCACCAAGGTCGCCAGGCCGGCCAGCAGCGGCCGTGTGAACCAGCGAAAGGGCAGGGATCGGGCCATGGGTCGAGCTCGTGCAGCACAGCGGCATCCAGCCTGGCGGATGGGTCGTTGTGTTGGCGGTGCCAGGTACGGGGCACAGCCGTGATGGTGCTGTTCCCGTTTGAAAATCCCTAAAGCTGCAATGGCCACTTCCTGTAGCATCCACCAGGATCAGTGCCATGACCGCAATGGTTTGACCCTGAAGCGATGCTGCGCGGCATTCAAAACTCAATGCCCTTTTGCGCCTTCACCCCCTGCTCCCTGAAGGGGTGGCGCACCAGCTTCATCTCGGTGACCAGATCGGCCCGCTCCAGTAGGGCGGGTGGGGCGCCGCGGCCGGTCAGGGCCACGTGGGTCAGCGGTGGGCGCAGGGCCAGGCCCTCAAGCAGCTGCTCCAGCTCCAGATAGCCCAGCTTGAGAGCCACGTTGACCTCATCGAGCACCACCAGCTTGCGGCTGGCGTCGGCCAGGTAGGTGAGCGAGCGCTCCCAGGCGGCCTGCACCAGGGCCCGATCGCGCCCGCGGTCCTGGGTTTCCCAGGTGAAGCCCTCGCCCAGGGCATGCCAGTGCAGGGCCTCGCCGAACAGCTCCAGGGCCCTGGCCTCGCCCGGTTGCCAGCCGCCCTTGATGAACTGCAGCACCGCCACCGACTCGCCGTGGCCCAGGGTGCGCAGCACCAGTCCCAGGGCGGCGGTGGTCTTGCCCTTGCCATCGCCAGTGAACACAAGCACCAGCCCTTTTTCCAGGTTGCGCTCACCCACCCGCTGGCGCTGCACCTCCTGGCGGCGCTGCATACGGGCCTGGTAGGCCTGCTGGCCCCGTTCGGGGGCCAGGTCGCCGCCGGGGCCGATTGCGGCCGCCAGGGCATCCAGATCGTGGGTCGGTGGCCGGGGCTCGGCTTCGGGGGGCATGGGCAGCAGAACCACGGTGGATCCGCCTCACTCTGGCGCCTGGTTTAGCGGTTTCTGGGCCAGCAGGCGCTGCAGGGCGCCACCGGCCAGCAGCTGGCGCCGCCGCATCACAAGCCCGGCCGCGCTGGTCTCGCGTGCCAGATCGCTGGCCAGAAAGTCGAGCGCGGTCTCGGTTTCAAACAGCGCGCAGAACAACTTCTGGGGCAGGACCATGGGCCCCTGGGCCGGGTGCAGGTCGAGCACCGCCAGCCACCCACCCGGTTTCAGCAGGCGCTGGCAGGCCCCCAGCACCGCCGTCCGTTCGTCAGCGCTGAACTCGTGCAGGGCCAGGGAGATCTGCACGCCCATTTGGCTGCCCGCCGGCAGGGGTGGATCCTCGGCCAGACCTTCCATCCAGTTGATCGCCAAACCCAGCCGCCGGCTGCGCGCCCGCGCCTGATCGAGGGCCCTGGGCGCCACGTCGAGGCCGCACACCGACAGGCCCCGCTGCGCCAGGGCCAGGGCCGCTTCGCCGCCACCGCAGCACAGATCGAGCACCGGCGCCCCGGCCGGCAGCTGCTCGGCCAGCCAGGTGGCGGCCAGCTGCCGCAACCGCGCCGGCCCGCCCACGCCCAGGGCGCTGGCGGCGGTCACCGCCTCGTAGAACCAGCGGTGCCGGTAGGCCAGGGTGCGCAGTGGACGCGTCATGGGGCCAGGCGTGCCAGGGCAGCATCGACCGCCTGCTGCTGGTCGCGGCGGGTGATCCAGTGGTGGTAGGTGCGGGTGTGGATGGCCACCGAGTGCCCCATCATCCGCGCCGCCACGGTGTCGGGCAGGCCGATGTGGATGGTGCGTACGGCCCAGGCATGGCGCAGGTCATAGGGGGTGATCGGCAGCGCGTAACGGCGAAACTGTTCGGCAACCCGCCGGCCCACCTGCTGCAGGGTGGTGTGGCGCAGATCGGTGGTCACCGCCGGCAGGGCCTGGCGCCCCGCGGCCAGGGCGCCGAGGCCAAAGCGCTCGATCCAGTCGGGCTGAAACGGCCAGACCTGATGCTCGCCGGTCTTGCTGGTGGGCAGCACCCGGATCACCCGGTCACCCCCAGGGGCCAGGGCCGAAAGGTCGCAAAAGAACGCTTCATGGTTGCGCAGCCCATAGGCGGCCATCAGGCCGTAGACCAGTCGCCATGAGCGGTTGGGGATGCGTTCCAGCAGCTCCACGATCTCTGCGTCGCTGGGCAGCTGGCGGTACTGGGCCCGGTGCAGGCCATAGCCAGACCCCCGTTCGCTCCAGTCGGGTGGCAGCGCCAGCTGGCAGTGCCGTGCCAGGGCCGCCAGGGCGGTGGAGCATTGCTGGCGGCTGCGGCTGGCCAGGTCATAGCTCTCCAGCACCGACAGCAGCAGGTCACTGCTCAGACCTCCGTTCCGGGCGTCGGCCTGGCCGATCAGCCGGCGCAGGTACGGCAGATAGGCGCCCGTCCAGGTGGTGCGGCTGCCGGCGGGGTTGCGGCGCCGGCGCGGATCCGCGAAGAACGCGGCTTCAAAGGCCTTGACCGCGCGCTCCACGCTGGGCTGCTGCCCCGGCTGGGGATCGTGGCCCGCTTCTGCCGCGCGCCAGTGGCCCCAGTCGAAGCGACCCTGCTCCAGCTGGTGGTGCACCTCGAGCAGCTGTCGCTGGGCCTGCTGCAGGCCGCTGGCATCGGCCGCCGCCCCCAGGCTGAGCCGCTGCACCCGCCGTTTGGCCGGGTCGTGGCGGCAGGGCAGGGGGCCGCGCAGACCGATGCGCTGGCCGCGATGTTCGAGGCGCAACCGGATGCCGGCTGCGGCCACCATTTGGTTGTGCTGCGCCAGCTGCTGCTGCAGCCAGCCATCGGCCGTCATCGCTGGGCTGACCCGGAGTGCCTTGGCCGAACCTATCTGTCGCCGGCATGGCCGACCAGGGGCGCGTTGGCAGCGTTACGCTCGGCGCTTCCTTCTGGCACGATCACGGGCATGGCCAAGGTCGGCGTGCTGCTGCTGAACCTCGGTGGGCCTGAGCGCATTCAGGACGTCGGCCCGTTCCTCTACAACCTGTTTTCAGATCCGGAGATCATCCGCCTGCCTAATCCGGCCCTGCAGAAACCGCTGGCCTGGTTGATCAGCAGCCTGCGGGCGGGCAAGTCCCAGGAGGCCTACCGCTCGATCGGCGGGGGTTCCCCCCTGCGCCGCATCACCGAGCAGCAGGCCCGCGAGCTGCAGAGCACCCTGCGCAGCCGCGGCATCGAGGCCACCACCTATGTGGCGATGCGGTATTGGCATCCGTTCACCGAGTCGGCCGTGGCCGACATCAAGGCCGACGGCATCGACGAGGTGGTGGTGCTTCCCCTCTACCCCCAGTTCTCGATCAGCACCAGCGGATCCAGCTTTCGCGAACTGCAGCGGCTGCGCCAGGGGGATGGTGGTTTCGCCCAGCTGCCCCTGCGTTGCATCCGCAGCTACTACGACCATCCGGGCTACGTCGATGCGATGGCGAGGCTCATCGCCCATGAGGTCGAGGCCTGCCCCGATCCGACGGCCGCCCACGTGTTCTTCAGTGCCCACGGGGTCCCCAAAAGTTATGTGGAGGAGGCGGGCGACCCCTACCAGCGCGAGATCGAAGCCTGCAGCTCCCTGATCATGCAACGCCTGGCCGAGCTCGTCGGCCATGGCAACCCCCACACCCTGGCCTACCAGAGCCGGGTGGGGCCGGTGGAGTGGCTGCGTCCTTACACCGATGACGCCCTGCATGAGCTTGGTGCCGCGGGGGTCAAGGACCTGGTCGTGGTGCCGATCAGCTTCGTGAGCGAGCACATCGAGACACTCGAGGAGATCGACATCGAGTACCGCGAGATCGCCACCGAGTCGGGTGTCAGCAATTTCAGGCGGGTGCCGGCGCTCGACACCGATGCCACTTTCATCTCGGCCCTCTCGGACCTGGTGCAGCAGGCGTTGGCCGGTCCCGAGGTCAATCTCGACCAGGCGGCGTCCCTGTCCACCAAGGTCAAGCTCTACCCCCAGGACAAATGGGCCTGGGGTTGGAACAACAGCTCAGAGGTCTGGAACGGACGCTTGGCGATGCTCGGATTTTCCGCTTTCCTGTTGGAGCTGATCAGCGGCCGTGGCCCGCTCCATGCCCTGGGTCTGCTGTGAACCATCGCGCCGGCGGCGCACCCTGCTGACACCGCTGCTGGTCATTGGAGCGCTGCTGGTGATCGCGCCTGCGCCAGCACTGGCCCAGCCGCAGCCCCGCAACCGCTGGCGGCTTGGCGTGTTTCCGGTGACAGGGTTCCTTGGTTACACGAGCCATTACGGCAGCCGTCTTGGTCCAGGCGGCAGCGTTGAACCCCATGCCGGCCTCGACATCGCCGCCCCGCTGGGGTCGCCGATCCACAGCTGGTGGACCGGCGTGGTGCAGGAGGTGATCAGCGATGGGGCCTGCGGGGTGGGCCTGGTGCTCCGATCCGGGTTGTACGAGCACATCTACTGCCATCTGGCCGGCACGGCAGGGGCTGATCATTACCGCAGCGGCCCGGTGAGCCTGCGGCGCGGCCAGCGGGTCAACGGTGGTCAGCTCATTGGCCATGTGGGTCTCTCTGGTCGCACCAGCGGACCCCATCTGCACTGGGGGGTGCGCTACCGGGGCCGGTGGCTTGATCCAGCCCGGGTGCTGCGCGCGATGGCCGCCAGCCGGGCCTCAAAACGCCTACCGCCACCTAGGGTTGGGGGTAGTACCAGTGCCCCGTTGCAGCCGTGACGCTGACACCCATCACCCCTGCACCCGCCACGGCTGTCCAGTCCACGACGGCTGTCCAGTCCACGACGGCTGTCCAGCCCACGACGGCTGCCCAGGGCCCGATGCGGGTCAAAGGCGCCCACGCGCTGATGGATGCCCTGCACCGCCATGGGGTGGAGGTGATCTTCGGGTATCCAGGCGGGGCGATCCTTCCCATTTACGACGCGCTGCACCAGGCTGAAAGCCGTGGCTGGCTGCGCCACATCCTGGTGCGCCACGAGCAGGGCGGCACCCACGCGGCCGATGCCTATGCGCGCGCCACCGGCCGGGTCGGGGTGTGCTTCGGCACCTCGGGGCCGGGTGCCACCAATCTGGTCACTGGGATTGCCACGGCCCAGATGGATTCGGTGCCGATGGTAGTGATCACCGGTCAGGTGCCCAGGGCGGCCATCGGCACCGATGCGTTTCAGGAGACCGACATCTTCGGCATCACCCTGCCGATCGTGAAGCATTCGTGGGTGGTGCGTGACCCGGCCGACATC
>Ga0172372_10001364_pt1 | contig 37855 bp, 33 predicted proteins | sample LakKiv5m_2_FD_114544 | JGI IMG/M metagenome (GOLD analysis project Ga0172372, IMG submission 114544) | Freshwater microbial communities from Kabuno Bay, South-Kivu, Congo - kab_092012_9.5m | ecosystem: Environmental > Aquatic > Freshwater > Lake | place: Democratic Republic of the Congo...
AATCGAATGATGAAAAAACGAAAGAACGTTGAAAGCATGGAAAAAAGATGAATATGACGTTAGTACAACAAATTGAAGCACGCATGAAAGTGCAAAATATTAGTGTTATGGCTCTTGAGAATAAAGCAGGATTAAAATCTCATGCCGTCCGTAATATTTTAACAGGAAAGTCAAAAAGACCTAGTGCTCTTCATGTGCAGGCTATTACAGAAGCTCTCAGATGCACGGTAAAAGATCTTTTAACAACCCCCTCTTTTATGCGAAATGAACAAGATGATTTTTCTCGAGAAGAGATACTAATCAAGCGATATGCTCAATGTTCAACAACTCACCTAATGGAAGAAACGGTAGAGGTTGTTCATGCTCTTTTGCAGGGAAAGGGGGGGCAACAGTGAGGCAATTTCTTCTTTGTCTTCATGAAGTTTATCTTCGTTCTCTTCAAAACGATCCAGCCACGGTGAATAAAGAATATGCACATTGGTTTATTAATCTTATTGATTAGATATAGGTCTAGCGTATAGGTTGAACTAATTTTTTGACAACTTTATTCCGCTTTTAATTTTGTAGTTGTCACTATACTCCTTTTTCACTATGATCTTCCTTAATTAGGTCAATGCAATCGGCAAGAGATACCCCCCTCTGTTCATTGAGGGAATATTTCATGTATCAAATAACAAGCTCATAAAGTTTTTTAATTCCTAAGATAGAAATTTTATCCGATTTCTGCCAAAGTTGTTCAGATGGAGTTATTATGTATAGATGATCTAAATTCAAATCATGTAGGGCTGATGTCATTGATTTTGTTACCTCCGGAGCATCAGAAAGTTTTATTTCAAATCCTATTTTTTTATCATCTTTTATGACGTATAGATCAAGCTCTGCACCTGCTTGTGTGCGCCAAAAGTAGAATTTCGCTTCTGAGCCTATTCTTCTAATGATCTCTTCAATAGCATACCCCTCAAAAGAAGCTCCTTTTTTAGGATGAATATGCCAATCTTTTTCACTAACACCAAGCGTAGAATGAAAAAACCCAGAATCTCTAATGTAAACTTTTGGTGCCTTTACTTGACGTTTAGAAATGTTTTCATGCCAAGGCTCTAAAAGCCTTATCATGAATGTTTTAGACAAGATATCGAGATATCTTCTAATCGTCATATCTGAAACACCTATTGCTCTCCCTATATCACTATAATTAACAAGTTGACCATGATAATGACTCAAAAAAATCCACAACTTCCACATTGTTGCAGAATTTAAATTCACATCAATATTGGGTAGATCTCTTTCTATAAAGCTTATTATATAATTTTTTCTCCATTTCAAACTTGCTGCATAAGAAGATAGATATGATTTTGGAAAACCTCCATAAAGCCAATGTTTCTCGAGAGATTCTACTTCACTTAGATTGAAAGGTGTTAATTCAATGTAGTCAATACGACCAGTTAAGGACTCGGCAGATTGCCGGAGCAAATCACCAGAAGAACTCCCTAATATTAAAAATTTTTTGTCTGAATAATCTGATAAAATCCGAAGATACGGAAAAAGATCTGGACGCCTTTGGATTTCATCTATGACAATCAAACCATTTAATGGATCAAGCGTTGTTTTTGGATTTTGTAATTGGTCTAAATGGCTGGGATCTTCTAAATCAAAGAAATAAATTGGATCTTTAATACTCTTTGTAAAATGTTGAGCAAGCGTTGTTTTACCGCATTGACGTGGTCCAAGAACAGCGCATATTTTAAATACTTCGAAAGATTCTTGGATTTTTTTTAAAAACGGGTCACGAGTTATTATCATTGTAATTTCATTTTTATATGTTGAATTTACAATAACAGAAATATAATATTAAATCAAAAACACAGTTCAAAATCTGAAAAAACAACTACAAAAATGAAAACAGAATAAAGTTGTCAAAAATTTAACTTAACTTACACACCAGGCCTTTATGGTTAATTAAGATGTATGCTAAAAGTACTGTAAATGTTATTTAGTAAATTTTAAGTGTAATTGTTTTAGTTGTGTGAATCACGAAGGTTGTTAGTCCTTCTGCTGGTTTATCTTTTTCCCAATTAGCTTTAAGTATGAAGTACATAGAAAATATAAAATGTTAAAACAAAAAATTCAACATATAATAGAAAGGGTAAACATTTCTTTTTCTTCTGGTAAAGACATTTTTGGTATTTTGCAAGATATTTGCCAGGATTTTTATCTACATGATATTTCGTTATCTATCTTTTTTGGGGAAGAAAGGATCTCGGATTCCTTTTTTCTATATAGTACATACAAACCTAAATGGATACAGCATTATAAAGACCAACAATATTATTTGTGTGATCCTCTTTTTTCTTGCTTGCAAAAAATAAGTATTCCTTTTGAGTGGGATATTCAAGACTTTAAAGATCTCTTTCCTCTTCAACAAAAGTTAATGGAGGAGGCATATAGTTTTGGCATAAAATCTGGCACGACTATACCTTTACTTCCACAGACAACATTTCATGGGTTTTTAACGGTATTAAACCAGACAGCACTACACCCAGACATCTTATATGTTCTTTCTTTAGTGGGGAATATTTGTACACAAAAGATTATAGAACTAAAGAAAAGTGAAGAACTAAAGATACTAACAGCCAGAGAAAGAGATATACTCTTTCAAAAATCGCAAGGATTAACGATAAAAAATATCGGAAAAAAATTAAAAATATCTCCATCTACTACCGCTTTTCACCTGGCAAATATTCGTAAGAAATTACGAGCACAAACAACGGAGAACGCTGTTTTAAAATTTACGATCCTTAAAAAGGTTAATTTTAAAACCTCACACTTGATCCAAAAACTAATAGCAAAAGATTAGTTTTTTAAGAAATAAACCCAGAAAAACAACCAGATAATCTCGCTGAAGAGATTTTTTAGAAAATGATGGTAGATAAAATAGAAAATTTTATTGTTTTCATGACGAATTTTAGCTAAGTATGCGTATATTATAGGGTAATGAGGAAAGCGTTTTGCATCATTGTTCACAAACGATATACGGAACAACAATTGTTGCTATAAGAGATCAGACAAAAGTCGTGATGGCGGGGGATGGCCAAGTTACTCAAGGGTCGCAAGTCATGAAAGGAAATGCAAGAAAAATCCGTCGTATTGGCGGAGAAAAAGTTCTTGCCGGCTTTGCTGGAGCAACAGCAGATGCTTTTGCTCTGCTTGAAAGATTAGAAGCAAAATTAAACCAGTATCCCGATCAGCTAGCGCGTGCTTGTGTAGAAATGGCAAAGGATTGGAGAATGGATCGATATCTAAGACGCCTGGAAGCCATGATGATTGTAGCAGATGTACAAAAGACCTTTTTGATGACAGGGAATGGCGATGTTATTGAACCAGATGATCAGGTTATTGCTATTGGATCAGGTGGAGGTTTTGCTTTAGCGGCAGCTAAAGGAATGCTAGCAGTATCTCAAGAAGAAAAAGATGTGGAGTTTGTCGCTAAACGTGCTCTTGAAATTGCTGCCGATCTTTGTATATATACGAATCATCAAATTATTGTGGAAACATTAAAGATATGAATCAGCTTACACCTAGAGAAATTGTCGTTGAATTGGATCGTTTTATTGTTGGTCAACAAGAAGCGAAGAGAGCAGTCGCTATAGCGTTACGGAATCGATGGAGGAGAACGCAGTTACCAGCCGATTTAATGGATGAAGTTTTACCTAAAAATATCCTCATGATTGGTCCAACAGGAGTAGGTAAAACAGAGATTGCACGTCGTCTTGCAAAACTTGCTCAAGCTCCTTTTATCAAAATTGAAGCGACAAAATTTACTGAAATTGGCTATGTGGGAAGAGACGTTGAACAAATTGTTAGAGACTTATTAGAAATTAGTATACAGATGCAACGAGAACGAGCGCGTTTAGAGGTACAGGAACGCGCAAAAAGTATTGTCGAAGAAAAGATATTAGATGCATTAGTGGGTGTGTCAGCAATGCCAGATACACGTCAGACATTTCGAAGGAAATTGAATACCGGTGAGTTGGACGAAAAACAAATAGATATCGAAGTCCGTGATAATGCTAACGCTGTACCGACATTTGATGTGCCTGGCATGCCTGGAGCACAAATGGGGATGGTTAATTTAAATGACGTTTTTGGAAAGGTGCTAGCTCAAAAAACAAAAACACGAAATGTTACCGTTCATGAAGCTCGTAAAATTTTACTTACGGAAGAAGCAGATAAATTATTAGATCAAGAAAGAATTATTTCCGATGCTATTCAATATGTTGAGCAGAATGGAATTGTTTTCCTTGATGAAATTGATAAGATTTGTGCGCGTAGTGACCTTAGAGGAGGAGATGTTAGCCGTGAAGGAGTACAACGTGATCTCTTACCATTAATTGAAGGAACAACAGTTTCTACAAAATACGGGACTGTAAAAACAGACCACATTTTATTTATCACAAGTGGAGCATTTCATGTTGCCAAGCCATCTGATTTATTACCGGAGTTACAGGGACGTTTACCGATTAGAGTAGAACTAAATGCCTTGACGAAAGAAGATTTAATTCGGATTTTAAGGGAACCAGAAGCGAATTTGATTCGTCAATCTCTTGCGTTGATGGAAACGGAGAAGGTTCAATTAGAATTTACCCCTGATGCTATTGAGGCAATGGCAGAGTTAGCAGCTAAGGTTAATGAAGAAATCGAAAATATAGGAGCACGGAGACTACATACGATTCTAGAAAAGGTAATAGAAGAGATTAGTTTTGATGCGCCAGAGAGAGCAGAGGAAAAAATCAGTATCGATAAGAGCTATGTAGAAAAAACAGTAAAAGGGCTGGTTAAAGACCAAGAGCTCTCCAAATTTATTCTTTAAAAGCTTAATGTGAAAAATATAAGGAAAGTGTCTTTATTTTTATATTAGCAAAGGACAAAAAACATGAAAGAACAGACAAAGGAACAAGAGTGTCTTATTAACAAAGTTTGTGTTCCTTGCATGGGGGGAGTTCCCCCTCTAACAGAAGACGTTGTTCAACGATATTTAAAAGAATTGGGAAATAAATGGTCTTTGAATAAGCAGGGACACCTTCATCGGGAATATATTTTTACGAATTTTATGGACTCTATGAATTTTGCTAATAAAATCGCAGAACTCGCTGAAAAAGAAGCGCACCATCCTGATTTAACTATTGCTTGGGGAAAATGTGTTGTAGAAATGTGGACACATAAGATAAATGGCTTAACGCAAAGCGACTTTGTACTAGCTGCAAAAATAGAAAAGTTGGCACATGACCCGTTCTGAGAAAATATATACGAGTCTGTGTGTAATATTTTCTATTCTCATCGTGGTAAATAATTTAATTTACCAGAAGTTTGTCACCTTACCAATTTTACCTTTTCATACATTTGAACTCTCCATAGGAGCTATTTTATATCCCTTAACTTTTCTACTATCAGATTTAATTGCTGAATTTTATGGTAAAGAACAGGCTACCTTTTGTGTGCGTTTTGCTATGGCGATGAACATCATGGTTGCTTTTATTATTTGGGGAATGGATCACTTACAAGCTACAAGCTGGTCTAAAATAAGTAATGATGAATTCCATAAGATGTTTGGGGCTTATAGTGTCGCTTTTACAGGTTCTGTACTAGCATGTTACATAGCGCAACTAGTAGACATTAGGATTTATCTTTGGATAAAAAAATTGACTAATAATAAATGGCTTTGGCTTAGGAATAATGGAAGTACGGCAATTTCTTTATTCGTAGATACAAGTATTGTTGTAGGGTTTATGTGTTTTTTTGATATTTTACCTTTTGAGAGAATGATCCCCTTAATTTTAAATAGCTATAGCTTTAAGCTCTTTTTTGTCCTATGTAATACTCCTTTATTTTATGTATACGTATGGGTTATTAGAAAATTAAAATAATTACCAGCACTTTTACTTAGCAGAGACAGATTATACACGAGTAAAGGCTTAAAAAGGTTGATATATCAACAGAGACTTTAGTAGGAGTTTTGTGTAACGTATGTGCTGAAGTGCTTTTGGGGATTGCTTTAGCGAGCTATATTTCTAGTATATGTTACCAAGTGGATATTTAAATGGTAAAAAGATGCTTGCTGTTCAATTCTAAGGATAGGCTTTAAACTTTTTCAAGTGGTTTTTATTAAAAGTAGAAGCTGTGAGTATTGAGGAAAAGTAAAGATTAAAAAGACTAATGAAAAAAAACCACTGTTGAAGCGTCGATAGAGATTAATGATATCAAAATAAGAGGTTGGAAATTCCACTCAGACGGAATTTACCGGAAACCTGATTGCTGAGTAGGTCATATCTGGGGTGCAGGTGGCGTGAATTTAATCGGGTATTTTGTAAGGAAGTGCGGGAACAATGATAAAGGGGAAATCTAAATAGCTAGATCTATAAGGATAAAAGAAGGTACTGAAGCAGGGGGCGAGCAGCCTGTAGTAACAATGAAGAGGAATTAGAGAGAAGAGGCTGCATTAAGCTGTTGAGCGAAATTACAACTCGTAAGAGTAGATACTTTGAGTAAAATAAAACATTACATCATTTCCAAATACATGGTGATAGAGGTATATCAAAGAGACAAAAAAATAAAAAGGAAGCTGGCCTAGATTGGCGTTTCCTGAAAATCTTTGAAAAGAATTTAAAGGATAATCTTTAAAAACGGTTCTGTCAGTAGTTCTGTGTGTGTGCCGTAGATAAGCTATTGAAGAGATGGTGTATCTAAAGATGAGCTTATCGAGTTCTCGAATGTTAGATAAGCGGTGTCCGGTGTATAGGTGACATGAATCTAATCCAGGGTAACTGCAAGATTAAGAGTACTGAAGCAGTGCACTGGGAATTTTTAATTGACAATGACACAATTCCCGCTGAAAAATCGCTAAAAGACTCAGAATCACTCGATTCCTCAGAAAAAAGTGTGAGAAAAACTTTTTCAGAAGATGGCTCAAACGCTTGTTCGCAAGACAGAGCGGGAATTACTGGGTTAAAAGCCAATTTCCATTCTCTGATCGGCATTGTCCATTTTTTGCTGGCATTTTGCAAGGCTAAAAAGACTAACTTAAAAACAGCTTCATCATTAGGAAAAGCCCCTTTAGTCTTAATAATTTTGCGAATTTGCCGATTAATTGCTTCGATCGCGTTGGTCGTATAAATCGCTTTACGAATATAATCAGGAAAGCTTAAAAAAGGAATAATTCCGTGCCAATTACGGCTCCAGATGTCAGCAATGGTTGGATATTGATGACCCCATTTTTCCTTGAAAGCTAACAGCGCTTGTTCTGCAGCGGCAGCGTTAGCTGCTGTATAAATTTTCTTTAAATCTGCAGCAACATCCTTGCGATCTTTCCAGGGGACATAGTTGAGGCTATTCCTAACCATATGGACAATACACAACTGGACAATCGTTTGAGGAAAGACACTGGTAATCGCTTCCGCAAACCCTTTAAGCCCATCCACATACGCAATATAGGTTTGTTCTACTCCTCGATTCTTCAATTCGGTAATCACCGATAGCCAGAACTTCGCCCCTTCCTGCTTGGCAATCCACATACCAAGCAATTTTTTTGCCCTTCCATAGTAACGCCAATAGCTAAGAAAAGGGATTTATTGGTAATTTGATTATTCTCTTTAAGTTTGACGACCAAACAGTCCAGATAAAGAATCGGATAGATACTTTCTAAGGTCCGGTTCTGCCAAGCATTGACTTCATCAAAAATTTTATCCGTCACCGGCTCTGGTGATACTTCAATCGCATACATCTCGGCTATATGATCTTGAATATCCCGCATGCTCATGCCCCTGGCATACATCGATATAATCTTGTCATCAAATTAATCTTCTTAGGTTGTACAAAAAACTAAAATATTTTGGACAACTACCCATTATAAATATTTCATTTCTTAATTGGAAATTTTCATGTTCTGTATATTGCATTTCCTCTAATTTTTTTTTATCTTCCTCTGAAATCGCAGCATATATTTCTTTTTTTTTCATCGACATTAAATTATCTAAATCTTGCCTACCAATTCTATCTGGCATAATTCCTAATTAATCCCATTCTTCTAAGAAAGATTGAAGTTTTTTCATTTCATTCAGTTCATTCTTTTTATGAAGAGAAACTGCAGCAATAATCAGCGCAAGCATTATTATCCCTACCACTAAACTACATACTTTAAAAAAAGAAAGTCTAATATATAGTCCGAAAGACTATGTCCTATTGCAGCAATAGATACAAAAAAATATTCCATTACACAGCTCTCCACATGATTACGTATGAAAAGTAAGGGATTTTTTTAAGCCTATTATATATTGTTTTAATGATTGGCATTCTTTAAATTCTGGAATAAAATCCTTAATCATCTTATAACCTCTTTCTTATCTGTTATCAATTTAGGTGCGTTTACCGTGACTAAGGATATTTTTTGTTACATTATGTGAACAAAATTTGCTAGTGATTACCTGATTATGCTTCTTATGCAATTCCTACCAAAGCCTTGAGATTCATTATAAAAGTCAAGTAAGACGGCCATAGCGCTATAAGCTTGCAATTGTAATTTTACTGAAATAGCTTTGTGAGGTTTTCCATCTAAAGAAAAATTAAACACTCTAATATTTTATGCCGGTGAAAAAAACCTGTAAATCTAGCTCTGATTAATGAGGAAGAGGAGGTATAAATGAATTGTTCGGTTGACAAGTGTGTGCTAAGAGTAAATGGCGGCAGGATGAATTTGTTTTTTGAAGCCTTTTTGTATAACGCAAGCAAAAAGATTAGACCTCGTTGAGGATACTATTTGCTCCTGTCACCGAACGGCCGTCATGAGGATCTTAAAGGAAAAATGACCTCGAATAGGAGTATGAAATAGCCGAATAAATTTTACTCTGATAAACTTTTTTAAAGAGGTAAATATTCATGAGACACATCGGAATTGACCTACACACGAATAGCTTTACAGCGTGTAAAAAGACAGATAAAAGTGATGCACGTGCTATTACTTTTTTGTTAAATAAGGATATGTTGCCAGAATCACGCACTAAAAAAGCCGAGCATACTCAACTTGCTTCGCTGATTCAAAGACGTGATCAATTAGTCAGGTTAAGGGTTTCTCTAATCAATAAGGTACATGCACTTTTGAACCGTCATGGAAGAAGGGTTAAAAAAGAAAAACTTACCACTCAAAAAGGTTTTAAAATCACAGTAAAAGCGTGTACTTGTGATAAACTAGAGCAGATTAAAATTGAGATAATAGCTGAACAACTGGCGTCATTAAGAAATAGCTTAGCTAAACTTGAGAAAGAAATTGTCGAGTTTGTAAAAGGATTGCTAGGTTTTAGCAATCTTATCAGCATTAAGGGAATCGGAGCTCTTTCAGCAGCAATTTTACTTTCAACAATTGGAGACATTACAGACTTTCTTAAAACTGGAAATCTTGCAGCTTATTTAGGAATTGTTCTTAAAGTATCACAATCAAATGATCAACATCTTGTAGGAAGAATAACAAAAAGAAGATCTAAAATTGCTCGAAAAACTCTTGTTCAATCTACACTGATTGCCAAAAGGATCCCTTGCTTAGATACTTTTTATAATCACATCAAATCAAGAAGAGGCTCGGGGAAATCTATTATTGCAACAGCAAGGAAATTCCTTAATACCATATTTTATACGCTGAAAAATGATTGGGTTTTTGAAAATTTTACTCAATTTAAATTTTTTACTAGACAAGTATCATAGGAGAATTTTATGAACAAACTAACAAAAATAGTTGTTTGGGTGGGCATGAGTTTGTTCATGCAGTCAAGATCTATCCTTGGTATGGATGAGATATATCCAGAGGTACAAAATCTCCGGGACCAGCTTACAACACAAAGAGCTGGCAGACAATCGGTTGATAATTCAATCATAAGAGAGGAAATCCCATCAATAGCCTTGGGGCATGAAGACATCTACGAAAGATTTATAAATGGTCGATTGTTTTATGAAGATAGGGAAATAGCTAAAATAAAAAACATTATCAACCACGATAGCCTCGAAGGAACGTTTGATTTATCTTTATGTGGTAATGCAGTTCAGTATTTGAGTATACATGCCGGTTATCGTAAAAGGAAAAATCCAGCGAATGCTAATAAGGTTGAAATCTGGTTTGTTCCTAGATTTTTAGTCGAAAAGGAGTTAGATACTACGGCAGTTCACCTCAGGCCCATCATGAATAAGTGGACAGCTCCCGTCGGTACCTTTTGGAACTGGGGAGAATGGGATGATTTAGTATCATACGATTATTTAGTTTCAGAGGAATTTTCAAATTTTTCAGATGGAAATTTATATGAAAAGTGGCGATCTCCTCACACAGCAGGACTAGCATACTCTCCACCATACGCGTATTACAATACCATATATTGGAACGGATGTGTCGATTACACAGCGGATCATGTAACAAACAAGTGTAAGCCAGAGTTCGAGAAGTTCAAGTTCATTTTGCAGTGAGACGTAAGCCATCAGCAAAATTGCGCAACTTTTACTGATGGCTTACTGCTTTGAGAGTTTTTTAACGTATGTAAAAATTTATCAAGCTCTAAGATCTGTGTCTTCGTATCTGTTAACCGTACAACTTCCCTGGATTTCTTAATCCAATAACCAAATGATGAACTTGTTTTATTTGCTCAATAGCCCTAATACTCATGGAATGAAGATACATCTTTATGGCTTTAAGCTTAGAAGTACTTGAATATTTTTTTGTCTCCGAAACAGAACTCCGCAGGCCCTACATTTATATTGCCGGATGTCATCTTGGTTAACATTCTTGACAATCTTTGTTGATGGATATTGCTTGCAATGTGCTAGGTGGTTGATGTCATTCTCTTCTTTATGACTAACTACCTGTCGTATCAGCTTATTTTAGACAATGCCGAGATCTTAAAATAAGGATGATCATAATGTTCAGTCAAAATAAAAAGTTTGTTATCTTTAGAAGAAGATAAAAATTCTTTATGTTGTATTTGCCTATAACTTTTCTCTCCCTTAGGAAAACCAAGAATCAATGCTTTTTTTGCTAATTTAGTGTTTGGAATAAAAGCAACATCTTCTATTCTTTTCTCTACTCTTTCAGGAAGTATCGGGTGCCTACCAAAACCCTTTTGGTAAAAATAATTAGCAAAAAAAATTTTTGCTCTGGGCAAAGAAGGATCCCACAATAAATATTCTAGCTTTATTATTTGTTTTTCCCAGAAATTATCATTGATAATTTTCCTAAAATCTGTACTTGCATGTGAGAATTTTAACTGTGTATAAAAATCTAAAAATTCAGCTATTAATATAATTACTTCTCTACATAATGTTAATTCTTCTATTTTATTTCTTTTATTAATTAATATGGAAATTTCTTCATTAGATTGATGATAGAAAGTGTTACTTCTAAAAAGGCATGGGAAGCAAAAAGTAATCGAATTAATAAAATATTCACTCATACTTATACTTGTTTCTGGTAGTTTCCTCTTGGGAGAATCTATCAAATTTTTTTCGTCAGATAACTTATTGTAAATATCTTCATTCCCTACTGCATTTAAAGGTAATGAAAAAGATAATGTTAGGGAAGCTAAAGCGATAAAAATCATATTTTTAAAATATAAATTATATCATATTGTTTGTTCCATGAATTTTAAAGTAGACAAGTTATTTTATCAACAATATTATACTTTGTTTGATAAAATCTTATGCTTTAATTTTCTAATTATTTGTGAGACCCTCATATACATGGAGACATAATTTCTAACTCGTCATGAATTTGTAAAAAGGACCGAGTAAAAATTCAATTAATTTCAAGGATTTTTAGAATTTTTTCTGGAATGTGAAAATAGTTGAGCGAATTTTCATACTTTCAAGTGAAAGTTCACTTTATTTTATGGCAATTTGGTCCATGGTATATGTACTTTACTAGTATTTTATTTGGCGCAAAAATAACGTTATCTCTTTTTCCCCGATAAGACGCACAAATCGTAATAGTGACAAAATAAGATCAGAGAGAATTTATTTTAGTCATTATACTTGCCGTGAAATCGGAAAAGTAGTATGTAGCTAAAAAGATATAACATATTGTTTAGTGTCTTCGTGACTAGAATGGTACGAATTTTCTCTATGATAAAATTGCAAAAGTTACATTTACTGACGGGTAGGTTGGAAGTATGAAAGAAGAGCTTATTGTTAAGAGATTTGAAAATCAGGTTGCTATCTCTCCTGAAAGTTTAGCTGTTTCTTGTGGTCAGCTATCTATTTCATATGATCAGCTTAATAGAAGGGTAAATATTTTAGCAAATTATCTTATTGAAAAAGGAGTGAAAAGAAACTCTTTTGTCGGTGTTATCCTTCCTAGGTCTATAGACTTTATAGTTGCCGTGTTGGCTGTTTTGAAATCAGGAGGATGTTATATTCCGATTGATCCTGGTTATCCTGAGGAAAGAATAAGGGATATTATTGCAGATGCTGGAGTATTTTTTTTACTTAAAAATAACTCAAATGCTTTTTGGTTAGATGATGATGAATTATGCATTGTTAATGTAGATAGTCTTGATCAATTGATAAAATCACCTACGATAGGAAATCCTTCATTAATTAATGATATGGATGATCCTATATACATAATTTATACTTCTGGATCTACGGGAATACCAAAGGGAGCTATTAATAAGCATAACGGTTTTTTAAATTTGATTGATTGGTATACTCAAGATTTTAACCTGAATAAAAATGATAAAATTTTAATTTATACTCCACTTAATTTTGATCTGACTCAAAAAAATATTTTTGCACCTTTACTAGTAGGAGCTACTATTTTTTTGGTGAATGATGGTCTTTATGATCCTAGTTTGATTGCAGACGAGATATATAAAAATAAAATTACTTGGATTAATAGCACTCCCAGTGCTTTTTATCCACTGATTGAAAGTGATTATAATTTAAAAAAGCTAGAGTCTTTACGATATGTGTTTGTTGGGGGTGAGCCTTTGTTTGCTAAAAGAGTTTTGCCCATTCATCTTAGTAATCCAAGGCTTAAAATTGTTAATACATACGGACCGACAGAGTGTGCAGATGTGTGTTCTTTCTATACCTTAACGGAGAAAGATTTTAAATCTCAACATGTCTACGTACCTATTGGTAAGCAAATAAAAAATATGAATTTATATGTTTTGGATGATAACATGAATAAGGTGAAAGAAGGGGAGATTGGGGAGTTATATATAGAAGGTGTTGGTGTTGGGCTAGGCTATATTAATAATAAAGAGATTACAAATCAGGCTTTTTTACCTAATCCATTTGATAAAGGTAATAACTCCAGTATATATAAGACAGGCGATATCGTTAGAATTCTTCCAGACTTTAACTTAGAGTTTATTGAAAGAAAGGATTTTCAGGTAAAGATTAGAGGTTACAGAGTTGAGCTAGAAGAAATAATCAGCTCTTTAAGGGGTATTCCTGGCGTTAAGGATGCGTTAGTTATTGCTTATGAAAACCAGGATCAAGAAAAGTTTCTTGTAGGATATGCTGTTGGAAAAGGTTTAAAGGAAACGGATTTAAAGAAGAAATTACAAGAAAAACTTCCTGCTTATATGGTGCCTTCGGCAATTATTGTTATGGATGCCTTCCCTCTAACAGCGAACGGAAAAGTTGATAGAAAAAAGTTACCCTTAATAAAAAACAAAGATTCTCACTCTCTTTTGAAATTCTCTTTGGATGATAGAGCAAAAAAATGTTTGATATTTGGGAAAAATTTTTACCTGTACCTATCAATAATTTAGAAGACAGTTTTTTCTCGCTAGGAGGTCATTCTTTAAGTGCAGTTAAGATTCTTTTCCAAATAAAAAAGGAATTTGGAGTTGAGATTTCTATACAGGATTTATTTACTTACCCAACAATATTTTCTCTCCTTAGAGTAATTGATGAGAAAAAGATAGAAAAAAACAGAAAAATGACGGAGATTGTGAAGAATGTATCTGGAAGTAAGAGTCCTTTGTCTATGCCTCATCAGAGAATTCTTTACATTGAAAATACTTTTCATAATCCTATTATTTTTAATAACCTCATTACCCTTTCATTGACAGGTCGTCTATCTGAAAAAAAATTAGAAAATGCATTTCACGAACTGATTAAAAGGCACGAAATTTTTAGAACGTGTATTGTAAGAGAAAAAAATCAAATGTTTGAAAAAGTTTTTGACAAGTTCAATTTTATCTTAGAAAAAATTGACTTTAGTCAAGATAATGCTGTCGTACAAAAGCAAAAGGTTGAAGAGTTTGCGAAACAAGTAGTTGAAAAACCCTTTAATTTAATGTCTCTCCCCCTCATCAGAGGATTTTTGATCAAATTAGGGGAAAGCAGTTATGTTCTGGTGATGTGTTTACATCAATTTCTGATTGACGGCGCATCAATGAATATTTTTTATAAGGAGCTCGCAGCATTTTATAATGGGGAATCTTTAGAGGAATTAAAGATACAATATAAAGATTATGCTTTTTGGCAAAGCCAGTCGATAACTAAAAAAAACATACAAAAGCAAGTAAATTTTTGGAAAATGGAGCTAAAAGATGCTCCAGAGCAAATACACTTAAAAACAGATATTCCAAGACTCCCTGAATTTAGCTATAGGGGTGATGTATACACCTTAAACCTTAGCAAGGAGCTCTCTGTTACGTCCAATAAATTTTGCCAAAAAAATGATGTAACCCTCTTTATGTTGCTTATGTCAATTTACTCAATTTTACTGACTAGATACACAAAAAATCGGGATATTGTGATAGGAGCACCTATTGCTAACAGAAGAAGTCCTGACTTGGATCCTCTCATAGGTTTTTTTGTTAATTTGGTTCCTTACAGAGTAAAGATTCCGAATGAGATTACTTTTTTAGAGCTAATTTTAAATACAAAAAAGGTAGCTCTTGATGCTTATAATAATCAGGATATTCCATTTGTGCATTTACCTGAGTACTTAAGTATAAAAAAGAGAAAAGATTACCATCCTATTTTTCAAGTTGTTTTTGCAATGCAACCGTATGCGGTTGATAAATTTTGTCTCAATGAAGTACAAGTCAAAGATTTAGATTATGAAGAACCAATAGCTAAATTTGATATGGCTTTAAACGCTAGCTTAAAGAATGGAAATATTGAGTTGAAGTTTGAGTATGCAACAGACCTTTTTGTCAGGAAATCTGTAGAAAAAATGGCAAAAGAATTTAAATTTATTTTGGAGGAATGTCTTTCTAGGCCAGAAAAAAAACTAACTTTTCCTAATATAGATTAAGGAGGGAAAAATGGATGAAAAAAAGAGAACGTGCGTAAACATAGCAAGAGAACTAAAAGAAAATTTTTATCATTTCGCGCAATTAAACACCGTAGATTCTGATTTAGTTATTACCATCAACCAAGAAGCTGGACAGTTCAGAGATTCATGGAATAACTTGCACCTAGATAATCATATGGGAGACGGAGGAAAATATAGATAGGAGGTATAGTGTTGTAAAACTTAGAGAGGATGAACAGCTCGAATATCTTCCTCCTGAGCCACATTTTCAGAAAAAAACATATAATGCTCTTAATGGGGATATTTATAGAGAATATTCACCATTTGAAGAAGGAATTTTGAAAGGAGATTTATTTAGAGATATTATAATTACCTCAGCTGCTGTCTTCAGCCAGTTAAAAAAACCTAAAAATGGGTGGAGAGTAGAGTGTCATCAATTTCGTATTATTCCTTCTGAAAATGAAGCTGGATTTCCGACTCCAGAAGGTAAGCATAGAGATGGAGTTGATTTTGTTTTGGTTACTCTCATTAACAGATTAAACATAGATGGAGGCGAAACAACTATTTACGATAGTAATGATAAAGAAATTGCTTCTCGAGTTATGAGTAATGAATGGGAAAGTGTTTTTATCAATGATATAAAAACGATGCATAAAGTTTCTCCTATATACAAAAGAGACTCCTCTGAGGAAGCCTACCGGGACACTTTGGTACTTACGTTTCAATGTTTTTAAAGGGGGGATAACATGAAAGATTTTAAAGAAAATAAAAAATTTCAATATGTATTATTAACAAAAAAAGAAGATGATGATATTGAAAAGGTGCTTGCGAAAAAAGTAATTCAAAAATTAATTGAAGAAAAATATATTATTTATACTCACCGAGAGGAAAAAAGCGGATCCCAATTTTTAGTGCAAGAAAATCCGGAGATTTTTTCTTATCCATTTGAGTGGTCTTTTGATATGTTAAAAGACGCCTCCATAATTTTTTTAAAAGTTGTTCAGGAGTGTGTTGATACTGGCTTATCTGTTCACACAGCAAGCTCTAATAGCATTATTTACCACGAGGGTAGAATGAAGTTTAGGAGTGTTTTGGATATATCTGAAGTTTCAAATAGAAATGAGTGGGCAGGTTATAGCAAGTTTTTAGAAGTTTTTGTTTTTCCCTTATTTTTTGGCGCAATTTTTGAATTAGACCCTGCAGCTTGGTGGAAAACGACTCTGAGAGGTATGCCATTTGATCAAGCAGTTAAATTACTAGGAAGGCATGAGCAATTCCAGAATTTTCTAAATGAGCTGGAAATTCCTCGTGGGGATCATTTTAAATCAGAAATATGTATCGAAAAGGGAGCTGCAAAGGAGAAAATCTGTATTTTGAAGAAAATTTTGGGATCATTAAAAAAGCAATATTCTGCGCAAGATCTGCATTGGAAAACTTATCAAAGAGATAACAGTTATACCGATCCAGACATTAAAAATAAGGAAAATTTTATAATTCAGAGTATAGAAAAACTCAAAGTAAAGCGTGTTGTTGATATCGGTGCAAACACAGGGCATTATTCCAAACTAATCCAAGCTCAGGTGTCTCATGTTGTTTCTGTTGACTCTGAGTCAGTGTGTATTGACGATTTGTATGGTGAAATTAAAAATAGAGAGATCAAAAATATTACGCCATTACTATTAAATCTTCTAAATCCAACAACTGATTCAGGTTTTAGCCTTCGTGAGTATGAAAATATTTTTGCAAGAATTAATGCTGATTTCTTTTTAATGTTGGCTGTTATGCATCATCTTACACCTATACATATTGATTTAAATGTCTTTGTAAAGTCTTTAAAAAATATTGCAAAAAGTGGGGTAATTGAATGGATTAGTCCGGACGAGGATATGCTAAGAAAAGAGTTAAAAAAGGAAAAATACAGACATAAGAGGTATGATTGGAACTATTTTGTTAGGCTTATTAAAGAAGATTTTGAGATTCTAGAGACGATGGATGTGCATAACGGTTACCGTAAATTATGTCTTTTGGGTCCAAAATGAAAAAAGTGATATGAACATTAATCATAAGAATAACGAAATTAAGAAAGTTTATGATTTATTAATGACGAGTGAGAAATTTTTGAAATTCTTTATTGAAGCGCCAGAAAAAGCAATACAAAAATTTAATTTAGAAGAAGAGGAAAAAAGAATCTTGTTAGTGCGCCACGTTGACGAACTGCCAGCATTAGGAATAGAAAAGGCACCTCCGTGCGGAATACGAGAAGAAGAATGGTAGATAAGATAGAAAAAGCTGTTAACGGGTACAACTTCAAGATATTCAGTTTACCTCATTGCTATATACATAATCTACAAATGACTTGGGCATACCCTGCTTATGTAGAGAATCTTACAAGTTATGGGACTAAAATTTACATATCTGCCAACATTTTGAACTCTCTTGATATTTTTCATGTGGCTGTCCCTTGGCTGTTGTTCAATAAAATTTCTTTTAAAATTATCCCAAGTAACCATCTCCTTAAGCAAGTTAACGATAATCTTTTTGGATACTTACACTCTGGAAAATTTATTACAATTTTTCCCTCAGATTGTTTTGAATTAACCAAAATTATGCAATTGCTCGATGTAATGCTAGGTAAGTACAAAAGTATCCCTATTCCTTTGAAGGAAAGATTTAAAGATGAATCAATTGTTTACCATGATTTTAAGTATTCTACTAGTAGTAATCGATGTTTAGGTGAAGAAAAGAAAATACTGGGAAGTGGGGTAATAGGGAGAAGAAAAAATGTATTAAAAAGAGGAGGTTTATTTTTGGGAAAATTTATACTGCTTGAAATTGTTCGACAGCGAGCAAGAGGTGGAACTTATTTAGCTTTAGAGATTTTACAGGATCAAATGGTTTGTAGAAAAGTTTTTATCAAAGAGGCTCGTGATTTTGGTGAAATCGAACTAAGTGGAGTTGATGCTGTAGATCGCCTACATTGGCAGTTTAAGATGTTAAATTTTTTGAATAAATATAAAATCACTCCAAAAGCTTTTGAAATTATAAAAGAAAAAAATGTGTCTTTTTTAGCAATGGAGTATTTAGAAGGAGAATCTTTACGAAAAAAAATTATAGAAAATCAAGGCCCTTTTTTAAATCAATTTATCCGCGATACTATTATTAAAATCGCGAAACATATTAAAAAAATGCATGATAAGCAAATGTATTTTCTAGAATTATGCCCGGATAACATTATGCTTTTACCTGGTGGTGATGTAAAATTGATTGACTGTGATTTGTGTTATGCTAAAGGAGCTCCAGAGTTTGTTGGATGGGAGAATGGGACTCCTGGTTTTTTTCCAAATCTAGATCTTTTAAAGATCTCAGGTGAAGAGGAAAAAAGGTGGGGTTTGTTAAGAGATATTTTTGCTCTAGGCTCTATTTATTTTTCACTACTCTTTCCTCACTGGTACAAAGAACTTTTTAAAGGTGTAAAGATGGAAGATAGTGAAAAAGTAAAGATTGAACTTATCCGTTTATTGCCAGAAAATCTTCAGCTTTTCTTTAAAAGGGCATTCTTAATAAATGGAAAATTTGAAAAAGTAAGCGACTTTATAGATGTTATTATGAGAGATAAAAAAATTTTATTTAATAATAAATAAGAGGCTATAGGAGGTATAATATGGAAGTAAAACAATTTATTAGTAATCACGATGAAAAAAATATCAGAAATGAAGTAGAAGTGGCACGGTCTTTACCTTCCATATGCTATACTAGCCAGGATTTTTTCTCTTTAGAAGAAAAACACGTTTTCCAAAGAAATTGGCTTTGCGTTGGTAGAGAAAACCAAATACCTAACAATGGGGATTATTTTACAATAGATATACTTAGCGATCCTCTAGTTATTGTTAGGGGTAAGGACAACAATATAAGGGCTTTATCTCGTATTTGTAAACATAGATGGATGGAAATTGTTGTAGGTAAAGGAAACACGCCAAATTTTAAATGCCCCTATCATGAGTGGATGTATGATTTAGAGGGGAACTTAAAAGGAGCTCCTGGTATGGATAGGGAAAAATTTGATAAATCTAAATGTAATTTACACTCTTTACGCGTAGAAATTTGGCAGGGTTTTATTTTTTTGAATTATGACGATCAGGCCATTTCTTTAGATCAATCATTGTCTGGCTTGAACAAGAAGCTTGAAGGATATCAGTTATCGGAGATGATTTCATTAGATCCTATAGTTTATGAATCTGACTGGAATTGGAAAGTGATGGTTGAAAATGCTTCAGAAGTTTATCACTTAGGATTACACAAAAATACCCTCATTTCTAGTTTACCAACAAAATCTTCTATTATTGAAGATAGCTATGGGCCTTATTCTTTTTATCGAATTCCAAATAAAAATAGAGAGCCTTTACCTACATCATTTACTCCTCCTAGTACTTTAAATAAAGATCAGCTTTCTGAATTTGTGCTGTGTAATGTATTCCCTCATCATATTATGATTATTAATCCAGATCAGATGACTTGGATTCAAATTTTACCAAGGTCAGCAACAAGTCACACGTTATTATTTCATCTGTGTTTCCATCCTTCGGCCTTTAGAGATAAAGCTTTTTTCCAAAAAGCGAAGCAAAGCAAGTGGTTTTTGCAGCAAATTCACGATGAGGATATTTTTGCATGCCAAAGTGTTCAAAAAGGTTTATTTTCTCGATATGCTCTACCCACCTCTTTTTCTTATCTTGAAAAGTCAATTTGGCAATTTCATAACTGGATTTTGGATCAAGTTAAGCAGGTGGGGTAGTATGAGCAATCAGTGCATTTTACCTCTTACTTTTACGCAAAAGCAGATATGGTTTGATTGTGTAATGCATCCTGACTCAGAGATGTATGCCTCTTCTTATGTCTTTACTCTTGAAGGAGATGTTAATGAAAAGGCAGTTAGAGAAGCTTGGGATCAAGTTGTTAGGCGTCATGATGCCTTGAGAACGTTATTTAATAAGGATAAAGGTGAACCTCAACAAATTATTTCACAATCTTATGACTTATCTAAAATATACATTTATGATGATTTTTCAGGATTAAAAGATGTAGAAGTAAATAAGAATTTAGAAAGTATGATGTCTAGTCGTTCTTTATTTGACTTAGGAAAAGGACCTCTACATTTCGTTTACCTAATTAAGATTCGAAAGAACGTGTTTAAGTTGATTATTTTCATTCATCATATCTTGATAGATTATGATTCTTTCAATCTATTAATGCGGGAATTTAGTCAGATATATAATGGACAAGTAAGAGGAGAAAATATTATCCTTCCCGAAATTACTCTTGGTATAGGAGATTATTTAAAGGAGGAAAAAGATTTCTTCAAAAAATTTAGCAATAAAATGGAGATTTTTTGGTCTGATGCTTTGAAGGGATGTAATGCCTTAAAATTGAAGGAAAAAAGGCCATCAAAACCACTTGCTAAAAGGTCTTATTTTTTTCTTAGTAACAAAATTTTTGAGGATTTGCTTCAATTGGCAAGGAAGAATGAAACAACTTTCTTTAATGTTTTTGCTGCGTGTTATTTTACTTTTTTGCATGGGATAACACGTCAAGAAGATATTACAATTGCCTATCCGAGTGGTCGAAGGATACCAGGTTTTAGCTTATTAGTGGGATTTTTTATTAATAATTTGCCCCTAAGAGTTAATTTTGATCATCTAACAACTTTTTCACAGATTGTTGAATTTATTACTAATTTCATGAAACGTCCCGGATATTATGATTATTATCCTACGTACGAAATTGCAAAAATAGCAAAAAAATATTCAAAATCTAGCGGAGATATATTTGATAATGTTTTCTCATCGGCTAATTTTGCTTCTGGTGGTTTTCAGTTAGATAATATTAAAGTCATAAGTGAACTAACTCAAATTAGAGAAACGACAAAAAATCTCCTTTTTTTATTTGATAACCAGGGACAAGATGTTCGATGCGCTTTTGATTATAGGCAAGATCTTTATTCAAAAAAAGAAATTGATTCTTTTATAAATATATTTAAAACCGTTGTTTCTCAAGCATTAAAAAATCCTAATTTTATAGTTAAAAATTTATTTAAAGATCAAAAGAGTTATTTTTCTAAGAGTTGGAGTTTAGGAGAAAAGAAGGGGTATAGAGCAGGGAGTATTATACAGTTAATAGAAGAAGGTATACAAAGTAGTGATAAAAGTAGGGCTTTAGTTTTTGATGATAAAACACTGAGTTACCAAGTTTTAAATGAACAAGTTAATCAAGCGGCTCGTTATCTGCAAGAGATTGGTGTTGGGAAAGAAAAAATTATTGCTGTTAAGCTGCAGCGTGGTTTTGATCAGATTATTTGGATTTTAGCGATTTTAAAAGCGGGAGGTGCTTATCTACCGATTGATTCCAGTTATCCTATTGAGAGGCAAAAATATATTTTGGAAGATAGCCAAGCAGCACTTTTATTAACTGATGATGAGTTGGGTGTTGATGAGAGTATTGCTGGGACATGTGTGGTAATTCATACTCCATTGTTGGCAGAGGTTGTCTCGAGTTATAGCAGAGAGAACTTAGATATTGAAATTAAAGGAAATGATCTCGCGTATGTTATTTATACATCTGGTTCGACAGGAAAACCAAAGGGAGTAATGATTGAACATGGTAGTTTAGCAAATTTAGCGCAAGCTCAGGCAGAGTTATTTGAGATTAATTCTAAGAGTCATATTTTACAATTTGCCTCAATAGGATTTGATGCTGCAGTTTCAGAGTGGAGTACTTCTTTAATTAGTGGGGCATGTTTATTTTTGATGTCAGAAAGAGAAGAAGAGGGAAATATTGTTGAAGCTCTATCAAAGAACAAAGAAATAACCATAGCGACTCTTCCTCCAAGTTTAGCAAAGGTATTACCAATTGAATCATTACCAAAGTTAGAAACATTGATTGTGGCGGGAGAGGCATGTGATGAAGGAGTAGTTGAGAAATGGTCTAAACCGGTTAAGTTAATTAATGCGTATGGGCCGACTGAAAGTACGGTATGTGCGACAGCTTTTGTATGTGATAAAGCTTATCCGGCGAAGACGATAGGCAAACCAATTGCTAATAGTGAAGTTTATATTTTAGATGATAACAAGGAACTTGTTCCGGAAGGTGTAGTTGGTGAGCTATATCTTGGAGGTATAGGACTTGCGAGAGGATATTTAAATCGCCCAGAATTAACAGCAGAAAGGTTTGTCACGATTGATATAGAGGGAAGAGGGGAAGTTCGTCTTTACAGGAGTGGGGATTTAGGCCGGTGGTTGGAAGGTGGTTATATTGAGTATATAGGTAGAGAAGATGAGCAAGTCAAGGTTAGAGGGTATCGTATTGAATTGGGAGAGATTGAAGAAACGATTAAACAGGTAGCAGGAGTACAATCAGCTGTAGTTTTAGCAGAGGGACAACCACTTCATTTAGTGAGCTATATTGTTGCAGAGAATATGGAAGATGAAGGAAGTTTAAGCCGGAGGGTTAGAAGTGTATGTCAAGAGCTTTTACCGAGTTATATGGTGCCGTCTGCTTGTGTTGTATTACCAGAATTTCCTTTGACTCCTCATGGAAAAATTGATGCTGCTGCCCTAAAAGCAGTTAAGGAAAAAATAGAAAAAAAGAAAGTAAAAACAGAAGAAGAAAATATAACTGAAACTGAAAAATCTCTTATCAAGGCTCTTTCTAGAACATTAAAAAAGGACAAGATTAAAGTAGATGATGATTTTTTTACGTTGGGTGGTGATTCTATTCTGTCAATACAATACGCTAATGAAGCAAAAAAAGAGGGATTTAATTTTTCTATTAATCAGTTATTTGAAAATCCGACGGTTAGGCAATTAGCAAAGATATTTAAAAACCATACCGACTTAAAAAAAGTATATCCTTCTATTTTACACAGGGGGAAAAAATCAGTTCCATTGTCTTTCTCTCAACAGCGTATGTGGTTTGTTAACCAGTTAGTAGCAACACCATATGTTTATAACATTCCTCTTGGAATAGATCTTCAAGGAGATTTGAATATAGCGTCCTTGCGTTATGCATTAAATCAGGTTGCGCAAAGACATGAAGTTTTAAGATCAAAAATACAGAAAAAAAATGGCAGTTTAATTCAGCTTTTTAGGGATCATTCTACAACTGAACTTGAAATTTATGATTTGACACATGTCAAAACTAAAAAAGAGATAAAAGAAAAAATTCTTATTTTTGCTAAAAGCAAACTTGATATAGAAAATGGGGAAACTTGGAGATCTTTTCTCTTTAAAGTAAAAGATAGACACCATATTTTACTTGTTGTTATGCATCACATTGTAACTGATGGCTGGTCTTTAGGAATATTTAATAGGGATATTTCTTATTATTACAGCTTGCAGCAAAGAAGAAGAGAAGAAAACAATAATGAAACTTTGCAGTATGGGGATTATGCAATTTGGCAGCAAGAATGGCTCCAGGGGGATGTATTAGAGGATCAACTTAAATACTGGAAAAATCAGTTAGAAAACATACCAGTAATTACTAAACTTCCTTCTGATTACTCCAGACCAAAAAAAAGAAACAATAAAGGTAGGCACTATTCATATAAAATGGATGAAAATCTTTTAAAAAAATTAAGAGAGTTCTCGGAAAAAAACGAGGTTAGTCTTTTTATGACGTTGCTTGCAGTATTTCAACTCTTAATTCATAGGTATACCCAACAAGAAAATATAGTGGTTGGAAGCCCTATAGCAAATAGGCATTATCCTGGGGTTGAAAATATAATTGGTTTTTTTGTAAATACATTGGCCCTAAAAACGTATTTTGATAAGGAAATGACTTTTGCAACAGTCTTAAAAAATGTGAAGAAAACGACCTTAGAATCTTATCAGAATCAAGATCTTCCTTTTGAAAAATTAGTAGAACATATGGACGTCGAAAGAAATCTAGGCTGGCATCCAATTTTTCAAATTATGTTTAGTTTTGATAATTTAAATAATGAAAAATTAGATTTTTCTGGGTTAATTGCGAAGCCAGTTGATATTGATTTGGGCATTGCAAAATTCGATCTTTCTCTCCATGCTCGAGAAGAGAAAGACCACCTTTCTCTCATTTTTGAGTATGCAGAAGACTTGTTTTCTCAGAAAACAATACAGAGAATGATGGACCACTTTGTCCTACTTATGAGTCGAGCTATTCATTTATCAGATGAAAATATCCTCTCCATCAGTATGATTTCTGATAATGAACAACGTTTTTTGCATGATTATAGTAAGGGAGAAAGCAATACTTTACAAAGTGAAACGGTCGTTGATTTATTCGAAAAACAACTTAAATTTAATCCTAATGCTGCAGCTATTTTTTTTAATAAAGAAGAAATAACTTATGATGACTTAGGTAAACGCGTTAATAAATTTGCTTTATACTTGCAAAATAAGGGTATAGGTAAAGGTTCCGTAGTTCCGGTTATACTTAAAAGATCAATGGATCTTGTTGTTTCTATTTTAGCTATTTTAAAAGCAGGAGGGTCTTACTTACCTCTGGAGCACAATTCTCCGAAAGAAAGAGTAGAGATGATATTATCAGATATTAGTGCTTCCACGATTATAACCGATGGAAGTACGATATCTAAGTATGCTGGCGTTTACGACATAGATTTAGATTATTTAAACGATAGATTAGATGAATACCCCGAAGAAAAATTAAACACGCATCCAGAACTTGGCGATATAGCCTATGTAATTTATACATCTGGTTCAACTGGTAAACCAAAAGGAGTGATGGTTGAACACAAAAACCTTATGAATTATCTAAATTGGTGTTCAAAAAATTATCCCTCCAGTGAGAATTTTGGAGCTATTCTCCACTCATAATGTGCCTTTGATATGTCTATAACAAGTCTATTTTTAGCTTTAATAAATGGCAAAACATTACATATTCTAGAAGAAGAGGGAGGTGGGCAAGAACTTCCTAATTTCTTTAGTAAAGGTGATGGAAAATATAGTTTTATAAAGTTAACACCTTCTCATCTGAAAATGCTTGAATGTTTACCCCAAAAGAGATGGGAAGAGAGAGTAAAAGCGTTTGTTATAGGAGGGGAAAAACTTACTCAATCACACATTAAATACTGGCAGCAAAAATTCCCCTCTATAGATTTATATAATGAGTATGGGCCAACGGAAGCTACAGTAGCATGTTGTGTTTTCAAAATCTCGAAATCTTATAATTCTTTTGATCCTTTACCTATAGGAAAGCCGATAGATAACACGGAGATTTACATACTTGACGAGCAGATGAGAGAGGTTGGTATAGGAATACCAGGAGAGATTTATATAGGTGGAGTGGGATTGGCGCGAGGGTATATTAATAATCCAGAACTTACAAAGGAAAAATTTGTAGAGAACCCATTTTCTGAGGATAAGTCTTCTCGTCTTTACAAGACAGGTGATTTAGGGAGGTATTTAGAAGATGGTAACATTCAGTATTTAGGAAGAATAGATAATCAAATTAAGTTAAGAGGATATAGGATTGAGCCAGGCGAGATTGAAACATATATTGAGAGACATGAAGGAGTGAAAGCCTGTGTTGTTCTAGTGAAAAAAGATAACAAAGGACATGAGAGTTTAGTAGCATATGTAGTTTTAGAGGAGAAGGGGAAGCATGGGGAACACTTAGCAGAAAGGAAGACAGAACAATTAAGGCAAGAGCTTAGGCAAAAATTACCAGAGTACATGATTCCTAATTATTTTATTGAAGTAGATGAGCTACCTTTAAACGCAAATGGTAAAATAGATAGGAAAAAACTCCCAGAGCTTGATGCCGTTGGATGGGAAAAAGAGAGAAAAATAATACTTCCTAGAAATAATACGGAAAAAGATTTAGTAAATTTATGGAAAAAAATATTACCTACTAAAGATATTGGTATTTCTGATAATTTTTTTGAGCTTGGAGGGCACTCCATGTTAATGACGCAGGTTATTGTCCATATTCTCAAAGAGTATGGGGTTGACCTTCCACTAAGACCATTTTTTGAAGAACCTACTATAGCTAGACTCTCTCATGTTATAAAGGATAAAAAAAACTTGTTAAGTAGTGATGCTCTTCATATTTTAATGCAGGATACGCAGCTAGAAAAAGTATTAGAAAACCCTGCAAAAATAGCTTCTTTTGTAAGAAAAAAAAATGAAGAGAGTACTATTTTGTTAACAGGAGCTACGGGTTTTCTAGGAATACACCTATTATCAGAACTGTGTCAGCAACAATATCAAAAAATATATTGTCTAGTAAGAGAGAAAAATGAATTAGCAGCAACAAAAAAAATTCTAAAAGCTGCAGCACATTACGGGGTAAATATACAACCAAGTTTTATGAATATTATTATTCCTGTCCTGGGGGATATAGAAAAACCTCTTTTAGGTATATCCGAGAGCAACTACAAAAAACTGGAGAAAGAGGTTGACATAATATTCCATAATGCAGCTTTTGTTAATCATATCCTCGACTACCAGAAATTAAGAAAATCTAATGTTTTGGGAACAAAAGAAATTATAAAATTAGCTTTTAGTCATAAACAAAAAAAGGTAAATTATGTATCAACTTTAAGTAATTATTTAATTGATTCAAATGGCTACATTGCTGAAAAACTTCCAGAACAATATGATTTTAAGACATTGGCTGCAGGGTATGCTTTAACGAAGGCAGTTTCTGAAATTGTTTTGTGCAAGGCTATGAGAGAAGGTCTTCCATTAACCGTCTTTAGGCCTAATTATATATTAGGAGGGGAGACAAAATCTAAGAATCTACAAGAATCTAGGCATTTATTAAGTTTGATTAAAGGATGCATACAAATGGGATTTGCACCAGATTGGGAAACAGTGCTCGATCTAAGTTCTGCTAACTTTTTAGCAATGCTAATAGTTAGAATTGAAGAATATAATTCCAATAAAACTGTTTATAATTTAACAAATCCTCATAAATTAAAATGGATAGATCTTATAAAATTTTTACAAAATAAAGGCTATAAGTTAGAGATAATTACCGAGAAAGAGTGGAAAAAAATGCTTATGAGCCATGTAGATCAAGAAAATGCTCTTTATCCTTTCTTATCAATATATTTACAAGAGAGAGATGAAAATGAAAAAAGTCAATCTGTTATTGTGATGGATAAAAATCTTTCTGAATTTATGAAGGTAAAAAATCAAGAATGGCCCATTGTTGACGAACATTTCATAGAGGAATGTATTTTACCTCATCTTAATTAAGTAATTTTATATTGTTTTTAGAAGATAAGACTTTTACTTTGTGATTTCCATAAACTTGCATATGGACCGTCATTTTTTAGTAGTTTTTGATGATTACCTCTCTCTTGGATTAGTCCATTTCTTATAACTAAAATTTCATTAGCGTGCATAACAGTAGTTAATCGATGGGCTATAATAATAGAGGAAGTTTTACTGCTAATTTCCTTGATGTTACTCATAATGTTTTTTTCTGTTTCTAGATCAAGTGAAGATGTAGCTTCATCAAAAATGTAAAGAGAGGGTTTTTTAAGTAAGACTCTTGCAATAATTATACGTTGTTTTTCTCCACCCGAAAGTTTAAGTCCTCTTTCTCCTACTAATGTATAATAATGATCAGGAAGTTTTTTTAAGAAAGAATCTAAATGAGCAATTTTTATAACTTTTTCTACTTCTTCTTGAGAAGCTTTTGGATTACCAAATAAAATATTATCATAAATGGTTGTGTTAAATAGAGTTGTATCTTGAGAAACTATTCCTAATAGAGAGCATAAATTCTCGGATTTTATTTTATTGATATTTTTACCATTTATTAATATTTCTCCTGAATACACGTTGTAAAAATTAAAAAGTAAATTAGCTATGGTTGATTTTCCTGAACCAGTTTCCCCAACAATACCTATAGTCTCTCCTTTTTTTAGAGAAAAATTTATGTTTCTAAGTATTGTGCGGGAATTATCATATCTAAATGATACGTCTTTAAAACAAATATGATTTATATTATTTAGATTTTTCTCGCTTTTTTCAGAGTTTGAAACAGTTGGCATTTTATAAATGTCCATAACGCTTGACATTTCATTGAGTCCTCTCCTAATGTCGCGAGAAACAAAGCCCATATGTCCCAAGGGAACAGCTAATTGAAGAATATATCCATTAATAAGAATAAAATCACTGACATTATAAATACCTGCCACTACTTGTTTACCTGCTGTATAAGTTAATAAAGTAATTCCTAATCCTATGATAATATGATGTCCTATTCTCACCAATTCCATGCTTGATACATATTTAATAACAAGTTTTTCTCTTAATTTGAGGTTTTTATCACATTTAGCTATTTCATGTGCCTTATTATTAAAATATTTAACACTAGCAAAGTTTATTAAACTATCTACAATAATAGCATTTGTTTCACCTTGCTGTTCATTAGCTTCTTTCTGAATGACAGTAAGCCATTTCAATGCGTGCGCAGAAAAAAGAATAAAGAATGTAAGGCATACTAGAAGTATTAGTCCATAAACTGGACCGTATAAATAACATAAAATACCAGAAGATAGAAGTAATTCTATAATTGTTGGAATAACAATAAGAAAAAGCCCCCAAAATACGTCTGGTAAACCTTTTTGGGCTCTTTCTATAGCATTTGTGAGAGATCCAATCTTTTTATCGACATGAAAACTTATCGGAAGGGAGTGAAGATGGTTAAAGAAATTAGAACAAAAAAGACGAAGACCTCTCTCGAGAGGTCTAACCATTATTATCTGTCTTATTTGTTGGATACAGTGTGAAAAAGTCCAAATAAAACCAGAAGCAACTAATAAAATAAACAACTGATAGCTCATATTTCCATTAGTTAAAGATAAATCCAGAATAATTATTTTTAAAATAATAGGAATACTGAGATTAAGTCCTATTGTTATAAAAATGAGAAAAAAAGAAAGAAGGAAGAGCTCACGAATTTTTTCTTGATTTGTCCATAAAAATGGTAACAAATCTTTGATCAACTTGATGGTATTGAACTTATTTTTCATATTAAGATAATCTCTTTCATTCGTCACTTTTTATTAAATCTTTAAACGCAAAAATGGCTACCTATGAGTATAGCTACAAGAAACAATGCAAAGTTAAAAGAAAAAAGATTAGGCATTAATCTTATTTTTAAAAAGGTATAGTATTCCATACTCTATTTATTGAAAAAGAAGAGAGAGTTTACTATTGCTAATTTTCTAAGTAGTGTTTGTTGTAGTAGTTTTAGATAAAAACTCCCAGAAATACAACAAAGAGATGAAGAAAAATGATTGCTGAAAAAAAATGGTATGTCACATATAAAAAAAAACCTCAAGCAATTTTACGGATTTTTTGCTTTCCTCACTCTGGTGGGGGAGCTTCAACCTATTTCCCGTGGGTAGATAAACTATCTTCTTCAATGGAACTAGTATCTATACAGCTACCCGGCAGAGAAAACAGATTTTATGAGAGATTAGTCAGCAACTTAGATGTAATCATAGCTGAGCTTTGTAAAGAGTTTGAGCAGTATAAAGAAAAGCCCTTTGTAGTTTTTGGGCACAGTTTAGGCGCTTTGCTTTGCTATGAATTTGTAAAAAGTATTCATAAGTTTTACAGTATCCTTCCGAAACATATGTTTGTTTCTGCAGCAAAAGCTCCTCATTTACCATTTAGAATGAAAAAACTTAGTCACCTCTCTAATAATGAATTAATAGAGGAAATTTCTATTTATGGAGAAATAGATCAGACTTTGAAAGAAAATATCCAAATATTAAGTATGTTTCTTCCTATCTTTAGAAGCGATTTTAGTATTGGAGAAAACTATTTTTATGAAAAAACTCTTCCCCATTCTTTTGATATTACCGCTTTTTATGGAAAAAATGACTTTACAGTAAAAGAGGAGGAAATAAAGGCATGGCAAAAACATACAACAGGACATTTTAAAGGAATTTCCTTTGAAGGAGGTCATTTTTTTATTAAGGATAAAAAGGATGAGATATTAAAAGAGATAGAAAAAGCATGTTTCTTTTGAAATGGGATTGATTTTATTTTTAAGAAAAGTCATAAAGAAAAAATATTGTGAGTATGTGTGCGTTTTTATGAAAGAAAAGTACTATTTCAAACCAAATATTCAAGCGGAACCTCTAGTCAATCTTTGGTATGCTTGGACATACCTTATTTCTCCAGCAACTGCTTCTATGGTTTTAACAAACGCCCAAAACCAGATAATGCAATCTTATATTGAACAGCCAGAATTACACGAAGACGCTGTTAAAAGGCCTGAAATGTTGGGTGGGCCATTTATAGACTTTGAAACTCGCCAAGTAAATGTCATTAAAGATTTAAAAGAAAAAACTGAAGAACAATGTAGGCATCTCTTTGATCTTGCTTCTGATATCAGGAGGCTAAAACTTATATTAAAGACAGTTGCAAATGGTCATTCTCTTGAACCAATTTATGCTATGATTCCTGCTTCATTAAAAGGATTAGTGGAACTTCTTTATGATATGGACAATAAGCCAAGCTTCAGATTCATAGAAAGTCTTCTCTACCAAAGTAATTACAATATTTCTAAGTTCGAGTCCGTTTTGCTAACAGAAATTAATTGTGACTACAGACCTTTTGCCCTCAGTACTCCCAGAATTCCAAAGTCGCATCAGATACATCTTAAAATTCCATTTTCAAGTTCTTCATATGATACGCTATTCAAAGCTAAGACATATCCTCTTTCGGAAGATGAAATAGATATTTTTCTAGCCTCTCTTCCGGAAAAAATAGATAGAGACATTTTTCTTTCTTTGTTTACTGAGAATGAACCTCTACAGAGTAAAATTAATAAGCCACAATCCGGTAATGTTAGAATACGTTACTTTGGCCATGCATGTGTTCTTATCGAATCCGATCAATGTTCAATACTCATAGATCCTGTTCTAAGCTATAAATATCAAACTGATCTTGAAAGATTTACCTATGAAGATCTACCAAAACAGATTGATTACCTTATGGTTACCCATGCTCATCTTGATCATATCTTAATAGAGCATTTAATTCAGCTTAGACACAAAGTAAAAAAAGTCATTGTTCCTAAAAGTGGTACTTGTTTTATCCAGGATCCTTCTTTGAAGCTGTTTTTTGAACATCTTGGATTTAAAGATGTTATAGAAATAGGAGATATGGAAAAAATAGAAATTCCCGGTGGAAATATAATAGGAATTCCATTTTTGGGAGAACATGGAGATCTTAATATTCAGACAAAAAAAGCACATCTCGTACAAATTAGTGGGAAAAGTATTTTATGCGCAGCAGATTCGAATAACATAAGCCATGAACTATACCAAAGGATTCAGGGAATCATTGGTGATATAGATGTAATATTTATTGGTATGGAGTGTAATGGAGCGCCACTTTCTTGGGTTTATGGATCATTATATACAGATAAGCTGCCAAGGAGTATGGACCAGTCAAGAAGATTAGATGGATCTAATTGTGAGAAAGCACTAAAACTTGTAGAATGCTTTAACTGCAAGCAGGTTTATATTTATGCCATGGGGCAAGAAACTTGGCTTAACTATGTCATGAGCGTAAAATATACTAGCGATTCAAAACCTATTATCGAATCTAACAAGCTTATTTCCGAATGTAAAAGCAGGGGAATAAAAGCAAAAAGGCTACTCAATAAAGAAGAAATAAACATATAGTTTTTAGGAGTATTATGAAACCTTTAAGACTAATAGATGCTCTTAGAAATAAAGTAAAAAACAGTCCCCAATCTAGCTTTTTGACAAATATTGAGACAGACAAAGTTTATTCCTACCAGGATTTATACGAAATGGTATCCTCTTTTTACAATCACTTTTCTGAAATGGATTTAAAAAAAGGGAGTAGAGTTATTTATCTCGCTAATAATGACTGGTATATTTTCCCTCTTATTATTTCTTTTTCTCTTTTGGATCTTACTATTATCCCCATAAATCCTGCACTACATCCAAATGATATATGTAGAATTTTTGAAGACGTCAATCCTGACCTTGTTATTAGCTTGACGAAAGATATGAATATCTATCCTACTGAAGTACCTTGGCTAGATATTTCTAAAATAAAAAACAAAAAAGACTTAAGAGAAAAAATAGCTAAAGGCCTTAGTAAAAAACCTGTTTTAGTTATGTATACATCCGGTTCATCTGGGCAATGTAAAGGAGTTATTATTTCTGAACATAATATTGTTCATGGAGCAAAAGCTATTATAGACTTTTATAAATTGTCTTCTACAGATAAACTTTTCTGTGTTCTCCCGTTGTACCACATGAATGCCATTATGGTTACAGGTATGGTTCCTCTCATTGTTGGAGCTGAGATCCTGATGTCTGATATTTTCAGTTTTACAAATGCTTCTCTATATTTAGAAAGAGTGAAAAAATACAAGCCTACTATCCTTAGCCTTATCCCATCCATACTATCTGTTTTAATAAAAACTGAAAGTGATAAAGATCTCTTATCATTGGGAGTTAATTTTAGTTTTTGTGGAGCTGCTCCGTTATCTGCCAGTTTATGGAAACAATTTGAAAAAAAATTTAATATACCTGTTTACCAAGGATATGGTCTAACTGAAACTACTTTTTGGGCAACGCTAACACCAACAGATCATACAAAAGACTACAATAGTGTTGGTATACCATACAATTGTGATCTTCAGATTAAAAAAACAAAGAAAGAAAAAGCCGGAGAAATTTTGATAGCAGGTCACTTTGTTACAAAAGGCTATCTTAACAAAAACGAAGGATTTGATAATAAGGGCTACTTTAAAACTGGAGATTTTGGATATATAGGAGATAATGGACATCTTTATATTATAGGGAGAATTAAAGATATTATTATAAAGAATGGTATTAATATTTATCCACAATCAATAGATCATGCTCTTTTAAAAAATTCTAGCATCGAAGATTGTGCAACTTTGGGTATTGATGACGACATTACAGGAGAAAAAATTTGTACGGTTTGTGTTCCTGTGGAAGGAAAAGATATTACTGAACTAGATGTCAAAACTTATGCTAAAGAAAATTTATCTTCATACATGATCCCTGATAAAGTTTTATTTATTCAAAAATTACCTCGGGGAGCTACTGGAAAAATAAGAAAAAAGGAACTAATAGAAATAGTGAAAAGTGAATTGAAGGAGAAAAGTAAAAAGTTTATATAAAGTACGAGAAATTTATTTTTTATGAATAATAAAAAAAATTTAATTTGGATAGTAAGTATTGACGAAAATCTAGAAAAAAATTACTTGCCTCTCATTTCTATTTTATCAAAAGATGAAATTCAGAGGTATAACTGCTATAAAGATAGAAAAGCTCAATACACTTTTCTTATTTCCCATATTTCTCTTCGCCTTATTTTAGGGAAATATTGTAATTTTCCCCCTAAAAAATTAGAGTTTGAAATTAAAGAGCATGGTAAACCGTATTTAAAAAGAAGAGATAAATTACAGTTTAATTTATCACATTCTATAAAAAAAGCATGTATCATTGTATCAGATACTGAAGTAGGAATAGATATAGAATGTATTAGAAATTTTAATTATGAAGAAATTATAAATTTTTTTTCTGATGATGAAAGGTTGATAATATACAAGCAACAAAATAAAAAAGAAAAACTTATAAATTTTTTTAGAATATGGACACAAAAAGAAGCTCTCTTGAAGTGTATAGGAACAGGATTAGTAGAAAATATGAAAGATATCAACCTTGGTTATGTGAATAAAGAAAAAAAAGAAAAAATATATCTGAAAACAATTTTAAGTAAGAATAAAAAATATATTTTTTCATTTAGCTATCAATCTTCAGAAAAAAAAATTTTTTGTATCAGAAAATTTAATTTAGTTAACTTTCTTTCTTTTTAATAAATTAACGATATTAGCAATAGTTCTGAAGTTATCTTCTGTTAAATCCTCCTCGCTAAAGACAATTCCAGTTTTTTTCTTAATAAAACTAATTAACATAATATAATCCATAGATTGGAGAATTCCCATAGTTATAATATCGTCATTTCTTGAAATTTCTATACCGCTAATTTCTAACAAATACTTTTTTAAGTCTTTTTCCATATTTTATACTCAACTTTAAATTATTATAGGTCTTAATACTTTTAAAAAATGTTACAATTCTATGTGAGCAGAGTTATTAAAGTATTTCAGTTTTTATTTAAATATAATATATCAGGGCGACGATAATTTATTTCTTCATTTTTATTTAATAAATTACTCATAATTCATTAATTCCAACAAGAGAATATTTAATCTTTGTACATATTCAGTTGAGTTGGGAAGATTTTTACCTTCTGATAAGAGAGCTTGATCATATACTATGTTTGCTAATCGTTCAAAACGATCATCGTTCTTTTCTTCTTTTATTCTGTTGATCAGGGGATGACTTGAATTAATTTCTAAAATCGATCTCATCCCGCTAAAACTATTATCTTCGTTTTTTGAGAAATCGGAAGGAAAATTTGCTAGTGAATCACTGACAAAACAGGCTGGAAAGCTTGTTAGTCTATGACTTGGTTGTATATCTTTAACCTTTCCTTTGAGTATATCCTTAAGTCTAATTAAGAAATTATTAAAACTATCATCAATTTTATTTTCTTCTTTTTTATTATTTTCAGTTTCTTCAACCCAGTCAAAATTAATATCACTGCTAGTAATTGATTTTAGTTTTTTTCCCTGAAATTCCCGCAGGTGCATTAAAAGCCATTCATCAATTTTATCAGTAAGTAATAAAACTTCTATATCTTTTTCTTTAAATACTTCCATATGGGGAGTATTTTTAGCAGTTTCAAGATTTTTTCCAAAAATGTAGTAAATTTCTTCTTGGTTTTTCAGTTTCCGGTCTAAATAATCTTTTAGAGATATTTCTTGGTTCTCAGCTTTAGTAGTAGAGAATCGTAAAAGTTTAGCAAGCTGTTCTCGATTGTCATAATCTTCAATAATCCCTTCTTTAAGAGTTAATCCGAACTCAGACCAGAATGTGATATATTTTTCTTTCTCCTCTTCTGCCATCTTTTCAAGAAGAGATATTATTTTCTTAGTACTAGCCCTTTTAATCGAGCTTACCAAGGAACTTGTTTGCAAGTATTCTCGTGAAATATTTAAGGGAAGATCACTTGAATCAATAATACCTCGAATAAATCGAAGATATTGAGGCAAAAACTGATTAGTTTCTTCAAGAATAAAAACATGATTGATATAAAGCTTCAACCCATGCTGTGCATCTTTTTGCCACAAATCATAGGGTGCACGAGAAGGGACATAGAATAAGCTTATATATTCCTGTTTTCCTTCAACAATATTATGAGTCCATACTAAAGGTTCAGAAAAATCATGGGATAAGTGCTTATAAAATTCTTTATATTGTTCCTCTGTAATTGTATTTTTAGGGGATCTCCAAAGGGCAGTTGCTTGATTCACTATTACTTCTTCAAATGCCTGAATTTCTTGTTCTTCATTTTTATTCTCTGTGGTTTTTTCTGTCATGTCTTCTTGACTAGTTACAACAAGAGGTTTTTCTATAACAATAGGCCAGGGAACATGGTCTGAATATTTAGTGATAATGTGCTTGATTCTTGTATGTTCTTGGAATTCTTCGTCTTCTTTCCTTAAATGCAAAACAATTTCTGTTCCGCGGTTTGGCTTTTTTATATTTTGGATAATATATTCGCCCTTTCCTAGTGATTCCCAGTAAACACCTTCAGTCTCTAGAGATCCGGCTGCTCGTGTTTTGACTATAACTTTATTAGAGACCATAAAAGCTGAGTAAAAGCCAACCCCAAACTGTCCAATAAGGTTCACATCTGATTTGCTTTTGGAAATATTTTCTAAAAATTTTTGAGTTCCTGATTTTGCAATCATGCCGAGATTTTCAATTACTTCAGTTCTGGTCATCCCGATACCATTATCAATGATTGATAAAGTTTTGCTTTCCTTATCAATTTTGATATAAATTTTTAAATTGGGGTTATTCTCATAAAGATCATTCTTCGAAAGAGCTGAAAACCGTAGTTTATCCAACGCATCCGAAGCATTAGAAATAAGTTCTCTTAAGAACACCTCCTTGTCATTATATAAGGAATGTGTAACTAAATGAAGAAGTTGATTGATTTCTGCTTGAAACTTTAGAGTTTGTTTTTGTGGCTTCATCTTCTTCTCTTCTTTTTAAATACCTAAACAAATTATAGATTTAATTTTTTGTTATTTTTATAAACTACTATCGTAGATGTCAAGTAAAATGAGTAGAATCTTAGGTTACCAAAGATTCTATGTTGATCTAATCAACATGAAACCAGCAAAAGAATATTAAAATATCCTATAAATAAAAGATAAAAAACTTCTTCCGATCTTCTTTGCATTTCAGCTGATCTAAAAACAATGATTGGAAGCACTTCTGTCTGAAAGAGGGAGGCTTTAACCAAATCAGGGAAATATTAAAGCAAATAGCAACAGAGTTTGACTTACCTTTAGTAATATTAAAAAGTGTGAAGACCAATACCCTGTGAGTTGATCTTCATTATTAAACAATAGGTTAATTTTAAATCAATCATTCAGAAAAAATTAATGCTATTATATTAATCAGTTATTTTTAGATGCATTAATTTGTCATAAGAATGATTTTCTTGGTCTGGGAAATCCGAATAAACAGCTAAATGAGAAAAAGAAGATGGCTCAGGACAAATGCCAAATCTACGTAGAAAGTCACAACAAAAGACAGATTCTTGGCAAGGAAAAGTAATTGTGTGCCATATACAGTTTACAGGGAAACAAAGAATCTTACAAAAGATTAGAAACTTATTATCTATCGAATTAATGGAAAGTTCGGAAGATTCGTTATATCTAGAAATATGTTGAGGACGGTAGTCGCAATAATCATTAAAACTTCCATCTGCGCTAGCATAAACTGAATTTATGTAAAAAGTATGCAAGAAAAAATTAATTATTGTAAGCAAGATAACCCAATTAATGCTTAGCTTTTTATTTATCTTGAAAAGTACATTATATTTACTCATAATTTGTTATACCTTCCGAGAACGTTCAATAAACTGTGTCAATTTCATCATTTACTCCTTAATATTTAGTCGATTAAGGAAGTAAATATCAAGTTGCGAAATTGTCAACTCCCAATTTTGCAACGGTCATTTCCACTTAGCTTCAATCACACTAATAGCACGAAATACCAACTTAAACAAGGCATTCTCTGACGTAAAAACACCCTTTGTTTTCGTGTATTTACGTACCTGACGATGAAACCCCTCTATCGGATTCATTGTGTAAATTAGTCGGCATATGTCTTTTGAATACTTAAAATACCTCATTAAATTATCCCAATTTGTCTGCCAAGATTTCATCACCATCGGATATTGGTGTCCCCATTTTTCATCTAATTGTAGGAGGTTATATTCTGCTAAATCTTTCGTTTCTGCCTGATAAACTGTTTTCAGATCTTGCATGAAAGCCTTTTGATTTTTACTCGCCACATGCTTAATTGAGTTACGGATTTGA
>Ga0172372_10001366_pt1 | contig 37799 bp, 34 predicted proteins | sample LakKiv5m_2_FD_114544 | JGI IMG/M metagenome (GOLD analysis project Ga0172372, IMG submission 114544) | Freshwater microbial communities from Kabuno Bay, South-Kivu, Congo - kab_092012_9.5m | ecosystem: Environmental > Aquatic > Freshwater > Lake | place: Democratic Republic of the Congo...
AACGACGGCATGGTAGGCCGCGCTGTCGGGTTCGTGACTGACCAGTTTTACGATGACGCAGGAGTCGAGATACATGTGTTTCACCAACCCCGCCCATCACGGTCGGCGCGGATGATTTCATCCGCGAACGGCCCTTCGGTTTGCATGGGCATTTGTTTGAGATGCTCCATCGTGCCCGTGAAAACTTTCCGGGGCTTGTGCCTGGTCACCGGCAGGAGCACCGCCTTGGGCTTGCCGTCGGAAGTAATGGTGACTTCCTGGCCGGCCGCGACCATCTCGAGCAGCGCCGAAAGCTTGGCCTTGGCCGCGCGCACGGGGATGGAAAGCCCCACGCCCGGCAACGCGATGGTTTCGCGCATGACCATGGGCTCTACGGCTTCCTGCGCAGGCGCATCGGGCAGTGGTTTCAGCTTTTGTCTGTAGAGGGACACTCGTCGTTTGGCTTTCACGCGGGCCAATGTAGTCTCGCGTGACTACATTCGTCAACTTCTTTCTTCACACATCCAGGTTCCGCACGTTGAGGGCGTTGTCCTCGATGAACTGCCGGCGTGGCTCAACCTCGTCGCCCATGAGGCGGACAAACATCTCCTCAGCCTCGACGGCGTCGGTGAGGTCAATGCGCAGCAGCTTGCGCTTCGTCGGGTTCATCGTGGTCTCGAACAGCTCCTTCGCGTCCATTTCCCCCAGCCCCTTGAAGCGGTAAATCTGCATGCCCTTCTTGCCGACGGCCTTCACGCCTTCGAGGATTTCGGGGATAGAGAAGAGCGGCTTAACCGACGCGCGCTCGCCTTCGCCCTCGGTCAGCTCGAAGAGCGGCGCGTCCTGCGCGGCGTAGTGGTCCACGGCGAGGCCTTTCTTCTGCAACTTGGACAGCAGTTCGCCGATGGCTTTGCTTTCCAGGTGCAAATCCGCGCCCACCGCGCGCCGTGACTGCGACCGGGACTTCTCGGCCTTCTCCCGGGTCTCGCCCTCACCGTAAAGGTCGGGGTTCTCCGCCTTGAACTGTTCGACGGCGGCGAGGTTCTCGAAGTAATGCACCGTCTCCTCGTTTCCCTCGCGCACTTTGATGAGATAGACCGGGAAGGCGTGATCCGCGTCCCGCTTCTCCACGTAGTCCGCGAAGTCCCCGCCCTGCCGCCGGATGAACGTCGCGTATTTGTCGAGCGACTCCAGCAGGGTGAGAATTTCCTCCAGTTGTTTCGGCGTGAACTCGCGGCCGTCGGAAAGATTCTTCAGGCGCACCTCCTCGGTGCCGTTTTGCAGCAGAATGCGGTTGAGCTGCGCGTCGTCGTCCACGTAGTCCGTGCGCTTCTTGCGGGTGACGGAGTAAAGCGGCGGCTGCGCGATATAGACGAAGCCCTGCTTCACAAGTTGCGTCATCTGCCGGTAGAAGAACGTGAGCAGCAACGTGCGGATGTGCGAACCGTCCACGTCGGCGTCGGTCATGATGATGACCTTGTGGTAGCGGAGTTTGTTGAGGTCGAACGCGCCTTCGCCCTCACCGTCGCCTATGCCGGTGCCGATGGCGGTGATCATCGTCCGGATTTCGTTGTTCTGAAGAACTTTGTCCAGCCGCGCCTTCTCTACGTTGATGAGCTTGCCGCGGATCGGGAGAATCGCCTGAAATTTGCGGTCACGGCCTTGCTTGGCGGAGCCACCGGCCGAGTCGCCCTCAACGATATAAAGCTCAGTGTTCACTGGATCGCGGTCTGAGCAGTCGGCGAGCTTGCCGGGTAGTCCGCCGCCGGTGAGCGCGGTCTTGCGCACCGCCTCGCGGGCCTTGCGCGCGGCCTCGCGGGCGCGGGCGGCGTTGAGCGCCTTGTCCACGATGCGCTTGGCGATGGGCGGATTCGCGTCGAAATAGCTCATCAACCCCTCATACGTCACCGAGCCGACGATGCCGTCCACCTCGGGCGAGAGGAGCTTCACCTTGGTCTGCGACTCGAACTTGGGGTCGCTGTGCTTCACGGAGATGACGGCGGTCAACCCCTCGCGCACGTCGTCGCCGGTGATCTGCGGATCCTTGTCCTTCAGCAACTCGTTCGACTTGGCGTATTGGTTGATTGCCCGCGTCACCGCGCTGCGGAAGCCGGACAGGTGCGTGCCGCCATCCGGGTTGTGAATCGTGTTGGTGTAGCAGAGGACTTGGTCGTTGTAGCTGTCGTTGTATTGCAGCACCACCTCGACGTGGACCTCGATGTCCTTGTCGTCGTTCTTCTGCCTCGTCTCCTTGCGGAAGGAAATCACCTTCGGATGCAGCGCCGCCTTGCTCTTGTTGAGCTGCTTCACGAACTCCTCGACGCCGTCCTTGTAGTAATAAACCTCGCGCTCGGTGCTGCCGCTCTGCTTGCGCTCGTCGAGGAAGGCGATTTCCAACCCGCTGTTCAGAAACGCCAGCTCGCGGAGCCGCTGCGAAATGATCTCGGTCTTGAACTCCGTCGTGTCCCGGAAGATTTCCGGGTCGGGCTTGAACGTGATGAACGTCCCCGTGCCCTTCGCCTTCCCGATGACCTCGAGCTTCTTCATCGTCTTGCCGCGCTCGAACTCCATGTGATGCACCTCGCCACCGCGCGACACCTCGACCTCGAACCACTCGCTCACCGCGTTCACGCACTTCGCGCCGACGCCGTGAGTGCCGCCGGAGAACTTGTAGCCGCCCTGCCCGTATTTGCCGCCGGAGTGCAGCGTGGTGAGCACCAGTTCCACGCCCGGCAGGCCGCTGTCCTTGTTGATGTCCACCGGGATGCCGCGGCCGTTGTCGCGGATGGAGATGGAGCCGTCGAGGTGCAGCGTCACATCAATCCGATCGCAATGTCCGGCCAGATGTTCGTCCACGGAGTTGTCCAGCACCTCGGAGACGCAGTGATGCAGCGCACGCTCATCCGTGCCGCCGATATACATGCCGGGCTTCTTGCGGACGGCTTCGAGGCCCTTGAGCTGGCTGAGTTTGGAGGCGTCGTAGGTCTGGGATTCGGCGGACATTGTTCAGTAAAAAAGCGTCGCAAACTGCGGCAAACTCACCGGGAAACACGGCTTGAAAACGGCGCGTTAACCTGACTTCGAGACGGCCAAGAGGCTATCGGAAACCCCCTCGGCCGACAACGCTTATTTGTGGGTAAAATAACACGCAAAAGCACTATTACTTGGGTGTCTCCGCCCGGATGGGTTCAAGGGATTGGGGACGGTGACCGTCGCACGGCCAGGGCAATTCTGAAGCAGTCAACAGCCGAGGAAAAACGGTGCGAAAACAGACCCGGAACCCACCAAACCGACCGAAGCGCAGAGCGCTCAGTTGAAGTTCAGCACCACGAACCACGCGGTGTTGTTTTTGTCGTCGCCGCCGAGGACGAGGGCGTCCGCCTTGGCGAGGGAATGGCGGCGGGTGATGGTCTTGCCCTTGCTGAGGAGCTTCACCTCGGCGAGGTTCTCGGGAAGAATCTTGATTGCCACCGAGCACTCTTCGCTCAACTTGAGCGTCTGGGGTTTGCTGGCGCTGACGCCGGCGTTCTTACGGCTGACCTCAAAGTAGTTCTGCCACTTGAAGATCTTGCCGAGTTTCTCGCGGAGCTTGGCGTCAACTTCCTTGAGGGCCTTGCCCGCAGGCTTGGCTTCGTCTGTTCCCCAGACGAGCACAGCCTGAACATGGGTCTCCACCGGCACGGATGCGGCGACGACTTGAAGCAACCCCAACCCCAATCCCAACAGCAGGACAAGGAAATGCCAGCGCGACGGCTTACTTGTCGGCTTCAGGGGCATTTTTTACTTCCTCACTGACAGGGCTAAAGTTGCCGTTCTCGTCGGCCACGTAGACTACGGACATCTTCTCCGACTCAGAGCGGAAGCTGACGGCGTTCACGTCCTCGGGAACGTTCTCGCTGTCGGACCCATCGGTGGTGCGGCCACCGCTGACCACGAACATGACCGCAACCATCGCCGCCAGACCGGTGGCGGGATAAAGCAGCTTGAGCCACCAGGCACGCTCGGCGGGGGCCGCTGCCGCTGCTTTCCGCGCTTCGGCCTCGATGCTGCGGGAAATCTTGCTCCAGTAAAACTCGCGGGTTTCCGGTAGCGCCAACTCGACCTCGTTGCCGGCGATGGCGGACTTCGTCCACTTAAGCTCCTGCAACAGGGCGGCGTGGCGCGCGTCTTGCGCGAGCAAGGCCTCAACTTCCCGCATGTCACGGGCGTCGAGTTCACCGTCAACCATGGCCTGCAATTTCAGTTCCGTGTTCATAGACTGCCTCAATTTCAATCCAACTGATTCAACTCTGCTGTTCTTTCTTCAAACTTTGTAGCAGCGACGCCAGGCGTCGGCGCGCGTAAAAGAGCCGGGACATCACCGTCCCGATTGAGCAGTTCATCACCTTCGCGATCTGCTTGTATTCCATCTCTTCGAATTCGTGCAGAATCAGCACGGTGCGGTGCTCATAGGAAAGCTGGTTCATCGCTTTGTCTATCCGCTTGCGCAGTTCGGAGCGTTCCAGCCCTTCCGACGGATTCGTCGCAACAACGGGCATCTGACGTTCGACCCCGCCCAGCTCTTCATCCAGTTGCTCGATGGACTCCGCTCGCGTCCGTTTCTGCCGCCGGAGCTGATCCAGGCACAGGTTGATCACGATCAGCGTCATCCAGGTGGCGAAGCTGGAATCGCCCTGGAACTGCTTCAGCCGCTGCCACGCCTTGACCCACGCCTCCTGCGACAGGTCGATCGCGTCCTCCTCGTTGCGCATCATGCTGAAGGCCCGCGCATAAATTTTGTCGCGGTGCCGCGCGACCAGTTCCTCGAACGCCAGCATGTCGCCGGCCTGGGAGGCGGCCACCAGTTGCACGTCGAGCGCTGCCTTATGGTCAATCTGTTTCGCCATGCGTGGCTACAGTTTGCCTTTCGTGCTCGGAATCTGACCGGCAATCCGCGGGTCGCGCTGGCAGGCGAAATCCGTCGCCTTCGCAAACGCCTTGAACAACCCCTCCACGACATGATGCGGCTCGCCGCCGTAAAGCAGCTCCAAGTGCAGGTTGCAGCGCGCCTCGTTCGCAAACCCTTGGAAAAACTCCCGCGCCAGCCCGAATCGGAACGCGCTCGACATGTCCTGCGTCCGCTCGGCCGGAGAAATCTTCTTCTGCGACAGGTCATCCATCCCGCGCCACACCAAGTAAGGCCGGCCGCTGAAATCAATCACGCACCGCGCCAGACACTCATCCATCGGCACGTAGGCCTCGCCGGTGAACGGATTCCGCGGGTCGAATCCCGTCCCGTAGCGCCGGATGCCCTTCTTGTCGCCCAGTGCCTGCACAAACGCCTGTCCGAGCGCGATGCCGCAATCCTCCACCGTGTGGTGCGCGTCCACTTCGAGGTCGCCGCGGCAGCGCAGCTTGAGGTCCACCACCGCGTGCTTCGCGAACAGCGTCAGCATGTGGTCGAAGAACGGCACGCCGGTGCGGATGGCGGACTTCCCGGTGCCATCCACATTCAGGTCGAGACTGATCTGTGTCTCTTTGGTTGCGCGACGAATTCGCGCCCGCCGTTCGTTCATGGGCTTTTTCTAAAGCAACGCCGCCCGAAAAGAAGCTGAAACTACGTCTGCGTCCTTTTCGGGACCGTTGGCAGACGACTCAGTAACGCGGCGCATTCGCGTCCACTTCCAGCGACCAGCGGTCAATGCCCCCGGTCAGATTGTGCAAATTGGTGAAACCCTGATGCCGCAGCCAGCCAATCGCGTGCGCGCTGCGCATCCCGTGGTGGCAATAAACAACGACCTCTTGCTCCCGCCATACCGCCAGCTCGCCCACACGTTCCGGCAGTTCGTTCAGCGGAATCAGCTTCGCGCCCGGCAGCGCCACGACGGCGAACTCATCCGGCTGCCGCACATCCAGCAGATGCGGCGGGTTCGGAGCAGCGAGGCGCTCGGAAAGTTCCGTGGGGGTCATTTCACATCCGATTCACGGCGTATGCCCCTGCCCAAAGAAGAACGCCAAAAACAGTCAAAGCCAGAAGCAGTAAGATCGCGCCTACAGCCAATACCGCCGTGCAACCGGACTTGGCTTTCGCCGGGAATTTCTCCGGGTGCTGTGCGCGCAGGCCGGCTTCGAGCTGCTCCACCGCCTCCTTCGATTCCTTCAGCCCCGCGCCCGGCTTCACCTGCTCACGATAGAGTTTGATGGCGTCAATCTTCCGGCCCGCGAACAACAGGTCCGCAACGGGCGACAACGCGCTGGCTTCCGGGGCCGGAGAGAGCTGTGCATCGGGCGAACTTTCCAGCCGCTCCACGAAATCCTTCGCCTCCGCCAAGCCCATGCCCGTCGCCTCGCGGCAGAGCTTGATGGCCGCGATTTTGTTGCCGCCTTTGACCTCGGCGAGGACGGCTTCGCGCTGGGCTGGTGTCATATCACTTGAATGGCGTCTGAGTGAAGGGACGAGACTTTCAAACCACTCACCGGCACTGACCGGCACTGATAAGAACTGAACGCAGGCCGATTTCCAATGCCAGCCCGCTGCCAGTTCAACGACTTCGGATTAGCGCCGGTTAGTGTCCATGAGTGGTTCAACCATCACTGGTTCAGCGACCCGAGATACCGCTCCGCGTCAATCGCCGCCGCGCAGCCCATCCCCGCCGCCGTGATGGCCTGGCGATACACATGGTCCGAGCAGTCGCCGGCGACGAACACGCCCTCGACCGTCGTCTGCGAACCCTTCGCGCGCACCACGTAGCCGTTCTCGTCGAGCGCGATCTGGCCCTTGAAGAGCTGCGTGTTCGGGTAGTGCCCGATGGCGACGAACACGCCCGCGCACGGCAGCAAAGTTTCCTCGCCGGTCTTGAGATTCTTGAGCTTCACGCCCGTGACCTTGCCGGCGGCCACGTCGAGCACCTCGGTCACGACGGAGTCCCACACCGGCTTGATTTTCGGGTTCGACAGTGCGCGCTCGGCCATGACCTTCGAGGCGCGCAGCGAGTCGCGGCGGTGCACGAGATACACGGTCGAGGCGAAGCGCGTGAGATACGTCGCCTCCTCGCACGCGGAGTCGCCGCCGCCCACAACAACCAGCGGCTGGTTGCGGAACATCGGCAGCGCGCCGTCGCACGTCGCGCAGTAGGTCACGCCCTTCTTCTCCAGCAAATCTTCGCCGGGCACGTCGAGGTGCTTGTGCCCCGCGCCAGTGGCGATGATGATGGTCTTGGTCTCCACCTGCTCGCCGTCAATGTTCACGACGAACGGGCGTTTGCTCAAATCCACCGCCTCGACCGTCGCGCCGAACTGCACGCGCGCACCGAAGCGCTCGGCCTGCGCCTGCATCTTCATCATCAGCTCCGTGCCGTCCACGCCCTCGGGGAAGCCGGGGAAGTTCTCCACGATGCTCGTGGTGGTGAGCAGCCCGCCGGGCGTCGCGCCGGTGACGACGATGGGATTCAAGTTCGCGCGCGCCGTGTAGAGCGCCGCCGTCCACCCCGCGCAGCCCGACCCGATGATGACGACATTTTCCATAGGCGCGGAAAAGTAGGAGTGAACTTCCGCGCTGGCAAGCGCGTCGGTTTTGCACTCATGAAATCCCCCGTCACCTCCTCCCGCCGCGACTTCCTCGCCGCCGCCGGTTCCACCGCGCTCGCCGCCGCCGCCGCGTCCGCCGCCGACCCGCTCACCACGTTCGGCCCGCGCCGGCCCCTGCGCGTTGGCGTCATCTCCGCCACGATGGGCGGCCGGCCGCACAAGGGCAACGGCCACACCTACCACTTCGCGCAGGGCTTCCACCCGACCGTGGACCTCAAGATGATTGAGAAGCACCTCACCAAAGGCCCGGTGGACTTGTTCAAGTCGCACTTCCGCAACCCCAAGGAAGACTTCGCCAAGCTCCCCTTCGAGAACACTCGCATCTCCTGCTACTACGATGCCGACCTGCCCAGCGCGCAGGCCTTCGCCGAGTGTTTCCCCGGCGTCGAGGTCGCGCGCACGCTCGACGAGTTGGTGAAAAACTCCGACGCCATCTGGGTGGGCGACGCCAGCGGTCGCGGCGAAGACCACTTCGATCTCTGCGCGCCGGGCCTCGCGCGGGGCCTGCCGACCTTCTGCGACAAGCCCATCGGCGGCACCGTCATTGAGACGCGGCGCATCCTCGACTTCGCGAAGAAGCACAACGCCCCCCTCATGTCCTCCAGCCTCTACCGCCACCAATGGGGCACCGAGGAAGCCCTCCGCATGAAGGCCGCCGGCGACTCCGGCCCGCTGCAATACGTCGTGTGCAGCCAGGCCGGCGGCTGGAGCTACCAAAGCTGGTTCATCTACGGCCAGCACCCGGTCTGGATGTGCATGACCCTCTGCGGCCCCGGCGTGAAGGCCGTCAATATGTATGCCCGCGAAGCCACCTGCCGCGCGTGGATCACCTACGACGACCGCATGCCCGCCGAAGTCTGGTATGGCCGGCCCGATGTCGCGCCGACCTACTGCTCCACCGCCGCGACCTTCGCGAAGAAAACCTACGAGTGGACCCCCGCCATCAACGGCAACTACTGGTTCGGCCACCACTACCAAATTTTCCGCATGGCCCACACGTTCCTGAAGATGGCCGAGACCCGCGTCGAGCCGGTGCCGCACCAGGAAATCCTCGAAGTCACCGCCATCCTCGCCGCCGCCGCGAAGTCCGTGAACGAGCGCAGCCGGCTGGTGGAACTGGCCGAGGTGCTCGCGTGATGACGGCTGCCCACGGTTGCAAGACCGGGGCTTCAAACAGTTGGGCAAGCCAACGATGGCACATGGACCTGTCGGCGGCTCCGAGCGGTTTTTGCCGGCCTGATCGCAACTCCGCTCGAAAGGGCTGAAACGCTGGAAATCCCGCTGGACAGGCCCGGGATCGCCCATAGTCTGCCGCCATGCACCCATCCACGCGCATTGCCCGTGTGAACGTGTTTCAAACGTCAACGCCGGATTGGATTCACGATATGAAGAAACTTGGCGCATCCCTCCTCGTTGCGGCGGCGCTTCCGATGTGGGCCGCCGAAGTCCCCCCGCACATCGCCCGGGGACATTTGCTGGCCGCTTTCTGCGCCGCCACCCCGGAGCAGAACCCCCGGCGGATCACCGCCATCTATCGTGAGATCATTCCCGTGGCAGCCCCGCCGGGCAGCTACACCACGGTGGCCTTCACGGGCGGTTATGTCGGATTGGCCGGCATCACCAATGGCACGGGCGGGACCGTGATCAACTTTTCCATCTGGGGGGGGATGCGGAGGAGGCCGCGCCTGCGGACCCGAAACATGGCATGATCAAGACCCGGCAGTTCACGCATGAGGGCACCGGCTGGGCGGGGCGGCTGGCATATCCGTGAAAGGTCGGAACCCGCTATCAAGTCTTTGTCCATGTGAGGCACGAGCATGGGAAAACCATCTACAGCGCGTGGTTTGGCGACGCGGCGAAGAACGAGTGGCTGCTCGCCGGCCGCACCCGAAAATCGGGCACCCGATACCTGGGGCGGGCGGGCGGATTCCTCGAACACGCGGGCACGAAGGACATGCAAATCCCCCGCAGCACCGGCTACGGCCCGGCCTGGGTGCATGACGGCATGAAGTGGATTCCCTGCACGCAGGCGGGGGTGAGCGTGAAGGATCCGGAGAACGCGCGCTTTTTCCAGCGCGACAACGTCGTGTATCTGGAACTCGGCCTCGGCCGGAAATCCGAGGAAGGGACGAAACGCACTTACCCGCTCCGGTCTCCCGCCGCCCAGCCGCCCAAGCTGCCGGAAGAAGTTGCCCAGACCCAGTGACCCCTCGGGCGCGCTTTCCCTCAATGACCGCAATCCCTTGCCAGGGCGCCGCCGCACCGAAGGCTCCGGGGTTTCCGGCCGGGAGATGAACGCGACTCTGCGCCCCGAGCGTTGCCCCGCCGGCTATTCGCGCAACCGGAAGCCTGGAAAGACCACTTCGGTCACGGTCACCGCGAGGAAGACGGCGCTGATGACGGCGTTGAGGCGGAAGAAGGAGTTGTTGACCCAGTTCAGGTTGCGACGCCGCGCGAGGAAATGCTCGAAGAGCAGGCAGCCGGCGATGAGGCCCAGCCCCACGTAGTAGGCCAGCCGAAAACCCGCCATCAGGCCGAACAGCGCCAGCAGCAGCCACATCACCGCGTGCGCGAGCAGCGAGGCGGAGAGCGCGTTCTTCGGTCCCCACGCCACCACGAGCGAGTGCAGGCCATGCGAGCGGTCGAACTCGAAGTCTTGAATCGCGTAGATGATATCGAAGCCAATGAGCCAGAACACGACGGCGACCGCGAGCACGAGCGGCAGCAGGCCCGTCAGCCCGCGCTCCGCCACCATCCGCCCGAGCGGCCCCATGCCGAAGGACGGCTCCGCCGCCGCGAAGCCGAGCTGCCCCTTCACCGCCAGCCACGCGCCCACGGGTGCGAGCGCCAGCGCGACACCCAGCCAGACGTGCGTGTAGTTGGTGAAGCGCTTCGTCAGCGAGTAGAAACACACGAAGAACAGCGCGACGGGGGAGAGATAAAAGCAGACCGGATTCAACAGCTTTGCCGAACCCACAAGGCCGGCGGCAGCCAGCACGCACAGCGCCCACGCGCTCACGAGGGAGATTTGCCCGGCGGGCAGGTGGCGATCCGCAGTGCGCGGATTCGCGGCGTCGAACTTCCGGTCCACGATGCGGTTGAAGGCCATCGCACACGTCCGCGCGCAGAACATCGCCAGCAGGATCAGCCCGAACGTCCGCCAGCCCGGCCAGCCGCGCGTGTCGCGCGCCGCCACGACCATCGCGGCCAGTGCGAACGGCAGCGCGAAGACCGTGTGCGAAAGCTTCACGAACTCGGCCCATTTGCGGAGCGTTGCGAACATCCCGCGCAGCTTGCGAAACACCCGGCGCACCGTCCAACGCGAATTTTCCTTCCCGGCTGAAATCTCCGCGCGCACGCTCCGTCGAAACTCCGCTCCGGGATGAAGGCAGCAATTCAAGTGTCGCTCCGACTCGCGCTGGCGCTCTGCGTCTGGCTCGGCGGGGCCGTCGCGCCCGCCGCCGACAAGCCGTCGCCCGCGAGTCCGAATCACTGGGCGTGGCAGCCGCTGCGTCGGCCGACCGTTCCTGAAATCGGCAGTCGGCAATCGGCAATCGGCAATCCGATAGATTCCTTCCTTCTCGCGAAACTCGCCGGGAAGAACCTGACCTTCGCCCCGCCCGCCGATCCGCGCACGCTCATCCGCCGGCTTTACTTCACCACCATCGGCCTGCCGCCGACGCCGGAGGAAGTGGAGGCGTTCGTGCGCGAGTTCTCACTTTCTCACTCTCCCGCTTTCCCGCCTGCTGGGGCCGGTGAAAGTGAGCAGGTGAGAAAGCGGGAAAGCGAGAGGAAGGCCATCGAGCGGCTCGTGGACAAGCTCCTCGCCTCCCCGCACTTCGGCGAGCGCTGGGCGCGGCACTGGCTGGACGTGGTGCGTTTCGCGGAGAGCAACGGCTACGAGACCAACGGCACGCGCAAGAACGCCTGGCCTTATCGCGACTGGGTCATCCGCGCCTTCAACAGTGACCTGCCTTACGACCGCTTCATCGCCGAGCAACTTGCTGGCGATGTGCTCGGCGCAGATGAAGCCACGGGTTTCATCGTCGGCGGGCCGACGGACATCGTGAAGTCGCCTGACCCCGTGCTCACGGCGAACCAGCGCGCCGAAGACCTGAACGACTTCGCGGCCACGACCGCGAGCGCGTTCCTCGGCCTCACGCTGCACTGTGCGCGCTGCCACAACCACAAGTTCGACCCCATCGCGATGACGGACTACTACGCGGTGGTCGCGTGCTTCGCGGGCGTGCAGCACGGCGAGCGCGCAGTGAAGCCGGCGAACGCCGCCGAGCTGACGGCGAAGGCCGACGCGCTGCGCGCTCAACTCGCCGTCGTCACGCGCCAATTGGAGCGCTTCGAGCCGGTTGCCCGAACGGGCACGAACGCGTCCGTCCGGCTGCGGCCGCCGGTCACGCGCGGCTTGAACTTGGAGCGGTTCGCCCCTGTCGTGGCGAAGTTCCTGCGCTTCACCATCGCGGAGACGACGCAGTTGGAGCCGTGCATTGACGAGTTGGAGGCGTTCAGCGCAGATGGTCCGCCGCGCAACGTCGCGCTCGCGACTGCGGGGGCGAAGGCCACGGCTTCCAGCACGCTGCCGGGCTACGCGATTCACAAGCTCGCGCACGTCAACGACGGCCTCTATGGCAACGACCGGAGCTGGATTTCCAACGAGCGTGGCAAGGGCTGGGTGCAAATCGAGTTTGCCAAGGAGGAGACGATTGACCGCGTGCAGTGGAGCCGCGACCGCGACAACGTGCCGCGCTACAACGACCGCCTCGCGACGCGCTACCGCATCGAGGTCTCGCGCGACGGCGCGGCGTGGCAGACGGTGGCGACTGCGGACGACCGGCAGGCGTTCGGCGTGAAGGTGCCGGGAGGCGTCACTTACTCGGCCGAGGGCATGGCTCCCGCCGAGGCCGCCCGCCTGGCGGAACTGCTCGCATCACGCAAGAAGCTGGAGGCGGACATCGCAGCGGCGACGACGTTTCCCATGCTGTATGCCGGCAAGTTCGTGAAACCGGGAGACACGCATCGGATGCACCGGGGCGACCCGATGCAGCCGCGCGAAACGGTCGGCCCCGGCGCGCTCGCGGCGTTCGGCTCCAAGCTGTCACTGCCCGCCGACGCGCCCGACCAGGAACGCCGTCTCGCGCTGGCGAAGTGGCTTGGCTCGCCGGAGCACCCGCTGACCGCGCGCGTCATCGTGAACCGGCTGTGGCATTACCATTTCGGCATCGGCCTTGTGGACACGCCGAGCGACTTCGGCTTGAACGGCGGGCGGCCGTCGCAGCCGGAGTTGCTTGATTGGCTGGCGAGTGAGTTGGTGTCGAGCGGGTGGCGGCTGAAGCACGTTCACCGGTTGATTCTGACGAGCACGGCGTTCGCGCAGGGAGGGAAAGTAATTAGTGAGGAAGTAATTAGTAAGCAGCCCGCGCGCCCCGGCATTGGCTCGCGCGCCAGCACTCAATCACTAATTACTAATTACTCTTCCCCGGCGCGCGCCGCCGCGATTGACTCCGGCAACCGCCTCCTCTGGCACTTCCCCGCCCGCCGCCTCGAGGCCGAGCCGCTGCGTGACGCAATACTCGCCGTCAGCGGCAAACTCGACCGCACGATGGGCGGGCCGGGCTTCGACCTGTTCGAGGCGAACAGCAACTACGTGAAGGTCTATAACTCGCGAGCGGACTTCGGTCCGGCGGAGTTCCGGCGCATGGTGTATCAGTCCAAGCCGCGCACGGAACTGGACAACACGTTCGGCGCGTTCGACTGCCCGGACGCGGGCCAGGTCTCACCCAAGCGCACGAGCAGCACGACGCCGTTGCAGGCGCTGAACCTGTTGAACAGCCCGTTCGCGGTGCAGCAGGCACAGTTTTTTGCGGAGCGAGTCGAGCGCGAGGCAGGGCAGGGGACTGACGCTCAGGTAAGGCGGGCCTTCCAACTTGCCTTTCTGCGCGAACCGGCGAGAGAAGAACTGGGCGCGAGCGTGAAGCTGGTTCAGTCGCACGGTCTGCCCGCGCTGTGCCGCGCGCTGTTCAACGCGAGCGAGTTTCTGACTGTTTTCTAACTTCCGATGAACCGTGTCTCAGTCAGGGAATTCTTCAAGCACCCGCAGGCCGGGAATGGCCTTGAAGTGCTTGTCCTTCGTGAGCACGGCGCCGCCCGCCTTCATTGCGCAGACAGCGATGATGGCGTCGGTGACGGGAATCTTGAAACCGGCGCGGTCGGTCTGCCAAAGCACCGCTTCAGCGGCTTCCCACACGTGGTTGAGGGTCGGGATGTAGAGCAGGCAGCCCATGTAGTTTGCCAGTGCCTGGCGGGCCTTGGCCGTCCGCATCCCACGCAGCACCTCGCAACGAATCACTCCGCACGTCGCCAAATCGTGCCGCTGCGCGTGGGGCGCGAACACCTGCGCCGGGTCGCGGCCCGCGCGCAGATGCTCGATGTAGATGCAGGAGTCTATGAGGATCACGGGTGGCAAAGGCTACTTCTTCCGGCGCTTCGGTTTCAAGTAGCTGACCGGCCCGGCCGGAGCCACGGGCGGCGGCGCGGCGTCCGGCGTCTCAGCCAGGCGCAGCGCCATCAAGTCGTAGCTCGGATCCACGGCTTCGAGGATTTCCGCCCTGCTCAAGCCGAGCCCGGTTTTGCCGAACTCGGCGAGTCTCGCCTTTCTGTCCATTTCTTTGAGGGCGAGATCCACGGCTTCGGTTTTGCTGACGGCTCCGGTCCACTTCATCACTCTTTCGAGGATGCCTTCGTCAATGTGCATCGTCATCTTCATGGTCGGAGTATGGCATTGATGCCATACTCAAAGCAAGCCCTTTGTTCAGGCTTTTCCTTGCTGTCATCAAGTTCCGGCCTGCCATGAAGAAAACAGCACCCAGCCAGCTTCGTCTCGTGGACCGCCGCGATTTCCTGCGCTTCAGCGGCATGGGTTTGGGCGGAGTCGCGCTTGCGTCGCTGCTGGCGGAGCAGGGCTTGCGCGCGGCAGACAAAACTCCCGTTCGCCCGGTGATTGACGCTTCGCGGCCTTACGCGCCGCGACCGCCGCACTTCACGTCGAAGGCCCGGCGCGTGCTGATGGTTTTCTGCACCGGCGCGTTGAGCCATGTGGACACCTTCGACTTCAAGCCGGAGCTGGTGAAGCGACACGACACGCCGATGCCGGGCCAGGACAAGCTCGTCACGTTCCAGGGTGAGAATGGCAACCTCATCAAGCCGCTCTGGGAGTTCCGCCCGCGCGGGCAGTGCGGCAAGATGACCAGTGACTTGCTGCCGAATCTCGGCGCGCTGTCGGACGAGCTGTGCTTCCTCCATTCGATGACCGGCAAGTCGAACACGCACGGACCCGCCGAGAGCCAGATGAGCACGGGGTTCATCCTCGATGGCTTTCCCAGCATGGGCGCGTGGGTGAGTTATGCGCTGGGCAGCGAGAGCCAGAACCTCCCGGCCTACGTCGCCATCCCGGATCCGCGCGGCGTCCCGCAAATCAGCACTCGCCAATGGGCCTCGGCCTTCCTGCCCGCCGCGTATCAGGGCACGCCGTTCAACGCGGACAAGCCCATCGCCAACCTCGCACGCCCCGCGTCCATCAGCGAAAGCACCGATGTGGCGACACGCGATTTCGTGAAGTTCCTGAACGAGCGGCACCTCGCACAGCATCCCGGCGACACGGAGCTTTCCGCACGCATTGCCAGCTACGAACTCGCCGCGCGGATGCAACTCGCCGCCGCCGAGGTTGGCGACACGCGCGAAGAGAGCGCGGCGACGCTCGACCTCTACGGCGTGAATGACGCGAACAAGAACAAGGCCGGCTTCGCGAAGAACTGCCTGCTTGCGCGGCGGCTGCTGGAGCGCGGCGTCCGCTTCGTGCAACTCTTCAACGGCGCGTATGCGATGGGCGAGGGCGTCGGCAACTGGGACGGACACAAGACCATCGCAAACCAATATCCCGGCCATGCGAACATCCTCGACCAGCCCTGTGCCGCGCTGCTGCGCGACCTGAAGTCACGCGGCCTGCTGGCGGACACGCTCGTCGCGTTCGTCACCGAGTTCGGGCGGATGCCGACCTTCCAGAAGGGCGCGAGCGGGCGCGACCACAACCCGAGCGGCTTCACCATCTGGTTGGCCGGCGCGGGCGTGAAGCCCGGCTTCAGCCACGGCGCGACTGATGAACTTGGCTATCGAGCAGTCGAGAACGTCACCACCATTTACGATCTCCACGCGACGATGCTGCACCTGCTCGGCCTCGACCACGAGCGCCTGAGCTTCTACCACAACGGCATCGAGCGCCGGCTCACGGACGTGCATGGGCACGTCATTGACGGCGTGCTGGCCTGAGGCCGAACTTCCACCGCCGCAACTTCTCCGCTTGCTCCGCCTGCCCGGAACGGCATCAATCCCGCCAGACAAATGGAACAGGCCATCATGATTTTGCTGACGCTGACCTCGGTCGTCAGCCTGACCTTCATCTTCGAGCGCGCGCTGGCGCTGCGGGCGGCCCGCGTCATTCCGCCAGTGCTGGAGGAGGCCGTCGAGAACTGCCAGTCCAGTTCCGACCTGCCCATGCTGCGGCGCCTGTGCGAGCAGCATCCGTCCCCGTTCGGACGGCTGCTCCTGGTCGCCGCGAGCCATCTCGACTGTCCCAAGAGCGAGAACGTGGACGCGCTCCAGACCAAGGCGCGGCACGAAATGGCGCAGTTGGAGCGCGGCCTCGTGGTGTTGGAGATCATCACGGGCATTGCCCCGCTGCTCGGGCTGGTGGGCACGGTTTACGGCCTGATCCTGCTTTTCACCGGGCTGGGGCAGCAGGCGCTGGCCGGGGACAACACCCTGTTCGCCGCCGGCATCGCGCTGGCCCTGCGCGCGACCCTCATGGGCCTGCTGGTCGCGATTCCCTCGCTCGTGGCGTGGAGCTACTTCAGCAAGAAAGTGGACACCCTCGCGGTGGAACTGGAGACCCTCTGCGATGAGTTTCTCCAGCGCCAATACCGCGCCGCCCACCGCGCCTGAGCCGGCCCATGCAGTTCACCGTTCGCAAACGCCGCTCGCCGCCCGCCGTCATCATCGTCTCGCTGATTGACGTGCTGATGGTCGTGCTCATCTTCCTGATGGTTACCACGACCTTCCGTCAGCAGCCGGCCGTCAAGCTCACGCTGCCCGAGTCCTCGCAGGCGAAGGAAGGTGTGTCCGAGAAGCTGCCGCCGGTCTTCGTGGACATCGTGAAGGCCGCGCCGCACCTGCATTTCGGCGGCCTGCCGGTCACGGCGGAGAAGCTCCAGGAGGAACTCGCGGCCAGGGCGCGCGCGAATCCCAATGTCATTCTCGCCATCCGGTCGGACACCGACGCCCCCGTCGGCCAGTTGGTGAAGGTGATGGATGCCGCCAAGGCCGCGAAGATCAAGTCGGTGACGGCCTACACGAAGCAGCCGGGCCAGCGCTGATCGCGCCGGCCGCCTCAGCCGTTGGTTTTGAGGAGGCCCGTCACTGCGGCGAGCGCGAGCGGGACGACGACCCAGCCGGACAGCCGCAGCACGAAGTTGGCAATCGCCGCCGGGCGCAGCACGACGGGCTTCTTCATCCCCGGCAGGCGGTAGCTCAACGGCGTGGTGGCCGCGACCCATTCCTCCTCCAGCGGGAACTCCACCGGCAGGAAATAGCAGATGCTCAGGGCCACCGCGTCGAAGCGCGTGATGCGCGCGCCCGCCTTGCCCGGCCCTTCCCGCTGGCTGTTGTGGACCACCGCGCCGGGGATCTGGAAGACCAGCGCGCCGAGCCAGACCAGCACGAACGAATAGCCGAGCAGCCGGTAGGGCCGCACGCCGTAGTTGCCCAGCAGGCCGTAGAGCGATCGGAAAAACCACTCGCCGTATTTGTGCTCCGTCCAGCATTGCCGCCGCTTGCGGTGCTGGTTTTCCAGATACACGATGTCCGCCTCGTCGTCCTGGCCCACCTGGCGCAGCGAGCGCTCCAGCCGCGTGAGCACCGGCCGGTCCGCACGCTTGAAGGCCTCCAACAGCGCGTCCACGTTGCCGCCGAACTCCTCGTAGGTCGCGCCGCGCAACTCGATGGGGCCGTCGGTCCATTGCGACAGGGTGGTGAGCCGCAGCGTGCGGAAGCTGGAATCCGTCAGATCGAGCGTGCCCTCGTAGCGCGCCGTGCTGAAGTCCGCGCCCTGGGGGAACGCCGCGCGCGTGAGGCTCGCCCCCTTGCGGAAGCGCACCTCCTCAAAGGCCATCGGCACCTCCCATTTCGTCGAGTCGAACGCCGCCGCGTCGTGGAAGGTCACGCCCGCGAGCTGCACGCGCTCGGCGGCCTGGAGGTTGCGGAAGTCCGCCCGCGCGCGGAACTCCGCCGCCTGCACCGCCCCGGTGGCCCCGGGCCGCCAGCTCAGGATCAGCCCCCGCTGGAACTCCGCGCCGCGGAAGAGCGCCTCCCCATCGAAGCGCGCCGCCGCCAGGTCGAACTGGCCGCCGACCCGCGCCGCGATGAAGTCCGCCGACTTTTGGAAATGCGTCGGCCGGTTGGTGCCAATCGGCCCGAACACCGCGTGGCGCTCCACGGTCATCGCGTTGAACGAGGCGTCGCCGCCGAAGACCACGCCGGCGAACTGCACCGGGCCGACCGCCTCCGCCGCCACGAAATCCAGCGGCCCGGCGAAGCGCGCGCCGGTGAAGTTGAGCGTCTTGCCGGCCTTGATCGAGTTGAACTGCGCCGTCATGCCCGGGTTCAGGAACGCCGCCTCGGTGAACGTCGCCGCCGAGGTGAACTGCGCCCGGACAAAGTTGGCGTCGCCGGAGAACTGCGCGCCGTCGAAGGCCGTCTCCGCGCCGAACACCGCCGCCGAGAACGAGACGGGCCGGTTGGTGGCGGTGAACTTCACCTGCTCGAAGAACGCGTCCAGCTCGAACTTCACGCCGGTGAAGATGGCCACGTCCGCGAAGGTCGCGCCCGGCACGGCCCCGCCGCCCAGCGCGCCGAACGACACGGTGTGCCCGAACCGCGCGTAGGTGAAGAGTGCCTCCGCCGCGAAGACCGCGCCGTTGAACGCCGTCTCGCCGTCGAGGCGCGTGTTGCGGAAGTCCGCCGCGCCCGCGAACTGCGCCCCCGTGAAGTTCGCCCGCCCGCCCACGCGGCTGTCCTGGAAACTCGCCGCCGGCCCCTCTTCGCTGGCCGTGAACCGCGCCTCCTGGAACTCGGTCAGGGTCTGGAAGTCCGCCAGCGAGAACAGCGCCCCGCCCGCGAACCGCGCCCGGGTGAACCGCGCGTCATCCCCGAACCCCGCCCCGTCGAAGCTCACGGCCGACGGGTGCGCGAACTCCACCCCGTTGAACTGCACTTCGGCCCGGAAGGTGACGCTGTCAAAACTCGTTTCGCCGGCGAACCGCGCCGCCTTCGGCCCCGCCTCCTCCCCCTCCGGGACGCCGAAATGCACGTTGCCCACGAACTGCCCGGCGGCGAACTCGGCGCGCCCCCGAAACTCCGCGCCCCGGAAGTTCGCTGTCCGCTCGCACCGCAGTTCGCGGAAGTCCGCCGTGCTGTTCGTGTTGCCGAAGCGCACCCGGCCAAAATCCACCGGCCCCACAAAGCGCGCCGCGGCGAATGACACGTTGCCGCTGAAGGACGCTGCCGGCAGCCCCGGCCCCGGCCCGAAGCTCGCGGACTTGAGGAAGCTCATCCGCTCGAAGCGCACGACCGAACCCAGGAACGCCGCGCTCTCCGCGAGGAAGACATCCTCCGCCGTAGCGTCCGTGAAGTCCACCGCGCGGGAGAACGTGGTGCCGCGCAGCAGGGCCGCGCGTCGCATGATCGTTCCCGTGAAGCGGGCGTCCGCCGTGAACTCGCTGTCGCTGAAATCGCAGCCCTGCTCGAAGACCGCGAACGAGCAGTCGGCGGCGGCCTTGAACTTGCACTCGGCCAGCCGGAACCGGTTCGTGACCGCCGCATGGCGCAGCTCCAGCGGTTCGGCGATGAGCGCGCGGGTGAGGTTGACCGCCGCGCCCTTGCGCGCCGCCTCCGCGAGCCACGCCGGGGGCACGGTGCGCTCGGCCTCGGGCTGGTTCGCCTTGAAACTGATGGCTTCGCCCGCGAGCAGCTTGCGGCGCAACTCGCCCGGCTCGGCGGCGAAGGCAGTTGCACCGAACAACACGAGCAGCAACGCAGGCCACGCCACGGAGCGGCGAGGGATGGGCACCCACATTCCGGAGCGCAGGTCGCTAGTCTCCCTGTGCGAGCCGGAGTTCCGTTGACCATTGGGAAACCCCCGCCCCGTGCGGTTCACGGAAGCGTCGGTGGTGGCTGGCACTGGATTCATCACGCCGGGCAGGCGGATTATGCACACGCCGGAGGGATGGGCGAGCGGGAATCGTGGCGGTGGTTTGACACGCCCCGCCCCGCTCCCTACTGTCCGCAGCCAGCCGTCCACCCATTCATGAGTGCCACTCTGCCGCCGCCGGCCCCGACCAGGGGCGCGCTCGTGTTCGTCGTGGATGACAACGCCCTGCTCGGCGAAATCACCCGGCAGCTCATCGCCAGCGCCGGCTACGAGACGAAGCTGTTCCATCAAGGCCTGCCCGCCCGCGATGCGTTGCTCGCCGCCGCCGCGCCGCCCGCCGTGCTCGTGACCGACTTCGACATCGGCGACATCAACGGCCTCGACCTCATCAACCAAGTCCGGGCCAAGCTGCCCCTCCTCAAGACCCTGCTCGTCAGCGGCACGGCCAAGCCGGAAGTGCTCGCGCGGCATCCCGTGAAGCCCGACCAGTTTCTCGCCAAACCCTTCCGCGCCGACGACCTCCTCGGCGCGGTGGACCGGCTCGCCGCGCAGGCGCGGGCGGGTGCCGTTTGACTCGGCTTGCGCTCCTTCCTACCGTCTGCGCCGATGTTCGAACTCATCGCGCCCTACTCGCCCGCTGGCGACCAGCCGCAGGCCATTGAGAAACTCACGGCGGGCGTGCAGGCCGGTGCCAAGCACCAAGTCCTCCTCGGCGTCACCGGCTCGGGCAAGACCTACACCATCGCGAACGTCATCCAGCAGATTCAGCGGCCCACGCTGGTCATCTCGCACAACAAGACGCTCGCCGCGCAGCTCTACGCCGAGTTCAAGTCCTTCTTCCCCAGGAACGCCGTCGAATACTTCGTCAGCTACTTCGACTACTACCAGCCCGAGGCCTACATCCCGCGCAGCGACACGTTTATCGAGAAGGACTCCAGCCGGAACGACGAGATCGAGCGCCTGCGCCTCTCGACGATGAGTTCCCTCTTCGCACGCCGCGACGTCATCGTGGTCGCGAGCGTCTCGTGCATTTACGGCATCGGCAGCAAGGAGGACTACGAGGCGATGGTGATTCCGCTGCGCGTGGGCCTAGCGTTCACGCGCGAGCAGTTGCTCTCTCGCCTCGTGGACATCCAATACACCCGCAACGACCTCGCCTTCGAGCGCGCGCAGTTCCGCGTGCGCGGCGACACGCTCGAACTCCGCCCCGGCTACACCGAGGACGGGCTGCGCATCGAGTTTTTCGGCGACGAGATTGACCGCATCACGCGCTTCGAGCCACTCACGGGAGATGTGCTCGAACAGCTCCAAGCCGTCGTCATCTATCCCGGCAAGCAGTTCGTCACCACCAACGAAAAGCTCAAGGCCGCCATCCTCACCATCCGCGAAGAACTGGGCGACCGCATCGCGTGGTTCGAGAAGCACGGCAAGCTCCTCGAAGCCCAGCGCATCAAGATGCGCACCGAATACGACCTGGAGATGCTGGAGGAGATGGGTGTCTGCGCGGGCATCGAGAACTACTCGCGCCACATCGCCGCGCGCCCGCCCGGCTCGCGGCCCACGACGCTGATTGACTTCATGCCGGAGGACTTCCTGCTCGTGATGGACGAGTCCCACGTCAGCGTGCCGCAGATTGGCGGGATGTATGCCGGCGACCGCTCGCGCAAGGAAGTGCTCGTCGAGCATGGTTTCCGCCTGCCCAGCGCGCTCGACAACCGCCCGTTGAGCTGGCTCGAATTTCAGTCGCTCCAGCAGCAGACCATCTACGTGAGTGCCACGCCTGCGCCGCGCGAGCTGGAGTGGGCGAAGGCGAGTGCGCGCGAGCTGCGACGAGCCGCGAAGTCCCTCTCCCTCTCCCCCACTGGGGGAGAGGGCCGGGGTGAGGGGGCAGGCCACACGAACTCCGAAAGCGTTCCTTCGCTCTCCACGCCGCCCCCTCACCCTGACCCTCTCCCCCGATGGGGGAGAGGGGATGAGCGCGCCGAACCCGTCACGGACGGCGTCGTTGAACTTGTCGTCCGCCCCACCGGCCTCATTGACCCGACCATCACGCTCAAGCCGCTCAAGGGCCAGATTGACGACCTCATCGAGGAGTGCCGCAAGCGCGTCGAGAAGAAGGAGCGCGTCCTCGTCACCACCCTGACTAAACGCACCGCCGAGGAACTCACCGACTACCTCCGCGACATCGGCATCAACGTCCGTTACCTCCACAGCGAGGTGGACGCGCTCGAACGCGTCGAGATCATCCGCGCGCTGCGCAAGGGCCAGTTCGATGTCCTCGTCGGCATCAATCTTCTGCGCGAGGGCCTTGACCTGCCGGAAGTTTCCCTCGTCGCCATCCTCGACGCCGACAAGGAAGGCTTCCTCCGCAGCGAGACGAGTCTGATTCAGACCGCCGGCCGCGCCGCGCGCCACCTCAACGGCGAGGTCATCCTCTACGCCGACGTGAAGACGCAGAGCATCCAGCGCTTTCTCGCGGTCTGCGAATACCGGCGCAAGAAGCAGCTCGCCTACAACGCCGCGCACGGCATCACGCCCCGCAGCGTCACGCGCGCGATGGAGGAAAGCCTGTCGTCGCAAAAGGAGGAGCGCGACATCGCCACCGGCGTGTTGAACGAGGCCGCCGGCGACTTCGACGTGACCGAGACCATCCGCGAGCTGGAAGGCCAGATGATTGAAGCCTCGAACAATTTGGAGTTCGAGAAAGCCGCGCTCTGCCGCGACCAGATCAACGAACTGAAGCGCATGGCCGGCGGCGAAGCACCGGCGAAGTCCCTCAGCTATGGGAAGCCCCGCAAGCCCAAGTCCCGCAAGGACGGCAGCCCGAAGTGGACGCCGAGAATCTGAGTGGAGCCGTTGCCGGCCAGACTAAGCCTGAAATCCGAAATACGAATTCCCGAAATCCGAAGGCCGAATCGAGCTTCGGCCGGTCGTTGGAAACAGTCCCGAATGGCGACCCTTCCCCGCGCGACGATTCGGGCTTCGGGCTTCGGGTTTCTTTCGGATCTCGGATTTCGGACCTCGGATTTCAGGCTAAACCAGCCCCTTGATCGGCTCGCCGCCGGTGAGGGTGTCCACGAGGGTCTTGGGCAGACCGTCCATCACGCGGACTTCGCCGAGGTCGAGCAGGGTGTGCATGACGGTGGCGAGGAGGTTTTGCATCGAGACCGGGTTGTCCGCCGGGGTGCCGCCGTCACGGGAGGATGCGCCGATGACCTTGCCCATCTGCAGTCCGCCGCCGTAGAGCATCAGCGGGGCGAGGCCGCCCCAGTGATCACGGCCGCCCTTCGCGTTGATGCGGGGCGTGCGGCCCATCTCGCCGCAGCAGACGAGCAGAATTTTGTCGCGCAGGCCGCGCGCCTCGCAGTCCTCGATGAAGGCGGACACCGCCCGGTCGAACGGGCGGCCCACGTAGTCCATGCCCACGGTCATCGGGGCGTTGTTGATGTCCGAGTGCATGTCCCACACGAAGCTCGTCGTGACCGTCACGAAGCCCGCGCCGCGCTCACACAGGCGGCGGGCGAGCAGGAGCAGCTTGCCGAGCGTTGCGGCGTTGTCGGCGTAGTGCTCGCGGTTCCGCCACGCGGGGCTGATTTTGTCCTTGGGCAGCAGCGGCGCGGTGTCGTAGCGCGCGACGAGGCGCGGGTCTTCCTGCGCGAGGTCGAAGGTGTCGGAGAGGCCGCGTTCAAGGGCGGCGAACGCCTGCTGCTGAAAGGTGTCGAGTCCGCCGAAGGCTTCGCTGGCCTCGACGCGCCGCTTCCATTGGTCGAGTGACGCGAGCAACTCGCGGCGGTCGTTGAGGCGGGCCTGCGGGAGGTTGAGCTTCATGTCCGCCTGCAAACCGCCGCCCGCGCCGGGCACGAACGGCGCGTAGGCCGAGCCGAATTCGCCCGTCGCCTCGAAGTTGCCGAACTGCGTGATGGCCGGGCCGGTGGCCATGTCCACGGCGCGCGGGAAGAGCGCGACGTTGGTGGGCATCGCCGTGTCGGGCCGCAGCGCGCCGGCGACGCGGGCGTAGAGCGTGCCCATGTTCGCGCGCAGGGTATCGCGGCCGACGACGGGCTTGATGTCGTGGTTGGCGTCGCCGGTGTGGAAGGAGCGGACGATGGAGAACTTGTCGTTGAGCTTGGCGAGCCGCTCCAACGTGGAGCCGAACGTGACGCCGGGAAGCTTGGTGGGGATTTCCCCGGTCGCAGAACGGATTTCGCGCGGCGCGTCCATCTTCGGGTCGAAGGTCTCGAACTGCGACGGCCCGCCGTGCTGGAAGAGGAAGATGACCGACTTGTCCTTGAGCGGGAGCTTGTGCGCCTTCGCGTGTGCCTTGAGCGCGAACCAGTCCGCCAGCGTCAGCCCGCCCAGCGACAAGCCGCCCACGCGCAGGAACTGGCGGCGGTGCAGTCGGTCTTGCAGGGTAAGCATGAGTGCCGGTTTGGACGCGAGGCCCGCGCCGGCCATTGAACCGCTTTGGGCAGGCCGACGCGCGCCGCCGGGCGTAACCGCCGTGCGCCCGGCCACGTCCGCTTTCGCATCATGAAACTGACCGTCGCTTGCCTCGCCTTCGTCGCCGCCTTGACCATTTCCTCCGCGTCCGCCGCAGAACTGGAGCCGAAGCTCGGCAAGAAGGGCGCGCTCCTGCTGGAAGAGAAGTTCGACGGCACGGAGTTGCCGAAGAACTGGAACCGCAACACCGGGAAGCTCACCGTGGCCGACGGCGCACTCAAGGCCAGCGAGGTCGCCGCCGACATGCACGCCGCCGCGTTCCGCCGGCCGCTGCCGTTGCAGGACGCGGCGATCCTCGTGAAGTTCCGCTTCGCGGGGGCGAGGATGTTCCACCTCGGCTTCGACCCCGCGCCCGGCGAGTTGAAGAAGAAGGGCCACCTTTTCTCCGTCATCATCACGCCCGCGAACTGGAGCATCACCGAGCACAACGACAAGTCCGACCCCAAGTCCACGAACAAGGCGCTCGCCCGGGCCACGGCGTCCTTCGAGCCGGGCAAGTGGTATGAGCTGCTGCTCGAAGTGAAGGGCGACGACGTGCTGGCACAGATCGGCGGGTTGGAGCCGCTGCGCGCGACCAGCAAGGATTTCCACGTCAAGAAGCCGGGCCTGGTCTTCCGCACCGGCGGCAAGGACGCCGATGAAGTCCACCTCGACGAGGTGCGCGTGTGGGAGCTGAAGTAGCCGGCGTATTCAACCGGCGGCCCACATTTTCTCCGGGAAGCGCATTGTCATCCGCCCCTCGCCGGGTATAACGCCCGCGTGTTTCGCCCTGCCGTCCTCGTCCTCGCACTGGTCTGCGCCGTGGTCGCGCCGGCGCAGGAGGACGCGCCCGAGCTGCGCAGCGCGGCGGCGGGGTTCACCGGCCAGTTCCGCAACCGCCACTGGACGCCGCTCACCGTCCTCGTGGACAATCCCGGCCCGGCCCGTCACGCGCTGCTCGTGGCGGAGACCGACGGCGCCGACAGCCGGCAGCGCGTGCAGTTCACGCGGCCCGTCTTTCTGCCCGCGCAATCCACCCGGCAGCTCGAACTGCCGGTGCTGCCGGACCTCCCGCCGCGCGCGCCGGACCGCGTGCGCTTCAGCCGCGTCGCCACCGTGAAGCTGACGGACGGCGGGGCGCGGACGTGGGGCCAGACCGAGGCCATCGGCAGCATGGTGGCGGAAGATGGGTTCTTCCTGCTGATCGCGGACGCCGGTTTCACAGGCTACCGGCATCTGCGCGACTTCACGGTTGGCGCGGAGCGGCGGAACTTCGCCCGCGCGCAGGTCGCGCCGAAAAGTCTCCCCCGCCGGCCGCTGGAACTGCGCGGCTTCGACGCCGTCGTGCTGGGCGGGCTGGCGGAGACGGAGCTGTCCCCGCTGCAACTGCGCGCGCTGCGCGACTTCGTGACGATGGGCGGCCATCTCCTCGTGACGCCCACGGCCGCGCCCGGGCTGAGTCCCGCGCTGGCGGAACTGCTGCCCGGCGCGTTCGTCTCGCCGCAGCGGGTCGAGACGCTGCCGGTGGTCGCCGGGGATTTTGTCTTCACGAACGGCGTGGGCGTCGCGCGGCTCATCGCGGGGCAGGGGAACGTCCTGTTCGGCACGCGCGAAAGCCCGTGGGCGCTGACGCGGGGCTTCGGGGCCGGGCGGGTGACGATGCTGGGCTTCGACGCCGGCAGCGAGGAGTTCAGCGTCTGGCCCGGCGCGAAGGAGTTTTGGCGCGAGCTGTTCGGCAGCACCCCGCAGTTCCTGCATCACGCGGACCGCCTGCTCGCGCGGTCGCCGCAGGCCGAGCGCGTGCTCGCCGGGTTGTCGGGCTTGAAGGTGCCGCCGCGGGGCGCGGTGCTGCTGTATCTCGGCGGGGTGTGCGGCGGGCTGCTGCTGGTGCTCGCGGCGTTCCGCTTCAGCGCGCGGCCCGAGCGCGGCTGGGCGGCCGCCGCCGTGCTCGCGCTCGTGGCCGGCGTCGGCGCGGTCACGGCCGCGACGCGCTGGAAGGCCACGCCCGAGCCGTTCCTGAACGAAGTCCACGTCACCACCGCGCGCAGCGGCGAGGACGACGCCCGCGTGCAGGCGTTGCTCGGCGTTTCCTCGCCGACGGAGCAAACCTTCCAGTTGCGCACCGCCACGGACGGCGGGTCGCTCGCGCCGGGTCGTAGCCTGGTCACCCCGCCGGATTTGGTTCGGCTGGGTTATGACGCGGACCTGTCCGTGACCAATTTCGCCGTGCGCGCGGACGATCTGCGCACGCTGGCCGGCCGCGCGCCGAAGGCCGGCGCCCGCGCTCCGGTGCTGCGCGCCCGGCTGGCCGAGGATGGCCTTTCGCTGTCGCTCTCGAACCGCTCGGACGCGCCGCTGACCGCGCCGTTCCTCAAGTTCAACCGCTTCGTGGTGCCGCTGCCGGACGTGCCCGTCGGCGGCGTGCTCGAACGCACCGGCCTGCGCGTGAACGCGCACGAGACCACGACCGGCCTGGTGCGCTCCGCCCGCGAGCAGGAGCGCGAACGGCTGCGCGAGGCGTTCTTCCCCACGCCGGTTTATTCCGCCGACTTCGTGATGACCTACGACGAGCGACGGTTTGCGCGGCTGCTGCGCGGCCGCGAGCTGCTGCCGGTGCTGTTCAGTTGGAGCGACGCCCCGGCGTTTCCGCTCGCGGCGCTCGAACCGGCGGCCACGCGCCGCGCGGTGGGACTGCTCGCGGTCGAGGGCGAACTGGATTACGCCGGGCCGACGCTGCTGCTGCCGCCGGGCGTGATGGCGGCGCAGACCCGCAACCTCGACGCCTATGCCTACGAGCGCGGCGATGGCTGCTACGCGGGCGGCCGGCCGGGGCACCTGGCGGTTGAGTTCTCGCTGCCGCCCGGGTGTCCGCCGCTGGAAGCGCGGGAGATGACGGTGCAATTCGAGTTTCGCGGCGCGGCGTTTCAGACGGAAATCCACGTCGCGCCCGGCGATGTTTCGTTGCAGGGCGAAATCGGCCTGCTGCTGCCGCGCATGACCAGGCTCGCCGCCGGCCTGCCCGCGCGCGTGCCGGAACCGCAGCGCTTCCTCGGCGCGGGCCGGCGCAGCGTGCTGGTGGTCGTGAGCGTCACGCATTCCGCCGAGGGCAGGCGCCTCGGGCAATCCATGAACCCGAACCTCCACACCTGGCAGGTCCGGCATCTCGACCTCGAACTCAAGGGCGTCACGCCATGATTCACACCGCAGCCCTCACCAAATCCTACGGCGACGTCCTCGCGCTCGACGCCCTCAACCTCGACATCGGCGAGGGCGAAATCTTCGGCTATATCGGCCCGAACGGCGCGGGCAAGAGCACGACCATCCGCATCCTCTCCGGCCTGCTGCGGCCCACCAGCGGCAGCGCGACCGTCGCGGACGTGGACGTGGTGCGCCACCCGGAGGAGGCCAAGCGCGTGGTCGGCTACATGCCGGACATCTTCGGCGTGTATCACGGGATGCGCGTCTGGGAATACCTCGACTTCTTCGGCGCGGCCTACCGGATGCCCCGGGCCGTGCGGCGCACGCGCATTGACGAGGCGCTGCACATCACCGGCACGGACGAGATGCGCGACTACTTCGTGGACTCGCTCTCGCGCGGCATGCAGCAGCGCGTGGGCATCGCGCGCGCGCTGATCCACGATCCCAAGGTGCTGTTCCTCGATGAACCCACCTCCGGCCTCGACCCGCGCGCGCGGATCGAGATGCGGCAGTTGCTCAAGCACCTCAAGGAACTGGACAAGACCGTCCTGGTCTCGTCGCACATCCTGCCGGAACTGGCCTCGGTCTGCGACCGCATCGGCATCCTCGAACAGGCGCGGCTGCTCCTGTGCGACCGCATGGAGGCCGTGCTGCGGCAGGTCGAGCAGCGCAGCTTGATCGAGGTGGAAGTGCTCGGTGACGCCGCGCGCGCCGGGGCGTTGCTGGCCGCGCAGTTCCCCGCGCCGAAGCTCGAAGTCAGCGAAATTGTCGGCAACTTGCTGCGGCTGTCCTTCGAGGGCGAGGACGAGGAAATCGCCGGGCTCCTCGGATTTCTCATCCAGCAGGGCGTGGGCGTGCTGTGGTATCGCGAGGTGCCGCTCGACTTGGAGCACGTCTTCATGAAAGTCACCACGCAGGCCAAGGCCGGCAAACGGAGGAGCGACGATGCTGAGTAACCCCGTGCTCATCCGCGAACTGCGTGGTGCGCTGCGTTCCCCGCTCGCGCTGGTGCTGGCCGCGCTCTACCTCGGCGTGCTCGCGACGCTCGTGTGGTGGATGTGGCCGCAGGAGGGCATCTACTCGGCCACCGCGCGCGCGTCGCGCTCGCTGCTGCTCGTGTGCGGCGTCGCGCAACTGCTGCTGGTCATCCTCTACGCGCCCGCGTTCGCCGCGACCGCCATCACCGCCGAGAAGGAGCGCAACACCTACGACCTGCTCTTCGCCACGCTGCTCCGGCCGCGCGACATCGTGGCGGGCAAGCTCCTTTCCTCCATCGCGGTGCTGCTGCTGTTCGTGCTGCTGTCGCTGCCGGTGTTCGCGGCGTGCTTTTTCCTCGGCGCGGTTTCCGTGCGCGAGGCGGCGGCGATCTACCTCGTGACCGTGGCCGGCAGCGTGATGTTCGGCCTGCTCGGGCTGTCGGTCAGCGCGGTGGCGCGCAACTCGCACCTCGCGCTGGTCGTGACCTACGTGCTGCTCCTGCTCTTCACCGCCGGGCCGTGGGTGCCGTATTTCCTGCTCGAACAAAAGCCGTGGGCCGCGCAGTTCATCCAGCAGGCGCGCGCGTTCAGCCCGCTCGGCGCGATGGCGTCGGTGATTCTCCCGGCCTTCGAGCCGGCCGGGGCGTGGCGGACGTATCTCGCCTTCTGCGGCGTGAGCGGGGTCGCGATGATTGCGTTCATCGCTGGGCGCGTGCGCTGGGCGCGGCAGCGGGCGTCGGCGCGGCACGGGCAGACCATCGGCAGCGCGGCGGAGCTGACGCGGCGGCGGTTGAGCTTTCCCTTCTATCTCGTGGACCCGCAGCGGCGGAAGGACTGCATTCCTGACTGGTTGAACCCGATGTTCGCCAAGGAGCTGCGCAGCCGCGCGTTCGGCGGTGGGCGGTGGATTTTCCGCGTGGCCGCTGGATGCTTCGTGCTGTCGCTGCTCCTGATGATCGGCGCGGTGGGCAACCTCGTCGGCCCGACGCCGAACCTCATCCGCTCCGTCGCGCTGGTGTTCCAGCTCGGGCTGGCCGTGCTCATCGTGCCGTCGCTCACCGCCGGGGCGATCACGCAGGAACGCGAGCGCGGCAGCCTCGAACTGCTGCGGCTCTCGCGGCTCGGGCCGGTGGCGTTCCTCGCGGGCAAGCTCGGCGTCGCCGGGATGTTCGTGTCCTTCCTCATCCTCGGCACCGCGCCGGGCTGGTTCGCCATCCACTACCTCGAAATCAACACGCTCCGAGAAATCCTCCAGGCCTGGGCGGTCATCGGCGGCGCGCTGCTCTTCGCGCTCGCGGCGGGCCTGTGCGCGTCGGCGGTCGCGCCGCGCACGCCGGTGGCGACGGCGCTGGCTTACGCGGCCGTGTTTCTGACCGCCGTCATCACGTTGTTGCCGCTGCTGACGGCGGACCAGCTCTCGGTGCGGCTGCGCGAGATGATCCTGGTGTTCAACCCGTTCGCGTCCGCGTTGCAGGTGCTCACGCGTGGTGTGTTCGACGACCTGGGCGTGCTGTGGCAGCGCCATGTGGCGGTGTCCCTCGGCGCGTCCGCCGCGCTGCTCGCCGTGGCCTTCGTGCGCCTGCGCTGGCTGCTGGCTCCGCAGAAATGAAGACCAAACCGCATCCAACGATTTTGGCGAAACGACTCGCGCGCAACCGGCGGGGAGTTCCGTGCTCGCTGGGCTTGGCAGACTTTTCTCCCTCACCCCGACCCTCTCCCGCTGGGAGAGGGAGCAGGCAGGGCCGCGCTCGAAGAGCTGAGGCGTCCGTGTCAACAGAAGGCGGGATGCGTTCCTCCCTCTCCCAGCGGGAGAGGGGCGGGGTGAGGGAGAACGGCAGCTTCACTCGTCGGGTGCCAGAATCATCACTCCACCGTCTCCTGCCAACTGGCTTGTGCGTGCCACTCCTCCTCGCCTGCTGGGCCATTTGCCTTTCCGCCGTCGCCCAAGAGCCTGACGCCGCCCGTGCGCCGTGGACGCCGCTCATCATGCACCCGGTCAAGGACGCGGCGACGCATGAGTTGCTTCGCGCCGCGTTGGCGGATCCCGACCCGGTCGTGCGCGAGCGGGCGTTGGAGGCGCTCGGGGTCATCCGCAGTCCGGCGGATGCGGCGCGCGTGCGGGCACTGCTCGGTTCCGAGTTCATGCCGACGCGGCAGCAGGCGGCGAAGACGGCGGCGCAGCTTGGCGTGAACTTGAGTCCGACCGAGCGCGCCCTGAACGACCGGATTCGACCGGTGAACCAGATCGCGGTGCCGCCGGACGCCTTGCGTGGCACCAACGTCAGCGTGCTCGTCCGCGCCCTGCAAAGTCTCGACGCCGAGGCCGCGCGTCGGGAATCCGCGACCCTGCTCGCGCTGCTGCGCCGACCGGAGGTGGTCGTGCGGGAGGAGGCGGTGAACGCCCTCCAGCGCGCCAAGCTCGCCGCCGCCGCGCCGGAGTTGCTGCGACTGCTGGACGATCCCGACGAGGGGCTGCGCCTCGCTGCCTGCCGGACGCTGGTCATGCTGGCGCACGACATTTCGCGGCCCGCGCTGATCGCGGCGATGGTGCGGCGGATGGAGTTGGACCCGAGTTCCCAAGTGCGCGACACGGCCGGGTTGGCACTGGCGGCCCTGCAAGACCCACCGGCGATTGACGCGCTGCTGCGGCTCCTGCAGCACCCGCGCGGCGAGACGCGCGCCTCGGCCGCGAACACTTTGGGCGGCCTTTGGGCGAAGCCGGAACTGGCGCTCGCGCTCCATCCGTTGCTGGCCGACCGGGAGGACTTGGTGGCCCGGGCGGCCGCGTCCTCGCTCGGCCTTCTCAAAAATCCGGCCTCCAAGGCCCCGCTGCTCGCCGCGTTCGAGGCGCGCGGGCCGGTGGTGCAGGAGCGCGCGGCGGCGGCCCTGGGCGAGTTGCGCAGCACGAACGCCGTGCCCGCGCTGGCGGCGCTGCTGCCCGGGACCACGGACGAGGCGTTGAAGGTGTCGCTCGTGCTGGCGCTGGGGAAGATCGGCGACCGGCGCGCGCTGCCGCCGCTACGGCAGGTGCTGCTGCGAATCGTGCTGACGAACAACCTGCCCAAGGCCCGCGAGGCCGCGTTCACGGCGCTGACCGACTTCGGTGACAAGCTCGCCATCCCGCGCGCGGTGCAGATGGTCACCACGCCCGTCGTGCCGCCGTGGCCCGGCGCGGGGCCGACGTATGACGACGACTTCATCCGCATCGCGGCGCTGCGCTTCCTCGCCGCGGTGGGCGACCGCGCGGCGGGCGCGGCGCTGCTGGCGGGGTTGAAGGATCCCGTGCCGCGGGACGTGCGGCCGGCCGTGGCGGAGACGCTGGGGAAACTCCTCGGCCGGACTTACACGCCCATGCCGGACGAGGACTACCGGCGCTACTTCATCGAGAGCACCGCGACGCGCGCGATCCAGCCCGCGCCTCCGCCCGGCGTCGTGCCGGCGCGTTGAGCGGCGTCACTTTTTCGGCGGTGCGGGCGGCAGGGCGGGGGTGGCGGCAAGCTCCGTCCTGGCCTCGGCGTCGCCTTGGGCGGCGGCCTTGGCGAGCCATTCGCGGGCCTTGGGGATGTCGCGGAAGGGGGAGCCGTAGGCGTCCCGCAGCATGGTGCCGTAGATGCGTTGCGCGGCGGGCAAACCCTGGAGCGCGGCCTTTTCGCACCACTTGCGGGCCTCGGCCTCGTCCTGCTTCGCGCCCTTGCCGTGCATGTGCATCTGGGCGACTTCCAACTGGGCCTTGGCATCGCCGGCCTCGGCGCGGCGTCTGGCGGACTTGAGTTCGGACGAGTCGCACGCGGCGAGCAGCAGCGCCAGCGACCAGAGCGCGAGGCGGAAGGACGGCCGACGGGAGGAGGGTTTTTTCATGGCGTGACAGCCTTTGTGTGACGGGCCGAGTCGAACCGAAGAAAACGAGGTTGACAAGCGTGGAAGCGGGCGGACATTCGCCGCCATGAACCCGATCCCGGCTCCCCGGCAGGCTCCCCGGGCCTTTACGCTGATCGAACTCCTCGTCGTCATCGCGATCATCGCCATCCTCGCTTCGATGCTGCTGCCCGCGCTGGCGAAGGCGAAGGCGCAGTCCGGCGGCGTGGTATGCATGAACAACGAGCGGCAGATGTCGCTGGGGCTGCGGCTCTACTCCGAGGATCGCGGGCGGTTCCCGGAAAACTGGGTTGGGTCAGTCGCCAATACTCCCCAGACCCAGACCAACCCGGACATGCCCGGCTACCAGTTCTGGCAGGATCCCAACGGGTCCGGCGCGGCGTTTGGCACCACCATCCTCCAATTGGATTCATGGATGGACATCGTGGTGGCCAACAACATGGCCAGCACCAAAATGTTCCGGTGCCCGTTGGTGCCCAAGGCGACCACCACCGCCTTCCCCGTGAGCGGCACCGACTGGCCGCACTTCGGCTACAGCGCGTGGGTCGGGGGGCGCAGGCTGCCCGGGCGTCAGCCGGCCCGCTCGATGTCGGAGGGCGCTTACAACCCGCAGAACGTCATCATGGTGGCCGACTATTACATGATGTGGGTGGATTACATGAACGGCGACGACTGGTTCAGCCAGGGCGCGGGGCCGGCCAACACCCCCGCGCGCACCATCCGCATCTTCCGCCACAAGGACCGCTCACAGGTCGGGTTCGCGGATGGGCATGTGGAGTTTGTGCCGCGCAGTGACACCAACTTCTGGCAAGGTGCGGGTGGCTACACGCAGGGCAGCAACCTTCGCTGGAACCCGCAGACCGTCGGGGCCAACTGAACGCGCGGACACTTCGCCGCCTTTTCCCCAGCCGGTGACAGGCTACGCCACCTTCGGCGCTTCGGTCATCCCCATCACCTGATAGCCGCAATCCACGTAGAGCACCTGGCCGGTGATGGCGGCGGCTCCGTCGCTGGCGAGGAACGTGCCGGTCGCGCCGAGTTCGTCGGGGAGGACGTTGCGCTTGAGCGGGGCGTGCTGCTCGTAGTGCTTGAGCATCGCGCTGAAGCCGGCGATGCCGCGCGCGGCCAGCGTGTTGACCGGACCGGCGGAGATGCAGTTCACGCGGATCCTCTGCGCGCCGAGGTCGTAGGCGAGGTAGCGCGTGCTGGCTTCGAGCGCGGCCTTGGCCACGCCCATGACGTTGTAATGCGGGATGACCTTCTCCGCGCCGTAGTAGCTCATCGCGACGATGCTGCCGCCCTCGGCCATCAGCGGCGCGGCCCCGCGCGCGAGCGCGACGAGCGAATAGGCGCTCACGTCGTGGGCGATCTTGAAGGCGTCGCGGGTGGTGTTCACGAAACGGCCCTCCAGCGCCTCCTTCGGTGCGAAGGCGACGGCGTGGAGCAGCAGGTGCAGCTTGCCGAACTTCTGCTGCACGGCGGCGAAGACGGCGGCGATGTCCTCGTCCTTGGTCACGTCGCACGGCAGCAGCAGCGTGTCCGGGCCGAAGGTGGCGACGAGTTCCTCGACGTTCTCCTTGAGCCGCTCGCCCTGATAAGTGAAGGCGAGCGTGGCCCCGGCCTTGTGCCAGGCCTGCGCGATGGCCCACGCGATGGAGCGCTTGTTGGCGACGCCGAAGACGAGTCCGATTTTGCCTGCGAGTAATGACATAGCGCGGAAAGGATGACGGGAGAAAGGGGGGACGTTCAACGCTCAACTTTCAACGTGCAACACTCAACGGCGGAGCCGAAGTCCGACCAAGCCTGCCAGCCCCACCACCAGCAGCGCCGTGACGCCGAAGGCGCCGGCGCGCGGTTGGTGGGGCGCGAGCCAGAGCGCGCCGGCGCCGACGGCGGGGCCGAGGCAGATGCCGAGGCCGATGGCGGCTTCGTGGATGCCGCCGTGTTCGCCCTGCGTTTCGCCCACGTCCATCGAGTAGAAGAGCGAGGCGTAGTAGAGCAGGCCGGTGGCGAGGCCGAAGACGACTTGCGCCGCGAGCAGGAGGCCGAACGATTTGCCCAGCAGCAGCACGACGTAGCTGGCGATGAGCGCGAGGAAGGCCGCGAGCATCCACCGGAAGCGGTAGTGCCAGCCGCCCCATTGCCAGAGCAGGAAGAAGGTGCCCAGCCGCGCGAGGAACCACACCGCCCAGAACCAGCCGCTCTGCGCGACGGTGAGGCCGAGTTCCGCCGAGCGGCCGGGCACGACGGCGAGGAAGGAGTGGATGGCGATGTAGGCAAACGGGTTTGCGAGCCACGCCATCTTGAGGAAGGTCGCGGGGGGGACGGGTTGGTGGAAGGCGGCTGCCTCCGGGTGGTGCGGTTCGGCGGGTGGCGGCGGGGCAGGGGAGTGCGGCAGCCGTTCCAGCCAGAGGGTGAGCGCGAATTGCGCCGCGAGGATGCCGGCGGGAATCCAGAACAGGCTGCGCGCGCCGAGCCATTCAAACAGCGAGCCGCCGGCGAAATACATCAGGCCCGCGCAACTCGACCAGGTGAGGTTGTAGATGCCGACCATGCGCTTGGTGCCTTCGTCCGACTCGCCGTGCGTGGCGAAGGCTTCGAGCGCGGGCCAGGTGAAGCACATCGCAATGGTCCAGAGCGCGAGCGTGCCGAGCACCCCGGCCAGCGAGGGCAGGAAGCCGCCAGCAAACAACACCACGGCCATGCCGACGAAGCCGACCTTAAGTGAAGTGGTCAGCCCGTGCCGTTCGGCGAAACGCCCGCCGAACCACGCCGCCGGCACGTAGATGAGGCCGTGCAGCGCGCAGGTGAGCAGGTTCTCGCGGTTGCCGAAGCCGTGTTGCTGCTGGAGCAGGAAGAAGACGTAGTTGCCGAAATAGGAGCAGGCCAGCGTGTTCAGCGCGGTGAGCAGGAACCCGATGGCTTTGCGGGGAGGCATTGGGGAAACGCGGAGTGCGGAATGGGGCGCGCGGCGGTCAGGTGGGCAGCGAACTTGAATGTCGCATTTCGCACTCGCCACGCTGCACTTCTTCAAGGGCTTTGCGGCAATACCACTTCACGGCGTTGGTCATCGGTGGCTGGAGCGCGTCGAGTTCGTCGGCGCGGCACCAGCGGATGTCATGGTGCTCCTCGGTGGCGAGGGTCACGTCGCCGCCGATGGGCCGCGCCCAGTAGATCATGCCGATGTGCTCGTGGTTGTCGCTGATGCGGTGGATGTCGAGGAAGCGCGGGGCGATGAGCGCGCGGGTGCCGGGTTCGGTCGTGGGCGGGCGTTCGCCGACGAGTTCCACGTCCAAGCCGCTTTCCTCTTTCGCCTCGCGGAGCGCGGCGATTTCCGGGTCTTCGTCCAGCTCGATGTGCCCGCCGAGCGGCAGCCATTTGCCGAGCTTGCGGTGCAGGATGAGCAGCACCTTCGCGTCGTGGACGACGAAGATGGCAACGGTGAAATCTATCTTCTCATGGATGTGCGCCATGGCGGCACGGACACTGTCGGCGGCGCGGCGGACTGTCAACGGGCGGGCAGACAGCTCACGGCAGCGAGAAGTAGTCCGGCCCCTGGTAGCGGCCGTCCACGAGCTTGGCGATTTGCATGACCACATCGTTGACGAGCGTGCTCGCGCCGAAGCGGAAGAGGTCGGGCGTGAGCCAGTCGTCGCCGAGGGTTTCCTTGACCATCACGAGATAGGCCAGCGCCTGCTTGCTGGTGCGGATGCCGCCGGCGGGCTTCATGCCGATGCGCACGCCGGTCGCGAAGAAGTGGTCGCGGATGGCCTCCAGCATCACGAGCGTGACAGGCATCGTGGCGGCGGGCGTGACCTTGCCGGTGCTGGTCTTGATGAAGTCCGCGCCGGCGTCCATCGCGAGCTGGCTGGCGAGGCGGACGTTGTCGTAGGTGACGAGTTCGCCGGTTTCGAAGATGACCTTCAGGTGCGCGGGGCCGCAGGCTTCCTTCGTGGCGGCGATTTCATCGGACACCTTCGCGTGGTCGCCAGTGAGGAAGGCGCAGCGGTCAATGACCATGTCAATTTCGTCCGCGCCGTCGGCCACGGCGCGGCGCGTCTCGGCGAGCTTCGTGGCCAACGGATATTGGCCGCTGGGGAAACCGGTGGCGACGGCGGCGACGTGGACGGGCGAGTCCGCGCCGAGGAACTTGCGCGCGTGCCGGACCATGTTCGGATACACGCAGACGGCGGCGCAGGGCGGCACGTCGAAGCGCGGCTCGGCGGGTGCGAGCGCTTTGCGGCAGAGGAAGGCGACCTTGCCGGGCGTGTCTTTGCCTTCGAGCGTGGTGAGGTCCATCATGCTCACGGCGAGCTTGAGGCCGGCGAGCTTGGCGCTGGTCTTGATGCTGCGCTTGGCGAAGCTCGCGGCGCGTTCCTCGGCCATGATCTGATCCACCGGAGGAATGCGGAGTGCGGAGTGCGGAATGCGGAATCCCGAATCGCGGGACGGCGCGGCGGCCAAGGCTTTCATCGCGGCGACGGTAGCGGGCGCGGGCCGGGGTGTCGAGGCGGCAGGCCGCCAATTCTTCGCTTGCCCGCGCGGCGGGTTCGGGTTCCCCTCATCCCGGCAGGCCGTTCTGCCGATGATCCCCCAAACGAATGGAACGCGAAACCACGGACACGCACCAGAAGGCGTTGCAGGTCAACCTCGACCCCTCCAAATACGGCACGTTCGTCGAGATCGGCGCGGGGCAGGAGGTGGCGCGGTGGTTTTTCCGCGTCGGCGGCGCGGCGGGCACCATCGCCAAGACCATGTCGGCCTACGACATGACGGTCAGCGACGCCATTTACGGCCCGTGCGAGCGTTATGTCAGCCGGCAGCGGCTCACCGCGATGCTCGAGCGCGAGTATGGCCTGCTCATCGAGCGGCTCGGCCAGAAGCGCGGTGCGAACACGAAGTTCTTCGTCTTCGCCGACACCGTCGCGGCCAAGAGTTATTCGCGGAAGGATGTCGAGGCCCACGGCTGGCTGGGCGTGCGTTTCCAAACCGAGCCGGAGGCCGAGCCATCGGAGATCATCATCCACGCACGGCTGCTCGATCCCGAGAACGTGCAGGAGCAGGAGGCGCTGGGCATCATCGGCGTCAACCTCGTCCACGGCGCGCTCTACCTGCACCAGGATCCGGCGGCGCTGCTCGACGCGCTGCTGGACAACCTCACCACCGAGCGCGTGGAGGTGGACATGGTCAAGCTCACCGGCCCCGCGTTCAAGGGCGTGGACAACCGCGTCATCGCGCTCCAGCTCGTGCAGCGCGGGCTGACCAAGGCCGCGATGTTCCTCGCGAACGGCGAGGTCGTGCAGCCCGCCGACGTGCTCTACAAGAAGTCCATCATGGTCGAGCGCGGCAGTTTCCGGCCGGTCATCAAGACCACGCTCGACATGCTCGAATGCGCCACCAGCCTCTTCGTGCAGGAGCCGAAGGTGCAGGGCGAGGAGGTCACCGTGCTGATG
>Ga0172372_10001367_pt1 | contig 37796 bp, 37 predicted proteins | sample LakKiv5m_2_FD_114544 | JGI IMG/M metagenome (GOLD analysis project Ga0172372, IMG submission 114544) | Freshwater microbial communities from Kabuno Bay, South-Kivu, Congo - kab_092012_9.5m | ecosystem: Environmental > Aquatic > Freshwater > Lake | place: Democratic Republic of the Congo...
AATTGAACCAATAGCAGTTCCGCATGCAGATCCTGATAAAAAATAACCTGATGTTCCTGCGGGAATAGGATAATTTGGTGTTGTAGATGGTAAGTTTAAAACACCATTATTGTATGGAAATGTAGCTAGTATTGTTCCTGCTGCATTGCATGCATTCCAAACAAAATTACTTCCAGGACTATTTACCATAACATAAGGTATCTGAGTAATGGAATATGCATTTGTATTGGTTGGACTTGTCGGTGTGTATCTTCTTCCATCCTGATTAGCGCCCCAAACGGTGTTATTTCTACCTGGTGTTGTATGAGCAACTGTCATGGCGTTATTTTCTGTACCTTGTATCGCTAGACCACTATTCCATGTTGTACAAATTGGTTTGTTTCCAATATGATATTCGACAATATTTGAAGTTTCATACAATATTATAGCCATGTAATTACATTGCGAAGTACAACTGAACATGTAAATATCTTTATAGAGTACAACAAACTTTCTATTGGGAGCGGTTCCGACGGTTTGATACTGAATTTGTCCACCCAAAGATGGGTTGATATCCTGATAAGTAATCATTGCAGAATTTCTAGCCCCGGTTATTACTGTATTTGGAAGTGCACCGCCAGTTAAGGACCAAGGACAATAGCCGCCAGCCTGAGCAGTATTGAAAGAAACTAGTCCATTTGAACCGATAACGCATTGCGTATAGTTTGATCCGTAAAAATTGAAACTAAAACCAAGATTCACAGCTGCCGACCATACATCATCAGAAAGAGACACATTCGTTGGAGCGTTTAAATAGATTCCAGCAGCATTATTTGTATTTCCTCCGGTATTACAGTTCGTAATAGTTACTGTTTGACCAGAACAAATAGTAGCATCTTGTCCTAAACATAAAGCGACATTTGAGCCCGCAAGGGAAAAGTTATGTAAAGAAATGATTGCCGATACTGCAATTAATAGTGCGTTTTTCATTTATTTTAGTTGGTTTAACTTAAAACGATTCAAAGTTACAAAAAGTTGCCTTGGACAAGTATGATTTTTTTTATAAATCATGTATGAAATATCTAATTAGTGTCAATTTAACACTTTAAACAATTACAAATAATCTCATTGAAGGAAAGAAAACTTAATTAAATTTGCCCCTGTTAACCATAAATAAACACAATATGTCGAATAAATTTCATGCAGAGATTGAAGCGTTCATGTCTCGAGTAAAAGAAAAAAACGGTCATGAACCTGAATTCTTACAGGCAGTTCAAGAGGTAGCGGAAACAGTCATTCCTTTTATTGAGGAAAATCCGAAATATAAAACTGCGAAAATTCTAGATCGAATTGTAGAACCTGAACGAACAATTATTTTTAGAGTACCGTGGTTGGATGATCAAGGAAATATTCAAGTAAACAGAGGTTACAGAGTGGAATTTAATTCAGCAATAGGACCATACAAAGGTGGCCTTAGGTTTCATCCATCTGTTAATCTATCCATATTGAAATTTTTAGGTTTCGAGCAAATCTTCAAAAACTCTCTTACTACTCTTCCTATGGGTGGTGGAAAAGGTGGTTCTGATTTTGACCCAAAAGGAAAATCAGATAATGAAGTTATGAAATTTTGTCAATCATTTATGACGGAATTAGCTCGCCATATCGGAGCTGATACGGATGTCCCTGCTGGAGATATTGGTGTTGGTGGAAGAGAAATTGGCTACATGTTCGGTCAATACAAAAGATTAAGAAACGAATTTACTGGGGTACTAACAGGAAAAGCCAGAAATTGGGGTGGTTCATTAATTCGTCCAGAAGCAACAGGTTACGGAACAGTTTATTTTGCTAAAGAAATGTTAGCAACTAAAGGTGATTCCTTCAATGGTAAACTAGTTGCAGTTTCAGGTTCAGGTAATGTTGCTCAGTATGCATGTGAGAAAGCTACTGAACTAGGAGCAAAAGTGGTGACTTTATCCGATTCTGAAGGATATATTTACGATGCGGATGGAATTGATGCAGGCAAATTGGCTTATGTCATGGAGTTGAAAAATGTTAAACGAGGTAGAATTTCAGAATATGCTGCGAAGTATCCAAATGCAAAATTTGTAGCTGGAAAAAGACCATGGGAAGTTAAAGTTGATATTGCGTTACCTTGTGCAACTCAAAATGAATTGAATGGAGAAGAAGCAAAAGTTTTAATTTCTAATGGTGTAAAGTGTGTAGCAGAAGGTGCAAACATGCCTTCAACTCCGGAAGCAATTACTGCTTTTCAACAAGGTGGTGTACTTTTTTCTCCAGGTAAAGCTTCGAATGCGGGAGGTGTAGCTACTTCAGGATTAGAGATGTCTCAAAACTCGTTGAGATTGTCTTGGTCGAGAGAAGAAGTTGATCAACGTCTTCACGGAATTATGGTTTCAATACACGAAGCATGTGTGAAATATGGTAAAAATGAAGATGGTTCTATCGATTACGTTAAAGGAGCCAATGTTGCTGGTTTTGTAAAAGTTGCCGATTCAATGATTGATCAAGGCTTGGTATAATTCCCTTAACGAATAAAAATTAAAGCTGTCTTCGGACAGCTTTTTTTTTGGATTTATGTGAGGTTATATTAATAATCATTATTTTTGTTTAGAATTATTCTAAATAATGTGTCAGAATTCTTGTCCTTTCAATGAAGAACTGAGCTGTCCTTGGGCGAATACTCAAACGGACACAAAAAAAACAAAATGTTGCAAGAAGTACAAGAAAAAAGGACATGCTTGTAAAAAATGTCCGAAATTTGGATAATTACGCTGATCATTGAAAGCTTGTCTTTGTTTTTTTATTTTATTATTTAATTTCAGTACCACATTCTGTCAAATTCACAGAGAATTTAGTGTTGGAACGAGTTATGTGTCTTCACAGTATGATATTTTTCATAATGTTGGTTTAAGTTTGAAGAAAAATAAATTTGGGTTCAATCAAGAAATAGGACTGAGCCATAAATATTTGGAAATAGGCAAATTTAATTGGCGTTTTCAAGAACAATTTTGTTACGACATGCCACTATCAAAAAGATTTGCATTTCAAAATGGTTTATCAGTAGGATTATCAACACAACTTAATAATTCAGGATTTTATCGACTCGACGAAAATGTGTTTTTTGGATTACATTTTAAAGGTTTTCTCGGAGTTTTTTTGAGAAATTACGTCGGAATAATGCATCAAATGAAAAGAAATACACACTTATTTACAAAGGTTAATTTTGCTACTCAAATTGGTGTAAGTTATGAATTTTAACCGATCAGTTCTTTTTTTACTCACATTGCTACTTCTTTTTTCTTGTAGAAAGGCTACTATTTGTCGTGATATTGAAGTGTTCGGACATGCTGCCATGGGATTATCAATGCCAAATTCTGGTTATCACGCGAATAGTTTGGAAGCAATAAGTTTGGCATCAGAATTCCCCACCTTAAAAGGAATTGAACTAGATGTAAGAATGTCTAAAGATGGTGAATTATGGTTGTTTCATGATGATTTTTTAGAGGATGAAACTACAGGTGCTGGTTGTGTGGAAGAGAAGATGAGTGTTGAACTGGAAACTATTCATTATAAATCTTTTCATAATGAAAAATTGATGAAATTGTCCTCAATTACCTTTGATAGTACTAAAACTTATTTTTTAGATTTGAAATGTTACAACGCATGTGCAGAAGTACTTGTGAATCTCGAAACATTTAAACAAAAACTTGATCTTTTGGCTAAGCCGAATTTGATTTTGATTCTTCCTACTAAGGATTTATTTCCATATTTTTCCGTAGACTATAATTGTGTGCTTTCCAGTGATAATATCGAATTAATTCGTCAAGAGTTTAATACGAATGATTGGTATGGAGTAGCAATTCGAAATTCAAAAATCAGTGCGGAAGTGGTTCAAGAATTCGTTTCAAACGGCAACAGAGTTTATTTGTATGATATTCGTTCACCCAAGGGTACATTAAAAGCTATTAAAAAGAAACCAACGGGAATAATTACAGACGATGTATTTGCGGCACAATCAATTTGTAAATAAAAAAGGCCTTGTTACCAAGACCTATTTTCAGCGGAGAGTGAGGGATTCGAACCCCCGGAACCTCGCGGTTCAACGGTTTTCAAGACCGCCGCAATCGACCACTCTGCCAACTCTCCGAGGCAAAAGTACTAATTGTAGATTAAAATGCAAGAAATAAGTAAAAAAAAGATGCTGAAATTTATGCGAAGGAGATAATTCTAGTAACCCACTTTATTTCGAACACGATTTAAGACCTTCTGAGCCACCTCTCTAGCCTTAAGTGCACCAATTTTCAATTCCTCATCGATTTTTCTTTTATCTCCCATGAGTTCAGTGAAAGTTTTTCGCTCCTTTTCAAATTTTGTAAGAATTAGTTCGAAAAGTGCTTGTTTGGCATGTCCGTATCCGTAATTACCATTAAGATAATTCTGAGTCATTTCTGTGATTTGCTCCTTACTCGCAAGAAGTTTGTACAACGAAAAGGTATGACATGTGTCGGGATTTTTTGGAGCCTCAAGTGATGTGCTGTCAGAAACTATCGACATAATTTGTTTGCGAAGTTCTTTTTCAGGTAAAAAAATGTCGATATGATTTCCTCTTGATTTGCTCATTTTTTCACCGTCGGTTCCAGGAATCAACTTGGTTGATTCACTAATTTTATCTTCCGGTATTACAAAGGTTTCACCATATTGAAGGTTGAATCTGTTGGCAACATCTCGAGCCATTTCAATGTGTTGTTTTTGATCTTTTCCAACAGGTACAATTTCAGCGTCATACAATAAAATATCCGCCGCCATTAATATAGGATAAGAAAATAAACCACCATTTACATCTTCAAGTCGGTCCGCCTTATCCTTAAAACTATGAGCAAGAGTTAGCCTCTGATATGGGTACATGCACAATAAATACCACATCAATTCAGTAACCTCGGGTACGTCGCTTTGTCTGTAAAATACGGTTTTATTCGTGTTCAATCCAAATGACAACCACGTAGCAGCAGTTGCATAAGTGTTCTCTTTAAGTAATTCTCCGTTTTTGATTTGTGTCAAAGAGTGCAAATCAGCAATAAAAAGAAACGATTCATTTTTCTCTTCAGCTGAAAGTTGAATGGCTGGAATTATTGCTCCTAAAATATTACCTAAATGTGGAGTTCCTGTTGATTGTATTCCGGTTAGAATCCTTGACATAGCGTAAAATTAAGGAATTCTTTTTTTCTAAGTTCAAGTTATTACTTTAAAATTGTAGATTTGTTCATGCGCTATATCCTTGGTGTTTTTGGGTTAATATGGAAATTATACATCGCCGTAATATTTTGTGCGTTAGCTATCATTTTATATCCCTTTTTTCTGATTGTGCTCATGAATCCAAAATGGAAGAAAATGAGTTTCAATTTGTTTATTTTTTGGAGTTGGATGATGCGTTTATTTTGTTTCTATCATGTCAATAAAATAACGGAAAGCAAACTTCCTGATGGTCCATATGTCATCGTTGCAAATCACAGTTCTTATCTGGACATTTTTTTTATGTATTCCCTTATACCAAAACACCCTTTTGTATTCTTGGGGAAAAGTGAAATTTTAAGTTACCCAATAATAAGAACTTATTTTAAAAATTTAAATATACCCGTTTATAGAAAGGATAAAAGTAAAGCTGGCCATTCGTTGTTGTTGGCGGAAAAGGCTATTCAGCAAGGTTGGTCTATTGCGATTTTTCCCGAAGGCGGAATTCCAGATGATGATAATCCGAAAATGATTCCATTTAAAGATGGAGCTTTCAAACTAGCAAAATCGCTAGAGATTCCAGTTGTACCGATAACATTTTTGAATAATTTCTATCTTTTTTCAGATCCAACTTTGATATTAGGTCCTGCGAGACCAGGAATCGCGGATGTAATCGTTCATAAGGTAGTTTCTAAAGAGCAGGTGCAGTCTATGTCTGTAAAAGAATTACGAGAACATTGCTTCGATATAATTAGCCAACCGCTTGAAAAAAGGTATCCATCACTTCATCAAAAAGATTAATTTTGTTTTATGGAAATAAGTCAAGAAACTATTCTTCATATCGCTAAACTATCTCGTCTTGAATTTAAAGGCGAAGAACTTCAAACAATTAAGGGCGATTTAGAAAAGATTATTGGTTTTATGGACAACCTAAGCTCTGTTAATACAGAGGGCGTGGCTCCTCTTATTTTTATGTCTCAAGAAAAAAATGTGCTTAGAGAAGATGAGGCCACAACAACGGTTTCCAAAGAAGATGCACTGAAGAATGCTCCGAAACGTGACTCTGATTATTTTAGAATCCCTAAAGTTCTTGATAAGTAATTGCTACTTCAGAAGTCCTAAACAAATTTTCATGCGAATCACATTCATAGCTGCTGCTTTAACTTTAGCTCTAAATGATTCGTCTTTTTTATACATTGCCAAAAGTTCAGCGTGTGTCTTTTTTGCATCTAATGGCATAAGTACTATGTCACAGCCTGCTTGAATAGCTTTTGTTGCAGATTGAGGCACGGAAACAACACCACCCATGTTCATAGCATCTGTAACTATGAGTCCTTTAAAGCCTAACTCTTTTCTTAACAAATCGGTTACAATTTTTTCTGAACAAGTTGAAGGGAGACCATTAGTATTGTACTTGGCATTATTCTGAACAGCAATATGTGCAACCATAATTGATAGAACACCATTCTTAATTAATTCAGGGTAATTTTTTATTTCTTTTAATTCTCCGTCAATCATTTGTAATGACTTATGTGTATCTCCTGAAACTAAACCATGACCCGGAAAATGTTTTGCTGTGGCAATAATCCCTTGTTTTTGAGTTTCTTGAATGAATGCATTCGACCATGGAATGAGTTGTTCAGGTTTAGATCCAAATCCTCTGTACCCCACTGTAGCATTTCCAGCCACATCGACCACAGGGGCAAAATTGTAATTAATGCCAATAGCGTTTAAATCATCCGAAATTGTTTTAGCAACTTCGACAACTTGATCATAGGTACTGATTTCACTTGCTTTTTTCACAAGTGTAGAGCCATTTATTTTTCTATTGACTAAGCTAGGCTCGGCATCCGCACTATATAAGAAGGGAAGGTTTCCAAATTCTTTATTCTTGGCTTCAAAAGACTTAATGAATCCCGTAAATTCATCTTTCGTTCCATTCAACATAAGTACACCACCAATAACTCCATCTTTAATATGCTGATCGATTGTTTCTCTTGTTTGGCCATATTTACCAACTGCAGGCATTATTAATTGAGCAATAATTTGATTTTCGTTAAGTTGCTTAAAAACACTTTCAACTTGAGCGTTAAGTTCTTTATTTTCTGAAAGATAATCATTCAAAGTAAAGCTCTTGTTCACTTTTGGCCTTGGTTTATTTTGTTCAGGAGTTGTTTCTCTATTTGTTTGATCCTGCGCACAGCTTTGAAATAAGAGTAGCGATAGAAAAAGACCAGAAAAAAATGTTTTCATAAAATTTGATTTCGACAAATATAGCATGGTGTAAGTAGTTATGTTGTTGTTTAATTTCTATTTACAAAACGCCATTTGTCAATAACTATGCCTTTGAATTTAATTTCCAATAACCTTATTAAAATAATAGTGAAAATCAACAAATTTAAAAGCTTCCCCTCGATTCATTTGTTCCGCCTTATGTATAACGTTATTCTGAGTTATAAATTGATATCCCATAACTGGTTTGTTGACTTTCTCTCCCGTTAATTTTCCTGTTAAACCAAAGCGTAAATCATAATAGGATATGGTATCATTTTTTTGTTCTAAGATGTAATAGCCATTCGACATGAAATTCAATTTATCACTGTAATTTCTATCCTTCCACTTTAGATTTTCCAGTCGAATGTTGCCTTTGGGTATTCGTTCAATTTTCTTTTCATCTCCATTAAAAATAGAAATGTAGTAAACATAATAAGTGGAATCATCTTCCCCTAAAGTATACCAGTAAAAGCTGGTTAATGGCATAGGTGTTACCATCGATCTATTGACAGATATGTGTTCATTAGAAAAGACAGTTTGGGTTTGTGAAAGTAAAATTAATTTGACGATAACACCCCAAATTAAGTAGCTACTCGAATACACTATTCCGATTAAATTAATCTTAAATCGTTTTGGATTATCTCTTTTTAAAAACATTGCCCAGACCAAACAAACCAAAAAGGGGAGGGTATATAAAGGATCTATTACAAAAACAGTGTTGAATGTTATACGCGTGTCTAGGGGCCAAAAAAACTGGGTACCGTAGTTTGTAAACATATCCAGCATTGGATGTGTGATCAAACCCCAGAAAAATAAGTGAAGCCAACACTTAAATGAATATTTCTTCTTGTAAATATGAAAAAACACCCAGGCTAAAAGAGGTCCAAAAATTATTGAAAATAATATAGAATGTGAAAATCCTCTGTGCAAAAGAGCTGCATCAATTGGATGGTAAAAAGCCCGCAAGAAAACATCTAAATCAGGTATGGTTCCCGCAATCGCTCCCCAAAATATGGCCTTGTTACCCATTTTTTTTCCTGCGACTAATTCAGCAACAGCTCCACCTAATACAATTTGAGTTAATGAGTCCAAATTAGAGTTTTATGTCGTGAGTGAATGTTGCTAATCTCAAATTATTCATTACCAAAGTTAATGAAAGATATATCTAATTTTCCCCGGTAATACTTTAGAATTGAATTTTATTGAATAACATCCGGGTAAATATGATGAAAAGTTTTCTAAGAAGAAAAGTTGATGCGCTGAGTCATAGAAAAATAGTTCTTGAATTGGTTTTTTAACCTGAAAAAAAAGAGTTCCTACTCCTGTTTCCGTTGAATAATTGATTTTCTCTAGTTTTAATTTGCCTTTCGATCTACAATTTCTTGTTGGGTAAAGAAATTCGAGATACCGAAGATCTCCATTAATTACCTCGATGATATGGGTTTTTTCTGGAATTTCAACTTGTAAGTTTAGTTTCCAGGAAGATTGTTCCAAGACCTTGTTATTTTTCGAGATTTTCTCTCCCTTTTTCGAGTAGAAATTAAATTCAATTTCTTGTTTTTTTGCGGATAAGTTTGTTGAAGTGGCATATAACTCACCCTTGTCGAACAAAATTGCATTTGAATGGAATAAATAGGGTAGGCTGTAAAAAAGTGCCTTCGGTTGATTTAAATAATCGAGAGAAGACCACGTCGGTCCGGGATAACAATCGTTGAACTGCCAAAACAAAGAACCCATGCATCTTGGGGCATCTAAACGATGTGCTTTGATCGCAGTTTCCATCGCAATTTTCTGTACTAACTGAGATTGATACACAAATTCTATAAAGTTCTTTGGTTTCCTGAAGTAGTTCAATGCGTGTTGTTCAATTTTTTTATTACCAACATAGCTTTTTTGATGATGCGATAGAATTGGATTTGACAAATCCCAATTTTCATGAGCAGTAATGTAGGTCATGGTTATAAGACTTGGAAAACTCTGAAAACCATACTCTGCATTGAATCTTCCAATGTTTTTTGAAAAATTAGAAATTTCGTCATTGCCATGCCAAACGCCCCAATAGTGCTGTGTGCCATGATCGAATCGCTCGGGAAGTCCCCAGTTGCTCAATGGGGAAGTATGCGTGTAAGGTAAAGTTGTGTATTTTGCTAAAACTCCTGGTATACTCTTTTGAAAAATTTGATCGTAACTAGTTTTAATGGTTTTTTGAGCGGATTCGTCTAATTTATATTGTTTTTGGAGACTCCAATATTTCCATGCAACTTCAACTTCGTTATTTCCATTGAATAATACCACACAGGGGTGCTTCGACAATCTAAACGATTGATATTCGATTTCTTTTTCTAGGTTGTCCAAAAACTCATGTTCACCCGGATACATGGCGCATGCGAACATGAAATCGTGCCAGACCATTATTCCATATTTAGAACATTGTTCGTAAAAATAATCATCCAAATAGGTGCCGCCTCCCCAAATTCTGACCATATTGGCACTTGAGGCTTTTATTTGATTTATTAAAGTGTCATAAACTTCCCAGGTGAGTTCAGATAGAAAAACGCGAGGAGGAATAATATTCATTCCTACACAAAAGATGGGATTTTGGTTAATGCTCAGCTGAAACTTTGTACCAATAGAATCTTGTTTTTGGTTTAGTTCTACTGATCTGATTCCGAAATAAAATGGGTGAGTTTCAATAACTTCATTTTTAAGATTAAGTAAAAGCAATGTATCGTAATATAGAGTAGGATTTCCAACACCGACAGGTTTCCATACGTCAGGATTCATAATTTTCATTGTGATTTCCCTACTATTTGCGAGTGCATGAATGGATGTCATGGGAATATGATTCGATTTTACGAAACCGTCAAACGTCGTGTCTAGTTTTATATGTGCTGTTAATACTGCTGTATTTTCCTTTAGTTCTTGAGTTACAATTGAAATTCCATGGAAATTGGAAGTTCCGTTTTTATAAAAAATTACGGGCTTATCAATGCCAATGGTATTCATTCTCGCAGTCCAGTCCCATCCAAAGTGAAATTGAGGTTTGCGCGTAAGAGCTGAAACGTAGATGCTATCAACATCATTTGGAGCGGGATAATGAAATGCTTCGGTATTAAATCTTTCTTTATGGTAAATCCTAGGAGGCGTAAGGATTATTTCAATCGTATTTATTCCATTTTTTAAGAACTTATCAAGGTGAATTTCATGCGGAATAAAATAATTGGATGCCGAATAAATATTTTTTCCATTTACTATTATTTCCCCGTATGTATCAATGTTTTGACAAACTAAGGTAGAGTTGTTGTACTCTTCATTGATAACAATTTCCGTTTTTAATCGCCAGGAATAATTCTCAACCCATCGAAATTTTTCGTCGTTCTTTTCTATAAATGGATCAGGTAATTCTCCAGATGCAATTAATTTTTGCTGAATGCTTCCTTTGCTTCCAAATCTTTTCCATTCCTGCTTAATGGGATGTAAATACTTCCATACGAGTGTGTCTTGACTGCTAATTTTAATCCAAAGAAATAAGGAAATAACAGTTAAAACAGCACCTTTCATTTTTACCAATTTCTATCGAAAGGTGAATCCACCATTTTATCCTCGTCTTTTGTTTTTAGCGCATAATTAAAACCTGAATATACAGAGTATGCACCAACATTTCCTTTCTTATCTAGTGCTAAAAAACAGCATTGAAGATTCGTTAAATCTTTATTTTTTTTAATGATTCGGCTGACAGCTTCTTTACAAGCTTCTAGTGGTGAATAACCGTGCCTCATTAGTTCCACTACAGTATGGCTTCCTGCTATTCGAATGATTGCTTCTCCGAGTCCGGTAGCCGTGCATGCACCGATTTCATTATCAACAAAAAGACCAGCTCCAATGATGGGGGAGTCTCCAATTCTACCATGCATTTTATAGGCCCATCCTGATGTAGTACACGCTCCACTTAAATCACCAAATTGATCCATTGCAATCAGACCAATAGTATCATGATTTTCGTGATTTATTTCCGGTTTTTTGTAAACTTCTTTATTTTCTTTCTTCCAAGTTTTCCAATCTTTTTTTACCTCGGGTAGGGGAGTTTTACTTGTTTCAAAACCATAATCAAGGGCAAATTTTTTGGCGCCATCTCCTACTAGCATTACGTGTTGTGTTTTTTCCATTACAGCTCTAGCTACAGAAATAGGATGTTTTATTCCTTCTAAAAATCCAACTGCGCCGCATCTTCCTTCATGGTCCATTATGCACGCATCAAGAGTTACGTGACCATCTCTATCTGGTCTTCCGCCAATTCCAACACTCCGATTTGTAACATCCGATTCTGTAACTTTTACACCTTTTTCTACGGCATCAACTGCTTTTCCTCCTTCGGAAATTACTTTCCATGCGGCCCGATTAGCTTCAAGTCCATGAATCCAAGTGGATAATACAATCGGTCCGCTTGCCTGTGATTCATAGGAATGCTCTAACAATTCTGTTCCTTTCAACGGATTGACCATTGAGAGGGCACCTGTTGCTAGCCCAAGTTTTATAAAGGATCTTCTTTTCATTTCTCTCTTTTCAAGGCATTCAAATAATTATTGAACAATGCAGAGTTTTTTGAATGTGTAGCATAGTCTACTGCAAAATTATGTCGGTGCGAGTTATCTGGTTTTGCACACATAAACAAGTATTTTTCACTTGATCTATTCAAAACTGCATCCACTACTTTTGGAGAGGGGATGTTTATTGGACCCGGAGGCATACCTGTTTGCGTGTAGGTATTGTATGGACAATCTTTTACACGCATGATATCTTTTTCGTAAGGTTGACTTGGAATTCCAATTGGATCGCAGTAACGAACGGTTGGGCATGATTGCAACATCATGTTAGTTTCAATTCTATTCAAGTATACAGCAGCTATTGTAGACCATTCGTCAGGAACTAGATTTTGTTCTGCGTAAACAATACTAGCAACGGTAGTGGCTTCAAAGGGTTCTTTTAAACCAATTTTTTTAAGTTTTGAAATTCTTTCTTCCGACCAGAATTTTTTATATTCTGTTGCCATTCTATGAAAGTACTCTTCAGCATCTATATCGTAATACATGTTGTATGTATTTGGAATAAAAACGGCAGGAAGCTGTTCATAGGTCAAGTTGATACCTTCTTTTTTCCAGTTTTCAGGATCTCTGATATATTTGAATAAACTTGCACTGTCAACATCAATACATTTCGAAACTTTTCCACAAACATCTTGAATTGTACTACAGTTGTTGAACGTAACTTCCACTTCCACTTCGGCATTACCATTGCCTTTACTGTTCTTAGTGAACCCATTGAGCAGGTCCTTGTAACTAGAATTTGGTTTTATAACGTACTTTCCAGAAGCAATTTTATCTTCATTCAATTCTTTAAATTCTCCAACGGTTAAAAAAGCGTCTTTATCGTCAATAATTTTTGCTTCTGATAATTGATCAGCTAATGCACTAAGGCTTGTGTTCTTTTTCACGATAATTTCCACCTCCTTAGTGTTGATGGATGTTTTTTTACCCTTGAAGTAGACATTTGCCATTGGTACAATAAAAAATAGACTAATCAGTAATGCAATTCCTGATAAGATCAATATTAATGTTCTTTTAGACATAATTGATAGGTTAATTCGTTAAATCGTTTACCTTTAAATACGAGCCAATTAATTTTCTCTCCTACGCGTTTAAAGCCTAAATGTTCAAATAAAGCAATACTTGCTTCATTGTCATGGTGTATGAAGCACTGCAGGTTAGTCAAGTCGAGAATATCACGGCAATAAGCTATTACCAATTGTATACTTTCTGAGGCGAGCCCTTTTCTTTTGTTTTTCTCTGAAACAATTAGAATTCCTATACAAGCATGACCATGTTTAAAGTTTACATCATAAAGATCAAGGGTTCCAATTGGGTCATCCGTTTCATTTTGACAAATTATAAACCTTAATTGGCCGGAAGTTCTTAAATCAGATTGTTGATCTATCAAAAGATTAATGGAATGCATAGAAAATGGAATCTCCGTATTCGATACCTTCCAATTATCTACATTGTTTTCCCATTGAAATAACATCAATGCATCTTCTTTTTCAACAACTCTCAAATAGCAATTATCTCCTTTTAGCATGTTGCAGCGAAATTAGTTTTTTTTCAATATCCTTCAACTCATATTGTATAATTCCAGCTTCTGATGCTGCCACATTTAAAGTATACGTTTTTCCGATACATTTGCGCTTTTCCAATTGAAAAAGAAGTTCAGTAAGCTTTCTAGATGGGGCATTGAGGAGTTTAGCAACGGGTTGAAGGCAACTAGAATTTAAATTAGAAGATTTGTCAAATGAATCGTAAATCTGCGTAACTTCTTCTAGTTTACAATCGATTAACAATTCTACAAGCAAGAGTGGGCTTGATTTTTTTATTGCTAATTGAAATAATTTAGGGGCTTCCACATGTAATTCTTTCCCCGAGACCTTTAAGCTACAATAACTGCCCGAAATTGAAATCCCAACATGAGGCGCAACCTCATTGGGTTTCCAAATCCACAGGTATTTACCTGAGATTAAATTTGGATGTACGTTGCAGTGTACATTAGAAAACAGAAATTCAAATTTCAATTGTTCCATTAAAAACTGGAATAGCCGGTCCGGATAAGGAAATGTTAGAATAGTTGCCGTCGTTATAATTATAGTTTACCGTGAGTTGTCCACCTTTTACATTCACATTTACACTTCTTGAGCCTTCTATTGGTGTTAGTTCGTTTAAAATAATTGCACATGCAGTTGCACCGGTTCCACAAGATAATGTTTCGTCTTCAACACCTCTTTCATATGTTGCAATTTCTATTAGATTTTCACCTAATAAATTCATGAGGTTTACATTAATTCCTTCCTTTGAGAAATCATCGCTATAGCGAATTGATTTTCCAAATTCTCGAATGTGTTTTGAAGATATATCTTCAGAAATTTTCACAAAGTGTGGTGAGCCTGTGTTTAAAACAAAATCATTCTTAAGGTTATCAATTTTACTCACTGAATGCATTTGTATGCTGATATCTTTGTCAAAAATAGATGCAAAATGAACACCGTCGATTGCTTCAAATTTTGTTTCATTTGAAATTAATCCTAGTCTATTTGCAAAATGCACTGCACAACGCGAACCGTTACCACAAAAGCTCTTAGTCCCATCTGAATTAAAATAATTCATGTTAAAGTCTGAAGTTATTGATTTTTCTAACAAGATGAGTCCATCAGCTCCAATTCCAAACCGACGGTCGCACAGTTTCTTTATTGTTTCTAGGGATATGTTCTGTATTTGACCAGAGGAATTATCAATTATTATAAAGTCGTTTCCTGTACCTTGGTATTTCGTGAAATGAATCAATGACATAGATGCACAAAATTAAGCAATTATGCTTAACAATCTTTAACAGCCACAATGTACTATTTTGGGACTGATTTTTGTTAAAATTGCGTGAATCTTAAAATCAATTAAAATGAATTACGTTGGATATTTGAAAATTTTAGGTGTTAGTTTGGTTGGAGGAAGTATTCCTTATGTAACGAATGAAATAGTGCGAGAAGTACATACGGAAACCAAAGTTGAACGAATTACAGAAAAATCCCCCGAAACAAAGTTCGTTAGTGAGACAAAAATTGTGAACACAGGAATTGACTTTACAGATGCTTCAGCGCAAACTATTAATTCGGTTGTACACGTTAATACTAAAGTTGTACAAACTACTTTTCAGCGGGATATTTTTCAAGAATTTTTTTACGGACCAGGGGCAGGGGGAAGAGAATTTAAGCAATTTGGATCTGGGTCTGGATCAGGAGTTATTGTTTCTGCGGACGGTTATATTGTAACGAATAACCACGTGATAGAAAGTGCAAGTGAAATAGAAGTTGTTCTCAACGATAATTCAAAATATGTTGCCAAAGTAGTAGGTGCTGACCCATCTACTGATATCGCAGTTTTAAAAATAGAAGGTAAGAATTTTCAGGCAGTTAATTTTGGAAATAGCGACGATTTAAAAATTGGTGAATGGGTACTTGCTGTTGGTAATCCTTTTAACTTGACTTCCACTGTTACGGCGGGCATTGTATCAGCCAAAGCGCGAAATATAAATCTTCTTAGCGAACGTAGTGGCCAAGATATTGTACCGATTGAATCCTTCATTCAAACAGATGCTGCTGTTAATCCAGGAAATAGTGGAGGAGCATTGGTAAACACCAAAGGTGAGTTAATAGGAATAAATACGGCAATTGCCTCTCAGACTGGAAGTTATGCGGGTTATTCATTTGCTGTTCCCGTTAACTTAGTAAAAAAGGTGATGAATGATTTAATTGAGTTTGGTATTGTTCAGAGAGGTTATTTGGGAGTTAAAATTTCAGATGTTTCTCAAGAATTAAAGGAAAAAAATAAATTAAGAGATTTAAAAGGTGTTTATGTGGCTGAGGTTGTAGACGGAGGAAGCGCCGACAAAGCAGGAATTAAAAATGGAGATGTTATTTTAAAGATTGGCACAAAAGAAGTTAATTCAGTTGCTAATCTTCAAGAAGAAATTGGTAAAAAACGTCCTGGAGATAAAATAGAGGTATTAGTTCGTCAAAAAGATGGTGATGAAGTGATAAAAGAATTAGTATTGCGTAACAAAGAGGGAGAAACTTCCTTAATATCAAAGGAAGAAATTAAACGAAATGTTGCACTCGGAGCTACCTTTATCGAATTAACAGAAAAAGAGAAGAAAGAATTAAACATTTCTTCTGGTGTGAAAATTTCGGCAATTACAGCAGGGAAATTAAAATCCCTCGGTTTAGGAGTCGGTACTGTTATTACAAAAATTAATAACGAAACGATTGAAACAGTGGATCAATTAACGTCGAAATTAAATGGTAACAGTCGGGGTGTTTTATTGGAAATTATTAACACTTCAGGTCGAAAAGATTATGTTGGTTTTGGCTTATAAATTTAATCTTTTGGGCATAGTTTTTGGTGACAAAAAAAGTTATCAAAAATTGCTAAAAAAAGTGTGTTAATATTTTAAATTTCATTTTTTTTAGTTTTACTTTGCTACCTGTTCAAAAGAGTTAAATTAAGTAAATAAACAACGCGAAAAAGAGAGAATGAGACAGTTAAAAATTACCAAATCAATCACCAACCGAGAAAGTCAGTCATTAGATAAATACCTTCAGGATATCGGTCGAGAAGAGTTAATCACAGCAGAAGAAGAAGTTGAGTTAGCCAGAAAAATAAAAGCAGGAGATCAAAGAGCCCTTGAGAAGTTAACCAGGGCAAATTTAAGATTCGTGGTATCTGTCGCAAAGCAATATCAAAATCAAGGATTGACACTTCCGGATTTAATCAATGAAGGAAACTTAGGGTTAATTAAAGCTGCTCAGAAATTTGACGAAACCAGAGGGTTTAAATTTATTTCATACGCCGTTTGGTGGATTAGACAGTCGATCTTGCAAGCGTTAGCGGAACAAGCGAGAATCGTAAGACTTCCATTGAATCAAGTAGGGTCATTAAATAAAATAAACAAAGCATTTTCTAGATTAGAACAAGAATACGAACGTCCGCCTTCTGCAGAGGAATTAGCTGAGGCATTGGAAGTTCCTGAAGACAAAATTAAAGAGTCATTGAATGTTTCTGGAAGACACGTATCTATGGATGCTCCATTGACTACAAACGAAGATGGCGGTACCTTAATGGATGTAATGGCAAATTCTGATGCGCCTCGAACAGATCAGGCGTTGATGGCTGAGTCTTTGCAAAAGGAAATAGAACGTTCTTTGAGTACTTTAACGGATAAAGAAAGAGAGATAATCCGTTTGTTCTTTGGAATTGGAATGAATCATGGATTAACTTTAGAAGAAATAGGTGCTAAATTTAATCTAACAAGAGAAAGAGTACGTCAAATTAAAGAGAAGGCTATTCGTAGACTTCGACATACATCTCGAAATAAACTTTTAAAATCATATTTGGGTTAACCAAATGTTAAAATGTTTTGAAGGCTGTTGGTTCTCCAACAGCCTTTTCTTTTATATCTTTGCCCCACAATCAACAAGTAAGTATATATGGAATCAGTAATCGGTTACGAAAAAGAGCTTAAATCTCATATCGAAAGAGAACGAGCTGCAGTTAAATTACAGAGTAAAGTAGGTGAATTACTTTACGATAAGGGAGTAGAATTGGTTTTATTTAGACATCATTTAACAGATGTAACCATTTCCGAAATATTAAATCTACATGAATACGCCGGAAAAGTCGTAAATAAACCTATCGATGTTTTCACTACATCTGAACTTGCAGAAGAAATTTTGGCGATGTCATTAACTTCTGCTAAACTGGATATCGGAAAATTAGCGAGTGAGTGGCTAGCTGAGAAAGAGAATTATACGTCAAAATCTTCATTTTTATCATCAAAAATTGGAAGTCTCAACTCGGGAAGTGAGAATGGAACCGAACCTCGTGATGTTATATTATACGGATTTGGTCGAATTGGTCGTTTGGCTGCACGAGAGCTAATCAAACAAGCTGGCAAAGGACAACAGCTAAGGTTACGTGCTATTGTTACACGAGGAAATAGTGATAACGATATTATCAAACGTGCTTCTTTGTTAAGAAATGATTCTGTTCACGGTGCTTTTAAGGGCTCTGTCATCGAAGATTTATCGAATAAAACGTTAAATATTAACGGACAAATTGTTCAAATGATTGACGCATCTTCACCCGAAGAAATCGATTATACTCAATATGGAATAAAGAATGCTTTAGTAATCGATAATACGGGAGTATTCACTACAAGAGAGGCGCTTTCTCGACATTTAAAATCCAAAGGTGTGGCTAAAGTTTTGCTAACGGCCCCAGGGAAAGAGGTTCCTAACATTGTTTACGGAATTAACCAAGGAACACTTGATGTTGAAAATGAAACAATTTATTCGGCAGCATCCTGCACAACAAATGCGATAACGCCAATTTTAAAAGTTGTAAACGACAAATTGGGAATTGTAAAAGGTCATATTGAGACGGTACATGCATACACCAATGACCAGAATTTATTGGATAACATGCATAAAAAACCAAGAAGAGGTAGATCTGCCGCGATAAATATGGTCATTACTTCTACAGGTGCAGGAAGCGCTGTAACCAAGGTAATTCCGGAATTAAAAGATAAGCTTACAGCAAACGCTGTGAGAGTACCAACTCCTAATGGTTCCTTGGCAATTTTGAGTTTGGAACTAGACAAATCAACCTCAGTTGAGGAAGTTAACGCTTTAATTAAAGATGCAGCATTGAACGGTGATTTGGTAAATCAAATTTATTTCTCTTTTGATCCTGAATTAGTATCTAGTGATATTATTGGGAATACATGTTGTTCGGTTTTCGATTCCAATGCTTCTATAGTTTCAAAGGATGGAAAAAATGTGGTTCTTTATTCTTGGTATGACAATGAGTTTGGTTATACTAAACAAGTAATTCGATTGGCCAAATACATTTCAAAAGTACAGCGCGCGATCTACTATTAATTATAAGGCTCCGAGAGGAGCCTTTTTTGTATATTTGAAATATGTCCGAAATAATAATTGCAATTGATGGTTACTCTGCATGTGGGAAAAGCACATTGGCTAAGCAAGTTGCGGCGTATTTCGGTTACTTATTTATTGATTCTGGTGCCATGTATCGCGCGGTCACACTATTTGCATTGCAAAATGGATGCGTGATCGATGGAAAGGTAAATGAAAAAGCATTGGTTGCTTGCCTACCTGTTGTTCACTTGGAATTCAAGAAGGAGGCGGGGATTCCGAGAATTCACTTAAATGGTCGCGATGTAGAAGATGAAATCAGGAAAGGTCAAGTTCCAAATTTCGTATCACAAGTTTCAGCAATTAAAGAAGTTCGTGAAAAACTAGTGAATGAACAAAGAGCAATGGCAACTCTTGGTGGAGTGGTAATGGATGGAAGAGACATTGGTACAGTTGTGTTTCCGAATGCTGAACTTAAGATATTTGTTACGGCCAGCTTAGAAATTAGAATAGAAAGAAGATTTCAAGAACTTAAAGCAAAGGGAATAATTGTAGACAAAAGCGAAATAGCTAAAAATTTAAACGAACGAGATCATATCGATACAACCAGAATTGAAAGTCCATTAAGACAAGCGCCTGATGCCATCTTATTGGATAATACACAATTAACGAAAGAGGAGCAATTAAAATGGGTGGTTACCCATGTGAAATTATTACTTAATAAAAATCTTTCCTGAAACCTATTGAAAAATTAAAAATCAATGGACTATATAGATTTGTACTTTGTGCAGTCGCATTAGATGGTAAGGCTAAAAGAGAGTATGCCCCTGTTACATCCAAGTAAAAGGTACCAATAGAAGGGTCAGTATATTTAACACCACCTTGAAGACCAAGTAAAATACTTAAAATACTACCTTGAGACTCTTCCCCATTAGGAAGAGCATACTTCGACTTATCATAATAATCGTAATTTCTTTTTACGGTACTGTTCATTATCATAAAGCAATTTCCTCCGTATCCCGAAAATCCATTGTCATAACCATTGCCAAGATAGTAGCGCGTGCCTCCTTCGATTGTGAGGTGGCTTAAGGAAGCAACATATTTCGTTAATACTTGATATGGAATCGTATTAAAATCATATGCAGTTAAAAAAGTAGAAGAGCTATCGTTTTCATTTTGAGGAAAATAGTAGCCTAATCTCGCATACATGGTTAATTCATTACTCCGTGGCAACTCTCCACCAATATGTAATCCGTAAAAATAATTTGGTGTACTGAATCCTTTCAAAAATCCTGTGCCTCCGTTAACAGAAAACTGTGTTCTTGCAGTAGTTAAAACGAATAAACTTAGACAAAGTAATAAATAGCATCTCATTCTGTATGTTTTAAATAACAATTTTGATCGTGAGCACCTGGAAACAAACCAGCGCTCTTTAAAAATTCAGCAGCAATCTCTGTACCAACAAATTTAAAGTTCTTTTTTAACAATTTAGTCCAATCGTCCATAGTTTTTCTTTCGTTAATAATTAACCATTGATAGAAACTACCAAATTCTTGTTGAATCTGCAGGATTTTTTGAGCATTGAAAATGATACTCAGAATTTTTATTCTATGTCTCACGATTTTCGAATTCGCTAAAAGTCTTTTTATATCTATTTCTGAAAAATTTGCAACCATTTCAATATTAAAAGAAGAAAAAGCGTCTCTAAAAAATGTTCTTTTCTTTAAAATTATATCCCAAGAAAGTCCTGCCTGAAATATTTCTAAACAAAACCTTTCGAAAAGCACTTGGTCACTGGTAACCATTTTTCCGTATTCTGTGTCGTGGTATATTCGGTGAATATTTGAGATGTCTGGTGATTTGCAATACGAACAATAGGACATTTTTTCTTCAAATCTATGTATATTTACGTCATTAAATGAAAAAGAACATTCTCTTTTCTTTTGTTACTGCCTCGCTAACGTTCTTGGCTTATCAATTATTTCGAATTGAGACCTTTCATCATTTTAAAATAAAGCAAGAGGAAAATTTCCCTTTCGAATCAGGTTTTTATAATTTTAAAAATCACACTTTTCTTACGAACAATCACATAGACAGTGTTTTTTTCTTTGAAAAATTGACAAATTCAGAAAAAGAAGAAATTATGAGCCTAGTCTTGAACGAATTAAATACGGAAATATTAACTGAAGAAGAAATTATTTCCACTAGTACTTCTACAAAAGGTCTTGTTGTGGTAAATAATGTTTTATTTGTTTTGAGAAAAATTAATAAGCATTTTGAAATAGAAGATTCATATAATCTTGAAAAAGAAGAGGTGACCTATAAGGATGTTTTTTACAGTGATTATCAGAATTTAATATACCTTTTGGGTGTTGATAGGTCAAGAAAAAATGCCGTGATAAATACTTTTCAGCCGAATATTAACGAAATAAAGACCGTTAAATCATGGAAGATCGCTAATTCTGATATGTCTCCTTCTTCTATTTGTGTAGGAACAAAAGATAATTATGTATATGTAATGAGTAACTCAGGATTTTTGAAAATACTTAATGAGAAATACGAAGATTTTAACACTACTTATACATCTTTAATTGGTAAACAAGTGAAAATAAGATTTGAGAAGAATGGTAACATGCAAACACTAGTTGATTCTAAATTATTTAGGACTTATTGGGTAAAACTCCACCAGAATAAACAGCTAGTTAAGTAATCTATTTCTTGCCATCGGACCTTCATTAAATAGTAAGTCCACCATCGATAGATTAGAAACAAATTCACTTGAAAAGCCTATTACTTGTTGATAAACGAAACCAATATCTATGTTCCTTTCAAGAAAATTTCTAGTTAGAATATTTTCATTATTTAAAACGAATTCTGTTGTTTCTATCAATTCAATTTTGATATCTAGACTTTTACATAGGAAATAGAGTAATTCTGAGTTTTTATCGATTAAAAATTGGTGATTTTTATTAATTATATGGTCGAGTTCTTGGAAATAGTCCTCAAAATAAGGTGAAGATGCGTATGCTGTTCTAATTGCTCTAGAATGAAGTGTTTGCCAATTCGTAGAATAATCAATTTCTACTTCCTTTGTTTTAAGCTTTTTTCCTTTTCCATGAACGACAGGTATACTCAATTGCTGAATACCATTAGAGGTTAAAATCTCACATCGGTTTCTAAAGGTTTGTTTTAAATAACTTTCATTTACCTCCATATAGAAATGAGAACCTAGAAATTCTTGAAAATAGGAGATCGAAGGAAGGTAAGCAGTAGGAAGTGGGTACAAATTATTCAATAAGTTTGAAAATCCTATCCCAACGCACTCCCTTGTATGGGCTTTTTGAAAACCAAACAAGAGATGCTCTACCCACGATATGGTCTTCCGGTACAAACCCCCAAAAACGCGAATCTGCGGAACCATAGCGATTATCTCCCATCATCCAATAGTAGTCCATTTCAACTGTGTAAGTAGTAGTTTTTTTTCCGTCAATGTAATATCCATCTTTTCTTTCTTCCAACGAATGACCTTCATATGCTGTGATAATTCTTCGGTAATACGGAATTGTTTTCGGAGTAAGTGTTACTACTTGACCTTCAAATGGTATTTGAATACGCTCAAAATGCGTGGTTGCATTGACAATATTTAAATCTTTCGGGAAAAAATCTAAATTTTTGATACGTTGGTAGTCCGTTAATTTAGCTTTGTCGAATTTCTCATCAAGTACTTTTGTCATTCTATTTTTCAAACCAGGAAAATCTTCCACTAAACGTTGCTTTTCGTTTTCGGTGAGATTTAAAACATATTCTCTTACTGGGATACTTTCTTGATTTGATCCGAGTTCCATGTATTCTCTGTATTCAATATCCATTCGGGTATGGCCTTGTTCATCGTTTTCTAAACCATAGGTCGCTTGTAAATCTGCAGGAGAGGGTAACATAAAGTCATCGCCCATTTTTACACGATATTTGAATGTTTGAAATTCAAAAATTTCCGAAGGCTGATCATTAATATACAATACTGCATTTTTAATTTCCATGAAATCTCCAGGTAATGCCACGCAGCGTTTGATATAGTTTTCTCTTTTGTCGACTGGTCGGTAAATCAATCCAAAATGCTCAATTAAGGTGTTTTCCATTCCATCCCATGCGACCTTGTCTTCTGCTAAACTTTTTCTTGCCGTTGCTGTCCAGGTTGGGTATTCTTTAATAAATCGTGAGGCATATTTTTTTAACAATGAGTCTCTGGCGTTCATTGTATAATATTGAGCAACATAACCTGGGTTAGATTTTTCTAGTTGAGACTTTATGGCGTAAATTTCGTTTTCGAACTGGTCTATAAAGAGACGTTTGGCCTCATTGATAACAATTCCGTGGTAATCATGTCCCATTAGTCCATTAGGCATTCTGGGATCAAAAACGGCTGTATCTCCCGAGGGATAATTAAATACTACCACATCGTTTCGTTCAATGTCACCAAATCCAGGCAATCGAAAATAACTTCCTTTTTCGAAGGTTGTGTACGACGGAATATTGATGAATGGTACGTTATTGTGAACGAGTGGGTGAGATAATGGTGTTACCGGAACTTTAGGGCCGTATGCCAATTTATTTACAAACAAGAAGTCCCCAACTAATAATGTTTTTTCCATTGAACCGGTTGGAATTTGAAAAGGCTCGAAAACATAAGTTCTAATGATTCCTGCGGCAATTAAAGCAAATAATATGGAATCCCCCCATTCTTTAACCCGCGATTTTTCACCTGGTTTGTCGCGCGAAACAGCATCTAAAATTGTTGTAATCAGATGGCCAATAACAGGAATACATAAGAATAAAACGATATGATCTCCCCATTTTCGGTCTTCCACTTCTTTTGAGTTTGCCCAATTTGTTTCTTTTCCATAGGCAGTATTTTCTTTGCTAATTTTCCAATACAGGTAATATGGAAATAAAATGCCTTGTAATGTATCAGTGAATGAATATTTCCCAAATCTTCTCAGCAAGGTAACATTCGCTACCATCATCATCACCAGGTGTACACCGGGAAATATTAGTAATAAACTCCAATAAGGCTTTCCAAGAGTAAATTTATAAAGTACAAAATAGTTATAGCCTGGAACGAGTGCCTCCCATTTTTCTCTTCCAGCAAGAGGGAAAATTTTCCACCATTGCGAAAGATAAGGGTTAACGAACAGAATAAATAAATAAAAATAAATAAATGGCATGGGTTATAAATTTAAGACATCGTTCATGGTAAATATACCTTTTTTATCTTTTAAAAACTCAGCTGCAATAACAGCACCAAGTGCAAAACCTTTTCTGTTTTTTGCTTCGTGTTTTAATTCTATAAAATCAATGTCAGATTCGTATTTGATAATGTGTGTGCCAGGAACTTCAGGTAATCTTGTGGCTTTTACGGGAATAGTATCAATATCGCATGTTTCATCGCTTAGAAGTTTCCAATTTTTGTATGCATTAAGTTCATTGACTAAACCATCAGCAAGTGTAACAGCAGTACCACTTGGTGCATCTAATTTTTGAACATGGTGAATTTCTTCAATGGAAACTATGTAATCTGACTGCTTGTTCATTAAGCGAGCAAGCAACTGGTTTAATTTAAAAAAAATATTTACCCCTACACTAAAATTTGATGCGTATAACATGCTACCATCGTTGTTCAGTATAAAATTGTTGAGTTCTGGAAGTTCATTCAGCCAGGCTGTTGTACCAACCACAACTGGAGTTTTCGCGTCAACGCAAGTTCTGATGTGAGAAGACGCTAATTTAGGTTGGGTAAATTCGATGGCGACATCTGCTTGTGAATTTTTTAATTTTTCAATAGTTATCGGATTGCTAGAATTGAATTTGGCGCAAATCTGATGTCCTCTCTCCGTTGCAATAATTTCAATTGCTTTGCCCATCTTGCCGTAACCAATTAACGCGATTTTCATGTGGCAAAGATAACGATTATTACCTGAATTTAAAGTTAAGTCCTACACCCGCTTTGTGCTGAAAAATATATGGCTGAACGTGAATACTTAGGTCGTCACTTACATCAAATTTGAGAAAGTGAGCTTCAACGCCTGCGTCTATAATTTGAATTCCATAGATTGCAAGTGTTAAAAGAACAAATAAATCGCGATTATTAAGGTATTGCTTCTGTAACGCGATCAAACCAAAATTGTCGTAATTGCTCCATTCAGCTGCGGGTGGATTGCCATCTAATCTGTTATAATATTCCGTTTTGACATTGTTCTGAGCGCTGTGATTTTGGTAAATGAAATAACCGGCAGTTCCAAGACCACCATAGATCAACGGAACTTTCCAATAAGCTGGTTTTATTTTTTTTTGAGATAAGCTGGCATTTCTAATTTGTCCTGCTCCTGGAATAAGGGGTGAATACAACATGCTTTTCTTGTAGGGATGTTTTTCTTTTGAGGTAGAATCAGTTTGAGCAAATGAAGAGAATGAAATGCCAATTGCTAAAGAACAAACAATAACTAATCGATTCATTCGCTTTTTAGCAACGTAAGTAACTTAAGGTATTCTTTTTCATTTTTAAAATGAAGCACGAATTTTCCTTTTCCCTTCTCATTTTTGGCTAGTTCAACTTTTGAACGAAATCGATCACTTAGGTAATGCGCAATTGCTTCAAACTCTGAGTTTGTTGGATACTTACTGGTTTTTTTGACAGAAGACGTGTTGTTTTTTACTTGTGAAACAAGTTCTACGCTTCTTACAGAAAGTTCTTCTTCGATAATTTTTGTAAGCATTTCGAGCTGCTCTTCTTCAGTAGACAAGGCAAGTAAGGCGCGTGCATGTCCCATGGTTATTTTTCTGTCGCGAACTGCTGCTTGTATAGTGGCGGGCAACTTTAACAACCTTAAGTGGTTCGCTACATCTGATCGCGATTTTGAAATTTTTGTACTCAGCTGCTCTTGGGTTAAATCACAATCATCGATCAATCGTTGATAGGACAGTGCAACTTCTATGGCGTTCAAATTTTCACGTTGAATATTTTCAACAAGTGCCATTTCGAGCATGGCTTGGTCATTAGCAATTCGAATATAGCACGGAACCTCCGTTAAACCTGCTTGAGCACTCGCTTTGAATCTTCTCTCACCGGAAATTAATTGATAGCGATCTCTACCCATTTTTCGTACGGTCAACGGTTGAATAATTCCGTGTTCGGCAATGGAAGCGGCTAATTGCTCGAGTGCATCTACCTCAAACGTTGTTCTTGGATTGAAAGGGTTTGCTTCAATTTGTTCAATTGGAATCATGGCAATTCCACCCACGGGGCTTTCCGTACTAGAGGTAATGTCTGTTCCTGAATTTTGTAAAAGTGCACCCAAACCGCGGCCCAAAGCAGGATGCTTTTTTTGATTAGAGCTCATGGTCTATTTGGATGTTTTTTTCGTCGTTACCAATTTTTGTTAAGTTGTTCTTCTGTAATAGCTCTCTGGCAAAGTTCAAGTAATTAATTGATCCTTTCGACCCAGCATCGTACATTATGATGGTGTTGCCATGACTCGAGGCCTCACTCAAAGTAGTGTTCCTATGTATAACTGTATCAAAAACTAATTCTTGGAAATGCGTTTTGACCTCTTCTACCACCTGATTGGCTAAGCGAAGTCTTGTGTCGTACATAGTTAAGAGCATACCTTCAATTTCCAATTCTGGATTAAGTCTACCTTGAACTATTTTAATTGTATTTAAAAGTTTTGTTAAACCTTCTAAAGCAAAATACTCACATTGTACAGGAATCATTACCGCATCAGCTGCAACCAAGGAGTTAACTGTAATTAAACCCAATGAAGGCGAACAGTCAATCAGAATGAAATCATAAGAATTCTTAATTTTTTCTAGAGCTTGTTTGAGTAAATACTCACGTTGAGGCAAATTAATCATCTCAAGTTCTGCGCCTACAAGATCTATGTGGGAAGGAAGAATATCTAAATTAGGACTTTGTGTGGTCAGAATCACATCTTTTGGATGAACTCCATTTACCAAACAGTCGTAGATATTTCGAACACTTTTAGGGTCAAAACCAGTTCCCGATGTGGAATTTGCTTGAGGATCTGCATCCACGATCAAAGTTTTATATTCTAAAACACCCAAACAACCTCCTAAATTGATACAAGTAGTTGTTTTTCCAACCCCTCCTTTTTGATTCGCAATTGCTATTATTTTTCCCATAATTCTAAATGTAAAGTTAAGGTAAAAACAAGAGTTTGTATATGAATTCAATCGATACTTTTCAACGTGATATCTACAGGTGGTGTTTATATCTTAGTATCTTTAGGAAGGAAATTCTACCACTTTTTAAATTGCAATTTGAATAAATTCAGTAAAAAAATGATTAATTTGTTAGTGTTATTGATGAAATATTTGTAATATTGCACCCCCAATTTAACGGGAAATTGAAAATTTGTAGAGATGAATATTATTAGAGAAATCCAAAACGAATTGTATACTACCAAAGAGTTTCCAAAATTTGGAGCTGGTGATACTGTTACTGTTTCATACAAAATTGTTGAAGGTAACAAAGAAAGAATTCAGCAATTTCAAGGTGTTGTTTTGCAACGAAGAGGTGCAGGAGCAACAGAAACATTTACTATTCGCAAAATGTCTGGTAATATCGGTGTTGAAAGAATTTTGCCTGTGAATTCTCCGTTCATTGATGCTATTGAAATCGTGAAAAGAGGTGCTGTTCGTCGTGCGAGAATATTCTACTTCCGTGAGCGTACTGGAAAATCAGCAAGAATTAGAGAGAAAAAGAATTTTACTGTTGCAAAATAGTAAACAATTCAACTTATAGGAAAAAGAGGAAGTTATTCCTCTTTTTTTTTGTGCCTAATTATGGAATAAATTCGAATTCCGTACGACGATTTTTTGCTCTGTTAACTTCATTTGAATTTGGGACACTTGGTTTACTTTCTCCGAATCCAGTAGCTTTTAACCTTTCTGCCTCAATCCCTTTGTTAACCAGATACTCTTTTACGGCATTCGCTCTGTTTTGAGATAACAAGAGGTTTGCCCCATCTTCTCCAACATCATCAGTATGTCCGTTGATACTTATTTTAAGTGATGGGTTTTTTATTAAGTAAGAGGCGAAACTATTCAATAGAGCTTTCGATTTGGAATTAAGCTCGAACGATTCTGTCGCGAAAAATATGTCGGCTAATCGATACGTTTTTCCAAGTTCCATTTTCTCTAGAATGAATTCACCAAGTTTTAATTTTGAATCACGCGCTAAATCAAAGGATTCTTTTTCTATGACTTTTGCTTGAAATGCATAATTTTCCTTGCTAATACTTACTGTTACATCTTGTTTTTGATTAACTTTAACGACTGCGGCAAACTTTCCATCGTCGCCATTGACTTTGAATTGTTGTGTTTCGCCATTATTGTAACTAATGTCGATTACGGCATCTTTAATAGGTGTGCCGTCTTCATTTTTTAGATCACCTTTAATAATGACGACCTCTTGCGGACGTGCCTCTTCGTATAAATCAAAGGAATAAATGTTCCATTCACCTTCTTTTAAGCTAGAAAAATAAGCAACTCTACCACTTGTTGAAACGAAAATCCCCAATTCATCGTCAACTGAATTTATAGGATACCCAATGTTCTTTGGTTTTGTCCATCCGTTTCCTTCTTTTCGAATATAAAATATATCCAATCCTCCCGCTCCTTTTCGATTTGAGGAAGTACTAGATACAAAATAAAGCGTTTCACCATCTTGGTGAAAAAATGGACTTTTATCTTTCCCTGGTGTATTTATTAAATCAAATGGAATGGCCTTAGACCATGATCCATCTGCTTGTCTTTCTGAAACATAAATGTCGTTGTCTCGGGAATTCTTTCTTACTGTCGTAAAAAACAACAGTTTGCCGTCAGAAGATAGTGTTGGTTGTGCTTCCCATCCATCAGGAGTATTGATGTTAGGACCCATATTTTCAAGTTTGGACCATTCGAAATCATTACCACCTTTTCCTTTTCGTTGATACTTGGAGGTATAAAGGTCACAATTTAATAATATTGGTTACTGACAATTTCTTTTTTACAAGCACAAACAATCATTTCTTTATTATCAACTGATAGGGTAGTGGTGCCGTAATTAAAAAAACTGCCATCGTTAAATGGTGCAGGAAGAGGATTTCCATTATCAAATTCAAGAGAAGTTTCATCCTTAATGGAAAGGGTTAGTTCCTCTCTGATATTTTCGCTTATGTCTCCAAGTATTTTACGATCAACTTTTCGTGAGAAAAAAAGTAAATCATTATCGGGAGAAATCATGGGGAAATATTCATCCAATTGTGTACTTACGTTTTTTACTTTCGTAGGATTAAAAGGCACAGGGTTGTTGAATAAATTTTTCTCAAATTCTAATTCTTCTAAAACCGCCAATGCACTTCTCTTTCGCGAGACAAAATCTTCCTCCAATTTCTCGAAATCGTCTTCTGGAAATTCTATGTATTTTTTTAGATAGGGGATAGCAGATTCTTGTTCTCCCATGGAAAGTAAATTTTCAGCAATGTTATAGTAACAACTTGCATGATAATTAGCACATTTCTTAATTGTCGCTTGATAAAAAAGGTTTGCCTTTTTTTGTTGGTTGTAAGCTTCTTTTTGATTTCCTTGCCCAAAAAGCAACTGAGCATCGCGATTGGTTATATTGGCTAAGTAAAAATATGTTTTAGCCTGTTCGGGAAAATCAACAGCCACTTTGCCTAGTTTCTCAATTCGTTTAACAGGGTCTTTTTCACTTAGTGCTTTGATAAATTTCTTTTCGAATTTGGCGTCATTATTTGCACATGGATTTTCTTGAGAATAAAATGCAAAAGTGATGAGTAAAAGTAAAATTGAAATGTAGAATTTTGTCATTCGAAAATACACAAGTGGTTATAGCTTGATTTTCAGAAAAGGTTACACGGATTTTAGTTAATTTTTCGCAAACTATCACAAATAAAGGCCACATCAATTTCGCTAACGTTCAGGTGCGTCACAAATCGAATCATGTGGGGCCCAAATGGCATACACAAAATGTTAAGTTCTTTTAATTTTGAAATGACATTATTTCTAGATTCATCGTCCTTAACGATGGCAACTACAATATTGGTTTCGACAGGAACAACATCCACTATCCAAGGTAAAGTCTTTAACACCCCTTCAATTTCCATTGCATGAGCGTGATCAACTCTTAATCTATCGATATTGTTTTTTAATGCAAACAACCCTCCTGCCGCAATAATTCCTGCCTGCCGCATGCCTCCTCCGAATACTTTTCGAATTCTTCTTGCTTGATGGATATGTTGTTTAGTTCCAATTAGTAGAGAACCTATCGGTGCTCCTAAACCTTTAGATAAACAGATTGATATCGTATCAAAATTTTCTGCATATACCTTATAGTCAAATTTTGTCTCGACCAATGCATTGAAAAGACGTGCGCCATCTAGGTGTAATGGTAAATTGTGCGAATTGCATAATTCTCTAATTTCTCTAATATCTTCACTCTTGTAAATTGCGCCACCTCCTCTGTTTGCTGTATCTTCGATACTAACGAGTTGTGTAAGTGGGAAATGAACATCGTGTGCTGGATTTATCCATTTTTCAATTGCGCTTGCTTTAAGACGTCCACGGTCACCATCGATGGTTCGAATGGAAGCGCCAGAATTACGTGCGATTCCACCACCTTCGTATTTAAAAACATGACTTTCGTAGTGGCAAATAACTTCTCCTCCTGGTTTTACATGAAGGTTAATGCCGATTTGATTGCTTTGCGTTCCTGATGTACAGAAAATTGCTGCTTCTTTTCCGAAAAGTTCAGCCGTGTAATTTTCCAACTCGTTAACCGTGGGGTCTTCACCGAAGACATCATCACCCACGGGAGCGCTCATCATAAAGTCCAGCATTTCTTTTGTTGGTTTGGTAACGGTATCGCTTCTTAAATCAATCATGTTTGTATTTTTACAAAAATAATGAACGGATGGACATACTTCCCTATTGTTTGTTTGCAATTACGGCATTTTTGGCTTCGTTGAGTACTTTTTTTTCGGGATTTGGTTTAGGTACCATTCTTTTGCCCGTATTTTCCTTGTTTTTCAGTCCGGAAATTGCCTTGGCTACAACAGCTCTTGTGCATTTAATTAATGGTTTATTTAAAGTCGCGTTAACATTCAAAAATATCAATTGGCCTGTTTTCATGAAATTTGGCAGCTTTGCATTTTTTGGATCAATGATCGGAGCTTATCTCATTTATGCCTTGGGTGATATGGGATTGGTTTATTCTGTTAAATTGGACGAGAGCATTCATCATGTTAATTATACTGAATTTTCTTTGGGACTAGTTATGCTGATTTTTGCTTTATTAGAATTTACTTCTTTTCTAGAGAATCGAAAAATTGGAAAATCATGGATTCCTTTTGGAGGATTTATCAGCGGTTTTTTTGGAGGATTTTCTGGTCACCAAGGTGCTGTTCGTTCCGCATTTCTCTCCAATACACCGTTATCCAAATTTGAATTTGTTGCAACATCCGCACTGCTTGGAGTGATTATCGATCTAACAAGAATCTCCTCGTATTCTCAACAACTTGATTCAGAAATTCCAATTGAATTAGTGGCTACAGGTGCTGCTTTTGCTATTTTAGGAAGTATTCTTGGCAATCAATTACTCAAGAAAACAGAAATGCGGTTTATAAAGTGGGTGATTGGGTGTTTTCTTTTTACCGTAGGAACACTGATGCTTTTGGGATTACTTTAATTATCCTCTGGATTTCGAGGGAATTTAGATATAACTTTAAATCGTTTTCCTTGTTTTTCTAAACACATTTCCCAAAGTTTATCATTTTGTGTATCCATGATCATTTCCGTGGAAATATTATTTACGGCCAACCATGATGATTCTTTAATTTCTTCCTCTAGTTGTCCTTCAGACCATCCCGAATATCCGATAAAGAATCGAACTTTATTTTTAGATTCTGGTTCAACGTCAAATAATTTTGTGAGTTGGTCAAAATCACCACCGTAGTAAATTCCGTTGTACAAGCTTGTCGAACCCTCAATTCTATTGCCAATTGAATGGATAAAAAAAAGATGTTCTTTATCAACTGGACCACCAAGACTAATTCTAGCATTTATATCCGGAAATTGTTCGTCTAATTTGTGAAGGTCAACATCAAGGTATTGATTTAATACAAAACCAAATGCACCTTCTTTTCCATAACCGCAGAGTAAGACAACTGACCTGCCAAAATAACGATCGTCAAGAAAGGGGTCAGAAATTAAAATACTTCCCGTTTTTACCTTTTCGTTGTTTTTAAAATTTAAATCAAAAGGTTCCATACACAAAGTAAAAAAGAAATTGTAAATAATTCATTCTGTTTAGTCGAGTATTGTAACTTTGTTTTTCATGATTTTTGGTGCTATAGATATTGGAACGAATGCCGCAAGGTTGTTAATCGGTGAAATTATTCAAGATCGAAAAAAATCTTTTGTCAAGAAAATATCCTACACCCGTATTCCATTAAGACTAGGTGACGACGTTTTTGACACAGGTAAAATTTCAAAGCACAAATTAGAGGCCTTTGTTAAAACAATGAAAGCTTTCGGATTAATTACAGAAATATTTGAAGTTTCAAATTTAAGGGCTGTATCAACTTCTGCTATGCGTGAAGCCAAGAATGCTGAAAAAGTTATTCAAAAGATAAAAAAGGAAACGGGTATTGATCTTGAAATTATTTCGGGACAAGAGGAAGCTGAATTGATTTTTGGTGCTTTTGATTTATTGAATTTGCCGGTGGATGTTCCTTTTTTAGTTATTGATGTCGGTGGAGGAAGCACAGAAATTAGTGTATTTGAAAAAGGTAACCGAGTAGCTTCTAGATCTTTTGATGTTGGTACAATTCGAATGTTGAAATCTAAAGTAAATAAAAATGTTTGGACTGAAATAAAACAATGGATTCAATTATATGTGGATCTCAGCGACGAACACCAAATTTTTGGTACCGGAGGAAACATTAACAAAGTACACAAGTTACTTAGTGAACACGACGCAGATTCAATTTCATTAAAAGATATGCGAGATTTAAGTGATAAATTAACTTTTCTATCAATAGAAGAAAGAATGTCTGAATACAAGTTAAAGCCAGATCGAGCGGATGTAATAGTTCCGGCATTGGAAATTTACACATACGTTTTAAATGAACTTTCGGCAGAAAAAATTAGTGTTCCAAAAATGGGACTATCTGATGGGATTATTTACGATTTTTACAAAAAAGAAATATACAACGAGCATGTCGGTTAAGTTATCTATTCCAAAAGGGACAAGAGATTTTTTACCAGAAGAGGTAAAGAAAAGAAATTATATTTTTTCCACTATTAGGGAAGTTTTTGAGCTGTTTGGTTTCGAACCTATTGAAACACCTTCTTTTGAGTTGTCTCAAACACTTATGGGTAAATATGGAGAAGAAGGAGATCGTCTTATTTTTCGAATATTGAATTCAGGTGAAAAAATGAAAAAGGCAGATATCGAAGCGTTGAATGCAGAAAACCTTCCTCGATTTGCAAATTCTCTTTCTGAAAAAGCCTTGAGATACGATCTAACCGTTCCCTTTGCGCGTTTTGTGGTTCAACATCAAAATGAGTTGTCATTTCCATTCAAGCGTTATCAAATTCAACCTGTATGGAGGGCAGATCGACCGCAGCATGGCAGGTATCAAGAATTCTATCAATGTGATGCAGATGTAGTAGGTTCAGATTCATTAGTTTGTGAGCTTGAATTGATCCAGCTATTTGATCAAGTTTTAACTCGATTGTCTCTTCCGGGTTTTACAATAAAGTTGAATAACCGTAAGGTTTTGAGTGGGATTGCTGAAGTTTGTGGTGAAAGAGAGAAGCTTGTTGATCTTGTTACTGCTATCGATAAATTGGACAAAATTGGAGAGGAAGGAGTGATTCAAGAATTAACATCCAAAGGTATTTCCACGAATGCGATTCAAAAAATAAGTCCTTTGTTTTCATTTTCGGGAAATAATCTTGACAAATTGAATTTTTTAAGAGAATTTTTAAAATCTTCTGAAGTTGGATTACAGGGCGTGGAGGAATTAAAATTTTTAATTGACATTATCGAAAAATTTCCTTTATCGAGAGGTGTTCTTGAGTTGGATATTACCTTGGCAAGAGGATTAAATTATTATACGGGAGCAATTCTTGAGGTAAAGGCCCATGATGTAAAAATGGGAAGCATTTGTGGAGGAGGTAGGTACGATGATCTCACCGGTTTATTTGGTTTGAAAGGTCTTTCTGGGGTTGGAATTTCATTTGGGGCAGATCGAATATACGATGTTTTAACAGAGTTGAATTTATTTCCTTCGAAGCTGGTAAATGAAAAAAAGTTCCTATTCATAAATTTCGAAGCATCAACATATTTTCATGTCGCGCCATTGATGAGTGCTTTGAGAACACGTGGAATTGTTTGCGAATTTTACCCTACTCAAGCTAAGCTTCAAAAGCAATTCAAATATGCAAATGACAAAAATATCTCCTACGTTGTGATTATTGGAGAAGAAGAAATAAAAAATAATTGCGTAGCTTTGAAAAACATGGTTACGGGTGAGCAGCAAATTCTTAGCCATTCCGAATTGCTAAAATTATAAGATTAATGAAAGTTACGTTACTGGTAATGACCACGTTTATTTTCTTCGCTTGTGCTGAAAAACCTACGCTTTGCGAATGCATGAAAAAATCAGTAGATATTAACAAGGAGCTTACTGCGTGCAAAAATGACGAGAAAAAAATTCGTGAAATCAATGAGCAAACAGAGACTAAAATGGAAGGCTGTAATGGTCTTTTAGAAGGCCTGTCTGCTTCAGAAAAGGATGAAATGTCTGAAGAGGCAAAGAATTGTGAATTTTATCCCGAATTCTTGAAATTGTTTGAACTAACAAACTCAACCCAACCAACGAGCAGTTCTACCAAATTTTAGAAACTTTTGTTTCTTTATTTCTCATTTTATCTCCTTCTTGAATACCAAAGGCTTCAAAAAACTCTGGGCAATTTTTAAGAGGACCGTTAACTCTATACATTCCCGGTGAATGAGGGTCAGTGGCGATCATCTTTTTTAATTCTTCATCTCGGTAACTTATTTTCCAAAGCTGAGCATAGGCAATAAAAAATCGCTGAGCCGGTGTAAATCCATTCACCTTTTGATTCTTTTTGAACTCCTCTGTCATTGTGTAAGCGTAATATGCCATTGTTAATCCACCTAAATCAGCAATATTTTCACCCATTGTTAATTCTGGATTCACACAATGTCCCTCAATTGGACAAAAAGTTGAAAAGGTTTCTCCAAGTATTTTAGTTCTTTCCTCAAAACTTTTTCTATCTGCATCCGACCACCAATTTCTAAAAGTGCCATCAGCAGCAAATTTTGAACCCATATCATCAAAACCATGAGTGAATTCATGGCCAATAACCATCCCAATTCCACCGTAATTCACAGCATCCTCAGCTTTCTCGTTAAAAAACGGCGCTTGCATGATTCCAGCTGGAAAGGCAATTTCGTTATTGAGTGGACTATAGTAAGCATTTACCATGTGAGCAGGCATTCCCCATTTTTTCTTATCAACAGGTTTCCCATATTCTGCTAAATTCTTTTGAGTGGCATAAATGGAAATATTCTTAATGTTTTGAAGGTAGTCGGAAGATGATATGGACAATTTTGTAAAGTCTTCCCATTGATCAGGAAAACCTAATTTTCTTCCAATCGAATTAAGTTTATTAAGGGCTTCAATTTTTGTTTCTGAAGTCATCCAATCCAACTTATTTATCCGTTCCCGAAACACAAAAAGTAGATTGTCGACCATAGAATTAACCTTATCTTTTGCTTCTTTTGAAAAATGTTTTTCTACAAATAACTTTCCTAAAATTTCTGAAAAATAGGAAGAAGTGATTTCATCAATGGCTTGCTCATTTGCAGGTTTCTGGGCTTTTTTACCACTAAGTATTTTACCATAAAACTCAAAATTTAAGTCTACAAATTTTTGGTCGAGGTGTTTGGAATAATTTCTAATTACTTTCCATTTTAAGTAAGCCCTCCAACTCTCTAAATTCTCATCTTCAATCATTTTAGCAAAATCTTGCATAAAAGCTGGATTACTCACTATAATAGAATCAGGGGTAGAGCTCTCTAAAATATTCAAGTAATAGCGTAAGTCAAAAGGTTTAACAAGCTCTAGTACTTCATTGAAACTTTTCTTATTGTATGTTTTTTCTGGTTGTCGCATTTCAGCAGGAGAATACATCGCTTTTGCCATTCTTGTTTCGAATTTTACAACCAGCTGTGCTGCTGCATTGGCCTTTTCTTGTGGATAGCCAATTAATTCAAATGCCTTTGCGACATGAGCTTCATATCCTTTGAGAATTTCTTTTTTATTTTCGTTTAAATAATATTCTTTATTCGGTAGTCCAATTCCACCTTGTCCCATGTAGAAAACGTTTGCGTTAACATTTTTCATGTCTTGTCTTACTCCAAAATTGAAATTTGCGGAAACCCCTTCCGAATGATGCTTTGCAATGACCTCTACGAGAAAATCTTTTCTGTTGATCATATCTATTCGTGAAAGTTCAGGTAAAATCCCTTTGTATTCCTTTTCGTTTCGGGTTTTCATGTCTAAGAAGGAGGTATAATAATCTCCTAAGATTTGTTTATCACTTCCTTTAACTTGATTGTTTTTTTGAGCCTCTTGAAGTATTGAGGTAAGTTTAGACTTGTTATTTTGATCTAATTCATTAAAACTTCCCCATTTAGATTCTGTATCTGGGATTTCATTAAACTTTACCCAAGAGCCATTGCAGAAGGTGAAAAAATCTTCTTTGGGACTCATTTTTAAATCCATATATGTAGGATCAATACTATACGCTGTTGTTAAATTAGGGTCGAATTTAACCTCTTTATAGCTTTTACAAGCGGCAAAAAGTAAGGTGAAAAGTGAAAAATAAATAAATAAATTTCTCATTAGTGTTGTTTTATCATTTTAACATGCGGTATACCGTCTTCCAAATAACGTTTCGTGGTTGCTTCAAATCCATGTGAATTATAAAATCCCTCCAAATGTTCTTGTGCGGATAAAATTACAGTAACTTTTCCAAAAGTTTGTTCGATAAATGAAATACTTTCTTTCATTAGTAAATGTCCAAGTTTCATATTTCTGTATACAGGATCAGACACCACCCGACCTATGGCAGGTTCCAAAGAAGCTAATTCAGGTGGAAGTATTCTCGAAGTAGCAATAATTTTGTCATCGTCATTTTTTACAAGGACATGAAAACAATGTTTATCTAAACCGTCGAGCTCTTGATAGGGACAATTTTGTTCAACAACAAAAACAGCTATTCGCAATTGAATCATGTCGTGAAATTCGTTTAAACTAAAGTCCCGGTAATGCTTAATTTCTGTTTTCATGAAGTAATATCTAAAAAATCTTCCCTGGGTTCAATATGTGATGTGGATCGAACACTTTTTTAATTTCTCGCATAAGTCGCATTTCAGTCTCTCCAAACACAATGTCAAGATATGGTTTTTGAACGAGTCCAATTCCATGCTCACCTGAAATTGTCCCTCCTAATTTTGCAACTTCTTCAAAAAGTTCTCGAATGGCAAAGGTTAATTCCTTTTGCCAAAACTCGTCTGACAAATTACCTTTTAAAATATTGACATGTAAATTACCATCACCGGCGTGGCCATAGCAGACAGATTGAAAAC
>Ga0172372_10001368_pt1 | contig 37778 bp, 35 predicted proteins | sample LakKiv5m_2_FD_114544 | JGI IMG/M metagenome (GOLD analysis project Ga0172372, IMG submission 114544) | Freshwater microbial communities from Kabuno Bay, South-Kivu, Congo - kab_092012_9.5m | ecosystem: Environmental > Aquatic > Freshwater > Lake | place: Democratic Republic of the Congo...
ATAGATGAAAATCGTGACGGCGCGGCAGATGGCCGAACTGGATCGGGTGACGATCCACACATACGGCATCCCGGCCCTGGTCTTGATGGAGAACGCGGGACGGTCGTGCACGGACCGGATCTTCCGGATCCTCGAGGAGAAGGTGGGCGGCCCCCAGGAGGCCTCCGTGGCCGTGGTGTGCGGGAAGGGGAACAACGGCGGCGACGGGATGGTGATCGCCCGCCACCTGCATAACCGAGGCGCCTATGTCGAGGTCTTCCTCCTGTGCGAGGAGGGCGACCTGTCGTCCGACGCCCGGACCCAGCACGAGATCCTGCGGAGGATGGACGTCGAGGTTCGGGTGATCCGCGACACGGAAGGGGTGGAGGACCTGCGCACCTATCTCGAGGAGGTCCACCTGTGCGTGGACGCGATCTTCGGGACCGGTCTCTCCTCTCCGCTGAACGGGATCGTGCGCGAGGTGGTCGAGGTGATCAACCTCTCGATGGCTCCCGTCTTCGCCGTGGACATCCCGACCGGAATCGACGCGACGACCGGCCGGATCATGGGAGAGGCGATCCGCGCGGAAGCGACGGGAACCTTCGGGTTGCTGAAGCTGGGGCACGCCCTCCTGCCCGGTTCGATCCATTGCGGGGAGACGGAAGTCTACGACATCGGGATCCCGCCGCGCGCGGTGTTCGACGCGCAGATCAAGACCGAGGCGCTCGACGAGCAGGTCGTGAAAAGCATGCTCTCCGTGCGCCCGCCCGACTTCCACAAGGGGGACGCGGGAAGGGTCCACATCGTCGGAGGATCGCCGGGGATGACGGGGGCGCCGTGCCTGGCCGGGTCGGCGGCGCTGCGGATGGGTGCGGGGCTCATCACCGTGGTCACGCCGGAGTCGCTGCGGCCGATCGTCGAGGGGAAGCAGATGGAGGTGATGACTCACGGGATCCCCGATGGGGGGACGGGGTACTTCGCTCCCGGGATGATCCCCGCCCTGATGGAGGTCCTTTCGAAGGCCGACGTGATCGTCGTGGGGCCGGGGCTGGGGATGACCGATACGATGCCCGCGTTCGTGAAGGAACTGATCTCGAACATCAAGGTTCCGTTCCTGCTCGACGCCGACGCGCTGAACGCCTTGTCGGGGGATGCGGTCGTCCTGCAGGCGGCGGCGGCCCCGTGCATCCTGACGCCCCACCCGGGAGAGATGTCCCGGTTGACGAAGGAGACGATCGAATCGGTCGAGTCGTCGCGGATTGACTCGGCGCGCCACTTGGCGGAAGAGGAGCGGGTCACGGTGATCCTCAAGGGCGCTCGCACCGTCGTGGCCACGCCGAAGGGGGACATCTTCATCAACACCACGGGGAACCCGTACATGGCCTCGGGCGGCATGGGCGACGCGTTGGCCGGGATGATCGCGGCGCTCGCCTCCCAGGGGCTCTCGCCGAACGACGCCGCCTGCGCGGGCGTCTTCCTGCACGGCATGTCGGCCGACCTGCTGGTGCGCGACCACCCGATGACCCCCGTGACGGCGTCCGACGTGATCGGCAATATCCGGGGGGCGCTGCAGCACACGCTCGGCGATCCCCCGCCGGAGGAGTAAGCCGTCACGGCGAAGTCTCCGGAGGGGGAGTTTCGAAGGGTCCGGCGGAGTCGCCGCAGGAGGAGGACGCAGTGAGGTAAAGCGCAGCCGTGCGGGTTCACCGCACGGCGAGCCACGAACGGAGTCCTCTCTCTGAGGCGGCGCAGCCGGACCCTCCTGATTGCCTTGATGTGTGATAAAAAACCTATCCTCTTGATATCCAACTCGCCGGAGGACACCCTGGAGATCGCGCGGGCGCTGGGCGCGGCGCTTCGGCCGGGCGACGTCGTCGCGCTCACCGGGGACCTCGGGGCCGGGAAGACGCTCTTCTGCAAAGGGGTCGGGGAGACGCTGGGGATCCCGCCCGACAGGATCGTCAGCCCGACCTTCACGATCGTGATGGAGCACCTCGGGCCGGTCCCGCTCACGCACATCGACGTCTACCGCCTGGCGGGCGCGCGGGAGGCGGACGAGATCGGGATGCGCGAGCTTCTTTCGGGCGACGGCGTCTGCCTGGTGGAGTGGGCGGAAAAGATCGCGAAACTGTTGCCAACCGATTGCATCCGGGTTACATTCTCGATTCCGCAGGACGACCGCAGGGAGATCGCGGTCGCGGGCCCGGACCACCCAAGGTTCGACGACTTCCGGGTTCGGACAAAACGTTTCCAAATTGCGTAGGAGGGCGACGCGCGCGATGGCACTCATTGTCCAGAAGTACGGCGGGACGTCGGTCGGCACCGTCGAGAAGATCAAGAACGTCGCGAAGAGGGTGGCCCGGACGAAGGCGCAGGGGAACGACGTCGTCGTGGTCGTCTCCGCGATGTCCGGCGAGACGAACCGGCTGCTCGGGCTGGCGAACCAGATCTCGGAGATGCCCAACGAGCGGGAGCTCGACGTCGTCGCCGCCACCGGCGAGCAGGTGACGATCGGGCTGCTGGCGATCGCGCTCACCGAGATGGGGTGCAAGGCGAAGTCGTTCTGCGGCTTCCAGATCCCTGTGATGACGGACGCCGCGTACGTGAAGGCGCGGATCCGCCAGATCCGCGGCGAGACGATCACGCAGGCGCTGAAAGACGGGTACGTCGCCGTCGTGGCCGGTTTCCAGGGGATCGACGACAGCGGGTCGATCACCACGCTGGGGCGCGGCGGCTCCGACACCAGCGCCGTGGCCGTGGCGGCGGCCCTCAAGGCGGACGTCTGCGAGATCTACACGGACGTGGACGGCGTTTATACCACCGACCCGAACATCTGCTCGGACGCCCGCAAGCTCGGCAAGATCTCCTTCGAGGAGATGCTCGAGCTCGCCTCCCTCGGCGCCAAGGTGCTGCAGATCCGCTCGGTGGAATTCGGAATGAAGTACGGGGTGCGGATCCACGTCCGTTCCTCGTTCAACGATAACCCGGGAACGATCGTGACGACGGAGGAGGAGATCATGGAAACGGCGGTGGTGTCCGGCGTGGCGTACAGCAAGAACGAGGCGAAGATCACGGTGGTCAAGGTTCCCGACCGCCCGGGAATCGCGGCGAAGATCTTCAAGCCGCTCTCGGAGGCGAACATCGTGGTCGACGTCATCGTCCAGAACGTCTCGGTGACGGGATTCACGGACCTGACGTTCACGATCGGGCGCACCGACTTCAAGAAGGCCGTCCGGATCACCGAGAAGGCGGCGAAGGAAGTGGGGGCCGAGAGGATCGTAGGGGACGACAAGATCGCCAAGGTTTCCATCGTCGGCATGGCGATGCGCTCCCATTCCGGGGTGGCGCTGAAGGTGTTCGAGACGCTGGCGGCGGAGGGGATCAATATCCTGGGGATCTCCACCTCGGAGATCAAGGTCTCCGTCCTCATCGAAGAGAAGTACACTGAGTTGGCCGTGCGTGTTCTCCACGGGGCGTTCGGGTTAGGGAACCCCGCCTGACCGCGGCGCATCGAACGGGGAACACGAGATCCGAAGGGCGGGACGCCGAATGGAAACCGTATATCTTTACGATACGACGTTGAGGGACGGAACCCAGTCCGAGGAGATCTCCCTGTCCGTGCTCGACAAGGTCGCGATCGCCGAAAAGCTGGACGAGTTCGGAATCCACTACATCGAGGGCGGCTATCCCGGCAGCAACCCGAAGGACAAGGAGTTCTTCGAGCGGGCGCGCAAGATGCGCTGGAAAAACTCGGTCCTGTGCGCCTTCGGAATGACCCGCCGGGTGGGGAAGAAAGTCGACGAGGACGCCAACATGAAGGCGCTCGTCGCCGCGGGGACGCCGGTCATCACGGTGGTGGGGAAGTCGTGGGATTTCCACGTCATCGAAGCGCTGCGTACCACCCTCGAGGAGAACCTGCATGCCGTCAAGGACACCGTCGCGTACCTGAAGCAAAACGCCGACAAGGTTTTCTTCGACGCGGAGCATTTCTTCGACGGGTACCGGCATAACCCGAAATACGCGATGAAGGTGCTTGCGGCCGCGGTCGACGCGGGGGCCGACGTGCTGGTCCTGTGCGACACGAACGGCGGCTCGCTTCCGTCCGACATCTCGCGGATCGTGAAGGAGGTGCGCAAGGCGACTTCCGCGGCGATCGGGATCCACACCCACAACGACGGCGAGATGGCGGTGGCAAACTCCCTGGCGGCCGTGGAAAACGGCGCCACGCAAGTGCAGGGGACGATCAACGGATACGGGGAACGGTGCGGAAACGCGAACCTGTGCTCCATTCTCCCCGCGCTGGAACTCAAAATGGGTCGGGCGGTCCTTCCGAAGGGGCAGCTGCGGAAGCTGACCGACCTGTCGCGCTACGTGGCCGAGGTGGCCAACGTCGGGCAATGGCTCCGAGCGCCGTACGTCGGGCGCGCCGCGTTCGCCCACAAGGGGGGGATGCACGTCTCGGCGATCCGGCGACACACGAAGACGTACGAGCACGTCGAACCCGAGACGGTGGGAAACCTCCGGCGGGTCCTGATCTCCGACCTTTCCGGACGCAGCAACATCCTCTCAAAGATCCAGGAAACGGGGCTCAAGTTCAAGTCGAGCGATCCCAACACCGAAAAGATCCTCGATGAGATCAAGGAGCTCGAGCACAAAGGATTCCAGTTCGAGGGGGCGGACGCCTCGTTCGAGTTGTTGGCCCGTCGCGCGATGGGAGAGCACGAGCCGTTTTTCGAACTGAAGGGATTCCGGGTGATCGACGAAAAACGGTCCGAGGGCGAGGCGCCGATTGCCGAGGCGACGATTCAGATCTCCGTGGACGGACGGGCGGAGCATACGGCGGCGCTGGGGAACGGCCCGGTAAACGCCATGGACAACGCCCTGCGGAAGGCGCTGGAGAAGTTCTATCCCGAAGTGGCCGAGGTCAAACTGCTCGACTACAAGGTCCGGGTCATCCGGCAGGGCGGGACCGGTTCCTCGGTACGCGTTTTGATTAAATCGGGCGACAGGGATGCGGCCTGGGGCACCGTGGGCGTGTCGCACAACATCATCGAGGCGTCCTGGCAGGCTCTGGTCGACAGCTTCCGCTATAAACTGTGGAGGACGCGGCGTGCCGATTCCGGGGAGCGGGAAAAGTAGCGGAAAGCAGCGGCGCGCCCTCCTTCTCCTTTCCCTGATCCTGCTTATCTGGAATGTTTGCGCGACGGCGCTTCATGGGACGCCGACGTGGTTCCTCTCTTCGATCGACCGGGCCGATCCTTCCCGTATCGTACCGTCCCTCTCTGACAATGAAACGCCCCTCCGTTCCGCCGAAAATCCCCGAAGCGGAACGCTCACGATCCGTCAGAAAAATCTCCTTGGAAAACGGGTAGATATAAACACGGCATCCGCGGAGGAGATCTCGGAACTTCCTGGGATCTCCGACAAGGTCGCCGCCGCTTTGGTGGAGGAGAGGAATCGCCTTGGCCGATTCCGCTCTCCGGAGGATCTTCTCGGCGTCCGGGGGATCAAGACGAAACGACTGCAGAAAATCCTTCCCTTTCTCGCGAAAATACCGAATAATTGACTTATTCTGTCTTATAATTGTGCTCGGCATGGAGGGAAGATGTTCCGATCGATCCGGAACGACATCAAGGTCATCTTCGAACGGGACCCCGCGGCGCGCAGCGTGCTCGAGATCTTCCTCTGCTATCCCGGGTTTCACGCCGTCCGGTTCCACCACCTTGCCCATTGGCTCTGGACGCATGATCTCCGCACCCTCGGCCGTTTCGTTTCCCACGTCTCGCGAACCGTCACCGGGATCGAGATCCACCCCGGAGCGACGATCGGCGACGGGTTCTTCATCGATCACGGCATGGGGGTGGTGATCGGGGAGACGGCGGAGATCGGCGACAACGTCACGCTGTACCACGGCGTGACCCTCGGAGGGACGAGCTGGAACAAGGGGAAGCGCCATCCCACCCTCGAGGACAACGTGATCGTTGGGGCGGGGGCGGCGATCCTCGGAGCGATCCGTGTCGGGCACGACTCCAAGATCGGCTCGGGATCCGTGGTGAACAAGGAAGTGCCGCCGAACTCGACGGTCGTCGGGATCCCCGGGCGCGTCGTCTATCGCGAAGGGAACGTCTACAACGATCCGACCGGCGTGGCGGGAACGCCCGATCCCGAGGGAAAGGCGATCACCTGCCTTACCGAGCAGATCTTCGCCCTGGAGAAGCGGATCGAGGAACTGTCAAAACGCGTCGAGGAGGCGCCGCGGTCCACGGCGGCGGGGACCGGGACGTGAAGATCACCACGCGGGGGCGATATGCCGTCATGGCGATGGTCTCTCTGGCCGAGTCGTCCCGTGGGAACCCCGTCCCGATCCAGACGATCGCGAGGCGGGAATCGATCCCCGAGCCGTATCTCCAGCAGCTCTTCCTGCGGTTGCGCAAGCAGAACATCGTGAAGAGCGTTCGTGGCCCCGGAGGCGGGTTCATCCTTGCCCGGGACCCCTCGGGGATCACTGTCGGGGAGATCATCCGGACGGCGGAGGGGAAGCCTGCCCGGGTCGGATGCCGGCGGTCGGGTCGCGCGTGCGGAATGATCGACCGATGCCGGACGCAGGGGATGTGGGACACTCTGGAGACGCGGATCGAGGAGTTCCTCGACTCCATGTCCGTGCAGGATCTCTTCGGGGAACGCGGAGAGACGCGCAAGGAGGTGGGGGCTTGAGGAAGGTCTATTTCGATCACAACGCCTCGACCCCGATCCATCCGGAGGTGGCGGCCGCCGTGCAGCCGTTTCTCTCGGATCTCTTCGGGAACCCGTCCAGCATCCATTGGGCCGGGCGGGACGTCCGGAAGGCGGTGGAGGACGCGAGGACGGAGATCGCCTCCTTCTACGGATGCCGTCCGCTCGAGGTCGTCTTCACAAGCTCCGGGACGGAAGCCGACAATCTCGCGGTGAAAGGGGTGGCGTACCGGCCGGGAAACGCGGGGAAACATATCGTCACGTCGCAGGTGGAACATCCGGCGATCATGAACACGTGCCGTTTCCTCGAGACACAGGGGTTCCGCGTCACGTACGTCCCGGTGAATCGCCAGGGGATCGTGGAGCCGGACGCGGTCCGGAGCGCTCTGACGAAAGAGACGATCCTGGTCTCCATCATGGCGGCGAACAACGAGACCGGGTGCCTGATGCCCATCGGGGAGATCGGCGCCATCGCGAGAAACGCCGGCGTGCTCATGCACACCGACGCGGTTCAGGCGACCGGCAAGGTTCCGCTCTCCTGGGAGACGCTTCCCGTGGACATGCTCACCTTTTCCGGGCACAAGGTGAACGGCCTGAAAGGCGCCGGCGGCCTGATCGTCCGGCGGGGAATGGAGATCGAGGCGGTGCTGCACGGGGGGCACCAGGAACGCAGCCGGCGGGGCGGTACCGAAAACGTGGTGGGGGTCGTCGCGATGGGAAAAGCGTTCTCCCTCCTGTCGAGGAACATGACCGCGGAAGCGGCCGAGGTTCGCCGCCTGCGGGACGCGTTCGAACGCGCGTTGTTCGCGCGGATTCCCGACCTCGTGCTGAACGGTCATCCCACCCTTCGCCTGCCGAACACGGTCAATATCTCGTTCCGGTTCGTGGAGGGGGAGGCGCTTCTGCTGAACCTCGACATGCGGGGGATCGCCTGCTCCTCGGGATCCGCCTGCACCTCCGGCTCGCTCGAGGGGTCGCCGATCCTCCGGGCGATGGGCGCCGACCCGACCGATTCCCAGGGTGCGCTTCGCTTCTCGCTCGGGTTCGGGAACACGGACGAGGACGTGGCGTACGCGGTGGACGCCATCGAGACGGTGATCGACAAGCTGCGGGCGATGTCGCCGCTGTATACCTCCCGGGAGGCGAAATGCTCCACAAAAACACGATGACGGACTGCGCCGCCTCGGAGGGCAGGGCTTCGTTCGTGGCTTTACCTCACTCCGCCCTCCCTCCTCCGGCGGCTACGTATTTATTTTTTAGAATTGTGCCGAGGTTCGGTCGATGAGCAAGAGGCGTATTCTGGCGGCGATGAGCGGGGGAGTCGATTCTTCCGTGGCGGCGCTGCTGCTCCAGCGGGACGGGTGGGAAGTCATCGGCGTCTCGATGGACCTCTATGACTATTCGAACGTGACGCGGGACCGGGAAGGAACGTGCTGCTCGCTGGACGACCTCTACGACGCCCGCCGCGTCTGCGACACATTGGGAATTCCGTACTACGTCCTCAACCTGCGGGACGAATTCCGCAGGGAGGTGATCGATCCATTCGTCCGGGAGTACAGGGCGGGTCGCACTCCGAACCCGTGCATCCTCTGCAATGAGCACCTGAAATTCCGGGCGCTGCTGCGCAAAGCCGACGAGTTGGGCGCGGAAGGCGTCGCCACGGGACATTACGCGGTCATCCGTACCGGGCCCGACGGGCGTTGTCGCCTCTTCGCATCGCCGGACGTCGGGAAGGACCAGTCGTACTTCCTGTATTCGCTCGACTCCGACCGGCTGCGGAGGATCCGGTTTCCCGTCGGCGCGATGATGAAGGAACAGGTTCGGCAGATCGCCCTCGGGGCGGGGATGCCGGTGTACGAAAAGCGGGAGAGCCAGGACATCTGCTTCGTCACCGACGACTCCTACACCCGGTTCCTCGAGAGCCGCGGGATCAGCGAAGATCGGGGGCGATTCGTGGACCGGGAAGGAAACTTCCTCGGGAACCACAAAGGGATCCTCGGGTACACGGTAGGGCAGCGCAAAGGTCTCGGGATCGCATCGAGGGAACCGCTTTACGTCGTCGCGATCGACGCGGAGAAGAACGAGATCGTCCTCGGCAGCGACGGGGAGACGTTTTCCGGGGTGGCGGCGGTCGCCGCCCCGACCTTCGTGGCCGGTTCTCCTCCTGGAGAGGAGTTCCGCGCGACGGCCCGGGTCCGATATCATCATCCCGGAGCGGCGTGCACGGTGAGGGCGACGGGGGATCTTCTGGAGGTCTCCTTCGACAAGCCCCAGCGCAGTGTGACCCCCGGACAGGCCCTCGTCCTTTACGACGGGGACGAGGTGCTGGGCGGGGGCTGGATCCGGTGCGCGGGCGACTCTCGGTCGTAACCGTCGGCTGCAAGGCGAACTTCGCCGACTCCGCGGCGATTCTCACCCATGCGGCCCGTGCCGGATTCGAGGTGGTGGAGAGCGGGGCACCCGCCGACGTTCTGGTCATCAACGGCTGCACGGTTACCCGCCGGGCCGACAGGGATTGTCGCGCGCTGGCCCGCCGAATGCGCCGGGAGCACCCCGATGCGGTCCTCGTGATGACCGGCTGTTTCGCCGAAACGACCCCCGACGCCCATGCCTCCGTGCCGGAGGTGGACCATTGGGTCGGGGGCCGGGAACCGTCCGCACTTCCGGGGTTGCTCCGTTCTCTGGCCGGGGACGCATCTTCTCCGGACAAAGAGCTTTCCGATGTCGCCGCGGACCGGCTGTTGGGGCACAGTCGCGTGTTTCTGAAGGTCCAGGACGGGTGCGATGCGGCGTGCGCCTACTGCATCGTTCCGAAGGCGCGGGGAGCCGGTCGGTCCTTGCCTCCGAGGGAGGTCGTCGATCGCGCGGTTCGTGCGGAACGGGACGGCGCCCGCGAAATCGTCCTGACCGGTATCCACGCGGGCCGATATGGAGCCGACCGGGGGGACCGTGGTGGCCTTTCCGGCCTCGTGGAGACGCTTCTCCATGAAACCTCCCGCTGCCGATTCCGTCTCGGCTCGGTCGAGCCCGGGGAGATCACGCCGGCGCTCATCTCCCTGCTCTCCACGCAAGGCCGTCTCTGCCCGCATCTGCATGTTCCGCTGCAGAGCGGCTCCGACCGGGTGCTGCTGCGGATGCGGCGGCCGTATACGGCGAGGCTGTATCGTGAGAGACTGATTTCACTCGCCGCCGAGGTCCCCGGGATCCGCGTGGGGGCCGACGTGATCGCCGGGTTTCCGGGGGAGACCCGGGACGATTTCGAGGAGACGCTGCGATTGATCCGCGACACCCCGTTGAGCTATCTTCACGCGTTTCCATACTCCCCCCGGCCGGGAACCGAGAGCGCGCGATGGGGGGACGACGTGGCCGCGGCGGAAAAAACGCGGAGGGTCGCGCGCCTTCGGTCGGCGGATGCGGCGATGCGGCGGGAATTTCTCGGACGGCAGGTGGGGAAGACGTTGGTCGTCGCGGTGTCGGGGAAGGATCGCCTGACCGGAGAGATGCATGGGATCACGGAAAATTACGCCGAGGCGGTCTTCCGCGCCGAGTTCGGCGCGCGCGGAGATCTGATCCCGGTCCGGATCGACGCCGTTCGGGAGAACCATCTGGAGGGGACGCCGGTTTGACGTTTTCCATCTTCGAGAAACGGATCGGATACCGGTTCTCCTCTCCGGATCTGCTGGAGGAGGCGCTGCGGCACGGTTCCGCCCCGGGGATCGAAGACGGGAAACGGTCGTACGAGCGGCTGGAGTTCCTCGGGGACGCCGTGCTGAACCTCTGCATTGCGCAGGAGATGTACCGGATGCTGCCGCTGGCGGGGGAGGGCATCCTCACGAAGACGCGCGCCTCGATCATCAACAACCGGAACATCGCGAAGGTGGCGGATCGGATCGACATCCCGGCATCGCTGCGGATCGACCCCTCCGTTCGCCGGAAGGGGGTCGGCGTTACCCGGAAGATGGCGGCCGACGCGGTGGAGGCGGTCATCGGGGCGATTTTCCTCGACGGCGGACACGGTGCGGCCCTCCGGTTCGTGCAGAGCCATTTCCGGCTTCCCGACCTGATGGGCGCGCTGGTCGCAAGCTTCGACGCGAAGTCACGGCTCCAGGAGTGGTGTCAGGGGGAGCATCTGCCCCTTCCGATCTACGCGCTTCTCTCCGCCGATGGACCGCCGCACAAGCGGCTCTTCCGGGTGGAGGTCCGCGTGGAAGGGCTTCCACCGGCGGGGGGAAGCGGAACATCGCGCAAAGAGGCGGAAATGGACGCGGCGTCGAAAGCGATATCGTCGCTCCACGCCGCCGGCGGGGAGACCCCGTGAACCGGAAATCCGGGTTCGTCGCCCTGCTGGGCCGCCCCAACGTCGGGAAATCGACGTTGCTCAACCGGATCGTGCGCGCCAAGGTCGCGATCGTGACTCGGAAGCCGCAGACGACGCGGGACAGGATCGCGGGGATTCTCACGGAGACGCGAGGGCAGATCGTCTTCCTCGACAGCCCGGGGATCCACAAGCCGACGAGGGCGCTCAATTCGCATATGGTCCGCACCGCCTGCCGGATCGGCGAAGAGGCCGACATCGTCGCTCATGTGATCGACGACCGTCCGATCGGGAAAGGCGCCGAGGATGCCATGGTTCGCGGGATCCTCGAAAAGATCGCGGTTCCGCGGATCCTCGTTGTGAACAAGATCGACCGGATGGGGCGGACGGCCGCCGACGCGGTCCGGAAGGCTCTCGCAAGGGACGATTTCTATGCGGCGTCGTTCCTCGTTTCCGCGACGAAAGGGGATGGCGTGGAGGCGTTCCTGACCGCGCTCTTCGCACGCTTGCCCGAGGGGCCCGCGTTCTACCCCGAGGAGGATCTCACCGACCTGCCGATGCGCTTTATCGCCAAAGAGGTGATCCGGGAAAAGCTCTTCGAGGGGCTCGACGAGGAGATTCCCTACAGCATCGCTGTACGGATCGATGAATTCAGGGAAGAGCCGGAGAAGAACCTGATCCGCATCCGCGCCGAGATCCTCGTGGAACGGGAATCGCAGAAGGGGATCGTCATCGGTAAGCGGGGCGCGTTTCTCAAGAAGGTCGGGACGGCCGCGCGCCTCGAACTCGAGAAGGAGACGGGGGCTCGCGTATTCCTGGAGCTGTTCGTCGTCGTGGAACGGGACTGGTCGAGGAGCGAATCGATGTTGAGGCATCTCGGATATGAGCCGGTCTGAGTTCACGGTGGCGCTGGTGGGGCGCCCGAATGTCGGGAAGTCCACCCTCTTCAACCGGATGACGCGGAAGCGGCGGGCGATCACGTTCGACCAGCCGGGGATCACGCGGGACCTCGTCGCCGAACCGGTGGAGTACGACGGCCGACGTTTCCTTCTCGTCGACACCGGGGGGTACATGACGGGGGAGGGGGACGACGACCTCCTGCCGAAGATCCGCGGGCAGGTCCTGCGGGCGGTGTACGAATCCAACCTGGTCGTCTTTCTGGTCGACTCCCGCGACGGACTTCTCCCCCTCGACAAGGAGATCGCCGGGATGCTGCGCGAGCGGGGAAAGCCGGTCCTGCTCGCCGCGAACAAGGTGGATTCGAGGGAAGGGAGGGAAGGCGTCTCCCAGTTCCACGCCCTCAACGTCGATACGATCCACGCCGTTTCCGCCGAACACGGAACGGGGGTGTCCGAGCTGCTCGAGGCGATCGTCGAACGGATCCCCGCACGGGCCGGGGGCGAGGAAGGGGCGGACGCCGCCGCTGCGACGGACGCGGAGCTCCCACGGATTGCCGTGGTGGGGCGTCCAAACGTGGGAAAGTCGACTCTCGTGAACACCCTGGCGGGGTTCGAGCGGGTGATCGCCTCCGAGATCCCCGGCACCACGCGCGACGCGATCGACGTGATGGTGGAGCGGGACGGGAGGAAGTACCTGCTGGTCGACACCGCCGGGATCCGTGCGAAGCGGAAGACCGAAGGGGCGGTCGAGATCTTCTCCGTGATGAAGAGCCTCGACTCGATCAAGCGGTGCGACCTCGCGATCCTCCTGGTCGACGGTCCCTCGGGGCTCACCCATCAAGACCGGCAGGTCCTGCGCTACATCCTCGACGAGGAACGCGCGGTGGTCGTCGCCGCGAACAAGTCCGACGGATGGACAACGGAGGAGGCACGCCGAAAAGGGCTGCACGCGATCGCGGAGGGGCTCGAGTACGCCTCCTTCGCGCCCGTCGTCCCCACGGTGGCCGTTTCGGGGAAGGGATTCCGGCAGCTCTTCCGGAAGATCGAGGAGGCCAGCGCGAACTTCCGCCTGCGCGTCCCGACGGGCCTGCTCAACCGGATGGCGCAATCGTTCCTCTACACCGTCCCGATCCCGTCCCCGGCGGGAAGAAATCGCGCTTTCTACATGACGCAGATCGGCGTCGCCCCGCCCTCCTTCGCCGTGTTCGTGAAAGACCGCAAGGGGATTCCGGACTCGTTTACCCGCTACCTGCAGAACAAGATCCGCGACCGCTTCGGTTTCGAGGGGTCGCCGGTCCGCGTCGTCTACCGGGAGCGATGATCCGCCGGGCGTCCAGGGCGTTCCAGCCCGTCACCGAGGGAGCGGCGGTCTTCTTCCGTAACGACGGTCTGGTCTACAGCGCGGCCATCGCGTTCAACTTGTTGTTCTCCGCGATCCCGATCCTGTTTCTCTCGTTCGCGGTCACCGGATGGATCATCGGGAAGAACGACCTTCCTTTCGCACAGCTCACGGATCTCCTGCGCAACACGTTTCCGTACGGGGCACGGGTTCTCGTTCCGAACCTTCGACGCCTCGTGGAGGCGGGGAGCGCCTTCGGGATCCTCGGGACGGCGCTGCTCCTCTTCACCTCCTTCTCCGCGACGGACGCGGTCCACACGTCGCTCTCGGTGATGCTGCGTCGAAGGCGACAGAAGCAGCTCCGGCGCTCTTTCGGTTTCCATATCGTCTTCGTGACCATTCTCATCGTGCTGACCGCCGCGGCGATCGTCGTGCCGCCGCTGTGGGAGGGGCTCTTCTACCTCACCAAGGGGATGCCTTCGAAGGTGAACCTGGCATATCGGGGTCTTCTGCAACTGGTCGCGGATATCCTCCTCGGCGGCATCATGCTGCTGGGGAGCGTCTTGAGCTACCGGTACCTCTCTCCCGGGAAAATCCGGCTGCGCAACGCGTTCGTCGGGACCGTGATCTTCCTCGGCCTGCTGCAGGGCATCAAGTTCGGCTTCATCTTTTACATCAGGAAATTCAGCAAGTTGAATCTTCTTTACGGTTCCTTGTTCAGCATCATTTGTTTTATACTCGTTGCCTACCTCTTCGCGGCGGCGTATCTGTACGGGGCCAGCGTCATCGGGGTTCTGGAGCGCACGGGCGGGGAGAGGTCCACACCTTCGGTGGAGGAAGGCGAACCGGTTGCGTCGGCTGGCGGCGATTGACATCGGGACGAACACGATCCGGATGCTCGTCGCGGAAGCGCAGGACGGGAAGCGGGCACTCCCCGTCGCCCGGCGACGGTCGATCGTCGGGCTGGGACGCCGGTTACGGGAGACGGGCCGCATCGAGGCCGCCGAGTTCGAGGCGGGCCTCCGTGTCCTTCGGGACTTTCATCGCGAGATGTGGCGCGGGGAGGTCGTGGCGTACCGTGCGTGCGGTACCGCCTGCCTGCGGGAAGCCGGGAACCGCGCCGACTTCCTCGATGCGGCGGCGAACGAGGGGATCGACATCGAGGTGATCGACCCGGCGGAGGAGGCGCGCCTCACCTGGGAGGGGATCCGGTGGGCGGTGGCGGCCCGGCCGGGAGATGTCGTGATGGACATCGGAGGCGGGAGTACAGAGTTCGCCTTCGGGCCGCATGAAGGCGAGTCGGTTTCCCTTCCGACGGGAGTGGTCGTCCTCGCGACCCTGCTGCCGCTGTCGGACCCGCCGGAGCCCTGGGAACTTCGGGCCGCGACGTATTATGCCGGGCGGCGGATCGGCGACGGGACGCGGCCGTTCGGACGGAGGCGATTTCACCGGCTGATCGGCACGGCGGGGACGTTCACGACGCTGGCCGCGATGGAACGGGGGATGACTCGCTACGACCCGGACCGGATCAACGGAGCGCGGCTTTCCGCGGCCGTCGTCCGGCGGTGGGCCGACCGGCTCGGGCGGATGACCGATGCGCAGCGGCTGCGCATGCCGGGGATGGAGAAGGGACGGGAACGGTACGTCGTCCACGGGGCGCTGCTGATCGTCGCCGCGATGGAGCGTTTCCGGGTGGACGGAGTGACGGTCAGCGACGCCGGGCTTCTCGAGGGGATCCTGGCGGGAGTCGGATGAAACGGGGGAGAGAAGGGATGAAAAAGGAAACGGGGAAGTCGTCGGCGGGGGAAATGCTGGAAGGGTTGACGTTCGACGACGTGCTGTTGATCCCGGCGGAGTCCGCCGTGATCCCGAAGGACGTCGACGTTTCCGTAAGCCTCACGCCCGACATCCGGCTGAACATCCCGCTGGTGTCCGCCGCGATGGACACGGTGACGGAGGCGGAGACCGCCGTCGCCATGGCGCGCGAGGGGGGGATCGGAATCATTCACAGGAACAACACCCCGGACGAGCAGGCGACCGAGGTGGACCGGGTGAAAAAGTCCGAGAGCGGCATGATCTCCGATCCGATCACGGTCGATCCCGACCAGCGCGTCGTCGAGGCCCTCGAGGTGATGAAGAAATATCGAATCTCGGGGCTGCCGGTCACCCGGGACGGGAAGCTCGTCGGAATCCTCACCAACCGGGACCTGCGGTTCGAGACGAATTTCGAGCAGCCGATCCGCGGCGTGATGACGAAGGACGACCTGGTCACCGTCCCTGTGGGAACGACCCTGGATCAGGCCCGCGAGATCCTCCACCAGAACCGGATCGAGAAGCTCCTCGTCGTGGACGGGCGGAACAACCTCAAGGGGCTCATCACGATCAAGGACATCCTGAAGATCACGAAATATCCGAACGCCTGCAAGGATGCCTTCGGGAGGCTTCGCGTTGGGGCCGCGGTCAGCGTGTCCGGATGGGAGGAACGGGTCCAGAAGCTTCTCAAGGCGGGGGTGGACGTCATCTGCGTCGACACGGCGCACGGACATTCGAGGGACGTTCTGCGGGTCGTCAAGGCGATCAGAACGACCTTCCGCGAGGTTCGGATGATCGCCGGGAACGTCGCGACGGCCGAGGGGACCGAGGCGCTGATCCAGGCCGGGGTAAATGCCGTCAAGGTCGGCGTCGGTCCCGGATCGATCTGCACAACCCGTGTGGTGGCCGGTGTCGGCGTTCCGCAATTCACGGCGATCTTGCGGTGCGCCACGGCGGCGAAGAGGAGAGGCGTCACCATCATGGCGGACGGAGGAATCAAATTTTCCGGGGATATCACGAAGGCGATGGCGGCGGGCGCCTCTTCCGTGATGATCGGATCCCTGTTCGCGGGAACCGAGGAGAGCCCGGGGGAGATGATCCTGTATCAGGGCCGCGCCTACAAGGTGTACCGCGGAATGGGATCGCTGGAAGCGATGAAGAAGGGGAGCAAGGACCGGTATTTCCAGTCCCACGTCGAGACGGAGAGCAAGCTCGTCCCCGAGGGGATCGAGGGACGGGTCCCCAACCGGGGGCCGCTGGCGGCCGTCGTCTTCCAGCTCGTGGGGGGCTTGAAGGCGGGGATGGGGTACGTGGGGGCGCGGGACATCGCGCAGTTGCAGAAGCGGGCGAACTTCCTGAAGATCACACCGGCCGGACTGCGCGAGAGCCACGTGCACGACGTGATCATCACCAAGGAAGCCCCCAACTACCGGGTGGAGTAGCGCGTTGGACGGAAAGATCCTCATCCTCGATTTCGGGTCGCAAACCACGATGCTCATCGCGCGGCGCGTACGGGAGCAGCGCGTCTACAGCGAGATCCATCCCTTCAGCGTGGGAACGGAATTCGTGCGCGATTTCGCGCCGGCCGGGATCATCCTCTCCGGCGGTCCTTCCAGCGTATACGACGCCGATGCCCCGCGGATCTCGAAGGAGGTCCTCGAACTCGGGATCCCCGTGCTGGGAATCTGCTACGGGATGCAGCTGGTGGCGGACCTTCTGGGGGGAAAGGTCGGCAGGTCCGAGGACCGGGAGTACGGGGTCGCCGGCCTCCGGGGGCAATGGGGAAACCCCCTCTTCCTCGGGATCGAGGAGTTCCGCCACGACATGGAGATCCCCGTCTGGATGAGCCACGGGGACCGGATCGACGAGCTGCCGCGGGGGTTCACCTCCATCGCCCGGTCGGGGAACTCGCCCGTCGCCGCGATGTCGAATCACGAAGGAACGATCTTCGGCGTGCAATTTCACCCCGAGGTGGTGCACACCCCCCGGGGGACGGAGATCCTCAGCAACTTTCTGTTCCGCGTCTGCGGGCTTTCCCCCGATTGGACGATGCACTCCTTCGTCGAGACCAGTGTCCGGAAGATCCGCGAGAAGACGGGGTCCGAGGGGGTCGTACTCGGGCTCTCCGGCGGAGTCGACTCCTCCGTCGCGGCGGTTCTCCTGCACAAGGCGATCGGCGACCGCCTCACCTGCGTCTTCGTCGACAACGGGCTGCTGCGCGCCGGGGAGGCCGAGGAGGTCGTCCGGACCTTCCGCGACGCGATCGGGCTGCGGCTCGATTTCGTCGACGCCTCCGCACGGTTTCTGGAGGCTCTTTCCGACGTGGAGGACCCGGAGCGGAAACGGAAGATCATCGGGGAGCTCTTTGTCCGCGTTTTCGAGAAGGAGGCCCGCAAGATTCCGGGCGTTGGATTTCTCGCGCAGGGGACCCTCTACCCGGACGTGATCGAGAGCGTCTCGTTCAAGGGGCCCTCCGCCGTCATCAAGTCCCACCACAATGTGGGGGGACTGCCGGAACGGATGCACCTGAAGCTCGTCGAGCCGCTGCGCGAACTGTTCAAGGACGAGGTGCGCGAATTGGGACGGGAGCTCGGGGTGCCGTCCCGCGTCCTCGATCGACAGCCGTTCCCGGGGCCGGGTCTCGCGGTCCGGATCATCGGCCCGGTGGACGGGGAGCGATTGCGTATCCTGCGCGAAGCCGACGCGATCGTCGACGCGGAGATCCGGGCGGCGGGGCTCTACGAATCGATCTGGCAGTCGTTCGCAGTTCTCCTCCCGATCAAGACGGTCGGCGTGATGGGAGATTTCCGAACGTATGAGAACGTCGTCGCGGTCCGCGCGGTCCACAGCCAGGACGGGATGACCGCCGACTGGGTCCGGCTCCCGTACGATGTTCTGCAGCGGATCTCCACGCGGATCATCAACGAGGTGAAGGGGATCAATCGCGTCGCGTACGACATCTCCTCGAAGCCCCCGGGCACCATCGAGTGGGAATGAAGAGCTTCGTCCACCTCCACCTCCATTCGGAATACAGCCTCCTCGACGGGACGATCCAGTTCAAACCGCTGATCGAGCGCGTGAAGAAGCTTTCGATGCCCGCCGTAGCGGTCACCGATCACGGCGGGATGATGGGGACGATCGAGTTCTACGAGGAGGCTCGGAAGGGCGGCATCAAGCCGATCCTCGGGACGGAAATCTACGTCGCCCCGGGGTCCCGCGCCGAACGGAAAGTCGCCCCCAACGGCGAATACGCCTACCACCTGATCCTTCTGGCGGAAAACGACGCGGGATACCGCAACCTCATGAAGCTCTCCTCCCTCGCCCACACGGAAGGGTTCTACTACAAGCCGCGAGTCGACAAGGAGCTGCTGCGGAGGTACTCGGAGGGGCTGATCGCCACGTCGGCGTGCCTGCAGGGCGAGGTTCCGTTCGCGATGGGGACCGAGGGGGAGGCGAAGGCGATCGAGGTTCTGGAAGAGTATAAGTCGATCTTCACGGACGGGAGGTTCTACCTCGAGATTCAGGACAACGGGCTTCCCGACCAGGCGAAGGTGAACCCGCTCCTCATCGCGTTGGCTCACCGTACGAAAACGCCGCTGGTCGCCACGAATGATTGCCACTACCTGAACCCCGGGGACGACAAGCTGCAGGAGATCCTCCTCTGCCTGCAGACGGGGAAGACGATCTCGGACCCGACCCGGATGCGGTTCGGATCCGACCAGTTCTACGTGAAGACCGCCGAGGAGTTCGAGCGGGCGTTCGGTCACGTCGCCCCCGACGCCATCGCGAACACGCTTGAGATCGCGGAGCGGTGCAACGTCACGATCGAACTCGATGTGCACCATCTCCCCGAGATCCCCTTGCCCCCCGGCGTCACCGCGGACGGGAGGCTGCGGGAGATGGCGACCGCCGGGCTCGAGCGTCGGCTCGAGGAGCGGGCGAAGCGGGAAGGAGGAGTGCCGCAGGCGCTCGTCGAGGAGTACCGCCGCCGCCTCGCGTACGAACTCTCCGTCATCGAGAAGACCGGGTTCGCCAGCTACTTCCTGATCGTCGCCGACTTCGTCGGGTGGGCGAAGGACGGAAAGATCCCGGTGGGGCCGGGACGCGGCAGCGCCGCGGGAAGCCTCGTCGCCTTCTGCATCCGGATCACCGAGGTGGATCCGATCCGGTACAAGCTCCTCTTCGAGCGGTTCCTGAACCCGGAACGGGTGAGCCTTCCCGACATCGATTGCGACTTCTGCAAGAACCGTCGCGACGAGGTGATCGCCTACGTTCAGCGCAAGTACGGGGAGGAGAAGGTCGCCCAGCTCATCACGTTCGGGACGTGGAAGCCCCGGGGAGCCGTCCGCGACGTCGGGAGGGTCCTCGAGATGCCGTACGCCGAGGTCGATCGGATCGCCAAGATGATCCCGGCAGACCTCAAGATGACGGTGAAGGACGCGCTGAAGGCGGAGCCGCGTTTCCGGGAGATGATCGACGCGGACCCGAAGGTCGCCGACCTCTTCCGCTTCGCCGGGGAGATCGAGGGGCGCAGCCGTCACGCCGGGACGCACGCCTCGGCGGTGGTGATCGCAAACCGGCCGATCACCGAATACTCGCCGCTTTATCGACAGGCGACCGGCGAGATCACGACGCAGTACGGGATGGGTCCGACGGCGAGCGTGGGGCTCGTCAAGTTCGACTTCCTCGGCCTGCGCACGCTGACCGCCATCGACGACACCCTGAAACTCCTGAAGGAACTCCGCGGGATCGAGATCGACCCGAACGCCCTGGAGCTTACCGACCCGGATACGTACAAGGCGCTCGGGAGCGGCGACACGGTTGGGGTGTTCCAGGCGGAAAGCGCGGGGTTCACCAAGCTCGTCACGAACCTGAAGCCCGACCAGTTCAACCACCTGGTCGACATGGTCGCGCTCTACCGGCCGGGCCCGCTCCAGAGCGGCATGGCGGACGACTTCGTGGATCGCCGGCACGGGCGGCGGAAGGTCGAGTTTCTTCTCCCCCAGATGAAGGAGATCCTCGGGGATACGTACGGCGTCATCGTTTACCAGGAGCAGGTGATGGAGATCGCCAAGGCGCTGGCCGGCTTCACGTTGGGCGAGGCCGACGTGCTGCGGAAGGCGATGGGGAAGAAGGACGACGCCCTCATGGAGCGGCAGAAGGCCCACTTCCTCGCGGGAGCGAAGGGGAACGGAATCCCCGATGCGAAGGCGGCGGCGATCTTCGACCTGATGGCGCAGTTCGGCGGGTACGGATTCAACAAGTCCCACAGCGCCGCGTACGCCCTGCTGGCGTACCAGACGGCGTATCTCAAGACGCATTACCCCGTGGAGTATTTCAGCGCCCTGATGACCTCGGAGTCCGGGGACACCGACAAGATCATCCGGTACATCGGGTACTGCCGGGAGAAGGGGATTCCGATCCTTCCGCCGGACGCGAACGAATCGCGCTTCGCCTTCTTTCCCGCCGATCGGGCGATCCGCTTCGGCCTCTCCGCCATCAAGGGGCTCGGGGCATCGGCGATCGAGGCCATCCACGAGGCCCGCGCGGAGAGCCCGTTCCGCTCCGTCCCGGATCTTCTCTCCCGTGTGGACCTGCGGAAGGTGAACAAGCGGGCGGTGGAAAGTCTGATCAAGTCCGGCGCCCTCGATTCCCTCGATCCGGATCGCGGAAAGGTGTTCGGGGAACTTCCCTCTCTCCTCGATGAGGCGCAGGCGGAGATCCGGAGGCGCGAGTCCGGCCAGTTCGCCCTCTTCGGGGAGACGCCCGGGGGAAAGCCCAGGAAGCGGGCGCGGAAAGGGGAAACCGCGGTTTCTTCGTGGTCCCGCCCGGAGCGGCTCACCTTCGAGAAGGAGACGCTGGGGTTCTACATCACCGGGCACCCCATGGATTCGTTCGCGGGAGAGATCGCGCTGTACGCGAACACGACCACCGGGAAGCTTTCCGGCCTGAAGGGCGACGCCGAGGTCCGGATCGGCGGGCTCGTCACGGGGTTCAAGGAGAGGATGACCCGGCGGGGGGAGAAGATGGCCACCTGGATCCTGGAGGATCTCGAGGGGACGGTCGAGGTCGTCGTCTTCCCGAAGACGCTTCCGGAAAGCCGCGAAACCCTGGCGAGTCCAGAGCCGGTCTTCCTCGTCGGCAGGCTGAAATTCGAGGAGCAGGGGATCAAGATCCACGCCGACGAGATCTTCCGGATGGAAAACGTCCGGGAACGGCTCGCGAAGTCGGTCCACTTCCACCTCATGCTGGACCGCATGAGCGCCGGAGACATCGCCGAACTGCGACAGACGATCCATCGATACGCCGGGGAGAAGAAGGGGTTTCTCCACGCGATCCGGCCCGGTGCGTTCGACGCCGTGATCTCGCTTCCCGACGGGTGCGGCGTCGCTCCATCCCTGGATCTTGCACGGGAACTTCGCGGTCGCTTCGGCTACGACGTCCTGCGCCTGCACGGATGATCCGAGAATCCCGCAGGGAGCGAGCCCTCCTCGTTTACGCCCACCGGAAGCGGGCTCGCGGGCCGGCGGCGGTGCTGCATGTGGCCGAAGCGATGGAAGAGCTTGCGGACCTCGTTCTCGCCGCGGGGGCGAGCATAGCCGCGTCCCACGTGCAAAGCGTCGATTCGGAGAACCCGGCCACGATCGTCGGGAAGGGGACCCTCCTCCATCTGAAGGAGCGGATCGAAACGCTGGGGGCGAATCTGGTCGTCTTCCAGAACCTGCTCAAACCGAAGCAGCAGGCGCTTCTCGAAAAAGAGCTCGACGTGAAGACCCTCGACCGGCGAGAGGTCATCCTCGACATCTTCGCCAGGCGCGCCCGCACGCGGGAGGGGAAACTCCAGGTGGAGCTCGCCCAGCTGTCGTTCCGGCTTGGGCGGCTCGCGGGGGGACGGAAGGAGCTGTCGCGGCTCGGCGGCGGGATCGGCACCCGGGGGCCGGGCGAGAAGAAGCTCGAGGAGGACCGCCGGCGAATCCGCGCGCAGATCCGGCAGCTCGAGCGGGAGCTGGCCACCGTGCGGAGGACGCGCACTCTCCATTACCAGCGGCGTCGGGAGGTTGGATTTCCCGTGGTCGCGCTGGTCGGGTACACCAACGCCGGAAAATCGACCCTCTTCAACCGGATGACGGGGGCCGACGTCTTCGTGGCCGACCAACTCTTCGCCACGCTCGATCCGACCGCGCGGAAGTTCCGGCTTCCCGGCGGCAGGGAGGCGATCCTCGTCGATACAGTGGGGTTCATCCACGATCTTCCGGACGAGCTGCGGCAGGCGTTCCTGGCGACCCTCGAGGGGATCGGGGAGGCGGATCTCCTCCTCCACGTCGCCGACGGAAGTTCCGATGCGATGGAGAGCAACGTCGCGTCGGTGAACGCGATCCTCGGAGAGTTGTCATTTCGCGAGAAACCGATCATTCTCCTGATGAACAAGCACGACCGAGGCCTCCCCGGGGCGCCCCCGCAGGAAGGGGCACTGTGGATCTCCGCGAAGTCGGGGGAGGGGATCCCGGAGTTACTGACGCGGATCGAAAGGGAGCTATGGTTCCACCGTCCGCAAGAGATCGCTTCGACGCGGCCGACCGGATCAACATCGCCAACGGGCTGACGGCGGCGCGGGTTCTCCTGGTCCCGTACTTCGCGTTCCTGTTGATCTCCGGGAAAGGGAAGGCGGCGCTGCTCGTGTTCGCCATCTGCGGCGCGACGGATGCGCTCGACGGCCTGCTGGCCCGCTGGCTGCGGCAACGGACGCTGGTCGGGACGATCCTCGACCCGATCGCCGACAAGTTGTTGATGGCGACCGCCTTCATCGTCCTCTCCTACGTCCATATCGTCCCGCTGCGGCTCGTGATCATGGTGATCAGCAGGGATATCTTCATCATCGTGGGGAGCCTGCTCTACCTCCTCCTGCTCGACGCGAGCGATATCCGCCCGACGGTACTCAGCAAGGCGAATACGGCGGTCCAGATCCTGACGGTCATCTACTTCCTCGCGATCGCGGCGTTTCCCGCGGAGGCGAAGGCGCTCGGAGTCGGATGGCGGACCATCCCGGATCGGGCCGTCACCACGATCTGCGCCACCACGACGATCGTCTCCGGGTTGCAGTATCTGCACATCGGCATCCGCAGACTCTCCGATGCGTGAAGGGGTCGGAGCCGGTCCCTCCCGGATCGGCGTCGGAGTCGAAGCCGTGTCGCCCGGATCTCCCGCGGAACGCGCCGGGATCGTTCCCGGGGACCGGATCCTCTCCGTGTCGGGGCGGCCGGTGGAGGATCTCCTCGACCTGCATTTCATGACATCGAGGAGCCGGTTCACGCTTGTGTGGCGAGATGCGTCGGGAACCGGCCGGGAAAAGGTGTTTCGCCTGAGGGGGGAGATGCCGGGGATCTTCCCGGAGCCGATCCGCGTCCGTCGCTGCCGCAACCGATGCATCTTCTGCTTCGTCCACCAACTCCCGAAAGGACTTCGCCGCACCCTCTATGTGAAGGACGAGGACGTCCGTCTCTCCTTCCTCCACGGGCAATACGTCACTTTTTCGGACCTTTCCGACGAGGAGACGGCGAAAATCGTTCGGTATCGTCTCTCGCCGCTGTACGTGTCGATCCACACAACCGACCCGGACTTGCGCCGCCGCATGTTGGGGAATCCCCGGGCCGCGGATGTCCTGCGGACGATGCGTTTCCTGGTACGGGCGGGGATCGCCCTTCACGGACAGATCGTCGTCTGTCCCGGCGTCAACGACGGCACGGAGCTCGCGAGGAGCCTCCGGGAACTCTCCGGCCTGCGCCCCGGGCTCCGCACGGTCGCGGTGGTCCCGGTAGGGCTGACGTCCCACCGGGCCGGGCTGCCTCCACTGCGCCCGGTAACGCCGGACGAAGCGAGGGAGACGCTCGACCTCTTGCGCGCGCTGGGCAGGGAGTTCGGGAAGAGCGCGGACGGGGAGCCGTTCGCGGTCGCCGCCGACGAATATTACCTGATGGCAGGGCGAAGCGTTCCCGGTCGTCGGTCGTACGGATCGTTCGCGCAGATCGAAAACGGCGTGGGGCTGGTCCGGCGGTTCCGGGACGAGGCGGCCTCCCTGTTCCGAAGGAAACGATGGCCGGGGGGGGGCGAAGGGGGGACGGTCGTAACCGGCCGGTCCGCGTCGCGCCTTGTCACCGGATTTCTTGAGGAATTTTCCTCCCGCGCGGGGGCGTCGTTCGTGGCCGCGCCGCTCGTCAACCACCTGATGGGAGAGAGCGTCACCGTGACCGGGTTGCTCGGAGGAAATGACATCGCGACCGCCGTTCAGGGGAACGTCCACGGGACACTCTACATCCCCTCCGTCACCCTTCGGGACGCCGGGGACCTGTTCCTGGACGGTCTTTCCCCGGAGGAGGTATCGCGGCAGACCGGAGTCCCGGTCGTACTCTTCGAGCCCACCCCCCGGGGGTTCTTCCACGCGGTCTATCTGCGGAACCGGCCCGAAAATCATTGACATTTTCTTCCGAAGCCGATACGTTGTCTGATCCTGATCGGAGGAATGGGCGATTAGCTCAGATGGTTAGAGTACCTGCTTGACATGCAGGGGGTCACTGGTTCAAGTCCAGTATCGCCCACCATTTCTCTCCCCCGAACGGCGCGCATCACGGACGGCACGGTGTCGTGCCGCCATCGCGCGGGGATATTTTTTTGACGGAACACGGCAAGGAGTCTTTTTCGCGATGACGCTTCTCGAACTGGCAAGAAAAGAAGGTAAAGCGAAGGTCGCCCTCGCCGCCAGGGTGGACGGCGCGCTGATGGACCTCGCGCGTCCGATTTCCGACGGAGCGAAGGTCGAATGGGTCCTCCCGTCCGACCCGGACGGGGTGGAGATCCTCCGCCACAGCACGGCCCACGTCATGGCCGCCGCCGTCAAGGAACTCTTCCCGAGGGCTCTCATCACGATCGGTCCCGCCATCGAAAACGGATTCTATTACGACTTCGACGTCGAAACGCCGTTCACGCCCGAGGACCTCGTCCGGATCGAGGAGCGGATGCGGGAGATCGTCAAGGCCGATCACCCGTTCGTTCGTGAAGAGGCGACGAAGGAGAAAGCGCGTCTCCTGTTTCCCGGGGAGCCGTACAAGGAGGAACTTCTCTCCGACATCGCAGACGAGACCGTTTCCCTCTACCGGATGGGAAACTTCCTCGACCTGTGCCGGGGACCGCATGTCCCGGGAACGGGCCGGGTGGGCGTGTTCCACTTGATGAACACCGCCGGGGCGTACTGGCGCGGCGATTCGAAGAACAAGATGCTGACGCGGATCTACGGCGTCGCATTCTCATCGAGAAAGGAGCTCGACGAGCACCTCCGGCTCCTCGAGGAGATCAAGAAGCGGGACCACCGGAAGCTGGGCCGGGAGCTCGACCTGTTCAGCGTGACCGACGATATCGGACCGGGCCTCATCCTCTGGCACCCGAAGGGCGCGGTCGTCCGCAGGGTCATGGAGGATTTCTGGCGGGAGGAGCATGCGAAGGCGGGGTACGACCTGGTCTTCTCCCCGCACATCGCGCGCCTCGACCTGTGGCGGATCAGCGGGCACACGGATTTCTACCGGCAGGCGATGTTCTCCCCGATCGACATCGAGGGGCAGGAATACCAGTTGAAACCGATGAACTGCCCGTTCCACATCCAGATCTACAAGTCCCGCATGCGATCGTACCGCGATCTGCCGATCCGCTACGCGGAACTGGGCACGGTGTACCGATACGAGCCGTCCGGAACGCTGCACGGGTTGCTCCGTGTGCGGGGCTTCACCCAGGACGACGCGCACCTCTTCCTGCGCCCCGACCAACTCGACGAGGAGATCTTCACCCTTCTCGATTTTACGCTGTTCGTGCTGCGCTCGTTCGGGTTCGAACGATACGACATCTACCTTTCCACCCGCCCCGAGAAATACGCGGGAACGTTGGAAAACTGGGCCCTTGCCGAGAGTGCCCTTCGGAAGGCCCTCGAACGGAAGGGGATCCCTTTTGAAGTCGACCCGGGGGAAGGGGTTTTCTACGGACCGAAGATCGACATCAAGATCAAGGACATGCTTGGCCGATCGTGGCAATGCTCCACGATCCAGGTGGATTTCAACAATCCCGAACGGTTCGACGCGACCTATGTCGCCGACGACGGCGAACAGAAGCGTGCGATCATGATCCATCGGGCGCTGATGGGCTCCCTGGAGCGGTTCTTCGGCGTCCTCGTGGAGCATTACGCGGGGGCCTTTCCGGTGTGGCTCGCCCCGGTGCAGGCCGACGTCATCCCGGTGACGGAGAAGCAGAACGCGTTCGCTCGGGAGGTTGTCGCGCAGCTTCGCGCCGGCGGGTTCCGCGTGGAGGGCGATTACCGCAACGAAAAGCTGGGGTACAAAATCCGCGAAACCCAGATGAACAAGGTCCCGTACGCGCTCGTCGTGGGCGAGCGTGAGGCGGAAGCGCACAACGTCTCTCCGCGCCGGCGTGGAGGGGAGCAGCTCTCCCCCATGTCGATCGAGGCGTTCATGGAACGTCTCCGCGGGGAAGCGGCCAACCGGACGGAGTGAGGGTCTAACCAGGCCCTAAAGGAGGACGTCATCGCCAAGGAATCCAGAATCAACGCGCAGATCCAGGTACCGGAAGTACGGCTCGTCGGCCCGGAGGGAGAGCAGCTGGGCGTCGTGAAAACGTCGGAGGCGCTCCAGAGCGCGAGGGCCCAGGACCTCGATCTGGTGGAAGTGGCGCCCATGGCCGTGCCTCCGGTCTGCCGGATCATGGATTTCGGAAAGTTCAAGTACATCACGAGCAAGCGGGAGCAGGAGGCGAGGAAGAAGCAGACCGTCATCCAGGTCAAGGAGATCAAGGTCCGTCCGAAGACGGAAGAGCACGACCTGAACACGAAGCTGAAGCATATCCGCCGCTTTCTCGAGGAGGGCGACAAGGTGAAGGTGACCGTCCGGTTCCGCGGACGGGAACTCGCCTACGCGTCGCAAAGCGGCTTCGAGGTCTTGAAACACATCGTGGAAGCGATCGCCGATGTCGCGAAGGTGGAGTCGGCTCCGAAGATGGAAGGGAAGACGATGATGGCCATCGTCTCCCCGACGATGCATAAAAAGAAACCCGCCGGTGGTGCGGAAAAACCGCCGGCGACGAACGCGCCACCGGCGGCTCCGAAGACCGCACCGCCGGTTTCCACCGCGCCATCGGCGCAGAAACTGGAGGGATAATCCATGCCGAAGATGAAATCGAACCGGGGCGCGAGCAAGCGCTTCCGACCGACGGGAGCGGGCGGGATCAAGCGTGCCAAATCCGGAAAAAGCCATATCCTGACGTCGAAGGACCGGAAGCGGAAGCGCGCGCTGCGCAAGTCCTCCCTGGTCCACCATACGAACGAGAAGTCGATCCGCCGCCTGCTGCCGTACCTTTAACGGCGAGCGGCGACCAACAGCGAAGAAAAAGATAGAAGGGAAACGACATGCCTCGCGTAAAAAGAGCCGTCCATTCGCACAAAAAGCGTCGTTCGATTCTCAAACTCGCCAAGGGGTTCCGCGGGGGCCACGGTAGCCTGCTCCGCTCCGCCAAGGAGGCCGTCGCACGTGCCCTGCGGTACGCCTACCGCGACCGGCGGAACGTCAAGCGGGAGTTCCGGTCCCTCTGGATCGTCCGCGTGAACGCCGCCGCGCGGGAACAGGGGCTCTCCTACAGCCAGTTCCTGTGCGGGTTGAAGAAAGCGGGCATCGAGGTCGACCGGAAGATTCTCGCGGATCTCGCCATGAGCGACCCCGAGGGGTTCCGCGCCCTCGCCGATCGATCCAAAGCCGCCCTGGCGTAGCGGGGAGGTCCTGGGCTTGCCCGGCACCTCCGAGCGGATCACGCGCCTCCTCGAAGAGGGGATGGCGGCCATCGCGGCGGCAGGAAGCGAGAGCGACCTCCTTGACGCGAAGGGCCGATTTTTCGGGAAGAAGGGCGCCGTCTCCGGAATCCTGAAGGGAGTCGCCGGACTTCCCATGGAGGAACGCAAGGCGGTCGGAGAGGGTGCGAACCGGGCGCGTGCCGAACTCGAGTCCGCTTTCGACGGCCGGCTCGCGGAGATCCGCGAGAAGGAACGGCAGCGAAAGGAAGGCAGGGAACGGATCGACGTCACCCTTCCCGGAAGGGGACCGATCCCGGGGCACCGGCACCCCGTTTCCCGGACGATGTCGGACATCCTCGCCGTCTTCCGTCGTCTCGGCTTCTCCGTGCAGTGCGGCCCGGACGTCGAGAAGGATTACTACAACTTCGAGGCCCTGAACTTCCCTCCGGAACATCCCGCGCGGGACATGCAGGACACCTTCTATGTCGAATCCGCGGCCGGCGATCTTGTTCTTCGGACCCATACGTCGCCGATCCAGATCCGGACGATGGAGCGGATGAAACCTCCCGTCCGGATCATCGCTCCCGGCACGGTCTATCGCTCCGACTCCGACATCACGCATTCCCCGATGTTCCACCAGGTGGAAGGACTGGCGGTGGACCGGAACATCACGATGGCCGATCTCAAAGGGCTCCTCACCGAGTTCTGCCGGATGACCTTCGGCTCGGGGAAGCCGCTTCGATTCCGCCCCAGCTACTTTCCCTTCACGGAGCCATCCGCCGAAGTGGATATCCAGTGCGTCATCTGCGGGGGATCGGGGTGCCGTGTCTGCAAGGAATCCGGGTGGCTCGAGATCCTCGGCGCGGGGATGGTGGACCCTGCCGTCTTCGGCTTCGTCGGATACGATCCCGAGGAGTACGCGGGCTTCGCTTTCGGCATGGGCGTCGAGCGGATCGCCATGCTGCGCCACGGGATTTCGGACATCCGCCTGTTCTTCGAAAACGACATCCGTTTCCTCTCGCAGTTCTGACGGCGCGGGGGGGAGGAAAGCGTTCCCTTGAAAATACCGTATTCGTGGCTGAAGGAATTCATCGACACGCGTCTTACGCCGGATCAGGTGCAGGAAGCGCTTACGATGGCGGGCGTGGAAGTCTCTTCCTGCCGTTTTCTCGGGGAGGGATTCGATTCCGTCGTCACGGCCCGGATCCTGGAAATGCGGCCGCATCCGAACGCCGACCGGCTTTCCCTTTGCAATGTGACCGACGGATCGACGACGTTCGGGATCGTCTGCGGGGCAAAAAACATGAAGCCCGGGGACGCGGTGGCGCTGGCGAAGATCGGCGCGCGGCTTCCCAACGGGGTCGAGATCAAGAAGGCGAAGATCCGCGGCCAGGCATCCGAGGGAATGCTCTGCTCGGAGCAGGAGTTGAAACTCGCCGAGGCGTCGTCGGGGATCATGATCCTTCCGGAAGACACGGTTCCCGGCAAGCCGCTTGCCGACGCGCTCGGTCTTTCCGACTGGCTCCTCGAAGTCGAGATCACGCCGAACCGGGGCGACTGCCTGAGCGTGCTCGGCGTGGCGCGAGAGATCGCCTCCATCACCGGGGAGAAGGTCGTTCTTCCCGACGCCTCCTTCCCGGAAGAAGGGGAGCCGATCGAAGGCCTCGTCCGCGTCGACGTCTCCGAACCGGATCTGTGCCCGCGGTACACCGCCCGGGCGGTCTCCGGCGTGACCATCGCCCCTTCCCCGGATTGGATGCGGCGGCGCCTCGCCCTGTGCGGGATCCGACCGATCAACAACATCGTCGATGTCACCAACTACCTGCTGCTCGAGGTGGGCCAGCCGATGCACGCGTTCGATCTCGATCGCCTGCGGGGTGCGCGGATCGACGTCTCGGCCCCGAAGGAACCGCTGACCTTCACGACGCTGGACGGATCGGAACGGAAGATCGATCCGGGGATGCTCCTCATCCGGGACGGCGAAGGGCCTGTGGCCGTCGCCGGCGTGATGGGCGGGGCGAACAGCGAGGTCGTCGACGGGACGACGCGCGTCGTCTTCGAGAGCGCGCACTTCTCGCCGCCCTCGATCCGCCGGACAGCGAAGCGGCTTGGGTTGTCGAGCGAAGCGTCGTACCGCTTCGAGCGGGGAGTCGACCCCTCGGGAACCGTCTACGCGGCGAACCGGGCGGTGTCGCTCCTTTCCCGATTCGCCGCCGTCTCCGTCGCCAAAGGAGTGATCGACGTCGGCGGAGAACGCGTGAAGCGGCGAACGGTGGCGTTCCGTCCGGAACGTGCGACCCGGATCATGGGAAGGGTATACGCACCCACGGCGTGCCTCGAGATCTTCGGTCGACTCGGGTTCCCGGTCGAAGACAACGAAACTGGAACGTGGAACGTCACGATCCCCACGCATCGGTTCGACATCGAGCGCGAGATCGACCTGGTGGAGGAGGTCGCCCGATTGTCCGGGTACGATTCCATCCCGACCACCTATCCCGAATCGACGGCGCCGGAATTTTCAGAGGACGATCGGTTCGTCGACGTCCAGGAACGAGCCTTCGACTTCCTCCGCGGACGCGGGTTTTCCCAGGCGGTGAACTTCTCCTTCGTCAGTGGGCGGACCTGGGAGCGGCTGGGGACGTTCCTCGGGTTCGATCCTTCGGACGCCGTCCGACTCATGAATCCGATTTCGGACGATACGACCCTTTTGCGCCCCAACCTGCTGACCGGGCTCCTTTCGAACGTGGCGGAGAACGTACGCCGTTTCGTCGACGACGTCCGGCTCTATGAGGCGGGAAAGGCGTTCGGGAAGTCGTATGTCAAGGGGCACTTCGAGGATCCACGTCTCGGGGTGATCCTCTGCGGGAAACGGCTTCCTGGAGACTGGTCCGGAGCGAATGCTCCCGTGGACTTCTTCGACATGAAAGGGGTCGTGGAACCGCTCCTGCGGTACCTTTGCGGATCGAAGCTCCACGTTGTCCCCACGTCCCTTCGACCGTTTTTCGAAGAAGGGAAGGCGGCGGACATTCTACGGGACGGAGAGGTTGCAGGCTGGTTCGGGGCGATCTGCAAGGGGTTGCTCGATGCCTTCGAACTCGAAGGTCCCGTCTTTTATGGAGAGATCCGACTGCGGAAGGCGGCCGCATCCGATCCGCCGCCGGGGCGATACGTGCCGCTACCGAAATTTCCCCCTGTTTTCAGGGACGTGGCGTGCGTCTTTCCGATCGGGGTTCCGGTCGGTGACGTTCTCGCGATGGTTCACGAAGTCTCTCCGGAGGTCGAGGAGGCCGGTGTTTTCGACGTCTTTACAGGCGAGAAGATCGGGGATGGGAACAAGAGCGTCGGGATCCGGGTGAAATTTCAAGCGCTTGACAGAACCTTGACGGAAGCGGAAGTTAATAGTATACATAGCAAAATCTTAGATCTATTGGAGAATCGGTTCGGCGGAAAGATTCGGACCTCGTAAGGAACCGTAGGAGGCGACATGACGAAGGCGGACCTGGTCGAGATCGTTTACGAGAAAATCGGCGGTCTCTCCAAGAAGGAATCGCAAGACATCGTGGAGAAAATCTTCGAAACGATGAAAGCCAGCCTGAAAAAGGGTGACAAGATCAAGATCTCCGGCTTCGGAAACTTCACCTTGCGTGACAAACGCCCTCGGAAGGGGCGGAATCCGCAAACCGGCGACGACATCGAAATCACCGCGCGCCGCGTGCTGACGTTCCGTCCAAGCCAGATCTTGAAGTCCCACATCAACGAACCGACCAAGGCGTCTTGAGACGTCCACGGAAGGCGTGACCGCAACCAGTATACCGGACAAGTTTCACTTCAAGATCGGCGAGGTAAGTCGAATCTTGGGAGTGAAACCTTACGTTGTGCGTTTCTGGGAAACCGAGTTCAGCATCACTCCCTCGAAAAATAAATCGCAGCACAGGGTTTACAAGAGGCAGGAGGTGGAGATCCTCCTCGATATCAAGAAACTTCTCTACGAAGAGCGGTTCACCATCGAGGGCGCCCGCGTGAAATTGAAGGAGCGGCTGAAAGATCGCCGGAAGCAGTTGAAGCTTGACTTCGAGGAAAATCCGTACCGGATGACGCTGCGGCAGGTGAAAAAAGACCTTGCGAGAATAAAAGCGATACTTAAATGATTCAACTTTAAGTACCCATAGTTAAATATTATTACATTTTGCGATTTTCTGAATGGAGGATAGGTGGCACTCGAGCGGGGCGATCGCCCATGGGGGTATTACCTGGTCCTCCACGAGGATGCCGGGTACAAGGTGAAGCAGTTCGTCGTCCGGCCGGGGAGCCGCTTGAGCCTTCAACGGCATCGACGGCGGGCGGAACATTGGCAGGTGGTACGAGGCGAGGCATTGGCGACGTGCGGCAAGGAGACCATACGGCTCCTCCCCGGAGAATCGATCGATATTCCCCTGGGCGCTCTCCATCGAGTCGAAAGCGTCGGCAAGGAGAACCTCGTCGTTATCGAGATCCAGAGGGGGGAGTACGTCGGAGAAGACGACATCGAACGCTTCGAGGACGACTACGGACGGGCGGCGGCATCGGAGGCGACCGCTCCGAAAAGGAAGTGACAACGATCCCCGCGTCCGGTAAAATCATCTCCTCACGGTTCGGGACGTAGCGCAGCCTGGTAGCGCACTTGCATGGGGTGCAAGGGGTCGCTGGTTCAAATCCAGTCGTCCCGACCAGCAGACACGAGGGGTTACGAGACGCGCTCTCGTAGCCCCTTTTTTCTTGAGGCCAAGGGGGTTCCAATGAGCGATAGCGAGCACGTGATACTCGTTTCGAACGACGATGGCGTCCGCTCCGAGGGAATCGTAGCGCTGGCCGATATCCTGAAGGAGCTGGGCGCCGTGTACGTCGTCGCGCCCGACCGGGAGCGCAGCGCGGCCGCCCATTCGCTGTCGCTTACCCATCCGCTCCGGGTGGAGAAGCTCTCTCCCCGGGTGTATTCCGTCGACGGGACGCCCACGGACTGCGTCAACCTCGGCGTCAACGGCATCCTGCGGGGGAAGAAGATCGACCTGCTCGTCTCCGGGATCAACAAGGGAGCGAACCTGGGCGACGACATCACCTACTCCGGCACCGTCTCCGCGGCGATGGAGGGGACCCTGCAAGGCATCCCCTCGATCGCCGTCTCGTTGGTCACCCGTACCCGGTTCCGCTTCGACACGGCCGCCGCGATGGCGCTGGACGTGGCGAGAAAAGTTCTGAAGCAAGGTCTTCCCGACGATACCCTGCTGAACGTCAACGTCCCGAACGCCGCGCGGGAAGAGATCCGGGGCGTGCGGGCCACGCGGATGGGGAAGCGGATCTACGGCGACCAGATCGTGGAGAAGCGCGACCCGAGGGGGAAGAAGTATTACTGGATCGGCGGTGACCACCTGAACAGCGAAGACGTCCCCGGGTCCGACCTCGAGGCGATCGAAGACGGGTTCATCTCCGTGACCCCGATCCACCTGGATTTGACGAACTACGCGGCTTTGCGGGCCTTGCGGAAATGGACCTGGTGAAGGAACGGGTCCGCCGTCGGATCGGAGCGCTCCTGCTCGCCGCGCTGCTTTCCGGGTGCGGGACCGCCGCAAGATACGGTATTCCAGGGGATCGGCTCGAGCGGACCCGGCTTCTTCCTCCCGTAGAGGGAACCGTTTCCTCCGGCTTCGGAGATCGATCCGGGGGTCGGCATGCGGGGATCGACATCCTTGCGCCCGCCGGGGCGGAGGTCCGCGCCGCTTCGCCGGGATTCGCGGAGTACACGGGCAAAATGCGCGGGTACGGGAGCGTCGTCGTCCTCGGCCATGGGGAAGGAGTCACGACGCTGTACGGACACCTGGCGACGATTCGTGTACAATCCGGCGAAACCGTTCGGGCCGGGGACCTCATCGGCACGGTCGGACGAAGCGGAAACGCCACCACCCATCACCTTCACTTCGAGCTGCGCGTCGACGGGGAGGCCGTGGACCCCGTTCCGTATTTGAATCGTTGAAGGAGGGCTTATGCCGACCAGCGATCTGAAAAAGCGGATCCGAAACATCCCCGATTTCCCGAAGAAGGGGATCCAGTTTAAAGACATCACGACGCTCCTGTCCGACCCGGCGTCCTTCCAGCGGGCAATCGACTTGATGTCGCATCGGCACTTCGCGAAGGGGATCGAGGCGGTCGTCGGGATCGAGGCGCGTGGCTTCGTGATGGGCGCGGCGATGGCTTACAAGCTGGGCACGGGCGTCCTCCTTGTACGCAAGGCCGGGAAATTGCCGTACAAGACGGTGGCGGCTTCCTACGATCTCGAATATGGGAAAGACAGACTCGAGATCCACGAGGACGCCATCCGACCGGGAATGAAGGTCGTCGTGGCGGACGACGTGCTGGCGACCGGCGGGACCGTCTCCGCGGTCATCGGGATGCTGAACAAGCTCGGGGCCGATGTTGTAGAATGTTGCTTCCTCGCGGAGCTCACCGCGTTGCGGGGACGCGAATACCTCAAGGGACAGAAGATATTTTCCCTGCTTCAGTTCGAGGAATAAGAGTCAAGACAGGCGGTGAGACGGATGCGCCCCCGTAGCTCAGGTGGACAGAGCAGAGGTTTCCTAAACCTTTGGCCGGGTGTTCGAGTCACCCCGGGGGCGCCATTTTTTTCACCCGTTCCAGATACCGCTGGACGTCCCTCCGACGGAAACGCCACTGGTTTCCGCTCTTGAATCCTTTCAGGTGCCCTCGACGCGCCATGTCGTTCACGACATCGGGGCTGAGATCGAGGAGGATCGCCAGGTCGCGCGTCCTGAGGATGCTCTGCTTTCCCTCGAGATCCATCGGCCCTCCCGGCGACAGAAGAATAGCCGAATCGAAAATAGCATAACGTTATATTTATGCAAATATATTTTCCCGGCACGTCGACATGAGAGTCTTCCTTTATTCCGCGATCGGGATTCCTCTGTTGATCGCAGACGCCGTTCTTCTTCTCGCGCTCCCGGTACGGATCGCGAATCGGCTCACGGCGAGCCAGGGATGGATCCTGCTTTTCGGAGCGGTCACCTATCTCGTCCTCCATTTCCTGTTGCGGAAACCCGAACGGATGTACCTATGGGCGCATGAGTTCACGCACCTTTTCGTGGCGAAACTCTTCCTGCGCCACGTGCACGGATTCCACATCACGTCGCGCTCCGGAGGAAAGGTCGTGATCGACCGGACGAACGTGGCGATCGACCTCGCCCCGTACGCGGTGCCGCTCTACAACGTCCTCGCGGCTCTGCTCGTGACGCTCGTCTCCGGAAAAACCCGGTACGCGACGGAGATATACCTTGGCGTTGCGGCGTTCCTGTTCACGATGCATCTATGCTTTTCCGCGGAGGGGTTCATCGATGGGCAACCGGACGTTCGGCGTAGCGGCAGGATCTTCTCCCTGGCCGTCGTTCTGTTCCTGCTGATGTTGTGGACGCCGATCCTGGTAGCGCCGGGGGCCCGTGCCGACGATCCCGGTCTGTTCCGGTTTTACCGGGAGTGGCTCGCAGGCGGCATGGAGGCGATTCCCGGTCTGCCGACGCGGATCCGCCCCCTCCTTTCGCACCGTTTCCTGTAGACTATCCGTCATGATGAAATCGAAACGAAAAAAGACCGGACCGGGCGATCTTTTCCTGCTCGGCCTCCTCCTCCTTAACCTGGTGTGTGGCGGCGTTCTCATCGGCGTCTTGCGGGCGGATCTTTCGAAAGACCTGGTCGCGGCGGAGAGCACGCTCGTCTCTTCGAAAATCAGCGCCTATCTATGGGGAAAGATCCTCCGCTTCACCTCCGCGGTGGAGCAGGGGAAGCGGACGGGCGAGAGCGTAACAGAAAAAGGAGATCTCGACGCACTGATCGTTGTCCCCGACCTGCCGGTCGAATGGAAGTTCCAGCGCATCCGATCCGGGACGGGGGAGTGGCTTCCCGTCTTCATGGCGGAGCCCCGGAAACTTCCGAACCGCGGACACGTTCTTCCGCTTGGATTCCTCGTCGCAGGCGTTTCGAGGCAGGAGCAACGATACGTCATCGGGTCGGTCTCCCTCGAGGACGTCGACGGATACCTCGGAGATCTCCGGCGCAGAGGCATCTATTGCCGGATCGTCGATCCGGAAGGGCGGGCCATATTCGGTGCGACCGGGGATCTCCCGGGCCGGCGCGATCCCACATCCCGCCGGCTAGAGGGAGAGGCACCGCTGTTGGGCGGGGCGCTCTCTGCGGAGTGGTCCCTGCAGACGTTCATCCCGGATGCGAGTTCCCGACTGCCGGTTTTCCCGCAAGCCATCCTTGCCACGTTCCTCCTTCTCAACATGGCTACCGTCGTCTTCCTTCGCCAGCGATTCATCCTGCCGTTGGAGAAGGCGCTCGCAACGGTCGCGGAAACCGTCGCGGCGGAAGGCGAGATCCTTCCGTCCCAATCCTCCCCCGGATACGTCGCCGCGGCAGTCAACAGCCTTCTGTCGCGGTGTCGCCTCGAGGCTGAAGAGGAGAAGAAATCGATTCTGGAGAGCGTCGAGCGCCGCCTTCGGGATACCTCCGATTCCCAAAAGGACCTTCTGTCTCACCACCGGCTTACCAAGAAGATGCTCCAGTCGCGCCAGGCCGACGAAGTCTTCGACATTCTCCTCAACGGGATCGCGGAGGGGTACGGCTTCCCGGGGACCTTGATCGGGAGGGTCTCCAACGACGGGTACCTCGTGTTTCACGGAGCGTCCGATCCCGTCTCGGGAAATCCGCTCCGGATTCCCCTGTGGCATCCCGGCTCTCTGTTGGCAAGGACGTTCTGGTCAGGAAACCTTTTCCACGCATCTCCCCGGGAACTGGCCCATCTTCCGGAAGAGGAGGCGATCCTTGATTCCTCTCCCGTTCTGTGTCTCCCGGTGACGAGGCCCCTGAAGGTGCGTTGCGTGGAGGCGAAGGGTTGCGCCGACCGGACATGCCCCAACTACTATTCCGAGAACATGAAGTGCTGGATGAGGCGTCTCCCGCCGGAGTTCTTCACCGGCGTAGGGGATCCGGAAACCTATCGGGAAGCGATTACCGCCTGCATCCGGTGCGAAGTTTTCCCGTCCTCCGCTTTGCTGGTCGTCCGGAGCGTCGAGAAGGGGAAGGTTGTGACACGGGAAAACGCCGTTCCCATTTCGAACCTTGCATCGGAAGCGGGGCTTGCGCTCGAAGTGGTCTCTCTCTACGACAACATGAAAATTATGGCGGTAACAGATGGATTAACAGGGCTTTATAATCATCGGGAATTCTATCAAGCGTTGCGGAGGGAAATCGAGCGTGCCCGCAGGTACCGGCACGCATTGTCGCTTCTTATGATCGACGTTGACGATTTCAAGCAGTTCAACGACAAGTTCGGACATCCCGCAGGCGACTTCGCCCTCCAGAGGATCGGGGAGCTCTTGCGAAAGTGCGCCCGGGCCACGGACATCATCGCCCGGTACGGGGGAGAGGAGTTCTCGGTCATCCTTCCGGAGTCGACCCCGGGGGGCTCCCTGATGGTCGCAGAGAGGATCAAGACGGAAGTCGCAGGCCACAACTTCATCCAAAAAGCGGATAATCCAGTGCATCTAACCTTGAGTATCGGTATTTACAGCTCTGAAAACGGAGATATTTCAGAAGACCAGATGGTGTCGTTCGCCGACGAGGCGTGCTACGTCGCAAAGAAGTCCGGAAAGAACCAGGTTGTCGTCAAGGCGCCTGGCTGATGCGCGACGTGGAGGATTTTGACCGCCGATTCAAGACGGCGGTCGAGAAAAACTTCGATCAAAGCGCCGACGCCTACGATTCTTTCGAGGAACATCACCATCTTTTCGAGCGATTGACCAGGCGGCAGCTTGAGCTGATCGA